>Ga0182013_10000538_pt1 | contig 51995 bp, 43 predicted proteins | sample 612S2MmetaG_FD_120487 | JGI IMG/M metagenome (GOLD analysis project Ga0182013, IMG submission 120487) | Permafrost microbial communities from Stordalen Mire, Sweden - 612S2M metaG | ecosystem: Environmental > Terrestrial > Soil > Wetlands > Permafrost | place: Sweden: Stordalen | collected...
TCTCCAGCAGCGGCGTTCGCATGACGACAACCTCCGATTCGGGCTGTCGCTGATAGATTCACACATTCGCGCCGGAAGGAATCCCAGAGCCACCAGAAAATAAGCGGACTAAACAGCCCTGAGTGCCAACCCCATGCGCTCCTGAAAATATTGTTACCGTATTTTCAAAATCCATGAACGGCTTGCGTTTGGTTTGTTTCCAGTTAGGCAGCCTGCTCGCCAAAAGGTGATCCTGATCTCTATCAGTCTTAAAAATGGTACGTCAATGTCTTATTGACTAGTCTTGGCGCTTAGCCTTGTGGCCTACCTTTACAGCATCGAGATCAAATTCAAACTGCAAACATAGATGTGGAGAGCCGCTCCTCCGCATTCCTAGATATTTATGATCCTCATTGATGTACCTATATTCTAAGAATTCACGAGTACGCTCATTAGAGCAGTTTCCTGCTAATGCTGGTTCGTCTACTCAATGCCCCCTCCATGTAGCCGGTCGGAGGAAATATGAGTTGTGTTGGTTCTTACGACAAGGGGGAGAGCACTTCGAAACTGGGGCAACGCCGACGGTTGTGTTGAATTCAATCGCTGCTTGCGACCGACTGAACCGCACTGGGTCATGGCCGGAAATTCAAACTGCACCGCTAGCCGCCGATGCCTCCAGTTGCGAAAAGGCGCGACGCCTGATATTGAAAGCCTGCCGCGATCCAAGAGTTAACACGCGGGAGACCAGAAGGGCTTTTTTCGCTTCGATGGTTTCGACCATAGCCTTAGTCTTTCGACCCTCGGGCCGCGCCGGCCAGTTCGTTTGAACTTTCGTTTCTCCACACGCCAGTCGGTTTGACGCGGCGCGGTCGAGAAACGTCCGAGAGCCGGGAGCTCCCTTTAACGCCAACCCCGCCGGCGCCGCTCCTTAGATGGAGCCCCCCAGGAGAAACAATGGCATCCGCAAACACACAGCGCGCGCCGACGCGCGACGATTTCGCCGCTCTGCTCGATGAAAGCTACGGCGGCTCCGACGCTTTCGAAGGTTCCGTCATCAAGGGCCGCGTCGTCGCGATTGAAAAAGACGTGGCCGTCATCGACATCGGCCTCAAGACCGAAGGACGCGTGGCGCTCAAGGAATTCACCGGCTTTGGCCGCGACCCGGCGCCGGTCGTCGGCGACGAGGTCGAGGTCTATCTCGAGCGCATCGAAAACGCGCTCGGCGAAGCCGTCATCTCGCGCGACAAGGCGCGGCGCGAGGAGAGCTGGGTCAAGCTCGAAAAAGCCTTCGAAAACAATGAGAAGGTCGAGGGCGTCATCTTCAACCAGGTCAAGGGCGGGTTCACCGTCGATCTCGACAGCGCCGTGGCCTTCCTGCCGCGCAGCCAGGTCGACATCAGGCCGATTCGCGACGCCGCGCCGCTGATGAACGTGCCGCAGCCCTTCCATATTCTGAAAATGGACCGCCGCCGCGGCAATATCGTCGTGTCGCGCCGCACCATGCTCGAGGAGAGCCGCGCCGAACAGCGCCACGAGATCGTCGCCAACCTCGAAGAGGGTCAGGTGATCGACGGCGTCGTCAAGAACATCACCGATTACGGCGCCTTCGTTGACCTCGGCGGCATCGACGGCCTGCTGCACGTCACCGACATCGCCTGGCGGCGCGTCAACCACCCCTCCGAGGTGTTGACGATCGGCCAGACCGTGCGCGTGAAGATCATCAAGATCAACCACGAAACCCATCGCATCTCGCTTGGCATGAAGCAGCTGCTCGAGGATCCGTGGCAGGGCATCGAAGCCAAATATCCAATCGGCGCCAAGTTCCACGGCCGCGTGACCAACATCACCGACTACGGCGCCTTCGTTGAACTGGAGCCGGGCATCGAGGGGCTGGTTCACGTCTCCGAAATGTCCTGGACCAAGAAGAACGTCCATCCCGGCAAGATCGTTTCGACCAGCCAGGAAGTCGACGTGCAAGTGCTCGAAGTCGATCCGGTCAAGCGCCGCATTTCGCTGGGCCTCAAGCAGTGCCTGCAGAATCCCTGGGAAGCCTTCGCCGAGAAGCATCCGGTGGGTTCGACCGTCGAAGGCGAGGTCAAGAACAAGACCGAATTCGGTCTGTTCATCGGTCTCGACGGCGACGTGGACGGCATGGTGCATCTCTCCGACCTCGACTGGAATCGTCCGGGCGAACAGGTGATCGAAGAGTTCAAGAAGGGCGACGTGATCAAGGCGCAGGTCCTCGATGTCGACATCGAGAAGGAGCGCATTTCGCTCGGCGTGAAGCAGCTCGCCGGCGACCCGTTCGCTTCGGCCGGCGCCGAAGAGGGCGGCGCGGTGGACCTCAAGAAGGGCGCCGTCGTCACGTCCGAAGTGACCGAGGTGAAGGAAGGCGGCATCGACGTGAAGATCGTCGGCACCGATCTTTCCACCTTCATCAAGCGCGCGGAGCTGGCGCGCGACCGCGCCGATCAGCGTCCCGAGCGCTTCGCCGTCGGCGAAAAGGTCGATGTGCGCGTGACCTTGTTCGACCGCAAGGCGCGCAAGATCGCCGTGTCGATCAAGGCGCTGGAGATGGCCGAAGAGAAGGAGGCCATCGCGCAATATGGGTCCGCCGATTCGGGCGCTTCGCTCGGCGACATTCTCGGCGCCGCCTTGAAGGCGCGCGAAGGGGAAGCGCCGAAAAAGAAAGCCAAGGGCGAGGAATAAGCCTCCCGCCGCTCGGTCCGTTAACGGATCGCGACAATAAGAGAAGCCCGCGCGAACGCCTCGCGCGGGTTTTTCGCGTCGAACCCCGAGAAAATCAGCGTATACGCTTTGTTTACTACGCGCCCAAGTGGTTGCCGGGCGGTAACTTTGTTTTGGAAAATTCGATGCGATAACGATCGCGGTTAACGCCTACTGGCGAGAGCGCTTTTTTTGGAGTGGCGTCATGAGTGTCAGCGGATTCGATCGAGATTACGCGGTTCGCCCCGGCGCGAAGCCGCTTTATGCGCGCCCGACCGGCAATCTCGCCGCCGTGATGATCGGCGTTGTCGCCGTGACGGTGCTTGGCGCCGCGGCTATCTTTGTCAAACCGCAGCCGACAATAGAGGCGAGCGCCGATAACGGCGGGCGAAACGATTCCGGCGACGTCACGCGAGCGCCGAGCCCAGCCCCCATTGCAAAGCAAAATACCGCCTTCGATCTGACGGCGCCGGAATTCGCCAAGGAGACAAAGGCCTTATCGAGCCGCCGGCTCGAAGGCGGCGACGGGCGCGAAGACAGTTTAACGCTCGGGGAATTCAAGTCCGGCGGCCCTTATCTGCGCCTCGATATCCGCGAGACGCCCGCCGACAAGCGGGGCAATCCCGACTTTTTCCTCGATATGACGCGACATGCGGCTCAGGCCGGGCTCGCCGTCGTCAAGATCAGCCAACTTTCGCCGCTCGCCTCGCGTTTCGGCTCTTTCGAAACGGCTGATATCCGCCTGTCGCAAAAGGCCAGCGGCGAAAGCGCGCCGACCGAGCGGGCCTGTCTCGCGTTGCGGCTGATCGGCGGCAAGCGTTCGGTGGAGATCGCCGGCGTGGCGTGCGGCGCGCCCGCGAAACCGATAGACCGGCGGGCGCTTGGCTGCATTTTGGATCGATTGGATTACCTTCCGAATGGCGAGAACGCCGCGTTCGACCAATTCTTCCTGGCCGCGGAGCAAGAGCACGGCAAGGGTTGCGGCGCCGCCGGCGCGGCTCTTTCGCCCAATGCCGAGAAAAACAGCTGGCTGGACGCGCATTCAATGCCGCCGGCGGTCAAAACAGAATCAGCGCCGCCAAAACACACGAAGCAGGCCCGTTAACTGGCGACACAGTTTGGACGGATCGCCGCGCGGAGCCTATATCGCTTTGCGTGGCGATCCGTTACTGTTCGAGCATGAGTTCGGCCTGAAAGGAGCCTTTGGAAGATGCGCACCCTGCTGAAATATACCGTGGTGCTGAGTTGCCTCGCCGGCTTGGCGTCGATGGACGCCGCCGTCGCGAAACCGCGCCACCCCCATCATCGCGCGGTTTATGCGCATCATGACGCGCTTTACGCGCATTCCCGTCCTCCGCTCGTCGTCGAGCGGCGCAGCTTTCTCGATCCAGGGACTCAGGTTCCCGTCGGTTCGACCAATCAATACGTATGGCAGCCGGCCTATGACTGGGGCAACGACCCCCTAACGACCTACCAGCGCGACAAGTATATGGACGGAATCCTGCATCAGGCGTTCGACCCGCGGCCGCAAAGTCCGTTCGTCCTGCCGCTGCAAGGCGTCGGATTCTAATGGACGCGGCGGCTTCGGCTTTCGCTTGACAGCGGTGGCCGGCTTTTGTAGGGCTATCCATCCGGCGTGGGGCTCCCCGCGCCGGCAAGCACCCGTGGCGGCTCCCGTAGCTCAAACCATCTCCTTGTAATAAGGAGCTTGGCTCCGGCTTTGATCGGTGAGGGGCCTGTCGGCCGAACTTCACGAAGTTTGAACGCTCGTGACGTGGGGCAGAGGAGGGCGCGTTTCCAGCCTTGCGGGTTTTTCGCAAGCGGCTTCGAGAAACGTGGTTCGACGGCGCATCGCGCTTTCCCGTGGGGAAGCCATGCGCGCGTCTGGTCGCCTCTTGAGCGCGCTTGCGCCGGCGTCGGAGAACCGGCGTCACGAACGGTTAAGAGGACTTAAGTGACCAAGCGCGCAGAAGCCAAATATAAAATCGACCGCCGTATGGGCCAGAACATCTGGGGCCGCCCGAAGAGCCCGGTGAACCGGCGCGAATACGGCCCGGGTCAGCACGGCCAGCGCCGCAAGGGCAAGCCGACCGATTTCGGCACCCAGCTCAAGGCCAAACAGAAGCTCAAGGGCTATTACGGCAATATTTCGGAGAAGCAGTTCCGCAAATATTACGCCGAGGCCATCCGCCTCAAGGGCGATTCGAGCGACAATCTGATCGGCTTGTTGGAGCGTCGTCTCGACGCGGTGGTCTATCGCGCCAAATTCGTGCCGACGGTGTTCGCCGCGCGCCAATTCGTCAACCACGGCCATATCCGGGTTAACGGTCGGCGCGTGAACATCCCGTCCTATCTCGTCAAGCCCGGCGATGTGATCGAGATCAAGGAAAGCTCGAAACAGGCGGTGACCGTGCTAGAGGCGGTCGGCCTCGCCGAGCGTGACGTGCCGGAATATTACGAGGTCGATCACTCCAAGATGACCGCGAAGTTGACGCGCGTCCCCCATGCGACCGAGGTGCCCTATCCGGTCCACATGGAGCCCAATCTCGTCATCGAATACTACTCGCGCTGACGCGAGTTCGCTTTTAAGCCGGAGCCCCGCGCGGCTCCGGCTTTTTTATGTCCGCCACAAAATTGATTTGCCACATTCCGACGAGAGACTATGGTTCCGCGCGCCTCCCAATGATGGAACGATCATGACGACACTCAAATTCCCGCTATCCCGCCGCGCCGTACTCGTCGCCACCATGCCCGCGCTGCTCGCCGCTTGTCCCGCGCTTGCCCAAAAGGCGCCGGCTCCGAAAGTGACGATCGACGAATTGATGGCCCCGAACGCCTTGCCCGACATCGTGCAAGGCAAGGCCGACGCGCCCGTGACCATCGTCGAATACGCCTCCATGACCTGCGGCCATTGCGCGGCCTTTCACCACGATGTCTACCCCATCCTGAAGAAGGACTATATCGACACCGGCAAGGTGAAATTCATTTTGCGCGAGTTCCCGCTCGACCCGATCGCGACGGCCGCCTTCATGCTGGCCCGCTCGCTCGACGACAAGCGCGACGCCGCGGTCGATCTCCTTTTCGCGCAGCAGAAGAACTGGGCCTTCACCGACACGCCGCTGGAAGGCCTCGGCAATATCGTCAAACAGGCAGGAATCGGTAAGGCCAAATTCGAGGAAGTGTTGAAGGACGCCAAGCTCCAGCGCGCCGTCGTCGCCGTGCGCGACCGCGCCGCCGAAAAATTCGGCGTCAACGCGACCCCGACCTTCTTTGTCAACGGCGTGAAATTCACCGGCGAAATGAAGACGGCGGATGTCGACAAGATCATCGGCGGCGTGGCGAAGGCGGAGCCAGAACCGGCGAAGTGACGCTAAAGTCTTTCCGGTTAAAATCGAACCGGAAAGACTTTAGATTCCTTTGTTTTATCGTGCTTTCCGAGGCAAAACCGGCGTCCACTTTTGCTAAAAAGCGCTCTAGGAGCCTAAAACGCCGTCCTGCGCTCCAGCGCCGCCGCGAGCGTGCCTTCGTCGAGATAGTCGAGTTCGCCCCCAACCGGCACGCCATGGGCGAGCCGCGTCGTTTTGACGCCAAGCGGCGCCAACAGGTCGGCGATGTAATGCGCGGTGGTCTGGCCGTCGACGGTGGCGTTGACCGCGAGAATGGCCTCGCGGACATTTCTCTCGCCCGCCTGGCCCTCGCGGATGCGGTCGAGCAGCTTGGTGATGTTGATGTCGTCCGGCCCAACGCCGTCGAGCGGCGACAGCACGCCGCCGAGCACATGATAGCGCGCGGGCATGAGCCGCGCGCGCTCCAGCGCCCAAAGGTCCGAGACCGTCTCGACGATCAGCAATATGCCGGGGTCTCGTCGCGTGTCCTGACAGATCGTGCAGGGGTCGATCGTGTCTATATTGCCGCAGACGGAGCAGGTGAGGATGCGCTGATAGGCGACCTGCATCGCCTCGCCCAGCGGCCCCAGCAATTCCTCGCGTTTTTTGATTAGATGCAGCGCCGCGCGGCGGGCCGATCTTGGCCCCAGCCCCGGCAGGCGCGCGAGGAGCTGAACGAGCCGCTCGATTTCCGGACCCGCGACATGAGAAGCCATCGCGTCAGAACGGGAGCTTCAGGCCGGGCGGCAATTGCAGCCCGCCGGTGACGGCTTTCATCTTTTCGGTCATGGCCTCGTCCGCCTTGGCGCGCGCCTGCGCATGGGCGGAGACGATCAAATCCTCGAGAATCTCGCGCTCCTCCGGCTTGAGCAGGCTCGGGTCTATCGCGATGCTTTGCAGCGCGCCCTTGGCGGAGAGCGTCAGTTTCACGAGACCGCCGCCCGATTCGCCGTCGACCAGCAGGCTCTCAAGCTCGGCCTGCGCCTCGGCCATCTTGGCCTGCATCGCCTGCGCCTGCTTCATCATGCCCATGAAATCCATCGTCTCCCCCGTTGTTTCTAATCGTCTTCCGGATCCGGTTCGTCATTATAGCCTATATCCGCGTCCGCCAGCGGCGGCGATTGGGCGGCCTCCACGTCCTTGCCGCGCACGGCGACGATTTGCGCGCCGGGAAAGCGCGCGAGCACGCTGGCGATCACCGGATCGGCCTCCAGGCCGCCAAGGCGCTCGCGCGCCGCCGCCTCGCGCCGCTCCGTGATCGTCGGCTGCCCGCCGCTTTTGACGAGCGACACCATCCAGCGCTCGCCGGTCCATGATTGCAGGCGCTGCGTCAGGTTTTGCGCCAGTTGCGGCGAGCCGCCCGGCGCGAGTTCGAATTCGAGCCGGCCCGGCTCGAAGCGCACGAGCCGCACCTCCCGCTCCAGCGCGATTTTGAGCAGCATGTCGCGCTTTTCATCGGCCAGCGCGACCAGCGCCGGAAAATCGGCGATCGCGACGGCGGACGGCGCCGGGGCCGCGATCGCCGAAGCCGCGGGCTCTCGGGCCGGCGCCAGCGCTCCCGCGCCGCGCGGCGGCGAAGACGGAGCGGCCCCGCGCGGCGCTTGCGGGGTCCCGGCTGGCGCCCGTGCATCCCCGGCGCCCTGCCCCAGCCGCCGCAAGGCTTCGTCCAGCGTCGGCAGGTCGGCCGCGTGAGCGAGCCTCACCAAGACCATATCCGCGGCGGCGAGAGGCATTTCCGAGCCGCGCAGCTCCTCGACCCCCTTGGAGAGTATCTGCCAGGCGCGCGACAGCACGGGAATCGACAGGCGTTCGGCGAGCGCCCGTCCTCTGCGGCTCTCCTCGGGCGTCAGCGCCGAGGACTCCGCCGTGTCGGGCGCCACCTTTATGCGCGTGACGAGATGGGCGAATTCAGCCAGTTCCAGGATCACCCGCGCGGGATCGGCGCCGCCGTTGTACTGGTCTTCCAGCAGGCCCAGCGCCGCGGCGATCTCGCCGGCCATCGCCGCCTCGAACAAATCGACGACGCGCGCCTTGTCGGCCACGCCAAGCATCGACCGCAAATCCGCGGCGAGAATTTCGGGCCCATCGCCGGCCGCCCCAACTCCCCTGCCCCCATGCGCGATGGCCTGATCGAGCAAGGACAGCGCGTCGCGAACGGAGCCCTCCGCAGCGCGCGCGATCGTCGCCAGCGCCTCGGCTTCGATCCTCACCCCTTCGAGATCGCAGATTTTGCGCAAATGCGCCGCCAACTCGCCCGCGTCGACGCGGCGCAAATCGAAGCGCTGGCAGCGCGAGCGCACCGTGACCGGCACCTTGTCGATTTCGGTGGTGGCGAAGATGAATTTGACGTGTTCGGGCGGCTCTTCCAGCGTCTTCAACAGGCCGTTGAACGCGGCCTTGGAGAGCATGTGCACTTCGTCGATGATGTAGACCTTGGTGCGCGCCATCACCGGACGGTAGCGGGCGTTGTCGATGATCTCGCGAACATCGTCGATGCCGGTGTGCGAGGCTGCGTCCATCTCCAGCACGTCGACGTGCCGCGATTCGATGATCGCGCGGCAATGGACCCCAAGCTCCTCCATGTGAATGGTCGGACGATCGACGGCGGGTCGGCCATCCATCGCGGACAACTCATAGTTGAAAGCGCGAGCCAGAATGCGCGCGGTGGTCGTCTTGCCGACGCCGCGCACCCCCGTCAGGAGATAGGCCTGATGGATGCGGTCAAGGTCGAAGGCGTTTTGCAGCGTGCGCACCATCGGCTCCTGGCCGATGAGGTCGGAAAAGCCCGTGGGACGATATTTGCGCGCCAGCACGCGATAGCCGGCCGCCGGCCGCGCGGAGTCGAAACCCGCCAGCGGAAGACCGGCGCTCTCCGAGGCGGTCGGCGATTGGCGCTGCTCGTCCATCAGCTATAGCTCGCGGGCGGTCGATGACTTTGGCGAACCCGCCAACCGCGCCGCTCGAATGCGCGCGCGAAAGTGGGAGGTTGGACGAAGACCCGCCCGTTCTCGTTAGGGCTGCTTCCTTCCGGACCTGACCCAGTTGGCGAGTGGAACGTCCACCGCCAACCTCCCGGCCTCTATTTGGCAAAAGACGGCCTTCGACGCAAGGGCGCGCGCCGACTTTCATTTCGGGCGCCAATCATATTGTTGTGGCGGGTTGCGAAACCATGGGCGCCGCCGGAGCATTGAATTTACTCAGAACATTCACGCGCTCGTCCCGACCGATGACGGTTACGCCATCGCCGGGATAAACGCGCGTCTCCGGGCGCGGCCGCTCGACGACTCCACTGCCCACTTTCTCGATCGCGATTACAAAGAACGTGTGCTCCGAGCGCTCCTCGATCTCCTCCACCGTGCGGCCGGCGAAGATGCTTCCTTCCGCCGTGACCACGATTTGGATTTCGAGCCCAAGCGAGCGCAGATCCACCTCCATCTGCCGCCGACGCTCTGACGATTGAATCATCCCGGCTATGGCGGGAAAAAGAATCATCGAGCCGATCTGTTCGGCGCCGATATGCGTTGGCAGCACGACGGAGTTCGCGCCGGCCTGCAGCAGTTTCTTTTGCGTCGAGGGTTCTTCTCCGCGCGCGATGATTTGAATGGATTTGTTGAGGCCGCGCGCGGTGAGGGTGATAAACACATTGACCGGATCGGACGATACGACGCTCGCCAGCGCGCGTGCCCGATCGATGCCGGCTTGTTTCAGGGCGCTCTCCTCGGTCGCGTCGGCGTGTATATATAGGTGCCCGTGCTGTTTTGCTTCATTGCAACTATCGAGACTGGGTTCGATAATCACGAATTGAGATTTCCCTTCGCGCAATTCCTTCGCCAACATCATGCCCAAGCGGCCATAGCCGCAAATGATGACATGTCTATCGAGGTCCTCGATTTGCTTGTTCATGCGCGTCGTTCCAAGAATCTCTTGCAGTTGGTTGTACGTGATGAATTGGATGAGCGCGCCGGTCAGATAGATCATCCCGGTACAGCCGATCACGATCAGGATCACCGTGATTGTCCGCAACGTCGCCGTGTCGACCGGCCGAACTTCGCTGAAGCCGACGGTGAAGACCGTTAAGACGACCATGTAAAGCGCGTCGCCGAAACTCCATCCGTTGAGCATATAGCCGAAGACGGCGAGCCCGCTGATGAACACGACAAGATAGACGGCGTAAAAAAGGTTGGCGACGCGGGAATTCGGAACCCAAATCATGTCACGGCGACCAAATTGACGGACGGGAGTTCCCGCCCGGCGCCGATCGCGCGGCGCGAGCGGGCGCTTTTCCGCTCAAGGCGATCAGCGATCCGGGTCCGTCGCCGGACGACCGGACCAGTGGGGCAAGGTCGAGATCTGCCGGGAACCGCAAGCGGGACAAATGAAGCTGCGTCCTTTTTCGATCTCCGGAAGCGGAGTAGATGGATCGAGCGACAAGGTTTCGAAGGCGATAGGCGTCGAATGCAGGCACATCGGATTTGAGCAAGTCACGAAGAAGCCCGGAACGCCCTGCGATTGAAGGGAAGCGATCGTGGGAGGCTCGACGGCCATGAGAAAACCCGTTTCGTTGTTTCCAAGTTCGCCAAACCTTTTTGCAATAGCCAGGCCAACCTCCGGTCGAGTTTCGCGACCTCGACGCTGGATGGCTTCCCAAGGCGTTCGGCGTCGGTTTTTTGTGATGGGAACCCGAAGCCGCTGAGTCTCTGATCGTCCGTCGCGGCTGCTTTCCTGGGCACGGATTGGCGTCGCTTTAGGCCCGATGCGCGCAAAATCATCCACGCAAATCTTCGCGATTCGCGCCGGACGAGACGTCTCGTCGGCTGATCGAGCCGCCCGATCGCATACAGCTTCGGCCGCGCTCAATTTGTTGGCTTTCTTCGGATCGCGGTTCTGATTTCGAGGCCCGCGCGACGGCGTTTACCAAAAATTAGGTCTAGCGCCCTATCGCTGTCACAGGCGGCGCGCCCGCGCTGGTGGGATGCGATGGACTTTCGACCATGAAAGCCCGGCGCGATCGGGGCGAGAGGCGTCACGCCCTCGTTCGGTGCGACGGCATAACGAATTCGACCGTGGAACAATCACCCCCGGCGAGAGGCCGCGGACGCGGATGGCGCGATCTTCCGACATCCTGACGTTTGTCCACTCGCGCCCCGAGGAAGTCGCGCATGCTGACAGATACGCCGAACGATCCCGAGGTACTGCGCGCCGCCATCCTCGATCTTGTCGGACGCTATCATGCCGCCGCGCATGCGCGGCCGCCGTTCAATCCGGACAAGCCGAACATTCCGGTGTCGGGTCGGGTCTATGGCGCGCGCGACATGCAGCTTCTCGTTGATTCCGCGCTTGATTTCTGGCTGACGATAGGCCGTTTCAACGCCGAATTCGAACAGAAACTCGCGCGGCGCATTGCCGTCAAACATGCGCTGACGGTCAATTCGGGGTCGTCGGCCAATCTGGTGGCTTTCATGGCGTTGACATCGCCGCGATTGAAAGCGCGCCAATTGCGGCCAGGCGACGAGGTGATCACCTGCGCCACGGGCTTTCCGACGACGATCAATCCGATTCTTCAAGCCAATATGGTTCCGGTCTTCGTCGACGCGGACATTCCGACCTACAATATCAACGTCGCCGCCATCGAGGAGGCGATCACGCCGCGCACCCGGGCGATCATGATCGCCCATACCCTGGGCAATCCGTTCGACGTGGCCTCCGTGCGCGCCATTTGCGATCGTCACGGGCTGTTTCTGATCGAGGATTGTTGCGACGCGCTTGGCGCCACGGTGGGCGGCCAGCATGTCGGCACGTTCGGAGACATCGGCACGTTAAGCTTCTATCCGGCCCATCACATTACGATGGGCGAGGGCGGAGCGGTCTTCACCAACGATAGCAACCTCGACAAAATCATGGAATCCTTCCGTGACTGGGGACGCGATTGCTATTGCGGGTCCGGACAGGACAACACGTGCAACAAGCGGTTCAATTGGAAATTGGGCGATCTGCCCAAGGGGTACGACCATAAATATATCTATTCCCACCTTGGGTATAATTTAAAGATCACCGATATGCAGGCGGCCGTCGGCGTCGCGCAGCTTGAGCATCTCGACGATTTCATCGCCGCGCGCCGACGCAATTTCGCTCGGCTTCGCGAAGGCCTCGCTCATCTCGAAGATATCTTCGTGTTGCCGGAGGCCACGGCCGGCTCCGATCCTTCATGGTTCGGATTCGCCCTCACGCTGCGCAAGGACGCGCCCATCGATCGTCATGGCCTGCTGCTCGAACTCCAGGCCAAGAATATCGGGACGCGGCTGCTGTTTGGCGGCAATCTCGTGCGTCAGCCCTACATGAAGGGCCGCAATTTCCGCGTTTCGGGAACGCTCGACAACGCGGATGCGATCGTCGACAGAACGTTTTGGATTGGCGTCTACCCCGCATTGGGCGCGCAAGAAATCGACTTCATGATCGAGACGCTAGACAGCTTTTGCCGCGGCGACCGCAGGATCGCCGTATGACGGCTTTCATGGAGCCCGAGCGCATCCATGGCGGCCGCGGGCTTCGGTTCGCCGCGCGTCCCTCGTGCTGTAATTCGAGCGGCGGGCTCGTTACGGACGTCGGCGGCTCGGCGTTTCGGAGCCGTGTCGTTTCCCGCCAATCGCCCCAACGGCTTGCCCTTGGAGACCTTGCTTGAGCTCGATTTCGACCCCGGCGGCGTGTGATGCGCGAACCGCCAGCTTCACGCTTCACAACCGAGCCATTCTTATATTCACCTCGGTGCTGATTTTCCTGCCCTCGGCGCTGTTCGCCGCCGGCCTCAGGCCCATCCCTGCTCTTGTCCTGCTCGCGGGCTGTATTGGCAGCCTTGCTCTGGTCATTCAGCGTCCCCAGGCGAACGAAGCGGGGCTCCTTGACGCGTCGGTCGATACAAAGCGCCTGTCGCTCTGCATCGGACTGGCATGCGTCATTTTGGTGTTCGGCGGCGAACTGCATTTCTTTTTCGCGCCCCTCGACTGGCGGGTCCGAGACGCGGTGCTCGCGGATCTGACGCGGAGTTCATTCCCCATCGGTTACAATATCGATGGCGTCGACTACATCCTGCGGGCGCCGCTCGGGATGTACATGTTTCCGGCCGCCGTCGGGCATGTCTTCGGCCTGCTCGGCGCGCACGTCGCCCTGCTGGCGCAAAACTCCCTGATGCTTGGGTGCATCTTCTATCTTCTCAGTTCGCTCGGCGCCGGCTGGCCGCATCTGGCCATCTTGATCATGTTCGGGGGGCTCTCGATTCTCGGGGCCGCCTTGGGTTTCGCCATCAGCAAGGACTATAAGATCGACAGACTGGTCATCCTCGGCCTCGACGCATGGCATCCATATTTTCAGTATTCCAGCAGCATGGTGCAGTTTTTTTGGGTGCCTAACCACGCCTTGCCCGGCTGGTGGCTGGCCACTCTGCTCCTCCTGCAAACGAGGTCGCAGGTCGATATCGCGACATTGGGCGTATCGCTCGCGGGCGCGATGTTTTGGTCGCCGCTTGTCGTGATACCGGTCGCATTCTGGCTAATCTATCTTGCCGCGACCGATTGGCGGCGTCAGTTGCTCGCCCAAAGGACCTGGCTCGGCGTTCTCGCGGGCGCGTGCTTTTTGCCGATCGCATTGTATGTAGTGACCGGCTCGTCGCAGATCTCCCACGGCCTTTCCTTCGAAAAGATGGAATTCCTTCCTCTATATATTATATTTATCGCAGTGGAATTGCCATGCGTGCGCTTCATATATCTTAATCGCGAATTCATCCCGAAAAATATGACGCATGTTTTCTATTTTGCTGCGGCATCGTTGCTGCTGCTGCCGTTCTTCAGCTTTGGGCCGGGCAATGATCTCGTCATGCGAGGCTCGACAGCGCCGCTTGTCATTGTCGAATTTGTCTTTGGTTCAATTATATGCAATGCGTCAATTTCGAGAAACACCAAGATTATTGGATTTGCTCTCTTCGTCCTGGCAACGCCTTCGGCGTTGCTTGAGCTTGCGCGCAACATAAACTATCCGCGCTACAATCTTAGCGATTGCAGTTTAACGGAGGCGATTCATGCGATGGGCGCCAAGGGGATTCCGACCAATTACATGGCGGAGAGCGCCAATATCCCCTCGTGGTTGATGGACGCCAATGTTAGCGCTCCTCAGAGCGCCCGCTCGCGTCGCTGCTGGACGGATTTTGACAATCGCCACGACTGACGGGCCACGCGCCTGCTCGCTCAAGGGGGCTCTCGGACACATCTCGTCCATGATGGGCGCGAGATCTGGCGCTTTTGGTCCGCGAGAAAACGGCGGCGGGCGGAGCGATGGCTTTGGCTTGAAAGCGCCTTTAATGAATCGCGACGACGCCTGATCGAAGCTCAGCGCCGCGTCAGCCGTTGCCGAGGAGCCGCTCCGATTCAACGGATTTACGCGGCGAGTTTTGCGTGAAGGGCGAGACCAGACGCACGCGCTGGCCAAGGTAACGATCGACCTGCGTCATTGTCGTCGTCGCGACTTCCTTGCCATCGGCGAGATCACGATACCATTGCGTCGTCCAGTCTACGGTCTCCGCGAAATCGAGCAGCGGCGACCAGCGGAGCATCTCGCGCGCCTTGGCGGTGTCGAGGCGCAACAGATTGGCCTCATGCGGATGGTCGCCGTGATCGCGCGTCCAGCTCGCGCCGCCGCCATAGGCGTCGATAAACCGCGTCACCAGCGCTTCGACGCTTTGTTCGCTGGCGGCTCCAGGGCCGAAATTCCAACCGCCATCAAGACGGGCGGAGCCGGTCATGGCGTTTTCGATGAGCATCAGATAGCCGGTCAACGGCTCCAACACATGCTGCCAGGGCCGCACGGCGGCGGGGTTTCGGATGTGCAGCGCCCGACCAGCCAGGAACGCGCGGAACGCGTCGGGAATAATCCGGTCCGCCGCGAAATCGCCGCCGCCGATCACATTGCCCGCGCGCGCCGAAACGATCTTGGCGCTAGTCGCGTTCGAAAAATAGCTGTCGCGATAGGCGCCCGCGACGAGTTCGGCGCAGGCCTTGCTGTTGGAATAGGGGTCGCGCCCGCCCAAAGCGTCGGTTTCGCGGTAGCCCCACACCCAATCCTTGTTCTCGTAACATTTGTCTGTCGTGACGATGAGGACGACGCGAACGCTGGGCGTCGCGCGGGCCGCTTCCAAAACATTCACCGTGCCCATCACATTGGTCGCGTAGGTGGACACGGGATCGGCATAGGCGGCGCGCACGAGAGGCTGCGCGGCCATGTGAATGACGATCTCTGGCGCCGCCGAGGTCATCGCCGCGCGCAAATGATCGAGGTCGCGTATGTCGCCGCGAATATCGTCGATCACCTCGCCGACGCGCGCCAGTTCGAACAGATTGGGAGCGCTTGGCGGCTCCAATGAGTAGCCCGTCGCGCGCGCGTTGAGTCGGACCAGCATCAAGGACAGCCACGAACCCTTGAAACCCGTGTGGCCGGTGAGAAAGACGCGTTTGTCGAGCCAGAATGCCGAGGAGATCACCAGATTTTCCACTTCGCTTGGCCGGAGGTCCATTGTTCTTCGAGGTAGATTTTGTCGCGCAGAGTATCCATCGGATACCAAAATCCGTCGTGCACGAAGGCGCGTAATTCGTCCTTCGCCGCGAGCGCGCTCACCGGCCCCCGCTCCCATATCGTGGCGTCGCCCTCGATCAGTTCGCCAACCTTGGGCGAGAGGAGAAAAAATCCGCCGCTAACCCAGCTTGCTTCCGCGACCGGCTTTTCGGCGAACGCGGTCACTCTTTCCCCGTCCAGCGTCATCGCGCCAAAGCGCATCGCCGGGCGAACGGCGGCGACCGTCGCGAGCTTGCCATGCGCCTTGTGGAAGGCCAGTTCCGCCGTGAGATCGATGTTCGAGAGTCCATCTCCATAGGTGAGCGCGAACACCTCTTCGTTCGCCACATGCTCCAGAACGCGCTTGAGACGGCCGCCCGTCTGGGTCTGGTCTCCAGTGTCCACCAGCGTGACGCGCCAGGGCTCGGCGGTTTCTCTGTGGACCTCCATCGCGCGGGTTGTCATGTCGAAGGTCACGTCGGACATGTGCAAAAAATAATTCGAGAAAAATTCCTTAATGAAATAGCCCTTGTAACCCAGACACAGCACGAACTCGTTGAAGCCGTGAGCGGAGTACATCTTCATTATGTGCCACAGAATCGGCCTTCCACCGATTTCGACCATTGGCTTGGGCCGCACCGAGGTCTCTTCGGCGAGGCGCGTTCCCAAGCCCCCGGTCAGAATTACAACCTTCATCGCATGGATCTTTCGAATGGGCTTCAATCGAGCGGGGTCGGGCGGGCGACGTTCGGGGATAGCCGGAAGGCCGGACGTCAACACATAGCGCGCGACCGCAAACGCCTGATGAATCAGTCGCTGGAAATATGGGGGCTAATTGGTTAACGCTTGGCTTATCGGCCACGGTCAAGCGACGCCACAAGCGGAGACAGCGCCGAAGACATGAAAATCAGCGTGGCGCGAACAGGATGATCGCGGCGCCGGCGAGACAAACCGCCGCGCCCGCGAAATCCCATATATCCGGGGAATGGCCCTCGACGCCCCACTGCCACAATAGCGCCAGGGCGATGTAGACGCCGCCATAGGCGGCGAAGGCTCGCCCCGCCAAGGCCGCCTCGACGCGCGTCAGCAGAGCGGCGAATAAAATTAGGCTGACGACGCCTGGAGCGACCCAGAGCGCGGAGCGTCCGAGCCTCAGCCAGACCCAGAACGAAAAACATCCGGCGATTTCGCACAGACCGGCCGCGAAGTAATACACGAAGGTCATCGGATATCCCGCTCGCGACGGTTAGCGCGCTTTCCGCTCGGGTGGAATCGTCCGAACGATAGGAAATCGCGCAAAATCAAAAAGCCAGAACCAGGGTTCAAGCCTTTTTCACGAATTCGGTGCGAAGAACCAGGCCCTTGATTTTATCGGACCGGCATTCGATCTCATCCTCATTGTCGGTCAGGCGGATATTTTTGACGAGCGCGCCGCGCTTGAGCGTGATCGAGGAGCCCTTCACCTTCAGATCCTTGACGAGCGTCACATTGTCGCCATCGGCGAGTTGCGCGCCATTGGCGTCCTTAACGATCATTTTTTCTCTCCCACAATGCTTTTTCGAGCGACGCGGATGCGCAAGGCTTCGCGTTGGACGCCGCTGTAATAGCCGCGCGGGGATCGCGGCGCCAACCCGCCGCCTGTCTCAAAATCGCGCAAAAGCTTTAAAAAAGGCGAAGCCTCAGAGAGAGCGCTTCTCGATTGAAGGCGAAATGTGGCGGCTGGACGAGGCCGAATCCCAAAATCGAGGGAGAACACCGCCCAAATGCGCGCGGATCGCTGATTCGATCCTGCTACGTTCACGTTAGGATCAAATTGTTAACGCGCCCCGGAGTTTCATCCGCCCGGCGCTTCGTCATGCTTCGTTCGCGACAGCCAGGCGGCGCGCACCGCCAGCGCCGCGGCGCCAAGAAATCCGATGGTCGTCAGGCTGAAGCTCAGGCCCGCGTGGAACGGAAAATGTGGCTCGGGAATCGACGCCGGGTCGATCTTGGGATGGAGCGCCCGCAAAACAAACGCCAGTGGATTGAAGAAAGCGCCAAAGCAGCTGGCGCCAACGATCCACCACGGTGGGACAATTGAATATTGTCGAAACAACAGCGCGAAAAGGAACAAGAACTGCGCCATCATGAGATAGTCGATATGCGCTCTGATGAGATCCGCGCGCTCGAATATCACGCTGGCCAAATAGCCGTTCGGAAAAAACAAGGTCACCCCGAGCGCCCACGCCAGCACTAGAGCGATGGCGAGACAAAGCGTGGCGAAAGCCAGCAGAAAGGTGATTCGCGTTGAAGCTCGCTCGGTCGTCGCCGCTGTGTTCATGTTATCCTCTTGCGTGAAAGCTCGGCCAATCGAGCGCCGCAGACGCCGGGCCGCCAGAAATCATCGAGCGAGAGTGCGTCGTTGGGCCTCCTTCCTCAACGGAGATCCTCCCGGGAAACGATGGGCAATTTGCCTGATCTTGCCCGAAAGAGGCTCGGCCGCTCTCTATTTGACGAGATCGCGTTGGCCGGGCGGCGAAAGCCTGCTTAAATCCGATCCTCGCATGAACCGGGAGCACTTTCGATGCCGCTGATCCTCCGCCTTATCCTGAGACTGGTCGGCATTGCTTTCTTTTGCCTAGCGCTCACCGTCGGTTGGGTGATGCTTGACGCTCACCGCGACGTGGCGGCGCAAACCGCGGCATCGGCCGACCGCGTAGCGCATGAACTCGAGAATTTGTTCTGGCGGGAGATCCTGTGGCGTCAGAGCATGCGCCGGGACAAAATTTTGCCGATCCCCAATTGGGAGACGATAGCGACCTTGAAGCTGATATCCCCCGGGGTGTGCATCGCCTTCGCGCCGGGAGCCGAAGAACCGCGCACCATATGCAGTCAGGTGGAAGGCGTGGGAACACCGGCGCCGGAATGGTTTTCAATCGCCTACGAGCGCGCCTTCGGCGAGGGGACGCCCGTCGTGCGCGCGCTGACGGTGCGGCAGCCGGAGACCGGCGCGATTGTCGCGACCGCGAACCCAGCGACGGCCGTGCGCCAGGCCTGGCGACAAATCTCGGTCATCGCAAGCGTCGCGGCGTCGATGGCGGTCGGAATCTGTGTTCTCGCCGCCATCGTGATCGCCCACGCGCTCGCGCCCACATGGAGCATTATCGAAGGCCTGCGCCGACTCGAGAGCGGACATTATCGCCGCCCGATCGCACCCGTGACGACGGGGGAATTTGGGCTCATCGCGCGCGCCGTGAACGATCTCGCGGAGCGGCTGGCGCAAACGACCGCGGAGCGCGTGGCGCTGACGAAACGTCTATTCGAGGTGCAGGAAGAAGAACGGCGCGCGCTCGCCCGCGACTTGCACGACGAATTCGGCCAGTGTCTAACCGCGTCAATGGCTTTCGCGGCGTCGATTGAAGCGGGCGCGAGCGCGGATCGCCCGGATCTCGCCGAGGACGCGCGCGCCATCGCGCGCGTCGCCAGCCGAATGATGACGACATTGCGTGAAGCGCTCGCGCGACTGCGTTCGCAAGATCTCGATGAACTCGGGTTGGAGGCCTGTCTCGTTCAATTGGTCGCGGGCTGGAACGCGCGCGCCGAACCGCGCGCTCTCGTGCACCTCGATCTTAGGGGCGACCTCGCGGGCGTGCCAAGCGCGATCGGAACCAATGTCTATCGTATCGCGCAGGAATGCTTGACCAACGCGATGCGCCACGGCAAACCGAGCGCCGTCTATTTGCGGGTCGAGCGCCTGGCATCGCGTGGCGGCGCGCTCGCGCTGACCGTCGAGGACGACGGCGGCGGCGATCCCATGCGAGTCAGCGCCGCGTCCGGACATGGCATTCTCGGCGTTCAAGAGAGAATCGCCGCGTTTGGCGGCAGTCTGTCGATCGGTCGGGCCGCGCGCGGGGTCCGCGTCGCCGCGCGCATTCCTCTCCTCGCGCCGCTTTCAACGCTCGACCGCCAGTTCATGCCGTCATGAACGAAATCGCGATTCTGCTGGTGGACGATCATCCCATCGTCCGGGAAGGATACCGCAGCCTGTTGGAGCGCCAGCCGGGTTGCCGGGTCGTCGCCGAAGCGGATAACGCCGCCTCGGCCTATCAAGCCTATCGCAACGTGTCGCCCGACCTCGTCATCATGGATCTCTCGCTTCCCGGCGCCGGGGGGCTGGAGGCCGTCAGACACATCAGGCAATGGGACAAAGCCGCCCGCATCCTCGTCTTCACGATGCACAGCGGCGCGGCCTTTGCTCTGAAGGCGTTCGAGGCGGGCGCCTCGGGGTATGTCACGAAGAGCAGCAGCGCCGCCGAACTCGTCCGTGCGGTCGGCGCCGTCGCGAAGGGCGGGAGAGCGCTCAGCGACGACGTCGCGCGCGAAATCGCCGCCGAGCGTCTGGCGCAAGGGCGCTCCCCGCTCGACGATCTGGGGCCGCGAGAGACGGAAATCCTCAGACTTGTCGCTTCCGGCCGCACCAGCGAGGAAATCGCGGAGGCGCTAAATCTCAGCACCAAGACCGTTCAAAACTACCACTACCAGATCAAATCCAAGGTGGGCGCGCGGACCGACGCGCATCTCGTCTGGCTCGCGATCGGCGCCGGTCTCGTCAACGACGACAGGCCGGACGGCTATTCCACCGGCTCGACCGCCGTGATCTCAATGCCGAAGCCCGATAGTCCCACATAGGCGCGCGGCTTGGGCGTCGTGCTGCGCAAGCGGATCGAGGACACGCCCAAATCCTTCAAGATCTGCGCCCCGAGGCCTACGTCGAACCATTGCCGCCTGCGGTTTTCTTCGGCGTTTTCCTCGCGCGGCCGCACCACATTGGCGGGCACGCCGGCGGCGCCGTCGCGCAGATAGACCAGCACTCCCCTGCCCTCGCGAGCGAAGCGCGCCAGCGTTTTCTTGATGGTCTCGGCGCCGCCGAACACATCGCCAATGATATCGGCTCGATGCAGCCGCGCCGGCATGTCGCGGCCATCGCCGATCGAACCGAGCACGAAAGCGAAATGCTGCACGCTGTCGTAAGGCGTGACATAGGCGTAGCCGGTCAGCGCCCCGGCGGAAGTTTCGACCGGAAAGGTCGCCACGCGCTCGACAAGCTTTTCGCGCGATTGGCGGTGCGCGATGAGATCGGCGACCGAAATCACCGTCAGCTTGTGCTGGAGCGCGAATTGGGTGATCTGCTCGCCCGCCATCACCGTGCCGTCGTCATTGGCGAGTTCGCAGATGACGCCGACCGCCGGCAGGCCGGCGAGCCGGCAGAGATCGACCGCCGCCTCGGTGTGGCCCGAGCGCATCAGCACGCCGCCTTCCTTGGCGATTAGCGGAAACACATGGCCCGGCCGCGCGAAGTCGGCGGCCCCCATATTGCCGTTGGCCAGCGCGCGCACCGTGTTGCAGCGCTGTTCGGCTGAAATGCCGGTGGTGAGGCCATGGCGGGCGTCCACCGAAACCGTGAAGGCCGTGCCGAGCGGCGCGTCGTTCTGCGCGACCATGGGCGCGAGATGCAAACGCCGCGCGTCCTCCAGCGTCAACGGCGCGCAGACGATGCCGCAGCAATGGCGGATGATGAAGGCCATTTTCTCGGGGGTGCAGAGCGCGGCCGCGATGACCAGATCGCCTTCGTTCTCGCGGTCGTCGTCGTCCGTCACGACGACGATTTCGCCGCGCGCGATCGCCTCGATGGCTTGTGTTATTGAATGTGGCAAGGATGTCTCCGGAACCGCGCGATCAGCCTTTCAAAGCGAGACGCCAAGAAACGGCTATCGCGGTCGGCGGTCGCTCCAGACATCTAGCGCCGCCAGGGCGGCTTTACAAATCCCGATGATCCCCGCGCCTCGCGCGGCCGAGCCTTCCTATCACTCAATCGGCAGCCCGCCAGGTTCATGCAAGCGCATGCCGCCGCACTCCGCGCAGAGCGCGAAACGATGGCCGGTCTCCCCCGCGAGCAGGGATTTGGTCGGCTCGCGCCGGAACGGCGCATCCGCCGAATCGGTCGCCACCAGACGGATCTGGATATCGTCGCCGATCCGCAAAGCGGTATCCTCGATCCATTCAACGCTCTGGTCGCCTGAGGACTCCGACGAATCAATGCCGCCAACGCGCAGGTCGAGGCCGTCGATTTCCGCCCCCTCGATCGCTCTGGAGGACGCTCCCGCGCCTTTGCCCACCCAGGTGAGCATGAAAGATACGGCGCCGCTATGCTCCAAGCCCGCAACCGCGAGTTTCTTCCCGTTTTTCCATATCTCAAACGCGAGCACCAGAGCCTCCAAGCTTGCGCGAAACCCTATATGGCCGATCCTAACGCATTCATAACGCGGGGCGCGCTGGCCCGCCCATACGGTTTGATCGATCAGCGGCGGCGAGCAATCCGATCGGCCGATCTTGGGAAATGGCGCATCGCGCGACGAATCGGCTCATCCCCTGCGCGCGCGGCGCCGAACATGTATAATGGCCGGCTGGAGGGGAGCCAATTCCGCCAAAATGGCGGCGGCCGCGCCCCTAAAATTGCGCTAAGACTTATCGGAAGCGATGCGGAGACCCCTCAGATGACCGGCGAGAAAATCGACGCGCTTTTGGCGTTACGCAGCGATGGGCGGCTGCTTGTCGGGCGCGATCGGATCAAACTTCTCGAAGCCGTGGCCGAACATGGCAGCATCACCAAGGCGGCCAAGGCCGCCGGCTTTAGTTATAAGACGGCCTGGGACGCCGTGGACGCGATCAACAACTTGCTGCCGAGTCCCGCCTTTATCACGAAGGCCGGAGGACGCAGCGGCGGCGGGGCGCATGTCACCGAGGAAGGGCGCCAGCTCATCGAAACTTTCCACCGGTTGGAGGCGCGCATGTCGCGCATCTCCTCGCTGATCGCGCAGGAGGGTTTCGCCGGCCACGACGATTTCGCGCTTTGGAGCCTTGGCATCAAGATTTCCACCCGCAATATGTTTCAGACGGAAGTGGTGACCGTGCGCAGGTGGCCGGTCGACGTCGAGGTGACGCTAAAGGTGACGGCGGAGAGCGTGATCCACGCGATCGTCACCAACGAGGCGGCCGACGAACTCGGACTGGCTCCCGGACGCAAGGCGCTGGCGCTGATCAAATCCTCCTTCGTGCGGCTTTCTCTCCCGGGCGCGGAGGCCAAGGCTGAGCGCAACAGCTTCAAGGGCGTCGTCAGGCGGCGAATTGACGCCGAACGCAACAGCGAAGTGCTTATCGACATCGGTTCAGGCAAAACCATGACGTCGGTGATCGCGCGCCAGACCGCCGAGGATCTCGAAATTCGGCCGGGCATGCCGGCGGTGGCCAGTTTCAACGCGACCGACGTGATTCTGGCGGTCGATTGATGGCGCGAGGTCGCGGGCGCGCCAAACGGACCCAGGTTCACAGCCCACCAGCAATCGACTAGAAACCGCCGAGCCCGGGGCGTGGTCCGCGTGGTCGCGCGAGGCGTAAAACGTGCTATTTTAAGAAAATAGCGGATAGAGGCAGCCTATGAACATGCGAATCTCGACAATTGCGTCATTGCTCTTACTCCTCGCGACTGGTTCCTCTCTCTCGGCGGATCCCTTGCGTGAGCAGGCGCAGGGGCTGTTCGAGCCCATACCCAGCGCCGTGCCCGCCCTGCCCGGAGACCCGGCGACGCCAGAGAAGCTGGCGCTCGGCAGAATGCTGTATTTTGAATCACGACTCTCGGAGAACAGCGACATCAGCTGCGCCGCCTGTCACAACATCGGCATGGGCGGGGTCGGCGGCCCCGCCACCTCGAAGGGTCACAGCGGCGAGCTGGCCGGCCGCAATGTGTTGACGGTTTTGAACGCCGTCTTCAATAAGTCGCAGTTTTGGGACGGCCGCGCCGCCGATCTCAAGGAGCAGGTCGTGCTCGGCGTGATGGCCAACCCCGCCGCCATGCTGAAGACGAGAGGCGGACCGATCATCGGCGATTCCGCGGCCAATAATCTCACCAAGCAGCATATCGTCGAGCGGCTCAAGAGCATTCCCAGCTATGTCGAAGCGTTTAAAAAGGCGTTTCCGGCCGAATCCGATCCGATCGTCTACGACAATATCGGAAAGGCCATCGCTGTTTTCGAAGCGACCTTGATAACGCCGGGCGCTCCCTTCGATCTTTGGCTGAACGGCGACGACAACGCGCTCTCGCAGGACCAGAAGGCCGGCCTGAAAATCTTCATCGATAAGGGATGCTCAAACTGCCACAACGGGGTCAATATTGGCGGCGGAGCCTTCGCGCGCTTTGGAGTGGCGCAATCGCCGGGTCCCGAATTGCTGCCATCGGACGATTGGGGCCGCTTCGCGGTCACGAAGAATGTCGCCGACAAATACGTCTTCAAGGTTCCGAGCCTACGGAACGTCGAATTGACCGCGCCCTATTTTCATGCGGGGCAAACAATGGATCCGAGAAAGGCGGTCGCGATCATGGGCGCGTCTCAGCTCGGGCAAAAGCTGAGTGACGGCGAGATCGACAAGATCGTGGCGTTCCTCAAATCGCTGACAGGCCGCCAACCGGAGGTCATGCTGCCGATTTTACCTCCGAACGCTTTCCCCGCTCCTTAGACTAGGCTAGGCCGCGCGACGGAAGGCTCGAGGAAATCCGACGGTTTGGTCCGGGTTTCCTTTCCCGCCCGCCACAATAGTTTGTGGGAAAAATCACGGGCTTGTTGACACGACCAGCCCGCTGACGTTTAACCTTGGCCCCGGCGATGGAGTTCGCCGTACAACCGCCTCAATGGTTTAGCGCGAGGCTGATGACTCCTACTGTTGTAAGCAGGGGAGGAATCCGCGTGGAAAACGCTCGATCCATGGTCGTAAAAGCGAGGCTCGCCCATCGCGACCGTCAGGTCGTCGCTAACCGGGCGACGGCGTTGGGCGCGGTCTAGCCATGCCGCGCGGCGACTCCCAACCCGTGAGCGGATGGCGTTTCCTGCTGCTCAACATCGTGCTCGGGCTCGGCAACGTCGTCGTGCTGTCCAATGTGCCCGGCTATACGATTGTCGCGCCCTACGCGGCCGCCAATCTGCAGGGCGTGACGCCGAGCTTCGGCACTTGGGCGACGACGGACCACATGGTCGGCCTCGCGCTGGGCTTTCCCCTCGCGCGTTGGGTCGCGGGCAGATTCGGCCGTCACCGCGCTCTCGTCGTGGCCTATCTGCTCTACGCGGTTCTCTCGTTCATTTGCGCGATGAGCGAAACGATCTACTTTTTCGTGGCCGCGCGCATTCTGCTTGGCCTCGCGGGCGGCGTCATTCTCCCAATCGGCCAAACCGTGCTGCTGAACGAGTATCCCGAAAAGCTGCGGACGTTCGGCGTCGGAATTTGGGGCATGCTCGGCATGATGCCGTTCATGGTCGGGATTTTCATCGGCGGTTGGTGGGCCGAACATTTCGGCTGGCGCTATTTGTTCTACTCGAACATCCCGGTCGCGCTCCTGGCCGCCGGCGTCGCGGGCTCCCTGCTGTACGGCCGCGAGATTCGCCCGCGTTTTCATCGCTTCGACTTTGTCGGCTTTTTCCTGCTCGCGGTGGTGTTTCTTGGTTCGCAGACGATTTTCAACATGGGCAATGACTTCGACTGGCTCCACTCTCCCATTGTGCTCGGAGCCCTCGTCGTGGTCGTCCTGGCGCTGCCCTGCTTCGTCATCTGGGAGCTTGGCGAACGACATCCGGCGATTGACGTCCGCCTCTTCACTCACCGCAATTACGCGGTCGCGACGGTCTGCTCGGTGGTGGGGTTCCTGGTCATTCAGGGATTATTGTCGTTGTTCATCGTGCAAATGCAAGTACTTCTCGGCTACAGCTCCTCCCTCGCCGGCGGCGTCTACCTGTGGATGCTGCTGTTGTCCGCGCCGTCCGCCGCGATCGTGCACGAGTTGTGCAAGCAGATCGACGTTCGCCTGATCTGTTGCATGAACTTTATTGGCTTCGCCGCGACTCTGACCTGGCTCGGCATGTTCGACAAAGCCGCCTCCTTCGATCAGATCGCCTGGCCGATGACCTTTTTCGGCTTCTCGCTCGCCATGTTCTTTACGCCGCTGGCGAATCTCGCGATGTTTGGTCTGCAGGGCGCGCAGCTCATCCGCGCGGCCGAGGAGTTCGCGCTGTTGCGGACGGTCGCCGGCGGCTTTGGCATCGCGCTGCAAGGCGTGGTTCTGTTTCGGCGCACGCCGCAACACGTGCTCGCTCTTTCGGATCAGTTTGACGGGAGACGCTTCGCCGAACTCGATCAAATGACCCAACTGTCCGACAGGCTTCAAGCTTCGGGCTTCACCCAAGCCATGGCCAGTAGCCAAGTCGGGCGCTTTCTGCGACAGCAGGCGGGGCTGCTGGCCTTGAACGACGCCTTTCTACTCGGCGCCGTCGTGTTCGCCGGACTCTCCGTCGTCGTTTGGCTTGCCCGCGCCACCCACCCCTTGCGTCTGACCGCCGCGCAAGAGTTGAAGCAACTCACGGCCGAGGAGCTGATGGAACAGCCATGACAAGCCGGCGCCTATCCATCGCGCCCGCGGCCGGGCTTCTTTTGTTTCTCGGCGGCTGCGCGGAAACGTCGCCGAACGGCGAGCGCGCGCAATTTCTGGAGCCGCCGGCCATGGGCCGCACGCTGGCGCAATCGGGCGCGCCGGTCGCTTCGCAAACCGAGGCGAGCTGGCCCAGCGGCGAGTGGTGGCGCCGCTTCCGCAGTCCCGAACTCGACCGCATCGTCGAGACGGCGCTGGCTGAAAATCAAAGCCTGAGAAAGGCCATGGACGCATTGCGCGACGCCGAGGCTTTCTCGGAGATCGAAGGGGCGCGGCTGTCGCCTTTCCTCAACGCGGATATGGGCATGCGCCAGTCGCGCATTCCCAATCATGGCGTCGTCGCCTCCTATAATCCCGCCCTGGCCGGCCTCGAAAAGACCATGGCCTACATCAACCCGCTGTCGCTTCATTACGAATTCGACTTCTGGGGCAAGAACCGGGCGACCCTCAACGCCGCGCTCGGCGAGGCCGCGGCGCAAGCGGCGGAGACCATGGAAGCGCGGCTGCTGCTGACCACCGCCGTCGCGCGCGTCTATTTTCGCATCCGCGCGCTGGCTCGGCAGGCGGAAACCGCGAGCGAGATGGTCAAACTGCGCAAAGACCTGCTCGCGCTCGCGCAAACGCGGTTCAGAACCGGGATCGACACCGCCGACGGCGTGACCGCGGCGAGCGCCGAACTGGAGGCCGCCGTCAAACGCGAAGCCGGCGTCGCGGCGCAACTCGACTTCCAGCAGAATTTGCTCGCGCGCCTGATGGGCCAGGGCCCGGACGCCGGACGCGGCATTGTCGGCGCGAAGGCGATGAGCCCGCCGGCGGCTCCCGCCTTGCCGCGGCATCTTCCCGTGGAGCTTCTCGCCCACCGTCCGGACGTCGCCGCCGCCATGCATCGCGCCGAGGCGGCCGCCGAGCGGATTCACGCCGCCAAGGCGGAGTTCATGCCGTCCGTCGATCTCACGATCGTCGGAGGACTGGAGGCCTCGAGGACGTCGACGGCGATCGACGATCTCGGCAAGTACCTGTTCCGAACCTCGGCGATCGGCTACGCCGTCACGCCCAACATCCATCTGCCGCTGTTCCAGGGCGGCAGTTTGCGCGGCAGGCTGGAGGGCCGCCGCTCGGAATATGACGAGGCGGTCGACGGCTACAATGAAACGCTGCTCAGGGCGGCGCAGCAGGTCGCCGACAGCCTGGCCAGCCTGAAGGAGACGCGCTCCGAGACGGAGGCGCAGCGCCGCTTGAACGCCGCCGCGCGCGCCGAACTGGAACTCGCGCGCTCGCGCTGGCGCAGTGGATTGAAGGACAAGCGCGAAATCCTGGCGCAGGCTCACGCCGTCCTCGAACAGGCTTACGTGCTCGACGCGCTCGACGCCGACTACCTGTCGTCGCATGTGGATCTGATCCAGGCCTTGGGCGGCGGCTACCTGGAGGGTCCAGAAGCGTTCGCGCCGCGGCCGGAGCCGGAAAAGGATCGGCTGACGCCGCTCGTCGACGCGATCGAGGCGCTCGGCGGCGGATAGGCGCGCGCCGACGAAGATTACAACGAAACTTAAGAACACCCAGACGCTTTGGACAGCCAATGCCCCTTGATCGCAAGACGCTCCGTTCCCGTCGCCTGATTTTCCTCTCGCTCGTCGCGCTGACGGCGCTGGCGGCGGGTTTGTATTTCCTGATCAGATGGCAGACCCATGATCGATTTTGGGTCACCACCGACAACGCCTTCGTCGTCGGCAACATCATTCCGGTGCAAGCCGACGCGACGGGCGTCGTCGCGGATGTTCTGGTCGAGGAAACCAACAAGGTGAAAGCCGGCGATCTGCTGGTGCGGCTCGACGAACAGCGCGCCAAGGCGGCGCTCGATCAATCCGCGGCCGAGTTGGCGCGCGCCGTGCGCCTGGTCGGCGGGCAATTCGCCGCGCGGCGCCAAGCCTGCCAGAAGATCGCCTCGCAGATCGCGCTGCGCGATAAGACCCGCCATGACGTCATGCGCTATCGCCAGGCGCTGCCGAGCGGCGCCGTCTCGCAACAGGTTCTGCAGAACGCCGTGGACCAACTCGCTTCGCTGGACGCCGAGCTGCACGAAAGCCGGGCGGATTTTCAGTCCTTCGAGGCGCGGCTCGGCGGGCTGACCCTCACCAAGACTCCCGAGATCGAGGCGGCCAAGGCCAGATTCGCCGAGAATTACATCGAATTCGCGCGCCAGCGCATCAAGGCGCCGGTTTCCGGCTATATAGCCAAGCGCAAGGCGCAGGTCGGCGACCGCGCGCGGCCCGGCGACCTGCTCATGCAGATCGTTCCGCTCGATTACCTGTGGATCGAGGCGAATCTTTGGGAGAACAGCATGGAGCGCGTGCGGCCGGGACAGCCGGTGAATATTACGGTCGATCTTTACGGCAATAGCGCGTTGTTTCACGGCACGGTCGAGGGCATCATCCCGGGCTCGGGCAGCGTCTTCGCCCTGCTCGCCCCCGACAATGCGACCGGCAACTTCATCCATATCGTCCAGCGCATTCCCGTGTATATCTCGCTACGCCCCGACGAACTCGAAAAACAGCCGTTACGGCCAGGGCTTTCCGCCGTCATCTCCATCGACGTGCATAATGTCGATCAATCGCCCAACGCCTCGATCACCCGCATGGATCCCAAGGCCGACAAAACCGAAATTTTCGCCAATGAAATCGCCGAAGCCGATATGCGCGCGCAAAAAATCGTCAGCGAAAATCTCGTCGAAGCCCCCAACGCCGCCATCGCCGCATGCCCCGTCGGCGAGTAACCGGCGACGCGCGGGAATAGCCCGTCGTAGGCGCTGTCATGGTCGCGCGCGCGGATTTTCGAGGATTGAGGAGTCCATATAACCGGCGCGGCTCCGACCGCTGAATCGACGGCGAGCGCATGGCGAAGAAGAGGCCGCCGAGGCGACGGAGCGCACATTTAATCACACGTTCAGAACTCGCCCCCGTTGGAATTGCCGGCGCGAGAAGCGCGGTAAAGCCAGACGCGCCGCTCTGGCTCCTGACGGCGGTGATTCGTCGCCGCGGGCGCGAAAAAATGACGCCGTCGACGTAAGGCACGCGCAAGTTTACAGGTCCAAATTGATCGAAGCGCGCGTGGCGGACCAGGCTGATCCGACATTTCCCGGCTTGGCGCTCGCTCAATTGACGCCCGCCTCACAATCACCCGCGCCAGGGTTGCGCCGGGCGTCAAAGGAAGACCGCGATCAAAATAGATTTCTAAAACATGCCGCCAAAACACTCTACGCGTCACTCCGGTCGGCTCCGCCGACTTAGGAGACCGACAATAGCTGGGCTATCGCGATGAATATTGGCACGACGACAATTTCCAAGGAGCCGGACGAATTTCCATATTGGGACTTCGCTTTCCTGGACGTGGAATATGACCCAGAAGCCCAGGCCGTGTGGATGAATTACAAAGCGGCGGCGCCTCAGCATTTTCCCTTGGAGATGTTTATCGAGGTCGTGAAGCTTCGCGAATCATTGCGTGGCATGCGCGCGTCGGAATGTGGCGCGCGCTGGCCGATTCGCTACTTCGCGATCGGATCGAAGCGGCCGGGGATCTTTAGTCTCGGAGGCGATCTCGCGGCTTTCGCCGTGGCTGTCAGAAACGGCGAGCACGAGATGCTGCGCGCCCACGCGAATATTTGCGTCGACATCATGCATAGTCTGGACGTGGGATTTGACTTGCCGATCGTGACGCTTTCGGCCGTGAACGGTCAGTGCCTGGGCGGAGGCTTCGAAGGCGCCCTCGTGACCGACTTCCTTGTCGTCGAGCGCGACGCCAAACTCGGTCTGCCTGAAATCGGCTTCAACACTTTTCCCGGAATGGGCGCGGTTTCCCTGCTCACGCGTCGAGCGGGGCAAGCCTTGGCGGAGCGGATTATTTCCAGCGGCTCGATCTATTCCGGCCAGGAAATGTTCGATCTTGGCGTTGTCGACGTCTTGACGCCCGAGGGCCGGGCGCATGAAACGGCGACGGCCTGGATGCGGGAAGGCGGCGAGGATCGCTGGCGGAAGCGCCGCGCCCTCGCGGAGGCGCGTCGACGATGTTTCGCGATGCCGCGCGAAGAGCTTCATTACATAGTCGATTTGTGGGTCGAATGCGTCAAGGCCCTTGCCGATCACGATCTGCGTCACATGGATCGACTCGTCGCGGCCCAAAGACGGCTTTCGCGAGCGCGACTCAAGGCCGCCCGCAACGACGCAAGCACGGAGCAGGCGGTTGGAAGTCTCGAGACAGTCACGAACGATTGATGCATGTCTAAATTCGACGCCTCTCCGCAATTAGAACACGACGTTCAAAAAGAGGTGCACGGCGATCTCGTGGAGTCGCTATTCAACTCGTTTGGATCCTTCGCCGCTGCCCTGATCGGCGGCGTGGCGGCGCCCGCGAGCGCGTGGCTAATGACAAGCGAGCCCATATATATTGGGCTCACGATAATCATGTCGCTTCTGGCGATCTATCGCGTTCTGGTTTGGTTCGGGCATTCAAAAACGCCGCTCGTTCGGCGTCGAAACGAGGCCACGAAGTGGGAGATCTATTACGCGGTCGGCGGCATATCATTCGTGACGACCCTTGGCCTCACGGTCGCGATTCTGTTCGTTCGCGATCACATCGACATTGCATTCACGATCAGCTTTGTCACGATGATGGCGGGAGTGGGCGCGTTGTCGGGGCGCAACGCGGGCAGTCCCAATATCGTTCTGGCGCAATTGATCGGTCTTTGCGGGCCGCTCGCCTTCGTCACGGCGATCGACGCCGATCATAGGCACCACTGGCTAACATTCATTCTCGTTCTCGAAGTGATTTCGATTAGGTCGACGACCCGATTCCTCAACAGGAATCTCGTGACCGCCTTGACGAACGCACGTGACGCGAAAATTCAGCGAAATCGCTTCAAGGCGGCGCTCAACAGCATGGCGCAAGGGCTGTGCATGGGTGATGGCGGCTCAATCATCACGGTGATGAACCACCGCATGATCGAATTTTTCTCAATTGCCGGCGTCACGGCGCCCATCAGCCTTCAGGTTCTTGCTTGGACGATCGGTAAGCGCTCCCATATGTCCGAGGGCGAGAGCAAGGCGTTCGGGGACCAATGGTCCGCGCGCGTGGCGCTGCCTTTCGCAAGCGTCTTCTCCCAGCAATTCAATGATCGTCTATTTGACTTTCATTGCGAGCCCGCCGGCGAAGGCGGCTTCGTCACCGTCATCGAGGACGTGACCGAGAAGCGAAAGGCGGCCAAGGAAATTGAACGCATCGCTCACTATGACGCCCTGACGGGCCTTTCGAATCGGCTACAATTTCAAAAGAGATTGACGCGCGACCTCGATCGGATCGACAAGCGCGACGAAACGCTCGCGATTCTGGTCATCGATCTCGATCTGTTCAAGGAAGTCAACGACACGCTTGGTCATTCGATCGGCGACCAACTTCTGTGCAAGGTCGCGAAGCGATTGCGCGAGAGCGTGCGCGAAACGGACATGGTCTCACGTTTCGGCGGCGACGAATTCTGCGTTTTGTTTCAGCCGAGCAAGAAATTGGTCGACGCGGACCTCGACATGATCGCCAAGCGCATCATCTCTTCCATCAGACGGCCGTATGTCGTCGATGGCCATGCGATCACCATTGGCGCCAGCATCGGGGTCGCCGTCGCGCCGCGCGACGCTGTGACGCCGGAAGAATTGCTAAAGTGCGGCGATCTCGCGATGTACCGGGCAAAGTCGAATGGACGGGGCGAAGCCGTTTGGTTCGAATTGAAATTTCGGGACGATCTGGTGCAAAAGCATCGGATGGAGGCCGATTTGCGCAGGGCGCTGAGCGCCCAGGAATTCACTATCCACTATCAACCAATCATCGACACCAGGCGGGGTGGAGCGAGTTGCTGCGAGGCTCTCGTTCGCTGGCGGCATCCCGAGAGGGGCATGGTTTCCCCGGCGCACTTCATCCCCCTGGCCGAGGAAACGGGGTTGATCATCGAGATTGGAGAATGGGTCCTGCGTCAGGCTTGCCACGACGCCATGTCGTGGCCGTCCCATGTGCGAGTCGCGGTGAACCTGGCGCCGCGCCAATTTCAGGCGCCGAACCTCATATCCATGATCACGGCCGCCCTCGCGGATTCGGGGCTAGATCCGGCGCGTCTCGAACTGGAAATCACTGAATCGACTTTGATGCAGGACACGTCGGAGGTGTCACTGAAAATCGCCCAAATCCGGGCGATGGGATTGCGTCTGTCGCTCGATGATTTCGGGACGGGATACAGCAGTCTCGGCTATTTGAACCGGTTTCCCATAAACAAGATAAAGATCGATCGCTCCTTCACGATTCAATTGGTCGGCTCTCCCAAGACGCTGGCGATCGTGCGCGCCATCGCGCATTTGTCGCGCGACCTCGACATTGAACTGGTCGCGGAAGGCGTCGAGACGCACGAGCAGCTCGCGCTCCTGGTGAAAGAGAATGTGTTCTTGATACAAGGATATCTTTTCAGTCGGCCAAGGCCGCTCGAGGAACTAACGCCCTTGTTGAACTCGTCCGAGAATTCCTTCAAAAACACTAGCGTCGCCTGAAGGAGGCGTTCCGCGATCGCTTCAAACTCGGGTCCGCCCTTCCGCGGAAAAGCCGATCGTGTTCATTACCGACCTCTGCGCGCGAAAAATGGCGTAAGCCGCGTTGTAACGCCGGCCGCATTGACGCATGTAATCGCCCATTGCCGCGAGCCCGCGCCTCGGCTCGATAACATCCTTGGCAAGCATGAGATTGCGCATGTCCTCTGCTCCGAGCACGGCGCCAGTCTCCATTAGCCCTTGAGTTTTGACCAAACCAATTTTACGCGCCAGCGACGCATAGAGCCCGAACAATCTGTCGGGGTCTCCATCGAACGAGAAAAGGGCGCCCCTTTCGACCACCATCATCGCGCAATGACACGCGAATTCGAAATCGGCGCCCGCCATGAAGGAGCGGACCCAGGCGACGGTGATAACTGGAGCCTCGAGGATAAGCTCCGAGTTCGCGACGACCAGATTCCGGAATCCCACCGAGCCGCTCGCTTCGCCCCCGCGTCGATGCGCGAAATCGAACACCAGATATTTGGGACGCGCGGTCCGACCCAAAGATATGGCTGATAAAAGCCTCGTCAGATCGTCGACGCATTCGTCGTCGAAACCCGGATGTAGTTTGCTGACGACCAGCACGTCGCCGCCTTCAAGCCGGTTGAGTTCCAGCGAAGCGCTTTTGCATTTGAAGTCCGCGTAGCCAGGGATAGGCCTCTCCTCCGCTTGCCGTTCCCTATCAGGCTCGCTTGTTTCCACCGACATGTTTCCACTGTCTCGTTCATTCGCGAAGATCGTCATTTCTGGCTCCACGGTAGCGCCGCCAGCGTCGCGGCCACTAACGGAATATTAACAAAACACGTATAGATTGCAATAATTTAAAATAACAACTAAAGGCAGTAGCTAATCCCACGACTCCCAAACCACCGCGCGCCACGGTGTTGAGCCAGCGCCCATGTCATTCTCTGGACGATTTTCGGGGTGTTTGAGAGCGTTTTGCGATCGTCGCGAGCGCACAAAGGGAAGCGGCCGGCTTGGCGAAGTTGTCGCCAGTTCGTTAACGCAGTGCGCGAACATTCGTCCCGCGACGGGAAATATGGCGCGGCGAGAGGACAAAGCCGGTCCGAATCAGGGACGGCGGAAATCCGCGGCGCATTCCTTACGAAAATATTGGCGGCGAATTTCCTTTACGCCCATCCCGCCAGTTCGCGGCGCGCCAGCGTCGCAAGCAGCCGCATCCCCGCCTCTCCATCGTTGAGACAGGGAATGCGCGCGAATTTCTCGCCGCCGGCCTCCAAAAACAGATCGCGGATGTCGACGCCCAATTCCTCCATGGTCTCCAGACAGTCGGCCGAGAAGCCCGGCGCGATCAGGGCGAGGCGCTTGACGCCGGACTTGGCGAGTTCGGCCACTGTGTCGGCGGTATAGGGCTCAAGCCATTTCGCGCGCCCGAACCGCGACTGGAACGACAAACGCAATTGCCGCTCGTCTAGCCCCATCGCTTCGCGCAGCAGCCGCCACGTGGTTTCACAATGGGTTCTGTAGGGATCGCCCTTGTCGATCTGGAATTGCGGCAGGCCATGGAAAGAGGCGACGATAACCTCCGGTTGAAAATCCAGCGCCGCCAGCCCCTCGCGCATCCCCTGCGCCAGCGCCTCGATATAGGCGGCGTCATCGAAATAGGGCGGAGCGAAGCGCAGCGTCGGCCGGCGCCGCATCTTGCCCAGCACGCGCGCGATTTCGTCGAAGGCGGTGGCCGTGGTCGATGCGGCGTATTGCGGATAAAGCGGCAGCACGAGAACGCGCTCGCAACCCTTGGCGCAAAGCGCCTCGATTCCGGCCGAAAGCGCCGGCGCGCCATAGCGCATCGCGTAATCGACTATTATGGGCACCGAACCCAGCGCGCCACCTTGAGCGAGAACGCCGAGCTTTTCGGCCTGCATCCTCGTGATCGTCCTGAGCGGGCCTTCGCCCGTCTCGTTATTCCAGATTCGCGCATAGGCCTTGGCCGATTTGGCCGGGCGGGTGTTGAGAATGACGCCATGCAGCAGCGGCAGCCACAGGAACCGCGGGATTTCGACAACGCGCGGGTCGGACAGAAACTGCGCGAGGAATCGCCGCACCGATGGGACGTCGGCCGCGTCGGGCGTGCCGAGATTGACGAGCAGCAGACCAATGGGCGCGGCGCTCATGCCCCACTTTCGCGCTCGAACGCGGCACGCTCCTCCGGCGCCATGTGAAAGCCATGCTCGGCCGCGGGAAACCGCCCCGCGCGCACATCCTCCCCATAGGCGGCGACCGCGGCGCGCAGCGTCTCCCCAACGGCACCGTAACGCCGATTGTGCTTGAACTCGCGCTCCGTGACCCCCGCGAGATCGTGGACGACCAGCACCTGCCCGTCGGCGCCGGCGCCGGCGCCGATGCCAATCGTCGGCGCGCGTGAAGCTTGCGCGATGCGTTCGGCGAGTTCGACGGGAATCAGTTCCAGCACGATGAAATCCTGGCCGGCGGCGTCGAGCGCCATCGCGTCATGGAGCAGTTCGCGCGCCGCTTGCGCGGTCTTTCCGCGGCGACCCTTTTGGAGTTGGTGCTGAGATTCGAGCCCGAGATGACAACAGACGTCGAAGCCCGCGTCCTTTAGCGCCGCGACAAGCTCGGGCCGCGCCCCTTCGAATTTGACGCAATCGGCGCCGGCGTCGCGCAACACCCTCGCGCTCGCCAGCGCTTGCGGCCTGTTCTCATAGGTCGCGAAGGGAAGATCGCCGATCAGATAGATATCTGGCGCGCCGCGCCGCGCGGCGGCGATATGGTGGGCCATATCGGCCAGCGTCACCTCGCGCTCATGGGCATAGCCGAGCACGTTAACGCCCACGCTGTCGCCGACCATGATGATGTCGACGCCAGCCCGCGCCTCGATCCGCGCCGTCGGGGCGTCATAGGCGGTGACGACGACGATTTTCTCTCCCCGCCGTTTCATTTCCAGAAAGCGCGAAGCCCGGGTCGTCACGCCAGAAAAAACGGTCATCGCTGCTCCGCTTCGAGTTCGCCGGGGTGAGGGGTTATGCGTGGAGTGGTTTTCAGCGCGCGGCGTCGCCAGCGCAAGTCTTCACCGGGATCGGCGAGCGGATTTCTTCCCAGCCGCCGCATTTGTCGCAACCCGATAGCTGCGCGCCGACCGTCAGCAGCAAAGCCAGAACAGCGAATTTCCGCCTCATTGCGAGCCTCTCGTGAGCGCTGAAGTCGGCCGGCAACATAGAGGCGGAACCGCCGCGCGGCAAGTTAAGTCGGAACGCGCCGCGCAGGCGATCGGGGTGGTGAAATAGGCGACAAGACCCCGAACCGGTTCGAGACCCGCACGAAGGTCAAGAGCTTTCCGCGAAACTTGTTCCAGCGCCGAACAACGACCCAGGGTGACGCGGCGGCGCCAATCGGCCCGGCCTCGGCTAAACAGGCGGGCCATTATTCGTCTTACTTTTTTGGACGGCGACTGTCGCCAGGCAAACACCGCCGCCGGACGCCGAAAACTCGCCGCTGTCCATTCACCATCCAAAAAAAGGCACGGGCAACGGCGCCGGCACAACGGGATAAGCATAGGGATACCCATACCCATAGCCATAGCCGTAAGCCGGGCGGCCGTAATAGTATCGAGGCCCGTAAGCGTATCCGCGGCGATAATACCGGCCGCCATAACGGCGATAGTAGATTTGCTCCGTGGCCGATGGCGCCTTGATAACCGGCGAACTCGCGATGCCGATTGGCCCCGCCGACGCGTCGCCCGCGAAAGTCGCCGCCGCCGCAACGGCGCACAGGGCGGCCGTGACACCCGTTCTGAATGTAGCGCGCATGTCCAACTCCTTGTTTATCTTTGAAACTCGACGAACGTCACTTGCCTCGCCGCACGCGGCATATGAGCGCGAGGCCCGAAACTCCCAGTGGCCGACGCTTAGCGTCGCCGTTATCCGCTCGGCGCGCGCTGGCGTCACCACCAATAGCGGCGATGCCAATGATGCCAGCGACGATAATGATGCCAGCGATGGTAGTAGTGATAATGATGGTAGTAGTGATAGCGATGATAGTAATGATAGCGGGGGTGGTAGTAGTAACGATGCCATCTATGATAATAATGGGGGCGATAGTAATAGCGCCACCAAGCCTTTTCAATATGGTTGGATGTCTCGGTCTTCACGATATCGGGATCAAGCCTCGGCATAGCAGTTGCTCGAGACACGGGTAGCGCTAACATGGCGGCCATCAAGGCCACCGCAAAGTGGGCTGCTTTGATTTTCATCGTGTCCTCGCCTTCTCAAATCGGCGCCGGTCATAAAAAATGGGTCAGCCGCGACCGCACCCTTATCGACGCGGATCCAAAACTAAAGCTAGCGCTTTGCAAGAAGAAGACAATAGCGGGGGCAGATCGCGCCAGGGGCCGCCAGCGCGCGCGATGCACGAGATCGTCTCCAGGGACAATCGCCCATCGCTCCCCGGGCGACCGGGATCGGCGCCGCCGCGCCGACACACCCCCGCGGAGGGGCCTGATCGGCGCGGCCGGCGGGTGTGCGCTCAGGCCGGGCGCGCGCCGGTATGAATGATCGTCCCGACGTGCTCGCCACGCAGCGCGGCAGTGATCCGACCCGGCGCGAGCCCGTTCACGACCTGCACGTGCTCGAGATGGCGCGCGGTCGCCATGACTTCGAGCAGCGCGCGGTCGAACGGCAGCGAGCCTTCGTGCTTCGCGAGATCGGCGGCGCTCGTCTCGCGGAGCAACTTCGCCTGCTCCCCACCGGGGCCGTTGGGGTCGGCGTCATACACCCCATCCACGTCCTCCACGATCGTGAGGCCGGCCGCTCCGAGCGCGTCGGCGAGCAAAAACGCGCCCGTGTCAGCCCGCTGAGTCGGGATGCGCGAAGTCGGAAACTCGTGGTGATGATACGGCGGAAAGGCGCTGCCCACGACCGCGCGGGCCGAGGTGAGGTGGATCGCGAGCTGGTTGGCGACGGTCGGATGCTCGACGTAGGAGACGCCCTCCGGCGCGAGCAGCGACGCGAGGATGTGGCCATTCTGGCCGGCCTCGCTCGCGGCGAGCGGGGCGAGCGACCCAACGGGCAGGCCGAGGTCGAGGCCGACGCCATAGAGGTGGCGGGCGCGGATGCCGGCGCCCGTCAGTATCAGCAAACGATGCTCGGGCAGGAGCTTGCGGAGCTCGTCCACGACTGGAAGGATCGCTTCCGCGCCGCGATCCATGATGGAGCGGCCGCCGATTTTCACGACCTGAAGCCAGGGGAGGATCCGGACCGGGCGACGGCCGGCGACGGGACGGGTGAGTTCGCCGTCGAGGAGGGTCTGGCGCGCGAGCGGCGAAGCGACGTGTTTGATGTTGTTGGTGTGGTCGATCATGACAGTCGTTTCCTAGCTCGCGGTGATGATGGTGCCGACGTGCTCGCCGGCGAGCGCGCGGGTCAAATTGCCGGGGACGAGGCCGTTCACGACCTGCACCTGGCGGATGTGGCGCGCCGCCTTGAGCAGGTCGAGCATCGGGAACTCGAGGATCGAGTCGTGCAGCCCCCGCGCCTTCATCTCGTCGACCGAGATCTTCGGGATGAATGTGGCGCTCTTCGAGGTTTTCGGGTTCGCGGTGTAGAGTCCGTCTTCGTCCTTCACGAAGATCATCGCCTTGCAGCCGAACTGCTCGGCGAGGAGGAAGCACCCAGCGTCGGTGCGGTAGGGCGGGATGACGCCATCGGGGGCGGGACGCATCCAGAGGCCGTAGGGCGGCATGCCGCTGAACACGACGGCGTTCACCTCGGCGAGATAGAGCGGCACCGCCGAGAGCCCGGCGCCATCGACCGCGGAGATGCCGTATTTCGCGAGAAGCTGCCCCAGCATCACGGCGTTCTGATTGGCGACCGAGGCGCCAAGCTGCGAGAGCACGCCCGCCGGCAGGTTAAGTCCCGCCGCGATCGAATAGAGGTGCCGGGCCCTTGTGCCCGCGCCGGTCCCAATAAGCAGCTTGTGGGCCTTGCGGACTGCGACGATCTCGTCCACGAGCGGGTACAGGGCCGCGCGACCGCGGTCGATGATGCTTTGCCCGCCGATCTTGATCACCGTCGCGTCCGGCAGGATCCGGAAGTCCTCCGCCGCCTCCGCCGCCTCCAGAAGCCGCGCGTCGGTCAGCGATCGCTGCATGAGGAGCGTCTCGAGCTCCGTCGTATTGGCCATGGGAACACCTTTCGTCTTTCCTGGGAATTATTCATGCTCTCAAGCAACGAAGTACATCTTATGGAACCACCTCACAATTCACGAAATTTATGCGTTCTTTCCTTCAAAAGGAAAAAATGACAGAAAATGCAAAATTCAGCGCTTCTCGTCAGTTGCCGGAATCGAGATCGTCAAAAATCCGACGGCGCCGCGAGAGACGCGGCACGAGCGCGCCCCGGCGACGGGATCGCGCCGTTAATCTTCATATTCCTCCGGCGAGCGGTCGTTCGACGTGAAGCTAAATTCGTTGCTTGACCGTAAGCGCGCTCCGCATGAGCCCAGGCGCCATGCGTCGACGACTTTGGTCCAGAGTTCGACAAACGTAATCACTTCGCTGAAGCTGCCTCTGCCACGAAGCTGTCAAAAAAGTATGTCAAAGTCCTAAGCGATACGAAGAAAAGCGTAACTGATACGAGGAAACAATGATTGGTTTTCTTATCCCTATCTGCATGCTGGCTATGATCGTCATCTGCGCTGTAACGTTGACACGCCTCTGATCACCTAGCTTTGCGAGTGATCGACCGGTGTATGTCTCGGCGCCAATGGATAAACATTCTCCGGATGGCGCCTGGAAAGCCGCAGGTGTGCCTGCCAACGAACTAAAGACCGCCAACGCCTCTATCCGCTGGTGGTCTTTTTCTTTTGAGAACGCTTCTTCAAAACAGGAAATGTCAGTAAGGCTTCAATTTTAGAAAAAACAATGGCGCTTGGGCCCTAAGAGGTCTTCGAGACCCTTCCCGCCCGATTTGCATGATCCACCATCACTGTCCGCACCGGAAATTCCCGGCCATTCAGCCTATGATTTCTTCGGGGGCGGCCTCACCCTGGAGTCCGCGCGTGGCCAGTTCGCCGGGTTGATGGCGTGACGCATTTTCTCCGCGCAGGCGGAACAAAGGTCCGCCGAGTTCTCGAATATCGCGGCGCCATTCTCCTGCATGACGACTTGATGCGCGACCCAACCGTCCAACGTCACGTCGGTTTCGCCCCCTGGCGGGAGCTTGACATATCTGGCCAAGTCACAGCCTTCGCAGGTGAATTCCAATCGCTGCATCGTTGCGCCTCCGTTAGCTCGACGCACGCGCCTACCCGCATCGCGTTCGAACGCATTAGTAGTCTGAAGGATTGAAAAGTGGAAAGACGCAAATGGTGTGACGGGGACCGATTTGAATGCGCGGCGGCCCGCTCTCTAACCATCGGCCGGTGGGATTAGACATGGCGCCGGCGGGCCTTTATCGAGCCATCGATGTGGCTTTTCCAACCGCGCGCAGGCCCACGCCGCCCGAGGATGGAGCTACCCCAATCCACAAACAATCCCGATCAAGAAATCCGTGGCGAGCTTAGCGTAGCCAAGGCAGCCAACTATCTTCCCCCTCGGGATGAGGTGGCTTGTTCGCCGGTCGCTCGACGGGTTGGGGAGCCGGCTCTGGCTCCGAATTTGGCTTTGGCTTTGGCTTTAACTTGGCCACGGGCTTGTGAGCCGGCTTTGGCGTTGGTTTCAGCTTGGCCACGGGCTTGTGAGCCGGCTTTGGCTTTGGTTTTAACTTCGCCACGGGTTTATTGCCGGGCGGCCGCGCTTGCTTGTCGGTTTTCCTGCTTGCTGGTGGCGCTGGCGAGACAGAGCCGACGGTTTCCTCCGCGTTTATCGCGGGCGTGGAATGGCCGCTCTGGGGCTCCGCCACCGCACTGCTCGGTTCGGCGACATCTTGGACTCGGCGGTCTGGCGGCGTCGCGCCGCTTGCGGGCAAGCCGCCAGAACCCGCGTCGGTTTCGGGCTGAACTGATGTGTCCGAGCCGCCTTCCTTGGAAGGCGCCTCTCCTTCCGTAGGCGCCATCGCCCGAGGAACTTTCGCGGGCATGATTTTGAGTTTTTCAACCACGGAAACGGCGGAGCTAGAGATCGCATGGACTCCAGCGTCCACCGTCGCGCGGAATTGTTTAGCGTCAACCGCCGGGCCCACGTAAACGCCGAACGCAAAGCCCATGGCGCCGGCAAATACAAGGGTCGCGAAGAACAATAAAAATCCGCGAATCATTATGAGTTCTCCCCCCCGACGCGCTGTCCTATCTCTAACAACTTGGCGACCAGCCCCGTTGAAGGAAAACTCACGACCTGCATTTTTAGATTGGCTCAGGCGGCGCCTGGGTCAAGGGGTTAACCGCCATTCCCGTCCCCGGCGAGACCCGATCAGGAAGTCATGGCCCAGTGATGGGGGACGAGCCGGTGGCCGCCAAGGCGGCTCTTGCCGCGTCGGAACCTGAAATCCGTGAACCATGGCTCGGCTCCGGGTTCAATCAACGTTTCTCCCGCGCTTTTCCAAAAAAGAGACCACGCGCCATCCTGGTAAACAATGAATTTCGTCGTTCGCGCCGATTATCTTCAATGGATTCGGGCATGGGCGGAAGAGGCCGAGAACATGAGACTGCCGCGCTACTCTTGAAAGGCCCCTAAAAGAAAAGAAGCCGCCGGACCCCAGCGGGCCGGCGGCTTCCTCATACCCTAAAATGTCGCCGCGACCAAGATCGGCAGCGGCCCCAAACGGGCGTTGCAAGTGAACGAAAACGCTTCGTCTTAGTCAATGCTCAAACATCACCAATAGCTAGAGCCAATGTGAAGAAAGCTGCGTAGTGTGTCCTTTAGATCACTACGCAGAACTACGTAGAAACGTTTCGCTCCAGCTTCTTCTTCCACCTTAAATCATTGACGCTCGCCCATCTAACTCGCTTGCAAACTAAATGTTCGCTTGAAACGTAAGCGGTTAAATAATTACGTCTGGAACGATCATTCCAAGGGGCGAGCGCGGCGTCAGTTGGAAACTTTGTCAATTGCCGATCCCAAACCTGCCTGTTCCTGATCGTTTCATTTCGCGGACCGCGGCCCTGGGCGGCACGAGAAAACCGCCGGCGACGGCTTCGTCGAGGTCGAAGGAATCTGTCGGGACGCCGCGCTCCAATTCGAACAGCGAATAAGTGTCGCGGTCGATTTCGTCGCGCGGCGTCGCCGTCAGCCCTAGCAGCAGGCTGTCGAAATAATCGAAGATCGCGCGATATTTGCGATAGACGGAGCGATGCGCCTCGTCGATGACGACGAGATCGAAGTGCCCCGTCCCGAAACGACGCACGCCGTTTTGAACGTCGTCGATCAGCCCCATCATGGTCGGATAGGTCGAGACATAGATGCGCCCTTCGGTCTGCTTGTCGGTGACGAGATTCACCGGCGCGGCCTGGGGCATATGTTTCTTGAATGCGCCAACGGCCTGATTCACCAGCGCGACGCGATCGGCGAGAAACAGCGCGCGCTTCACCCAATTGGCGCGCATCAATTGGTCGATCAGCGCGATCGCGGTGCGGGTCTTGCCCGCGCCCATGGACATGACGAGCAACGTCTTACGTTGATGATCTTTCTCGAACGCCTCGCCAATGCGGCGGATGGCGCGCGCCTGATAAAAATAGCCGGCGATCTTCGCATCCGACTCCACGTCGGCGAGCGCCCGCCTTGTGTCGCGGCGCTGATGCAGCAGCATCAACTCGTCTTTTTTCAAAAAGCCCTGCCCGGCGCGCGGCGGGTAGCCGGCGTCGTCCCGAAGCCAATGCTCGTAGCCATTGGTTTAGAAAATCACCGGGCGACGGCCATAGGCCGCCTCCAGGCAATCGGCATGTCGAGCATGAGGCCACGCCTCCTGCCCAGAGTTTTGAACCTGTGTCGCCACGAATGGCTCGGCGAGAGCCGCTCGTCGGTCAGGCCGAGAGCGCGAACCCATCGCCCTACCAATCGGGCGGCTAGAACCCTCGCAATATCATAAAGCTGCGAGTTTTGTTGATCTTTTTGGACGCCTGGCGGAGAGGGAGGGATTTGAACCCCCGATACGGTTGCCCGTATGCCGCATTTCGAGTGCGGTGCATTCAACCACTCTGCCACCTCTCCGGCGCGCGGCCTCCACCTTAAGTCCCTCAGGCATGAGCCTGGTCCGGCGGATGCAGCGTCGACGCCAGATAACACGCGCCGAGGGCGGCGATCAAGCAGGGCGCCGAGATTATTGGCGCGAAACATTCACGATTTGGCTCGGGGGAATCCGAGCCCGAGCGACGATCGCCACCGTGGGGCGCGTTTGTAGCTCCCTGGAGCCGGAATACGCCGAATGAGCGTCAAACGGATGGATTCGCGGCTGCGCGAACTGCCTTGCATTGGATTGGGTTTCAGCCAATGATCGGGCCATGTCGCTAGATGTCGTGGATCTACGGGCCTTTTACGATTCGCCGCTCGGGGAGGTCGCGCGGCGGTTGGTGTCGCGCGTGCTGCGCGCGCGCTGGGAGAGCCAGACGACGGGGCTGCGCGTTCTCGGCATTGGCTACGCCACGCCCTATCTCGATGATTTCAAGGCGCAGGCGGAACGCGCGCTGGCGTTCATGCCGGCCGCCCAAGGCGTGATTCACTGGCCGCTCAATGGCCGATCCTCCTCCGCGCTGGTCGACGCCACGATGATGCCGCTGCCCGACGCCGCCATGGACAGGATTCTGATTATCCACGCGCTCGAGACGGGCGAGCATCCGCGCGACCTTTTGGAGGAGGTCTGGCGCATTTTGGCGCCAGGCGGGCGAGTCATCATCATCGCGCCGAGCCGCACGGGCCTATGGGCCCGGCTGGACACCACGCCCTTTGGCCATGGCCATCCCTATTCGAGGGGCCAATTGCACGATTTGTTGCAGGAATCTTTGTTCTTGCCGATATTCTGGGGCGAAGCTCTTTATGTGCCGCCCTTCGCGCGCCCGTCGCTGTTGCGCTCGGCGCCCGCCTTCGAACGCATCGCCGGGCGCTTCTCTCTACCAGGCGGCGGCGTTCATGTCGTCGAGGCGACCAAGCAGCTCTTCCGCCCGATCAGCCTGCGACGAGCCGTCCGCCGAGTCTCGCCGGAGCTTGAACCCGCCATGGAGCCTGTCGGGGCTTAGGCGGCATTCGGCGCAAGCGACGCCCGACACTTTGCCCAAAAGCCGAAGCCTCGCGGCGGCCTGTTACGCCATCCAGGAACGCGGCGGCGAGCGCGCGTCCGCCGATCGGGTGATCTTGAACCGGGCGAGATAGTGGAGGCTGAACACCGCGAACAGAAACGTGACCCAATTCGGATGCGCGCGATTGAAAAAAAAGCTCTCGAACGCGCTGAGATATAGGGTGAACATCCAGGCCTGCTGGAACATCAAGGTGAGCTCTGGCTCCTCTCCGCGGGCGAGGGCGCGCCTTATGTCGAGCGCCGGCTGAACCACGAAAGCCGCGAGAAAAAGCAAGAGTCCGGGGAAGCCCATCGAGAGAACCGCGTCGAGATAGGCGTTATGGGCATGCGACGCCGTGCTGGCCCATTCCGTGTTCTGCTCGGCGCCGTAAAGCATCGCCGCCGTATTCCAGAAGGCCAGAAAGCCGTGGCCGAATATCGGAGTTTCGGTCGTCCTTGGCAGCGCATATGCCCAGACGTCGGCGCGTCCGGTGAATGAGGAATCCAAGGGCAGAGTGGAGGTTATCGATGTGAGCGAGGGCCAAAGCACGGAGCCTATTCCAAGGAGATTGAGGCCGACGAGCGGCGCGCCGACAAGGAGCGCCCAAAGCGCGAAATTGAATATGCGCGCCGCGACATAAGAGATCACGATCGTCGCCAGAAATATGGCCGTCGAGCTTTTGCCTCCCGAGGCGATGATGAAGACGACCGACAAGACGAAAATGATCCAGCCCTCGGCGGCCCGTTCTTTTCGAACGAACAGGCCGATAAAGGCCAGGAAGGAAAAGACGGCGCTGGCCATGTTCTTGTGTCCGAACAAGCCGCGCCAGTCGCCCGCGAGTTGAGGCTCGCCGAGGTCGGTCGCCTGATGGATCGAATATTCCGGCATGAAAAACACGCCGAAATAGGACAGTCCGATGATCAGCAGGGCGAACCAACTGAGCAGGCGGGTCAATTCGTCCCGATCGCGCGGCAGAAGGAACAGGGTCGCGCCGCACAGGACGACGAAGACGAGCATGACCGCGCGTTTGCTCGATGTCAGCGGATCCTGCGAAATGACGCAGGTGACTCCGACCCAACCGAACATTCCAAGGTAGCTCGGAATAAAAAGGCTTTTCAACGCCGGCCAATCCGAGCGCCAGGCGATGATCGTCGCGATCACGGCGAAGACGAAAAACAAGAAATAGGTGACGGTTTCGTTGCCGTCGCCGAGTTCGAGAAGCCGCGCGTCGCCGAGGTCGGGAAACGGTGAGAGAGAAATGCAGGTGAGCGCGAGTATCGCGAAAAAAAACAGTCCTCGCGCGCTAATCGGCGCGCCGAGCGAAAATGTGCCGATGACCCCCATGGCGTTGGCGGCCGGCCCGGAGTTTTGGTGTTCGACGCCGGGCATGTTTCGGAACCACCGGAGACCGCTAAGACGGACGCTTTCGTCGAGCGGGTCGCCAACTAGCGAACGCCGACCGGCGACCCTTCCTTTGAGCATGACAGGGTAAATATGCCGCTAATCGTTTTGGTGAAAATCGCCGCGCGGATCGTCGGCGCGGCCGTTTTCGCCAAGCTTCGTCATTGCCAAGCTGGCGCGGGCGTTAGGGTTAAGCGTCGATCCGACTGCTTTGAATCCGCTCGCTCTGATAGCATCCGCGCGCGGTCGCATCGCGGGCCAGCATTCGAGGCGCTTGATGAACAGCCGATCCACCGCGAACAAGGCGGAAGTTGTCAGCATACAATATTTGCGAGGCGTCGCCGCGATGTTGGTGGCGCTCTTTCACACTTCGGTCAATATGCCGACTTTCGCTTGGCCGTCGAGCCTCGCTCGCGATTTCGGCGACTGCGGCATAGACGTTTTTTTCGTGATCAGCGGCTTCGTGATGTTCTTCGTCACGAAGGACAACAGCATGTCGCCGCGAACATTCTTGCTCCGCCGTATCATCAGGATCGTGCCGCTGTACTGGCTGGCGACGATATTGTATCTGATCTTATTTTTGGCTTCCGGATATGGAAGGGCGAACGAAGTCGTATTTTCTCATATCATTCAATCCATGCTGTTCATCCCGCACGTAAATCCGGGAACGGGCACGAACGTGCCGCTGCTGAGGCCTGGATATACGTTGAATTACGAGATGTATTTTTATTTCCTGTTCGCGGCGCTGCTGTTTGTTTCGTCCACCGAAAAGCGTCTCGCCTTGCTCGTCGCGTATGGAATCGCCGTGAGTCTTTTGTTCGTGGTCACGGACCCGCAAGCGCCGGTGCCGCGCATCTATGAGAATCCGATCATTCTCGAATTCGTCGCCGGCTCGGTGCTCGGCTACCTCTATGTGAACGGTTATCTCGCGAAAATCAGCCCTTGGATTGGCCTGGCGATGGCCCTGCTCGGAGCCGCGGGGCTTCCCTATTTTCATCTCAAAAATAGCGATTTCGAGACATTCACGCAGGGCGGCCCCGCCGCTCTTCTGGTCTGCGGCGTGCTCACTCTGGAGGCCGCGAAACGGCTGCCCAAGAGCGAATTCATGAAAACCCTGGGCGACTCGTCTTTTTCGATTTATCTCGTGAACCCGATTATTCTCTCCGCGTTGAACGCCGCGATGCGGTTCCTGCGCGTTCCCGTCGAGAATCCGCTCGTCGGAACGCCTCTGGTCCTGTTCGGCCTCGGCGCGGCCGCGCTCGGGGGCTATGTCACGTACAAGCTCGTCGAGCTGCCGCTGACCGGTTGGTGCAAGCGGTTGATCTTTCGCGGTAAGTCCGCGAGCGCGGGCCGGCGCGCGGTTTTAGCGCCGCTCACCGACGCGAGATCGCGGGGTTAGCTCCGACGCGTCGCGCCTTCACGTGCGCGCGAGCTTGACCGGCACGGCTCCGCGGGAGGCGAGCACCACGACGCGCGTTCCAACCGGCGTGTTCTGATAGAGGTCGATCGCGTCCTGGTTGATCATGCGGATGCAGCCGGAGGATTGGCTCAGGCCGATGGTCCAGGGCTCGTTCGTGCCGTGGATGCGAAACAGCGTGTCTTGGTCGCCCTGCCACAGATACATGGCGCGGGCGCCGAGCGGGTTGGCCGGGCCGCCGTGCATGCCGACGCCGCTCTGCAACTCGACCACCTCTCTCTTAAGGTCCGGCCGACGCTCGATCATCTCCTTGGGCGGATACCAGTCCGGCCATTCCTGCTTGCTCTTGATCGTCGCTTCCCCGACCCAGACGAAGCCTTCGCGCCCGACGCCGACGCCGTAGCGGGTCGCGCGGCCGCCATCCTCCACATGGTAGAGAAAATGATTGCCGGGATCGACCACGATCGTGCCCGGAGATTCCTTGGTCGCGTAGGCGACATTCTTGCGCAGGAACGTCGGATTGATCTGCGACAGTTTGACGGAGGGGACCGTGAATTGGCCGTCCTTTGTCTCCGCGTAGATCGCGCTGTAGTTGAACGGCCCGCCATCGACGGCTGCGGAACGCGCGGCCGGCGGCGGAGGCGGCGGCGAGACCGGAACCACGGCGGCGCTGATCGTCGGAGCGGGGGTGCTATTGCATCCGGCGAGGCCGGCGGCGAAGGAGGCGGAAGCTCCGGCGAGCATTTTGCGGCGAGAAAGAAACAACATCGCGGGACCATGGCAAAAGGAAGTTGACGTTGCTTTCATTTCATAAAGCAGAAAAACGCGCCGCGATATGACCGAAATGACACGGTCGCGAATTTTCTTATCTTGAGCGCGACCGGCCGCTTTGATTGGAGAGGCGATTCGCGCGGGCCGCTCGCCGCGCGGCGAACCGTGTGACGCCGCCCTTTCGGGGTCGCGAAATCCTGTGTTAGCATTGGCCGCATGACGCTTGATCGAAGAACGCGCCGCGCCGCGCGGCGCCCCCGCCAAAGCACCGACGCCGCAAACAGGCCGGCCGCATGAGCGAGGACGCGGCGGCGCCAACCCCGACCTCAATTCCGGCCCCGGCCGCCGAGCCCCGCGCGGGCGCGGCGCCGGCGAAACACCTCAGGCCGAGCCTGCTCGCCGCTCTCGCGGCGCCGGTGCGAAAGCTCTGGCCGCGCGAGACGGACCTTGGCCGCATCGGCATGGCGATCGCCGCGCCGGTGCTCTGCTGGGTGTTTTACACGACCTCCAGCGGCATGGTCGACATCATGCAGAAGGAGCCCGGCGACTGGATCGGGCTTGGCGGCGCGGTGATCGCCACGACGGCGATCCTGGTCATGCTGGCCTCGACGTCCTGGTCGCTCGGGGCCGACCTCGCGAGCCTCATCGCCATGCGGCGCATGGCGCGCGAGCGGGTCATCATCAAAACCTCGATCACCGCGGTGGTTTTCGTCTTCGTCTTCTCGATCTCCGCGTTCTTTTCCTTCACTTACTATTACAACAATATTTTCAAACTCTCGTCGAAGAAGATCGTCGGCGAACTGCAACCGATGGAGCTTGCCGCCGACATCGTGTTGCCGACCGCCAAGGAAGTCGCCGCGCGCTACGACGAAAACACCGCGCAACTCGAGGCGACGCCCGGATTCAAAAGCTATCTCGATCAACTCGAGGCGTTGAGCGAGACGGCGCGCACGGCGGACGCGACCTTGCGCGAGTCGATTCGCAAAAGCCAGGAGGCTCGCCAGCGCGTCGCCCTGGAAGCCGCGCGGCGAGCCGCCGCCGATCTCGCCGAGGCCCAGGCGGCGAGCCGGCAACTCGCCGACGCGAAGGCGCGAATCCAGCAATTGGAGCGCGGCGCCGCCGATCTCGACGCGATCATCAAGGCCAAGCAGGAAGAAATCTCCGGCCTGGAGACCACCGCGAAACAGGAAGAACAGGCCGCCGTCGACGCCTCCAAGGGGCTCGACGGGCTCGGAGCCTCCTGCGGTCCGAACTGCCTTTCGCATCGCGCCAAATCGATGGAGGCGCAAAAGCGCATCGCGACGATCAGGGAGACGCTCAAGGGGCCGATCACCGAGCGCGCCAACGCCCTGCGCCGACGCGACGCGCTGGACGCCGAGGCGATCTCCTTGAAGCTGAAGGCCGACAGCGGCGCCGAGGCGCAGGCGCGTCCGCTGCCGAAGGGCGAAACCGCGCCCGATCTCGGCGCCATGCTGCATCAGCTCGCCGCGCTGCGCGATGAATTGCGCGCCGACCCGAGTTGGCGCGTCGTGCGCGAGGCCAAGCCCTTGTGCGAGGCGATCCTTTTCGCCGCGCGCGGCGCCAACGCCGTCCCTTCGACGGTCGCGGGCGATTTCGCCTGCGAGCCGATTGGCGCGCAGGCGCGCGACCGTTTGACGGCGCGCGACGAAATGACCGCCGCGCGCGCCGTGTTCGACAGGAAATGTTCGCTGGAAGGCGAATTGCGCGACGAAATCGGCGCGGTCGCGAACCATATTCGCGAGGCCTCCGCCACGGACCCGACCGCGGCGGCGAGCGGGTTCAACGAGGCCAAGAAACTTGTCGACGCCTGCGTCGTCGCGGGAAAGCCGGCTGGGCTTAGCGAGGCCGACGTGCGCGCGCTGCTCAAGCGAAGCGACGATTTCTTGCGCGCCCACACCACGGAGCGCAACAAGTTCGAACTGGCGCGCGAGGCGTTCTGGAGCTTTACGCCCGACGCGACGATGGCGATTTGCGTCGCCATGGCGCAGGACGCCTTCGTCTTCATCATGAAGTTTCTGTCGGAGATTTTTAAGCGCGGCCTGGAGACGCGCGAGCGGCGCCAGTTCGTCGCGCCGCAGGATCTGACCGACAGCGAGGCCGATCCGGTCGAGACCCGCGCGATGAAGGCGGTGATGCGCGCGGCGAGGCCCGTGCATGGCGACATGAGCGAGATCGATCCGGAGGCGGCGACCTTCGCGCTTCTGCCTTTGAACGTGCGCGAAAATCTAACCGCTCTGCTCAATCGTCTGGTGCGCGACGAAATCGCCCATGTCGACCGCAAGGGCTATTATCTCGTCGACAACATCACGATCTCGCAGATCGAGCAGCGTCTCGCCGCCGCCATGAGAATGCGTTGGGCGCGCGGCCCGCGCTTCGGCGGGGCCGAAGCCGGCGCCGACGGGCCGAAGTCCTATTATGGCGACCCCTCGGGAGAACCCGCGCGCCGCCGCCGTCCAAGCGCGCTGGAGCGCTATCTGACGCATATTCCAGAGCCCGAAGAGGTCGCCGCCGCGCCGGGAGAGCGCGCGCGCTAGGCGCGGAAATCCAAGCGCGCATCGACCGGAAGCCGCGATTCCCGTATGGCCGAGCGCCGATTTTTAGCGCGCTGGCGCCAAAAATGATTGATCTCGCTCGAGGAAAGTTGTGACTGGGCGCGAGAGATTCCAAGAATTCCGTCCAAGAGTTCCCCCCAAGAAACCGACCATGCACAAGCGCCTGTCCTTGCTCCTTCGTTCAGCCGTTTACGCTTTGCGCGGCGGATTCCTCATCCGTCCACTTGTCATCGCCTTGTTTCTCGGCGGCGTCGGCGCGATTCTGTCGTTCGCCGAGGAATATGTTCCGGCGCTCAATGCTTGGATTCCCGAGGTTCTATTTCCGGCGCATCAAGATCCCCAGGTCGCTCAAACGATCCTTTCCACCATCGCCAGCTCGATCATGACGGTCGTGTCGATCATTTTCGCAATTCTCCTGATGACGCTGACCCTCGCCTCCACGCAGTTTTCACCGCGCATTCTGGTCAGTTTCGTCAGGGACCGCAGCACTCAATGGACGCTCGGCATCTTCCTAGGCACGTTTTGCTTCTGCATCGCGGCCCTACCGGCGGTGCGGTTTCAGCCCCATCCCTTCGTGCCGGTGGCGACCGTCCTGACGGCCATGTCGCTCGCGGTCTTGTGCGTCGGCTGGCTGATTTTCTTCATCAATCACATATCGCAGTCGATCAGCGTCAATCACATTGTCGATCGGATCGCGCGTGAAACGGAACTCGTCATCGATGATCTCATGCCAAACCCGCGCGGTCCCTCCGAACGGCCCGAGCACGCGACTCCCTTTCGCGAGGCCAGGGAGCGGCTAATTGTCAGCCCGAGGTCGGGATATATCCGTTTCATTGACGCCGCTTATCTTGTCGAGTGCGCCAAATCCTATGGGGTGCAAATAGTTCTGGCGAGGCGGGTGGGCCATTTCGTTCCCGCCGGCGTTCCGATCATGCGGGTCGCGGAAGCTGGCCGAGTGACGCCGGAATGCGAGGTTCGTATTCTCTCCGCGTTCGATATCGGTCCCGCCCGCACATTGCAGCAGGATGTGGAGTTCGGGGTCATACAAATCGTCGACGTCGCGTTGCGGGCGATTTCGCCCGCCATCAACGACCCCAGCACCGCGATCAGTTGCATCGATCAACTCAGCCGCATCTTAATTCGCTTCGCGACACGCACGCCGCCGCGCACTTATCTGCATGCTCCGCCGCATGTCTTGCGCGTCGTTTTGCCCTGGATCGACTTCGAGGGTTTGCTCGATACGGCGTTCGAGCAGATTCGTCATTATTCGAAGAATGACATCGCTGTCAGCCTCCGGTTGATACGAGCGTTCGAAGATATCGCCAGCGTCGAATTGCGGCCTAACGAGCTGCAATCTCTGGTTCGACGGGCGCGGAGAGTCGTTGACGGCTGCGAGGAGAACCGAGCGGAATCCGACATGCTGAAATTACGTGAGCGATTGGCGAGGCTGGAGAGCCGAATGTCCGCGCTGGGCGTGAGGGAGGCATAGGAATTTGGGGGTAAACATCCGTCGGCGCCATTCGCTCGCGCCGGGACGAGTTCTTAATCCTCCGTCCCGCGATAGGACGGCAGAAAGCGCAGGCACAGGCCGGGTATCCGCTGGCGCAGGCCAGATAGAACGACGATATCGCGCCAGCGCGGATAATCGTGTGGCAATTGTCGCAGCGCGGCGCCGACCGCCGCCAGAAACTCCGTCTCGCTTTTGAAATCGCAGCCGGCGCCGAAGGTGACGAGACAGCCGTCCTCCGTTCGCGCGTGACGCGCCAGCACGTCGAGCAGGATCGAGGTTCCGCCCTCCGGCGCGACTTTCGGCGGCGAGGGAAGTCGGCGCGTGAGCGGCGGGCA
>Ga0182013_10000540_pt1 | contig 51865 bp, 55 predicted proteins | sample 612S2MmetaG_FD_120487 | JGI IMG/M metagenome (GOLD analysis project Ga0182013, IMG submission 120487) | Permafrost microbial communities from Stordalen Mire, Sweden - 612S2M metaG | ecosystem: Environmental > Terrestrial > Soil > Wetlands > Permafrost | place: Sweden: Stordalen | collected...
AGAGCGCATCCTGCAACGCCTACTCACCCTCGCCGCCGCAGTCAGCCTCAACCACCAGCTCGGCCGGCCAACCCGAGCACTCGTCGACTACTGCGCCTAAACCGTGGAATCAATCATCTAGGCGCCGAACCGACAAACGGCGACGGCTTCAGGATCGGCGGGGCACGGCGATTCCCGCTCTCGATCCCGTTCGATGACCACGCCAGCGGTAACGACACGGCCCCGTCCCACTACTACGACGAGCTGCTGCGCTGGGAGAAGCCCGTGCACTTCACCGGGGACTGCGCGGACCCGAACTTCACCGCGGCATGGGGACGCACTTGGGCTGAGCGCCAGGGCGCGTCGTTCGACCCTCTAACCGACGCAAACGGGCGCATCATCGACGCCATCTCGCGGGTGCTGAACGAAGAGCGAGAACCGATGCACGCCCGCGCCGTGCACGCTCGGGTCGAGGCCCTCCTGGGCGAATCGGTTCGGTGGGCGTCAGTCAAGGCGACGCTCGCCGGGAACCTCGCAGGCCCACAACCCAGATTCGTCCGGGTGGCGCGAGGACGCTACCGCGTCGCCTCTCCACGCACACAAGGATGAGCCATCCGGCAACGGACGCACCGCCCGCTTCGACGCGATCGGGGTGGCTTCGCGCGCGTCAGCCGACTGCCGCTGCTCGTCGCGGATCTGCGCCGCGGGTGAGCCTCGCGAGCACCGCATTCTCCGTCCGGACTTGCGCCGAACCGGCCCGGGCGGCGCAGCCACCGCTGCGCGCCATCCCAGGTGATCGGGACAATCGGGTCGTGCCCCGACTCAGCGAGTTCTACGGGATCGTGATCACGATGTACTTCTACGACCACCAGCCCCCGCACTTCCACGCCCGTTACGCTGAGCACCACGCCGTGATCGCGATTGACGATCTCACGGTTCTCGTCGGCGCGCTCCCGTCGACGGCGCTCAAGCTCGTGACCGAATGGGCGACGCTGCATCGCGACGAGCTCGCAGCCGACTGGGAGTGTGTGATCTCCGGAACGCCTCCCGATCCGATCAAGCCCTTGCCTTAGAATGGGCGCATGAGCCCCGTATCAGTGACATCGGTGAACGTGCTGGCCCATTACCGCCTGCGGCTCGGCTTCAGCGATGGAAGCTCACGCGACGTGGACCTCACGGGCATGCTGCGCGGTCCAGTGTTCGAACCACTCGCTGATCCGACATTCTTCGCCCAGGTCAGTGTCGATGAGGGCCTCGGCACCGTCGTGTGGCCCAACGGGGCCGACCTGGACCCGCTCGTCCTACACGGCGACTTCGAGCCGGCGCCTAGACCAGTCCACCACTGACGTCGCTACGGAGCGCGACGCCGTCCGCCGGGAGTCGCTGAGCCCAGACGGCTAAGACAACGGCCTCCGGGCGCTCTGCTTGCGGAAGTCTAGGCTGCGATTCGGATCGGCAAAAACTGGCGACTCGAGAGCCGCGCCACATGGCCGCGCCCAGGTAGTGGTGTCGAGGGATTCCGCATCCACGAGCCCGTCGTCTATCAGGTGCACGTAGGTCCGGAGCGTGAAGGTTGGGTCTGAGTGCCTGAGCCACGTCTGGACTTGCTTCGGGTCTTCCCGTTCGCGAGCCGGATGGACGCGACGTGTTCAGGAACGTGTGGAAGCCCGCCATCCCCACGGCGGATCGAGCGTCAGCGCAAGATAGGGCGATCCTCGCAGTCAGCCTTTGCTCGTGCCGCCCCGGGTTTGCCGGCGACAGTCCTGGCCTTCCAGAATCTGGCTCTATAGAGACATCAATTCAATGGGCCCGGCTGGACTCGAACCAGCGACCTACCGATTATGAGTCGGCAGCTCTAACCAACTGAGCTACGGGCCCGACGCGCTCGCGGAAGCCGTCCACGCGCGGTGGCGCAGACGCTACCAGCGATATATGGAATGCTGCCGACGCGCGCCGGGTGCCGTGGGGCGCCGGCGCCCACTTGCCCATCAACGGAGGGACGGCGGATGTCAGCAAAACGTGCAGCAATCGTCACGGGAGCGTCGAGCGGGATCGGGCTCGCAATCGCAAGGGTACTCGGGGAGGAAGGCTTCTCGATCACGATGGCCGCGCGCCGTGCGGAGAAGCTCGAGGCGGCCGTGCAGGGACTGCTCGACGACGGCTTCGATGTTCATGGCGTCGCGGCGAACCTGGCTGAGGAGGCCGAGGTCCAGAAGGTCGTCGCCGCCCACCGTGAGCGCCACGGCCAGCTGGATGTGCTGGTCAACAATGCCGGAGTCGGCGTCGGGTCAGCCGTGGCCGAGATCGACACGAAGCGGCTCGACATGCAGCTCAGCATCAACATCCGTTCGATCGTCCTCTTCTACCGCGAAACGGTCGATCTGCTGCGTGCCGCCGGCGCTGAGCACAAGAGCGCTCTCGTGGTCAACACCGCGTCGATCTCCGGCAAGCGAGCGGAGGCATGGCTGTCGGTCTACTCGGCCACGAAGCATGCCGTGGTGGGCTGGACCGAAGCGATGAACAAGGAGCTCGGCGCCGACGGCGTCAAGTCGATCGCGCTGTGCCCGGCGTTCGTTGACACGCCGATGACGGATTTCGTCAAGGAGCATGTTCCCGCCGAGGAGATGATCCGCGCCGAGGACATCGCCGAGTCCGTCCGCTTCATGCTGCGCGTGTCGCCGGCGTGCGTTGTGCCCGAGATCATGTTCGTGAGGCCTGGCGACGCCCTGTAGGTCGGGCGCTCCCGAGCGGGCGCGCCATGCGTCCGCCGGGCGGGCGCTCGGCTAGGCGGCGCTGCCGGCGCCGACCGCGCCGGGCGCTGCGATCCTGCGCGCGAGCACGTCGCCTCGCGGGTCGGCAAGCGCGAGGATCCCCCTGAGTGTCTCTGCACGAATGGCGGAACTGCGGCTCGAGAGCTGGTGGTGCTCGGCGATCGCCCGGGCGAGATCGAGACCGCCTCCCGAGCCGAGGCTCGACTCGAGCAGGGAGGCGAGGATCGAAAGCTCGCGTGAGCTCGCCACCCGAGGCCTGCCTTTGGCTGCGGTGAAACGGTCCCACGACTTGGCGAACGCGAGGAAGTCGGCGCGCCCGCCCCTGCGGTGCGCGGCGAGCATCGGGCATGCGCCTCCGCGACCGTCCACATACGCACCGACGATGATCCGCTCACCGGACGTCACGGCCTCGAGCATCGCCTCCCTCGTTGTGACGGGGAGGCATTCGACCGTGAGGCGCAGACTGTCGAGGTTCCTCGTGCGGTGGCGCCGGCTGTTTCGCATAGTCTGTGCACCGCCGCACGCCGTGCGCGTGTGGCCCGGTGCCCGAAGCACAGTAGGTCAAGCCCTCTGCGCAGGCAACGAATCCCCTTCTGCTGAAAGGAAACTTGCACATGAAGCTCGGCGTCCACATCGGCTACTGGGGCCTCGGCCTCAGCTCACAGGACCAGCTTCACATCGTGCAGGAGGCAGAGAAGCTCGGCTACGACTCCGTGTGGGCCGCGGAGGCATACGGCTCCGATGCGGCGACGGTGCTCGCGTGGCTGGCGGGACAGACCTCCAAGATCAAGCTCGGCTCCGGGATCTTCCAGATGCCGGGTCGTTCAGCGGCGATGACCGCGATGACCGCCGCCACGATCGACCAGCTGTCCGACGGCAGAATGGTGCTGGGGATCGGCTCCTCGGGGCCGCAGGTCGCCGAGGGCTGGCATGGGCAGCGGTTCGCAAAGCAGCTGCAGCGCACCCGCGAGTACGTGGCGGTGATCCGGATGGCGCTGGCCCGCGAACGCGTCGAGTTCCACGGGGAGACGCTCGAGCTGCCGCTCCCGGACGGCCCCGGCAAGGCACTGAAGCTCACCATCTCCCCCGTCCAGGACAAGATCCCGATCTACCTAGCGGCGATCGGTCCGAAGAACACCGCCCTCGCGGGCGAGATAGCTGACGGCTGGATCCCCGCGTTGTTCTCGCCCGAGCACGTGGCGGAGCTCCGCCCGCTGCTGCAGGAGGGCGCCGCTCGTGCCGCCCGCAGCCTCGACGGTTTCGACATCGCTCCCGCAGTCAACGTGTACGTGACCGACGATCTCACGGCGGCGCGCGACGCGATGAGGCCGTTCATCGCACTGTATGTCGGCGGGATGGGCTCGCGCGATAAGAACTTCTACAACCATCTGGCGCAGCGCTACGGCTACGCGGATGCAGCGAAGGAGATCCAGGACCTCTACCTCGACGGCAAGCGCGAGGAGGCGATGGCCGCGATCCCCGACAGCTTCATCGACATGGTGTCGATCTGCGGGCCGCCGGATGTGGTGCGCGAGCGGCTCGCGGTCTACCGCGACGCGGGCGTCGGGACCCTCGGCGTGACCCCGTGGGCGTTCACGGCCGAGGACCGCCTCACGCAGCTGCGCCTGGTCGCCGAGCTCGCCGCCTGAGCGGCGGGGCCCGGTAAGGCTGTGGTGACCCGGCGCAGGCTGCTGCTCGGCGCCTTCGGTGACCCCGGCCACGCGTTTCCCATGATCGCGCTGGGCAGGGCGCTGGCCGACCGCGGCCACGAGGTGACACTCCAGACGTGGCGGCGCTGGCAGGCCGATGTGGAGGCGCAGGGTCTTGCATTCGCGCCCGCACCTGAGTACCAGGTGTTCCCGAATGGCCCCGAGCCGCTGAACTTCTACCAGGCCGCCGAGCAGGCGACGGTCGACACCGTGCCGCTGGTGCGCGAGCTGCGGCCCGACGTCGTCGTCTCGGACATCCTGACACTCGCTCCGGCACTCGCCGCCGAGCTGGAGGGTTGCGCTCGTGCGACGCTGATCCCCCACGTCTACCCCCACGGCGAGACGCATTTCCCGATCTACTCCCTCGGTGCACGGCTGCCTCGCAGCGCCCTCGGCCGAGCGTTCTGGCGTCGTGCGCAGCGCCCCGTGGAGCGGGGCCTGGAGCTCGGGCGTGTGCAGCTGAACGCGAGCCGTGCACGCGTCGGGCTCCCGGCGGTCGACGGCGTGCACGGCGGCATCAGCCGTGAACTGGCGCTCGTGGCGACGTTCCCGCAGCTGGAGTACCCGCGTACGTGGCCGGATAACGTCCACGTCGTCGGGCCGCTGATGTGGGAGCCGGCGTTCGGTGACGTCGAGTTGCCACCGGGCGAGGAGCCGCTCGTGCTCGTCGCCCCGTCCACGGCGCAGGACCCCGAGCACCGGATGCTGGCTGCGGCACTGCGCGGCCTGGCGGGTGCCGAAGTGAGGGTGCTCGCGACGTGGAACCGACGACTGCCCCCCTCTCCCCTGCCCGTTCCCGAGAACGCACGTGTCGTCGACTGGGTCTCTTACTCGCGCACGATGCCGCTCTGCGATGTGGTGGTGTGCCACGCGGGTCACGGCACGCTCGTCCGTGCTCTCTCAAGCGGCTGCGCGGTCGTCGCATGCCCTGCGGTTGGCGACATGAACGAGAACGCGGCGCGGCTTGACTGGTCCGGCGCCGGTGTGCGCCTGCCACGCCGCTTCCTAGCGCCGCACCCGCTGCGACTTGCGGTCGAGCGCGCCCTCTCAGAACCGGAGATCCGAAGCCGGGCGCGTGATTTCGAGGCTTGGACACAAGCTCACGACCCGGGCCGCAGTGCGAGCGAGCTGATCGAGATGCTGGCCGACCGGTCCGCTAATCCGCGATGAACTGAGGTGCACAGTGACCGCCGCTCGCACCGGAGGATCGCGGCCTGCATAGTGCTTCAGGCCCGCGACGGTGGCAATTGGCGGCCGCGGCGGCTGCTCGGCTGACAACGAGAGCGTTGTGGCTGGCGGCAGTTCCTGGGTGGGCTCGTCGGCAGACATCCGGGTCACCTTCGTGGAGGACGAGCCCGGCGGGCAAGAGAGCCTCATTTTCACGCAGCTTCAGGCTGCGGGCAGGCGGTCGGGCGCGGGAAGCCGTAAAGGTTCCCGCGCCCTCTCGTGCATACAGCTCTGGGGGTGGGACTCGAACCCACAACCCTTCGGTTAACAGCCGAATGCTCTGCCGATTGAGCTACCCCAGAACGTCAGGCACGGCTACTTTACTAGCTGCCCGTCTCCTCGAGAGCGCGCGAGTAGGCGAGGTCGAACTCCTCTTTGACCTGCTTGCGCTGCTCGGCGAGCGCGTTGACGTCGCTGCCCTGTGTGCCCCGTGCCTGGGCGATGCCTCGGTCGATGCGCGCGAGCTCCAGCTGCAGGCGCTGGAGCTCGAGCATGGTGGGCCTCGCCTGCTCGCCGCCGGCCTCCACGATCAGCTCCGCCAGCAGCGACTTGAGCTCCGGATCGTCGTCCGGGCCGTGCTCCTCGCCGGGTGCGATCGCCAGCGGGTCTCGCAGGTCTCCGTGGCGCAGGTGGCTGGCGGCCCGGCGCAGCAGGCCGCTCGAGAAGTGCTCCTGCAGGTCGAGCGCCGCGAGCGCGGCTGCGCCCTCGTCGGGGCACGCCATGCAGAGTGCCAGGAAGGCGCGCTCTGTCTCCTCGCGCCGTGAGAATGCGCCCCGCCTGGCACCCTTGCCGTTCCCCTGCGGCGGGTTCCCGGACGGCGGCCTTGACGGCGCGCGCGCGAGCTCGCGCTCGGTGACGCTCTCAGGCAGCGCCAGGCGGCCCGACACCAGCTTCGTGAGCTCAAGGCGCATCGCGCTCGGCGGGAGCGTGGCGAAGACGGGGCGCAGCTGCTCCCAGGTCCTGTCGCGTCCCTCGGGGCTCGAATCGTCGCCGGCTGCCAGCACGCGCTCCACCCGGAAGCGAACGAACGGGACGGATTTCGCGACGGCCTGAGCCATCGCCTGCGCGCCGTCGCGCTGGATGAGCTCGGCGGGGTCGGTGCCGGCGGGGAGCGAGACCACCCGCAGCTCGAGTTTGCGCTTGGCTGCGAGGCTCGATGCCCTCAACATCGCCTCCTGCCCTGCACTGTCGGCGTCGAGCGCCAGGAGGACGGTCTGCGCCATGCGTGCGAGCTCGTTGACCTGCTCGGCGGTCAGGGCGGTCCCCATCAGGCCCACCGCGTTGCGCATGCCCGCCTGGTGCAGTGCGATCGTGTCGGTGTATCCCTCGCACAGGATCACCTCGCCCGCACGCGTCGCGTGCGCCCGCGCGAGGTCGGCCCCGTAGAGGTGCAGGCCCTTGTGGTAGAGGTCGTTGTCGGAGGTGTTCAGGTACTTGGGCCGCTGGTCCTCGCGCATCGCGCGCGCGCCGAAGCCGAGGACCCTGCCGCGCGTGTCGGCCAGCGGGAACATGATGCGCGAGCGGAAACGGTCGTAGGGGCGGCCGTTCTGCTTGGAGCGCTGGGCGAGGCCCGTGTCGTAGAGCTCCTTCTCACTGAACCCTCCCCTGCGCGAGGCGAGCAGGACGCGATCCCACGCGCTCGGGGCGTAGCCGACGCGGAACTCCCGCAGTATCTCCTGCGAGAGCCCCCGGCCCTGCAGGTACTCGCGGGCGTGGGCGGCCTCCTGCGACTCCCACAGGCAGCGCTCGTAGTAGGCGGTGGTGCGGCCGAGCAGTTCGAGCAGGCGGTCCCGGCGCCTGCGGCGCTCGGCCTCGCGGGGGTCCTCCTCCTCCCTCTTCAGCTCGACGTTGTAGCGCTCGGCGAGCAGCTCGAGCGCCCCCTTGAAGTCGACGCCCTCGGTCTCCTGCACGAATGTGAACACGTCGCCCGAGGCCTGGCATCCGAAGCAGTGGTAGACCTTCTGGACGGGGTCTATGCCGAAGGAGGGGGTGCGCTCCTCGTGGAAGGGGCAAAGCCCCTCGTAGCGCGAGGGACCGGCCCGTCGCAGGTCGGTGCGCGCCGAGACGAGCTCGATGAAGTCGACCGCGTCGCGGACGCGATCCCTGGAATCCTTCGTGTAGAGCGCCACGGCGCCAACGCTAGCGGGCGAACGCCTGGGGCACCTGCAGCTCGGTGTACTCGCGGATGCAGTACCGGTCGGTCATCCCTGCGAGGTAGTCGGTGACGCGCTGTGCGAGCTGTGCCTCGCCGCCGTGTTCCTCGCTCACGTCCGCGGGCGGCAGCGCCTGCGGATGCTCTATGTAGTGGTCGAAGAGACGGCTCATGACGGCCGAGATCTTGGCGTGCTCGGCTCGCACAGCCGGGCCGAGGTAGACCCGCTCGAACATGAAGTCCCGCAGCTCGCTCATCGCGGGCCCGGCCGTCGGCCCCTGCACGATGTCCCCGGCGCGGGCGGAGTGCTCGACCATGTCGTGGACGAGGGCGTCTATCCGGGCCGAGCCGCTGGACCCGAGCACCGCGATCGGCTCGGCCGGGAGATCCTGCTCGCTCAGGAGCCCGGCGCGCACCGCGTCGTCGATGTCGTGGTTGATGTACGCCACGCGATCGATCACGCGGACGATCCGGCCCTCGAGCGTGGTCGGCATCGGCGCCCGGCTGGAGTGCCGGGCGATTCCGTCGCGGACCTGCTCGGTGAGGTTCAGGCCCGCGCCGTCGCGCTCGAGGTGCTCGACGATGCGTAGCGAATGCTCGTAGTGACGGAACTCCCTTCCGAAGCGCTCTTTCAGGCAGCGGTCGAGCACCTCCTCGCCGATGTGCCCGAATGGGGCGTGGCCGAGGTCGTGGCCGAGGCCGATCGCCTCGGTGAGGTCCTCGTTCAGGCGCAGCGCACGTGCGACGGTGCGCGAGATGCTGGTCACCTCGAGTGTGTGGGTCAGGCGGGTGCGGTAGTGGTCGCCCCTCGGAGCTACGAAGACCTGCGTCTTGTGGGTCAGCCGGCGGAAGGACTTGCTGTGGACGATCCTGTCGCGGTCGCGCTGGAAGGGCGTGCGAAGCGCGCAGTCCGGCTCGGGGCGCGCGCGCACCGCCGGGTATGAGCGCGCGGCGAGCGGCGAGAGGAGCACCTCCTCGTCGAGCCGTATCCGCTCGGCGAAACCCGCTGCGACGATGTCCTCTGGTCCGGCGTTGCTCACCGTCACGATTCTGACAGCGCGGCGCGGACGGAGCGGCTCAGCTGCGGCGCTTCCAGTCGTTGCCGCCCGTCAGGCGGTGGACCCAGTGGCTCCACGTGCTGATCGATGCGGGGTCTCCTTTGAAGACGGGGGCTCCGCCGGTGGGCTCGGGCAGCCCGAACGCGGTGCGGGCGGTGATGCTCAGGTCCACTCCCCCTTCGTGGATGCTCGCCACGTCCGCGGCCTCCACGAAACGCCGGCCGAACCCTCCGGTTGCGACGACGATGCCGTGGAAGATGTCCTTCTCGGGCGCGGCCACGACGTGGTGCACCGTTCCCACGCGCTCGCCGTCGCTGCCGAGCACCGGGACCCCGCCCCCGAGCACCGTGTACGCGATCGGGCGGTCCTCGTCCATGCCCATCACGATACAGGGGCGCGCGTGGCCGGCGGACGCTCCTGCGGCACCTCAGCGGGAGGTGGCGGCGGCGGGCATCAGGCGAATATGCGCATGGTGCTCGAGCGTTGCCGCCACCGCGCGCTCGACCTGCGAGAGCGCGGGACCGTCGGCCTGCGGGACCTCGCTGAGCGAGCGCCCGAGCGCGTCCGACATGAACGTGTGGGCGCCCTCGCCGAGCGGGAAGGACCCGGCCTCGCATGCGGCGCAGACAACGCCGCCGGCGGCGCCGGAGAACCCCACGAGATGCTCGTGCTCGCCGCAGTTGGCGCAGGCCCCTAGCTGCGGCGCGAGGCCAGCCGCGAGCAGCAGCTTCAGGCGGAAGGCCAGGGCGCCGGCGCGGCCGGCCTGCGGGTCGCCGGGCGTGCCCGCCTGCGAATCGAGTATCGCGAGCTGCCTGCAGAGCAGGTTGTAGACGCCGGGATGGGGCTCGGATGTCTCGAACAGGCGCCCGACGGCGTCGCATGCGCGCGCGGCCGCGTCGAGCGAGCGGGCGTCGCCGCGAAGGCGCGGATGGGCGTCGATGGTCTGCGCGCCGGTGACCGTCAGCAGCTCGCCCCGTCCTTCGTGCAGCTCGATGCTGAGCCTGAAGAACGGCTCCAGGCGTCCCCCGAAGCGGCTGCGCGCACGCCTGACGCCCTTCGCGATGGCCCCGACCCGTCCCCGCGCGGGGGTGTAGATGTGCAGGATGCGGTCGGCCTCGCCGTAGCGCATCGACCTGAGCACAACCGCCTCTGTCTTGACCGGGCCGGGCATCTCCCGTCCGAGTCTACGGCCCTCCCCGGAGGCCTGCGACGGAGCGGAGAGATCGTCTGGAGGGTTGCTATATTTTATGAAGTAATGGCTGAGATAATCGTCTACACGACAGAGCCGTGCTCGTTCTGCGCCCGCGCAAAGGGCGTGCTCAAATCGCGCGGCCTCGAGTACCAGGAGATCAACCTCTCACGGGATCCGGAGGGTCGTGCCGAACTGGCGCGGATGACCGGGATGATGAGCTTTCCGCAGGTGATCATCGACGGCAAGCTGCTCGGTGGTTACACCGAGGTCCAGGCGGCTGCCGACAGCGGCCGGCTGGACGAGATCCTCGCAGCCTGATCCGGCGTCAGCCGGTTCCGGAGGGTCGGCGCCGCGGGCGGGGCTGGCAGTGCTCGCACACGTATGTGCCCCTGCCTGCGACCACCATCTTCACGATCGTCCTGCCGCACCTCGGGCAGGGCTCGCCCTCCCGGCGGTGCACGAGGAACTGGTCCTGGAACGAGCCGTAGACGCCGTCCACATGGCGGAAGTCGTCGATCGTCGCGCCTTTTGCGGCTATCCCGGCGTTCAGTGCGTCGATGATCCCCTGCCGCAGCCGTGTGAGCTGCGCCGGTGTCAGCGTGCCCGCCTCGCGCCGCGGATGCACGCCGGCCATGAACAGCGCCTCGTCGGCATAGATGTTGCCGACCCCGGCGATCTTCCTCTGATCGAGCAGCAGCGCCTTGATCGGTGCGCGCCGGCCCCTGGCGAGAGCACGCAGATGCTCCGGGGTGAAGCGCTCGTCGAAGGGCTCAAGGCCCAGTCTCTGCTCGAAGAACTCCTCCATCCGCTCTGTACCTGCGAGCAGCTCGCCGGTCCCGAAGCGTCTGGGGTCGACGATCACCAGTCTCCCGGCGGGCATCGTGCGGGTTCGGCCGAGGTCGAGGCGAACCCGTGTGTGCGCCGGCTCGGGAGCGGGGTCGACGAGGACCGTTCCGCTCATCCGCAGGTGCTGGGCGAGCCACATGTCCCCCGAGAGCTCCCACAGCAGGTACTTTCCGCGCCTTCCCAGGCGCCTGACGGTGCGGCCCTGCAGGACGTCCGCGAGCTCGTCCGGCGGGAGCGGCCTTGACCAGCGCGGGTCGAGTATCTCCACGCGCTGAAGGCGCCTGCCCTGCACCAGCGGCGCGAGCTGTGACCTGATCGTCTCGACCTCGGGCAGCTCGGGCATCGCGGCTCACCCCACGAAGGGGCTGCCCGGGAGCTCGGCCGTCTGGCCCCTCAGGTGCCACAGCACGCTGGCGCCGACGTCGGCGAGCGGCCCGTCGTGGCGCCCGCCTCCTCTCACCCCTCCTGCGGCGCTGCGCATCTGCATCTCGCCGGTGATCGCAAGCAGCGGCGCATACTCCCGTGTGTGGTCGGTGCCGGGGTGGGCCGGGTCGACTCCGTGGTCGGCGGTGACGATCAGCAGGTCCTCGGCGCGCAGATGGGACAGCAGCTTCCCGAGATGAGCGTCGATCTCCTGCAGCGCGCCGTGGAACCCGTCGACGTCCTTGCGGTGCCCGAACACCTGATCGGTCTCGATCAGGTTCACGAACAGCATGCCGTTGTCCATGCGCTCCATCAGCTCGTCGACGCTCGCGAGCGCCTGCTCGTTCGTGGCGCCGGGGTGGGCGGCGCTGATGCCGACGCCGGCGAACAGGTCGTTGATCTTGCCGACGGCGTGCACGGGCACCCCCGTGCGCGCGAGCTCCTGCAGGTAGCTGTGTGAGGGCGGTGTCAGCGCGTAGTCGCGCCTGCCCTGGGAGCGCACGAAGGCGCCGGGGCCTCCCGTGAACGGGCGCGCGATCACACGCCCGACCGCGTCCGGGCCGTGCATCACCGCCCTGGCCGCCTCGCACGCGCCGTAGAGGTCGGCCACGGGGACGCGCTCCTCGTGGGCTGCGAGCTGCAGCACGGAGTCCTGCGAGGTGTAGATGATCAGTGCGCCTGTGCGCAGGTGCTCCTCGCCGAAGTCCTCGATGGCCGTGATGCCATTGTCAGGCCGGTTGCAGATCAGCTCGTGCCCCGTCGCCTCTTCCAGCCGGGCGATGAGCGACGCGGGGAACCCGTGCGGGTATGTCGGGGGTGCAGTGCCGACGACCACGCCCATCAGCTCCCAGTGACCGGTCACGGAGTCCTTGCCCGGCCCGAGCGGGGCCAGCCGGCCGTGCACGGCGGGGTCGCTCGCGGGCGGGACGCCCTCCAGCGGCGTGATCGAGCCGAGGCCGAGCCGCTGCATCACGGGCAGCCTCAGCCCTCCAACGGCCTCGGCGAGATGGGCGAGCGTGTTCGATCCCTCATCGCCGTAGAGGGCGGCGTCCGGCAGTGCGCCCGCTCCGCAGGCGTCTATCACCAGCACTATCGCCCTGCGTCCCGCCGGGATGTTCATCAACCGGTATTCAACCGCGCGTGGAGGACCGTGTGGCCGGTCAACTCGTCGCCCGCGGGTGGGCCCCGAAGTAGGCGTCCTTCAGGCGGTCCGCCGAAAGGTGGGTGTAGACCTGCGTCGTCGAAAGATCGGCGTGGCCGAGCATCTCCTGCAAGGATCGCAGATCGCATCCGCCGGCCAAAAGGTGCGTGGCGAACGTGTGGCGGAGCGTGTGAGGACTCATCCGCTCCGACAGCCCGGCCGTGCGGGCGTGCCCCTGGACGATCTTGTACAGCCCCTGCCTGGTCAGCTCGCCGCCGCGGTGGTTCACGAACAGCCTCGGCTGGACGTTCGCCCCGATGAGCAGCGGTCGCGCGCCCGAGCAGTATGCGCGCACGGCGCTCAGCGCCTGCCTGCCGATCGGCACGAGGCGCTCCTTCGAGCCCTTGCCTCGTGCGCACAGGAGCCCCTCCTGAAGGTCGACGTCGCCCAGCGTCAGCGACGTGGCCTCCGAGGCACGCAGGCCGCACGCGTACATCAGCTCCAGAAGCGCGCGATCCCTCAGGACGAGGGGCCCTGCACCGCTGGGCTGGGAGAGCAGGCGGGCGACCTCGTCCCGCGAGAGGACCTTCGGCAGCCGCGCCGGCCCGCGTGGTCCGCGCAGGTCGGCGGTCGGGTCGTGCTCGATCATTCCCTCGCGCCGCAGGTGCCGGTAGAACGAGCGCAGGCACGCCAGCTTGCGCGCCAGGGTGCTCGCTGCGACGGGCGGCCGCTCCGCCGTTCCTCTCGCCAGCTCGGCGAGGAAGCCCGCGAGCTCGCCGTGACCGGCGTCCATCACCGACACGCCCTGCGCGTCCAGGAACTCGCCGAGCTGCAGGAGATCTGAGCGGTACGCCTGGAGCGTGTTGCGCGACAGGCCCCGCTCGAGCTCGAGGTACGCGAGGAAGTCGAGGATCAGCGGCTCCATCGCGGGCGGCCCGGCAACCGCCGGGCTCTGGACGCTCGTCATCGCTCCAGCTTCGCGCCACCGCCCCCGTGTCCTTGACCCTGCAACTCGCCGTTCAGGCGCATGTGGAGCCACATCAGGCCGATCAGCGTCTTTGCGTCGGTGCACGAGGCGATCGCGCGTGTGAGCTCGTCGAGCGGCCAGCGCACGATTTCGATGCGCTCGTCCTCGCCGCTGTCGGCGTGGGACTCGTAGAGGTCCGAGGCCAGGAACAGGTGCACGCGCTCGTCGGTGAAGCCCGCACCCGTGTAGTAGGTGAGGATCGGCTCCCACCGGCGTGCTCCGAGCCCGAGCTCCTCGGCGAGCTCGCGCTGCGCGGCCTGCAGCGGCTCCTCACCGTCGACGTCAAGACGGCCAGCGGGTATCTCAAGCAGATCGCTCTCCCCGACCGCCTCGCGTGGCTGGCGCACGAGCCACACCGTGTCCTGGTCATGCACGACCATCGCTACGGCGCCGCGGTGGCGCACGATCTCGCGGCTCACCTGCGCTCCGTCGGGATACCGGAAGCGCTCGATGCGGACGTCCACGATGGCGCCCTCGTAGACCGTCTCGCCTCCGAGAGCGGTGAACACGCGGGCGGCTGCCTGCGCCGGGTCCGGCGCGCTCATCGCGCCTCTCCGGCGCGCTCGCCCGCCATCTGCTCCTGCCCGAGCTGGGCGAGGACGGCCCCGGCTGCGAGCGACGCGGCGAAGAACACGGGGTCCTGAGCCAGGCCCCGCCCCATGCTGTCGGCCGGCAGGCCGCTCTCCGCGAAGGCGGGAAGGTCGACCGGTGCCCTGCGCCAGTCATGGCGCGTGATGCGGGCGGGGCGCTCCACCTCCAGGGCCAGGGCGGGCCGGCTCGGCATCGAACCGCCGAACACGGCCCCGAGCCCTGTGCGCAGATCCGCCCCGACGGGTGAGCGCATGCCTGCGGGCAGAGCGACGGTCACGGGCTCAAGGAGCATGTCCAGGACGGTGAGCGTGTGGTGTGAGAAGCCGCGGTGGCGCTCGCGCTGGTCCCCCGATGACATCCGCGCGACCAGCAGCGTGGGGCAGCCGAGCGCGAGCGCGACGTGCGCGGAGTCGAGCGCCGCCATCCCGCCGTGCCCGAGTGCGGAGCCCGAGCCGATGATGCCGGGTCCCGGCCCGCATACCGCAGCATCCCAGCCGAGCTTTCGAAATCCGTGGTGCAGTGCGCCCGCGGTCGTGATCGCCTCCGCCTCGCCGCCGAAGGCTGGGCCCGCCGTCACATGCCCTGCCAGGAGCCCGCGCTCGCGCAGGGCGCGCACGGTCCGGGAGTGCCCGCCGGCGAGGGCGCCTCCCTCGGTCTGCACATATCCGAGCTTTGCCCCCGGCTCCGCCTGCGCGAACGCCCATGCGAGAGCCGCGAGCTGGCCGTGCAGCGCGAGCACTGCGGCGGGGCGCTCGAGCGGCAGGCTGAGTTGCCCGTCCTCGACGGGTGTGACGGCGTGCTGCAGGCTGGTGTAGTTGAGCTTCATCACCGACGCGCCGCCCGAGGGATCCGCGCTGAGCCCGCGCGTGAGGTTCACGTGCACGACGTCAAAGCCTCCCGAGCCGAGACCGAGGTCGAGCGCCTGCACGTTCACGATCACCTCGTCGCCCCCCTCCGCGCAGCCGAGCAGGCCGACGTCCACGACCGCTGGACGCGGCTCTCCCCCGTCGGCGAGACGGACCATCAGGTGCTGCTCGGGCGCCTGTGCGCCCCCACTCCAGGGCTCCGCCTGCACGACGGTGGCTTGTCTGAGCTTCAGCATCGCCGCGGAAGCTACACGGCCGCGGGCTCGAGGTCCCCCGCGCACTGCAGCAGGGCCAGCGCCACATCGAGCATCTCGCCCAGAGCAGCGTCGCTCACGCGCTCGGTCGGCTCATGGTTGCGCTCGGTCCCGTTGGCGAGGTTCACGGTGGGCAGACCGCCGACGATGAGCGCGTTCGCGTCCGATCCCCCGCCGCTGGAGATCCCCGTCGGCTGATGCCCACACACCTCCAGCGCGGCATTGGCGACCCTCACGGGTGGGTCCGCGTCCGAGAGGCGATAGCCGGAGAACGTGCGCTGGACGCTGACGTCGACGTCGCAGTCGCAGTCCGGGAGGTTCGCGGCGTCGTTGACGGCGTCGACGATCTCGGCGGTCAGCGTCTGCGCGCGAGCATCGTCGATCGACCTGACCTCCGCGAGAACGGTGCAGTGTTCCGGGACGACGTTCATCGCGGTGCCGCCCGTGATGGTGCCGACATTCACCGTCGTCTCCTCGTCCAGACGCCCCTGTGGCAGCGAGGCGACCGCACGCGCAGCAGCGAGGATGGCACTGCGACCGTCCTGCGGGCGGATCCCGGCGTGGGCGGCGGCGCCGCGGAAGGACGCCTCGATCCGGAAGTGCGTCGGGGATGCCATCACGACCTCGCCGATCGGCGAGGCGTGGTCGAAGACGTAGCCGAAGTCGCTGCGCAGGCTCGACATGTCCATGGCGCGCGCACCCGCTAGCGCCACCTCCTCGCCGACGGTGAACAGCAGCTCGACCTCGACCGGCGGGGGGCCTCCGCGAAGATGCCGGGCGAGCGCGAGCAGCACCGCGACCGCCGCCTTGTTGTCAGCGCCGAGGATCCCGTCGTTGGCGTTCTCCCATCCGCCGTCGAGCAGCACCGGCTCCACGGGTGCCTGCAGGGGAACGGTGTCCAGGTGGGCGCACAGCAGCACCTTGCGCGCTGTGCCGTCGCCGCCGGGGATGCGCGCGAGGAGGTTGCCGCAGTCCGAGCCGGCCGCCGGACCGGCGTCGTCCTCGTGGACGTCCAGCCCCACTGCCTGGAGCTCGCGCACGACCATCTGCGCGCAGGCCCGCTCGTGACCGGACGGGCTCTCGATGCGGCATAGCTCTGCGAACGCGCCGCTCAGCCAGCGGCGCTCCATGTCACCGGCGCGGGTCACGGCTCGTTGCTCGTCAGGGGCGCCCGGCGCCGGCGCCGGGCGCGGCACCGGAGGACTCACGCGTGTCCTTGACGCGCATGTCGTCCTCCTGTGGGCCTGCATCGCCGTCCTCGCCCGGGCCAGACCCGCCCTCGCGCTGCTCGGCGCGCTCGAGCGCCGCGGTGATGAACCCCCTGAACAGCGGCGCGGGCCGCTCGGGACGCGACTTGAACTCCGGGTGGAACTGCGAAGCGACGAAGAACGGGTGCTCCTCGAGCTCGATGAGCTCGACCAGCCGCTCGTCGGGGGAGGTGCCCGACACAACGAGCCCGGCGCTCTGCAGGCGCTTGCGGAGCAGGTTGTTCACCTCGTAGCGGTGGCGATGGCGCTCGTAGATGACGGCCTCGCCGTACATCTCGCGCGCCCTCGTGCCGTCGTGGAGCTTGATCGGGTCCGCACCGAGCCGCATGGTGCCGCCGAGGTCCGCGACCTCCTTCTGCTCGGGCAGCAGGTCGATCACCGGGTAGGGCGTCTCGATGTCGAACTCCGTCGAGTTGGCGCCCTCCATGCCGGCGACGGTGCGCGCGAACTCGGCGACCGCCACCTGCATCCCGAGGCAGATGCCGAGATATGGGATCCCCTTCACCCGCGCGAAACCTGCGGCGGCGATCTTTCCCTCGATGCCGCGACCGCCGAAGCCTCCAGGGATCAGGATGCCGTCGGCTCGGGCGAGCGCCTCGAACGGGTCTCCCATGCGCGCCGGGCGGTCCTCCTGGATGAGTCCCTCGCCTCCGTCGCCGGTGTCGGTGTGCTCGCCGCCGGAGGACTCGAGGCTCTCGGAGTCGATCCAGTCGATCTGGACGGTGCTGTCCTGCATCGAGGCTGCATGCCTGAGCGATTCGGCAACCGACAGGTAGGCGTCCTCGAGCTTGACGTACTTGCCGACCAGCGCGATGCGGAGCGTGCGTTTCGCTCGCGCCGAGCGTTCGATCGGCTCGGTCCAGCGGGCGAGGTCCGGCGGCTCGGCCTCCGTGCCGAAGTGGTCCAGGATGAACTCGTCGACGGCCTGGTCGCGGAATGTCAGCGGGACCTTGTAGATGTTGTCGACGTCGCACGCCGACACGATCGCCTCGACCGGCAGGCTCGCGAACAGGGCGATCTTCTTGCGTATCTCGTGTGAGAGCGAGCTCTCCGAACGGCACATGAGCATGTCCGGCGCGATACCGATCCGCCGCAGCTCGTTGACCGAATGCTGGGTGGGCTTGGTCTTCAGCTCGCCCGCGTGCCCGATGTACGGCACCAGCGTCAGATGGATGAACATGCACCGGCGCCGTCCCACGTCGACCGGGAACTGGCGGATCGCCTCCAGGAACGGCAGCGACTCGATGTCGCCGACGGTGCCACCGATCTCGGTGATGACGAAGTCGACGTCGCTGGACTCGGCTATCAGCGAGATCCGCTGCTTGATCTCGTCGGTGATGTGGGGGACGACCTGCACGGTGCCGCCGAGATAGTCGCCGCGGCGCTCGCGGCGGATGACGGTGTCGTAGATCCCGCCTGCGGTGACGTTCGAGGCGCGGCTGGTGTTCGCGTCGGTGAAGCGCTCGTAGTGGCCGAGGTCCAGGTCCGTCTCGGCACCGTCCTCGGTGACGAACACCTCGCCGTGCTGGTAGGGCGACATCGTGCCGGGGTCGACGTTGATGTACGGGTCGAACTTCTGCAGTCCGACGGTGAGGCCGCGGGAGACGAGCAGGCGCCCGATCGATGCTGCGGCGATGCCCTTCCCGAGCGAGGACACCACGCCGCCCGTCACGAATATGAAACGGGTCTTTGTCGGGGCCTGTGCGTGGCGGTCGGGATGCGAGGTCATGAGGGCCTGCCCCAAGAGTCTAGTTCCCGGAGCCCCGGAGTCCGTTCGACGAGCTCGGAAATTGAGAAGAACTCTCCATATACCGTGATAATTAGGAGTGCCGCCAGGGCTATCGCCTGCCCTGTCCCGGACAATGTGAAGACGAGCCAGAGGCCGGCGAGGGCCCCGAGGAGGTTCGATCCGGTGTCGCCGAGCATCCCGCGCTCGCGCAGGTCATAGCCGCCCGCGACGACGGCTGGGGCGGCGAACAGGCCGAGCAGCCACAGGGTGCGCAGGTCCGCTGTCGCCGCGCTCAGCGCCGCGCCGAGCACCACGAACACCTTCACCGCGCGGCCGGGGCGCAGGTCGAGGAGGTTGAACGCGTTCGTGGCGAGCACCAGAACGGCGGCGGCGAGCAGCCAGCGCCCATTCGACAGGTGCAGGAAGCCCAGTGCGAACAGCGCGAGACCCAGCGAGCCCGCGGCCTTCAGCGCTCCCGTCGACATCTGTCCGCCGAGCAGCGCTGAGGCGTGGGCGCGTATCCCGCGCGGTGCATGCCCGCCGCCCCCCACCATGTCGTCGATGAGCCCGAGCACGAGCACTCCGAGCGCATAGAGCGCGACGATGCCGCTGGCGCCGTAGAGCAGCTGGACATCCGCAAGACGTTGTATGAGCATGACCGGGACGAGCGTCAGCAGCGCGGCCGCGGGGACCAGGATCCCGAGGGGAACCGGCATCTCCCGGCCGCGATAGTTCCTGCGTGTGTGCCCGCCGCCGGCGAGGGCCCTGATCAGCGCCGGTGAGAGGGCCCCCGCCGTCAGGAGCGCTATCGCTGACGGAAGGGCATGCATGCCCGCAAGCTAGCGTCGCGGGCGGACACGCTCAGGGAGCCTGTGATCCGGCGGTGAGCGTCGGCACGAGCGATTCCGCGGTCCCCTTCACCCCGTAGGCGCCGCGCGATCCGGCGAGCGCGTAGTCGAGCGAGGCCTGCCCCGTCGTTTCGTCCAGGTTGTCCACGCTCGCGATGTCCTTGCCCTTGTACCACGTGATCTGCGACGGTTCGGTGCCGGTCAGCTCGACCCCTACGGCCGGCACGCCCGCGGCCGCGACGCCCTGGAGCATGCCAGTCTCGAACGCCGCCGCCGCTTCGCTCTGGGCGGGTGTCATGCCGCTCGGCTCGGCGCGCATCACGACGATCCCCTCCTGGCGCGTGAGCTGGCCGTCGAATGCGCTCAGCAGGCTGTGGCTCACGCGGCTGAGCAGGTCGTGACCGACGAGCGGCCCGCCGCCGACGAGCTCCCGGCCGACGATCTCGCCGAAGCGCTGGACGAGAGCCACCGAACCTTCGAGCTGCGCGTAATGGGTGCCTGAGGCTTCATGGCCGATCGAGGCGAGTTCCAGCGGCTCGCGGACCGCGAGCACGCTCGCCACCTCGCCGCCGGCCTGGGTCACCGCCCCGCGCACGAGCGCGTTGACCTGGTCGGAGGACTGGCCGAGGAACACCAGACCGATGCTGCGTCCGAGGAGCAGGTCGTGGACGGCGAGCGGGTACAGGCCCTTCGTCGCGGCTTCCTGGGTCTGGAGGTGCTGCTGCACCTGTCCGGACTGGGTCCTTGAGGCGTTCAGTTCGGAGTTCAGGTTGCTGACGATCCCGCTCTTCGCCGAGGAGACCAGGTTTGAGTCTCCTATCGCGACCCCGATCAGCACTCCGAGCGCCAGTGCGAACAGGACAGCTGCGAGCGAGAGGGCGTGATAGCGGTAGTCGAACATGCGCTGCGCGCCGACGGCTCAGGAGATCGTGCCGAGGAGCAGGTGGAGCTTGATCCAAAGGAGCTGCGCGACGTCTCGCAGCGCGGGCGTCATCCAGATCACGGCGATCATCGCGATCAGGCCCGCAGCGATCACCACCAGCAGCGGGGTCAGGCCGGGCCTGGGCTGATAGAGGCGGCTCACGCCCTTCGCGTCCACCAGGATCTCCCCGATGCGCAGCCGGGTGAGGAACGTCGAGGACATCCCCTGGCGGTTGCGGTCCAGGAAGTCGACGAGGTTGTAGGGCGCGCCCACGGCAACGATCAGACGCGCGCCCTTCTCGGCCGCTATGAGCATCGCCACGTCCTGGCTGGTTCCGGGGGCCGGCACCAGCTTGTAGGCGAGCCCGAGCTCCTGCAGGCGGTGACGGCCCGGTGCGTGGCCGTCGAGCGAGGAGTGCACCACCAGCTCGGCTCCGCACCTGAGTGCTCCCTCTGCAGCCGAATCCATGTCGCCGACGATCATGTGCGGCCTGAGACCCTCCTCGAGCAGCGCGTCCGCGCCGCCGTCGACCGCGACGATCACGGGCCTCATGTCACGGATGAAAGGCCGCAGCGCGCGAAGATCGCGCTGGACGTCCACCCCCCGGACGACGACGAGCGTCGAGCGATCACGGAAATCCGTCTGGAAGCGGGGCATCTGGATGCGCCCGCTGAGCAGCTCGCGCTCCTCGCGCATGTGCTCGATCGTGTTCAGCGCGAAGCGCTCGAGCGCCTCCCCCACCTCCTGCCGGCGCTCCTCGGTCTCGCGTCGTACTCGCTCGAGGTCGAGCAGCTGTCCGCGCGCCAGCACCGTGCCGCGCCGCAGGACCTCGCTCGTGCTGGGGTCCGAGCCCGCCCGCACGAGAACCGGGTCACCGTCGGAGAGGATCCCGAAGAGAGCATCGTCGGGCAGGTCGACCAGCACGACCCCCGCCTCCACGAGGAGCTGCGGTCCGAGGTTCGGGTAGGTGCCGCTGGAGGACGGGCTGCAGTTCAGCACCGCCCTCGTGCCGGCCGCGATCAGCTCCTCGGCGGAGACCCGGTCGATGTCCAGATGGTCGACGAGCGCGATGTCGCCGGCGACCATGTGCCCGACGAGCAGCTTGGTCTTGCGCCCCGGCCTTACGGGCCCGGACACCGACCATCCGGCCGCTCCGGGCGTCCGGGCACCCCCAACTCGCGTGTCGGTGGGGCTCGGCCGCGTCGCTGCCATGCCAGCGAGACTAACGCCCGCGGGCCAAAGGCGCGCCGCGCGGAGCGCCCTCACGCGGCACGCAGCAGCTCCAGTGCGTGGCTTCGCGCGGCGCTGTCGTCGCTGTCCGCACCCAGCATCCGCACGAGCTCGCCGACGACGTCGCCCTGGGGGAGCTCGGTGACCGTCGCAAGCGTGGGGTCGGCGCCCGTGTCCTTGATGATCGTGAAATGGCGCGCTCCCAGCGAGGCTATCTGTGGAAGGTGCGTGATGCAGAGGACCTGGCGGTGGCCGGCGATCTCGCGAAGCCGCGCGCCGACCGCCCGCGCCGTGTGCCCGCCGATCCCCGCGTCGACCTCGTCGAATACCAGCGTCGCTCCCGGCGCGGAAGCACCGGCGGCGCTCATGATCGCGAGCATCACCCGCGAGAGCTCACCGCCCGAGGCGATCTCGCGAAGCGGGCCTGCGGGCACGCCGGGGTTCGGTGCGATGAGGAACTCGACGCCGTCCGCGCCTCTCGCTCCGGGCTCGGTCTCCGACAGCTCGATCTCAAAACGCGCGTCGGCCATCGCGAGCGAAGCGAGCTGCCCGACCACCACCGGCGTCAGCTTCTCCGCCGCCGCCCGGCGCGCGCGGCGCAGCGTCAGGACGCGGCGTCCGAGATCCTCTCTGGCCCGCTCGAGCTCCTGCGCGCCCTGTTCGAGCGCCACATCGGCGTCGGCGAGCTCACGGTGCCTGGCACGGGCCTCATCGGCGTAGTGCAGCACGTCGCGAATCGTCCCTCCGTGCTTGCGCGCCACGCGCTCAAGGCCGGCGAGCCGCTCTTCCAGGGCATCGAGCGTGACCTGTCCGCCTGCGAGCGGTCCGCGTTCGATCACCGGCCCGCTGGTGCCGGCACTCTCCCAGTACGCCCTCAGCTCGGCGGCGAGGTCCGCGGACTCGATCGCCAGCGCGCGAGCCCGCTCACCAAGTTCGTCCAACGCGGGATCGACGCCTTCGACGGCGCCGATCTGCGCGACCGCGGCGGCTGCGAGCGCCGCGACACCCGGAGAATCGGATGTCTCGGGGGCAAGCGCCTCCGCCGCCGCGCCGGCAGCCCCGCGAAGGGCGTCCACGCTGCGAAGCCGCCCGCGGGCGCCGAGCAGCTGCTCGTGCTCGGCCTCGTCGGGGGCGAGCGAGTCGATCTCCGCGAGCTCGAACTCGAGCAGGTCGAGCTCTCGCTCGCGCCGTCCGGCGAGCTCGCCGAGCGTCCTCAGCCGTTCCTCGAGCCGCCGCGTCTCGGCGAGGGCCTGCGTGTAGCCGTGGAGAGCTGCCGTGTGCTTGGCCCCGCAGAGACCGTCGAGGATCGACAGCTGCTCGGCGGCGAGCGTCAGCTTGCGGTGCTCGTGCTGGCCGTAGAAGGCGAGCACGGTCGCGCCCACCTCGCGCAGGTCGCGGGCTGAGGCGGTGCGCCCGTTGAGATAGGCACGAGTCCGTCCGTCCTTTGCGACTCGGCGGGCGAGGACGAGTTCCTCGGCCGCGGGGCTCAGGCGCTCGCCCAGCTGCGCCCTGAGCTGGTCGGTCAGCTCGAACACGCCCTCCACGTAGGCCTCGGAGGCACCGGGCCTGACGATCCCGGCTCGAGCACGGCCGCCGAGCAGGAGGTCCAGTGCGTGAGCGAGGACCGTCTTGCCGGCGCCGGTCTCTCCCGTGAGCACGTTCAGGCCGGGGGCCAGCCGCAGCTGCGCGGTCTCTATCAGCAGCAGGTTCTCGACACGTAGCTCTTCAAGCACACGAGCAGGTGTACCAGCGGACTCCGACGGATCACCGCGCACGCCGGCGCCACTGGCCCGCGCGCAAGGTCGATCACTGGCGCTCGGTCCGTCCGCGCCGTAGACTCGTAGGCGACACGGCATGGCTGCCAGCTACGACAATCCGCGACGCGAGGTTCGACCAACACGGACGGTGAGATCTCTCGCGGGCCCGGAACTGTCCGATCGCCTGGCGGAGGAGATCGCCCGCGCGGAACGCCACAGCACGCGGCTGAGCTGCCTGCTCCTTGTCGTGGAGAACCTTGACTCGATGGTGCGCGAACACGGCTCTGAGCTGCGCGAGCAGATGCTCGCCTACATGACCTCCGCGCTCACTCCGGCGCTCCGCGTGTTCGACCGAATCGGCCGTCCGCCCGAGGGCGACGGGGAGCTGCTGATCCTCCTGCCTGGCGCCGACGCCCCGCAGGCCGAGGTCGTGGCACGGCGCGTGCTGGAGCGGTTGCGTGCGGTCAAGCTCGAAAGCGGCGGCCAGCGCGCACCCCTGCGCCTGTCGGTCGGCCTCGCGGCGTGGCGTGAGCCGAGCACCGCGGAGGACCTGTTCGACCTCGCACACGCGGCGGCCGTGAGACCGAACGGAAACGGAAACGGCAGCGGCTCGTAGGTGCCGTACGACCGTTCCAGCGTGGCGCGCGTCCGCCCGACAGCAGCCGGCGCTTCATAATCACGCCGGTGCTCTCCGGATCTGAGCTCTGGCTTCTGCGCCTGATGGCCGACCGCGGCCTTGCGCTGCTCGACGCAGACTCGCTCCTCGTCATCATCGAGGACCGCGGCGAGCTGCGGGTTGCTGCGTCCGCCGGGACCGGGACGCCGAGGCTGCGGATCGTCCCGGTCAGCGGCAGCGCGCTCGGCGCCCTCTACGCGGCGGGCGAGCCACTGTCACTCGAGCGCCCGCGGGGCCAGGAGGCCGCCTGGTTGCATGAACTGGGTCTGGAGGCGCGCGCCGTCCTGGTCGAGCCGCTGAAACTGGACGGACTCGGCGGCGGCCTGGTCATCGTCCTGCGCCGCGACGGCGCCTTTCGAAAGCCCGACAGGCAGGCGCTTGCCGCGTTCGCCGCGAGCATCTCGCAGCGTCTGGCCGCCGAGCGCTCGGTCGAGATCGAACGCCTGCGCTACGGCATGGAGGCGCGCGAGCGCGAGCGGGCCCGCTGGGCGCGTGAGATCCACGACGAGAGCATCCAGGGGATCGGCGCGCTGCGTCTGCAGCTCGCCAACGCGCGTGACATCGACGACAGGCAGGCACTCAGCAGGGCCGTGGACGCTGTGCTGGAGGGCCTGGGTAACGAGATCGACGGTCTGCGCCACCTGATCACCGAGCTCCGGCCGGCGGCCCTGGACGACCTCGGGCTCGAGGCGGCGCTGCAGGCGCTGGCCCGGCGAGCACAGGCCATCGACGGCCTGGATGTGACGACCGCGATCGATCTGGGCGTGGCCGGTGACGGGCCCGACCCGGACGCCCAGCGCCGCCTCGACGCCGAGCTCGAGAGCACTATCTACAGGATCATGCAGGAGGCGCTGACGAATGTCAGCCGGCACGCGCAGGCCACGCGTGCGGTGATCGCCGTGAGCATCCGCGATGGCACCATCCGGGCGACGGTGACGGATGACGGGAAGGGCATGCCCGGTGCCGAGCGCCTCGGGCCGCGCGGCGACGGCCTGGAGGGCGGCTACGGGATGTCGGGCATGCGCGAGCGCGCCGAGCTCGTTGGCGGCGAGCTCGAGTTCGTGCCGGCGGCCGGTGGCGGGACGATCGTGCAGCTGTCCGTTCCCCTGGCGGGCCGGCCGCAGGCGACGCACGCCCCCACCTGATCGCCTCTGCGCTCAGCTCTGCAGCGGCTGGGCTGTGCGGCGCACATAGGCGGTGATCTCTGCTCGCGAGGAGAAGCCGAGCTTCTCGATCGCGCGCGCCCGATAGGTCTTGACGGTGCGCTCGGCGACGTCCATCTGCTCGGCGATCTCCGGATTGGTGTAGCCGTCGGCTATCAGGTTGACGACCTCGCGCTCGCGGTCGCTGAGGGCAACCGCATCGGTGCCCTCCTCCCCCGTGGCCATCAGCGCGCCGAGCCTCGGATGCAGGTAGTTGCCCCCCGCGACGGCGAGACGGAAGGCCTGCAGCAGCTCGGATGGCTCGGCCTCCTTCAGCACATAGCTGCGCGCCCCTGCCCGCAGGGCCTGGCGGGCGTACTCCGGGTCCTCGCGCATCGTGAGGATCGCCACCGCCATCGTTGGGTGGGCGATGAAGCACGAGGGCAGCGCTCCGAGGCTGGACCCTCCCGGCATCGTCAGGTCAAGTGTCAGCAGGTCGGGCTTGTGCTCGCGGACTTCGCGGATCAGCGACGGGATGTCCGCGGCTTCGGCGACGACCTCGAACTCCCCGGCCTCGCGTTCGAGCACCGCGCGTATGCCGTCGCGGACCACGGTGTGGTCGTCGGCGATGATCACGGTGGTCGGTCGGGTGTCGGTGGGCACGGGCTCCTGCATTCTCGGGAGTCCGTATCGGCAGCTTCGGCGCGATCTATGAGGGCTGCGTGCGGGGACGCGCCGACGCCGTTCGCGCGATTGGTCGTGCAGGGCTCGATCGCCCGCGCCGCGCGCGTTAGCGTAGCGCCGTGCCAACGCCGCTGAAGTCGCCTCGCCTTCGCCGGATCATCGCCGCCTACACGGTGAACCGGCTCGGGACCTGGGTCGGGATGGTCGCCCTGTCCGTCGCGGTCTACGACCACACCCACAGCGCGGTTGCGGTCGCCGCGATGCTGGTCTCCGGGCAGGTGCTGCCGGCATTCGCGGTGCCCGCCCTGATCGCCCGCGTGGAGGCCTCGACGCGGCGGCGGGAGCTGAGCGCGCTGTATCTCTTCGAGGCTGCCGCGACCTGCGCGCTGGCGGTCGTGCTCTGGCACTTCTGGCTGCCGGCCGTGCTCCTGCTCGTCGCGCTCGACGGCACCGCCGCGCTCGCCGCGGGCGCGCTGCTGCGCACCGCCGCTGCGCGCGCGGCCCGCGAGGAACACGCGGCGTCCCGCGGCGGCGGAGCCGATCCTGAGGGGGAGGCTGCCGCCGAGCAGAGCGCGAACGCGGCGATCAACGTCGCGTTCTCGACCACGTTCGTGCTCGGCCCGGCGCTGGGCGGCGCGATCGTGGCGGGCGCGGGAGCCTCGGCGGCGCTGTTCGCGGACGCGGGCACGTTCGTCGCGTGCGGACTGCTGCTGCTGGACCTGCACCCGCATGTCGAGGAGGCCGGCGGCGACTCAGTGCGGGCACGTCTGCGGGCCGCACGCGAGCACATCATGGGTGCGCCGGCACTGCGCTCGCTGTTGCTCGCCCAGGCGATCGCCCTGGTCTTCTTCGAGTCCGCGGCGCCGATAGAGGTCGCGTACGCGAAAAGCACCCTCGGCGCGGGGGCCAGGGGCTACGGCCTGCTGATCACCGCCTGGGGCGTGGGCGTCGTGCTCGGGAGCATCATCTTCGCGCGCTCACCGCGGCGAGGGCTGGGCACGATGATCAGCCTCGGGACGCTCCTGGTCGGCCTCGCCTACATAGGTTTCGCGGTGGCCCCGTCCCTGGGGGTCGCATGCGGCGCGGCGGTCGTCGGCGGCGTCGGGAACGGGATCCAGTGGGCGCCGCTGGTGAGCGCCGTGCAGCGTCTAACGCCGCCCTCGCTGCACGGCCGCGTGATGGGCGCCCTGGAATCGATCGGCGCCATCTCCCCTGCGATCGGCCTGACACTCGGAGGTGTACTGGTGGCTCTCAGCTCCCCCCGCACCGCGTTCCTGGTCGTCGGGGTCGGGGCCGCCCTGACGACGATTGCGTTCGTGCGCATCCCGCTGGGAGAGCGCCCGCTGGAGGATTCGGGGCACGGATCGGGGGAGCCGCCGCGCGAGGGGAGGGACATCGCCGACAGCGACGCACCGGGAGAGCCCGTCCTCGGATAACCGGTCTGGGCTGTCCATTGGGCGTATCTGCCCCTTTAGGACGACGTCTGTTCGGTCGTTAAGGACGACAGGACCCGCCCCATGCTCACGGCCACACTAAAGACCCGCCTGTTCTGGGCCGCCGAGGCTCTCGTGCTCGTTGCGACCGTCACGGCGGCCGCCGTGCTCTCGCGGCCGGAGGACTGGCAGCCGGTGCTGCTGGTCCTCGTGCTCCTCGGCTTGACGCTGGTCGGCCAGCGCCTCAGCGCAGTGGTGGGCGGCGGCGTCCTCACCACCGCACACATAGCGCTGGTCCTCGCGATGTGCCTGCTCGGCGTGGCTCCCGCGGTGCTCTTCGGCGTGTGCGCGGCGGTCCTGACATCGGCCTACCGCCGGGTGTCGGCAAGCCGGTGGCTGAACAACCTGTTCACGTTCGCCGTGTTCCCGTTCGCGGGCGCCCTGATGTGCCGCGCGCTGGAGGGCGACATTCACCTCCCCGGTGCGGCTCAGGCCGCTCGCAGCATCGAATTCGGGCTCATCGTCTTCGCGGTGTTCCTGATGACGATCGCGCTGAACTTCCTGCTCGTCGCGCTGGATGTGAATGTCGAGGAGGGCCGCTCACTGCGGCGCCAGACCCGCGAGGCGTTCATACCGGTGCTGCCGGGCCACCTCGCCGCGGGGCTCCTCGCGGCCGCGCTCGCCGTCGCGTACACCAACCTCGGCCTCCCGGTGCTGATCGGCTCGATCCTCGTGCTGATGACGTTCCACTATCTGACAATGGCACTGCTGCGATCGGAGGAGCGCGCGGACCAGCTGGAAGCACGCTCGATTCACCTTGCGAACCTGCAGCTCGGTGTGCTGAGCATGCTCATGGACGCCCTCGCCCTGCGCGACATGGCGACCCGCCGGCATGCCACCGCCGTCGCGAGGTACGCGAAGGCCCTGGCCGTAGATCTCGGATGCGACGAGGAGGAGCAGGAGGTCATCCACACGGCGGCTCTGCTGCACGACATCGGCAAGTTCGCGTGGTCGGACAGGATCCTGCACCCTGACAACCTGACGGATGAGGACTGGGCAGTCATACGCCGGCACCCGCAGGACGGCGCGGCGCTGGTCGGCAAGCTCGACGGGTATGGTCCCGTCGCCGACGCGATCCTCTACCACCACGAGCGCGTGGACGGCAGCGGCTACCCCGCGGCGCTGATCGGAGACGAGATCCCGCTCGCGTCGAGGATCGTCGCTATCTGCTCGACCTACGACACGATGACCCGCCGCGATGCGCTGGGGCCTCCGATGAGCTCACAGGAGGCGATCGCCGAGCTCCGGTCGGTCTCCGGCAGCCAGCTCGACGGTGAGCTCGTGGAGCGTTTCATCGCGATGCTCGAACACGACGAGTCGCTCGCGGTCGCCGACTACGACGACGCCGCCTACGAGGCCGAGTTCGCACTCGAACAGCGGGTGCGCCGCATGGCTGCGCCGGCGGCGCGGTGACGGTCCGAGGAACGCCAGAGGGCGCCTCGGTGACCGATTTCCTATCGGTGCGGGGCGCCCTCTGGATACTCAAACCATCACTTCGAGAGTTCTATCGTGCGTAGGAATCCACGACTGTCTCCTTTTTTTGCTGCGGCAGTCCTCGTGGGAGGCGGCTCCGCGTGTCTCCATCCACCCGTGCACCGCTACCTTTGAGTAGGTTCGCGCAGGATAGTAACGGCACCATCCGAAATGTCCACCCTGCATACCTATGTGCATGATTGATTGCAATTGCGCAAATCTGCGCCAAGTACACCGCGCGGATTCCGCATGGGCATGCGGGATCGGTGATCCGCCGGCGCGCCAGCTGCACACCGGTGAAGGGATCTCGGCGGCGGGCGCGACGGCCGTGAGGATGATCCTCGACGACTAAAGCTGCTCAATCGTGCGCGGCGCTCAAGCTCGCGGCGCTTTCTGTCGAAGGGGTGGTCAGAGCCCGCCGAACGGCGGCGCCGGAAACAAACCCCACCGGATCGAGGTCGACAGTGCCCACGCAGGTAGCGCCAACCAACTCAAGGGACAGCCAGCAGCTCGTGTTCACGAGCTCACAGGCGGCGTCGTACCTGGGCGTCTCACTGGCGACGGTTCGCCGCTGGACCGATGCGGGACATGTCAGCTGTTATCGCACCCCGGGCGGTCAGCGGCGCTTCTCGAGGGCCCAGCTCGACGAGTTCCTCGCCGCGATGGAGCACGGCAGCAACGCATCGACCGCCGGCAGCGCCCACGTCGCCTGACGCACGGCTCGCAGTTCAGCGCGCGAGCCGGCCGAACTTCTCGTGCAGACGCCGGTAGAACGATGAGCCCGGCATCTGCGCAAGGGTGCCGACGTCTTTGGCGAAGCTCGCCTGCACCGACCCACCCGCGGCGATCTCCCCCGCGGGACGACCGTCGACCGCGATGTCGAGCGGCTCGTGCGAGCGGTTGTAGATCGTCATCCGGTCCCCCGGCGCGACGACGAGCGCCCGCGCGCTCATCGAGTGCGGCGAGATGAAGGACACCACGAAGCCCTCGACCCCCCACGCCATCACCGGTCCGCCGTTGGCGAGGTTGTAGCCCGTCGAGCCGGCGGGAGTCGCCACCACGAGGCCGTCGCAGCGCACGCTTCCCGCGAGCTCGCCTTCCAGCGAATACGCGAGCTCCGCGACGCGCTCGCCCACCTTGCGGTGGATCGCCACATCGTTGATCGCGGTCTGGCGCATGCCGTCGGTCTCGAGCACGATGCCCGGAAGGCGCAGGAGCTCGAAGTCTCCCGCCAGGGCGCGCTGCACGCCCTCCTCGATGTCCTGTGGCTCCACGGTCGCGAGGAAGCCGATCGCGCCGTAGTTGATCGCGAACACCGGCACCGGCGTGCGCGCATACCGCTGGAGCGCCCGGAGGATCGTCCCGTCGCCACCGAGCACGATGCACAGCTCGACGTCGTCGATGTTGGGCGCGTTGACGTTCACGCTCGCCGACGGGCTCAGCGAGTGCTTCGCTGTCTCCTCCTCGTCCATCCGCAGGGTCACGCCGGCGTCGGCGGCACGCGAGATCAGCAGGTCCAGGGCCTCGCGTGTGTCGTCGGGGCTGCGGTGGGTGAAGACCGTCATCTGCCTCATGGCTCCACCTCGCGGGCGAGGTCCGGCAGGACGGCACGGTCGGTGGTTGAGCCCTCGCGCGAGGGCTCAACCAGCCAGATGAAGCTCTCGCGGTTGCCCTTTGGCCCCGGCAGGCCCGAGGAGTGGTAGGCGACGACGCCCGCGCCTGACTCGATCGCGCACTCGCCGACGCTCACCAGAGCGGTACGGCGCTCGGAGGCATCGCGGACAACACCTCCCTTGCCGACCCGGCCGCGCCCCACCTCGAACTGCGGCTTGATCATCGCCAGGACGTCGTAGTGGGGCGCCATGCAACCCAGAAGAGCCGGAAGCACCTTCGTCAGCGAGATGAACGACACGTCGACCGTCGCGAGGTCGACCGCGGGGCCCGGCGGGAGCATCGCCGACCCAAGCGTCCTCGCGTTCGTCCGCTCCATCACGGTCACACGGGCATCCTCGCGCAGCTGGTAGTCGAGCGTCCCGTAGCCCACGTCGACGGCGATCACCGCGGCCGCGCCCCGCTGCAGGAGACAGTCGGTGAAGCCTCCGGTGGAGGCACCCACGTCGATCGCCGTGCGACCGGTCACCGACAGCCCTGACGCGTCGAGGGCGTTCGCGAGCTTGATGCCGCCGCGCGAGACGTACGCCGGCTTCTCGTCCACGTCTATGAGTTCGTCGTCGTCGACCAGCTCGCCGGGCTTGGCGGCGGTGCGCCGGCCGGTCCCGAGGTGCACCTCCCCTGCCATGACCGAGGCCGCGGCGCGCGTGCGCGACGGGAACAGGCCGCGGTCGGCGAGCAGTGTGTCCAGGCGCCGCTTGCTCATCCGTGCGAACCCTTGCATACAGCAGCCCCCCGCGGCCCGCCGCCCGCAGCACGGCGCGCTCTCGCAGGCGCCCCGGCCAATGTGCCGCAGGTCACAGACAGCACTCCGAAGGCTCAGTACTTTCCCGTCAAGACAAGGTTCCGGCAAGACACCCAGGGGGGTCTCAAATGTCTCTGTCGCTCGCCATAGCCGCCAACGTCATCCTAGATGTCGCGATCATCGGCCTGCTCGCGTACGCCATGTGCCGGCCGGCACGCTTCCAGCCCCACGGCACGCGCCACGGCCACTCCTTCGAGGCAATCGAAGCGAGCGTCGCCGCCGCCCGCCATCTCGCGGACACAGCAGTCCACCCGGATCCGCAGGCACCGGCGGACATCGAGGCCGGCGTCGCGATGGGGCGCCACGGATAGAAGCCGGGGCCGGCGGCCCGAATGCGTCCACCGCACGTGAAGACGCACGCGCGGACGGGGTGACCGCGGAGCAAAGGGCATCCTCCCTCCGCGGCCCGATCCCGCGGGCCATCCTAGCCCCGTTCTGTTGGTGACGGTCATCGAGGAACGCAGCACTTGCTCGCAAGGCGCTACCTGTGGGGGGGACGGCCCTACCCCCGATAACCGCGCGAGCACTCTAAATGCCTCGCGGGCGCTCCTCCAACGTGGTCTATCCGAGGCGCCACCGCGGATTACCCGCAATAGCGCAAACCCGCATCGGAAAGCCACATCCCCATGTCGTCTGGCACCCAGAACCCCGGCCAGGGGAGCCTCACGCAGGCCGTGTGCCGAGGGTGGCGCTCGAACCGTCGCCGGTCGCCCATCCCGGCAGAGCGTCCCCGCCTGCTCTCGGACCACGGCGCGTCGGTGTGATCGAGGCGACGGCTTGTGCAGGATTGATACATGTGTGAGCGATGTCACATATATCCCTTGACCGGGGGTACAATGTGGGTCGTGACAGGGCAGCGCCGAGCCACCCCCTACTTCGGGGGGGCTGACGGTTGGATCGTTTCGACTGTCCAGCCCTGCTGGGTCGGGCGACCAAAAGCCAGCTGGGGTCCCTCTACCCATCCGCCCCGTGGGAGGCCCCAGACGCGCCTGGCTTGCCGGGTCTCGAATTCCGGCCGGAACCAGCCCATCAGCCCGGCAACCCAGTTCGCAATCTTGCCCATTCCTTCAAGTACGGGGAAACCGTTAGCCAAAGCTATGCGGCCGGCGAGCTCGATATTCACACCCACGTTTGGGTTGGGGCCGGTAGGCACGACGGGGATGCTCAGCACCTTTGCTTCCGGCTTCACCGGCTCCCCCAAGAAGCCCGTGTGGACGTTCGGCAGACCTCGCGGCGCGCAGTCTCGATAAGGGCCAACGCTAGGAACCAATTCGCTGGGCATGAATACGAGCGATCGAAGAACACGATGCTTGCCTTCGTTCCAGAGCTCGTGGAGATCCGCGGGCGGGCTGCGTCTTCGGCGCCTCATGCCCATCCTGGTTATCTCCTGGTCCCGCTTTCGGTAGCACGGCTGAGCGCGATAGAGCATTGCCCGGTGCTTCTTGAGAACGCCTTCGAGCATGACGTTCTGGACGTAGCTGGAGGACCAGTTTCGTTTCGTCAGACTCACGGGGAAGGCCGTCTTGTCTGGGATTGTCTTGCCGCGCAGCCCGAGGAAGGCAAGCTCGAACACCAAGTGGTCGAGCGAGGACCGGAGGTTGTGAACCATGTCGCCGAGGATCGTCGCTATGCGGAGGTCGGGCAGCGTGATCGTGTCAACGACGATGTGGAGCACGTCGTCTCGGTGCGGGTCGAGTTCACCGCGGAAGGTTGCGAGCTCCGTGTGTTGCAACCCAGCTATCTCTCGTTGCAGGGCCTCGAAGTGCTCCTGTGCCCGCCACAGCTTCTCGACGCACCCCGCAAGCGGGTGGTTGTGCGGCAGGATTGTGTCCGTGGGCCGCTCCATGACCTACCCTTGGAGGATCATGCCGAAGGACGAGAAGGACCAGCAGACGGAGACGACCCCCACGGGCTACAAGGTACCGGTGCCGAAGCGTGATGAGTTCTTCGGCAACCTCAAGAAGGCCGCGAAGCCCGAGCCGGCCAAGCCGGACTCCGACCGTAAGAACTAGAGCGGCGGGCCACCGGACCAGTTGCCGGGGTCTGTGTCGCGTAGGCCATGGGCGACGTGGTCCCAGCGTTGCGCCCAAGTCGCACGGCGGTACCAACGCACCTAGCGTTGGATGCTGCGCCAGCACAAGAGCCATGCGTCTTTCATTCGCAGGCTTTCAGGAGCAGGGTCTTGAACATCGCCTTATCGGACATGCGCTCGTTGTAGCGGAAGCAGAACTCGTTGAGATACCCCTGCAGCCACTTGTGCGAAACCTTGCGGTAGGTCCCACGGATAGACGGCTTGAGGTGCCCAAAGAACCCCTCGATGGTGTTTGTGTGCGTGTCGCCTTCGACGTACATGCCCGTGGAGTGGTTGATCCTGCTGTGGGCCGCGAAGTGCTTGTCAAGGCCGCTGTACGCGGGCCAGTAGTCGGTGTAGACGATGGCGGTCGGCTCGACCCACTCAACGACCTGGGCGTTCAGGCCGGGACCGCGGCGGGATGGCAGGACTGTTGCTTTGACGCGTCCCCCTCGCTCGACTGCAGCGAAGACGGTCGCTCTACTACGTTCGCGGAGTTTCATCGCCTCAGAGCGCCGGGACGGGCCGACCTTGATCTGTGTGTTCTCGCCCTGGCGCTTACGCGGCCGTCCGTCCACGGAGGTCTCGTCAACCTCTACGGAGCCGGTGAGCGGATCGTCGTCTTGCGCCATGAGCTTGTTGCGGATGAGCGTGAACATCCGCCATGCGGTCTTGTAGGTCACGCCAAGCTCACGCTCCAATTGCTTGGCGGACACTCCGCAGCGAGTGCTCGTCATGAGGTGGATGGCGAAAAACCACAGGTGCAGGGAGGTCGAGGACTTGTGGAAGATCGTCCCGGCGAGCGGGTGCAGGTGGTAGCCGCAGGAGTCGCAGTCCCATGCGGGGCGTTCCTTGACCTTGTGGAACTTCCGGACCCGTTCGCATTTGGGGCAGGAGGCGTGCGAACCGTCCTCCGCGTACCGGTTGCGCCACAGCCACTCAAGGCACGCGGCGTCGTCCGGGAACTCCCGCATGAACTCCATCAGCGAGTACGACGACTCGGACGAGTTGGCCCTTATGGGGTTCTGGCGGTCAACGGGGGCCATCTTGGGACTTTCTGTCGTCGAGCCAGAACAGAAACCGTGGTGCCCAGTACTTCAGGGCTCCGGCGATCAGGGCTACGAGGATGAAGGCGACAACGACCATATGACTAGTGTCCCACAGAATCTACCCCCTGTCAAGGGATATATGTGAGCGATGTCACACAAGATCCACCGGGGAGGGGCCAGTATGACTGGTGACCGAGAGTTGAAACACACTCTCCTGAATCCCTCCTCCCTGAGACGGCCCGCTTTCCCCGGCGGGTCGTTTCGTTTAAGGGGTACGGCGCGCGACCGCTCAGGCGCCGATGATCGCCTGGTGGCGATCGCTTATCGCGGCCGCTACACGCTCGGCGATCCTCGCTCCGGTGAAACCGACCTCCTCGTGGAGCAGCGCGGGCTTGCCGTGGGTCACGAAGCGGTCGGGGAGCCCGACGCGGAGGATCCTCGGTGCCGGCCCGGCCTCGCTCAGCGTCTCCCACACCGCCGAGCCGAAGCCGCCCGCCAGCACGCCCTCCTCGATCGTTACGAGGAGGTCGTGCTCCGCCGCGAGCTGTGCCATCAGCCCGGCGTCTATCGGCTTTGCAAAGCGTGCGTCGGCGACCGTGACCGCGATCTCGTGGGCACGCAGCAGCTCCGCGGCCTCGAGCGCCTTTGCGACACCGGTGCCGTAGCCGATCAGCGCGACGCGCCGGCCGGGCCTCGTCGCCGCGAGGGCGACGTCCGCCTCCGAGATGATCTCCCCGGTGCCGATCGGAATCGCGACGCCCTCGGCGGGCAGCTGCACCCCGGTGCCCTCACCGCGCGGGTAGCGCAGTGCGATCGGGCCGTCGTGCTCGAGGGCGGTGCGCACCATGTGCACGAGCATCGCCTCGTCGCGGGGTGCCATCAGGACGATGTTCGGCAGACACCGCAGATAGGCGATGTCGAACACGCCGTGGTGGGTCGGGCCGTCGTCCCCGACGAGCCCGGCTCGGTCCATCGCAAAGACTACGTTCAGCTTCTGCAGGCAGACGTCGTGCACGATCTGGTCGTACGCTCGCTGCAGGAAGGTCGAGTAGATCGCCGCGACGGGCTTCACACCCGCGAGCGCCAGCCCTGACGCGAACAGGATCGCCTGCTGCTCGGCGATGCCGACGTCGAAGTAGCGGTCGGGCATCGCCTTCTGAAGGATGTTCAGGCCGGTGCCGGAGTTCATCGCCGCCGTGATTCCCACGACACGCTCGTCGCGTTCGCATTCGCGCACGAGCGCGTCGCCGAACACCTTCGTGTACTGGGGGATGATGATCTTCGCCGGCCCCGTGGCGGGCCCGAAGGGCGGCTTGGCCGGGCGCGTGGGCGAGCCGTTCAGGATCGAGTTGGGCTTCGCTGCGTGCCACTGCTCCATCCCCTCCAGGCCGCCCTCCTCAGCCGGTGCGAACCCCTTGCCCTTGACCGTCGCGATGTGCACGACAACCGGTCGTTCTGCTGCGAGCGCCTCGCGGAGGGCTTCGCGCAGTGCCCTGACGTCGTGTCCGTCGACCACGCCCATGTAGGCCCAGTCGAGCTCCTCCCACCAGAGTCCGGGCGCCCAGAACGCCTTGATCGACTCCTTCAGGTGCGGGCCCAGCCGCTCGAATGCCGAACCGATGCCGCCGGGAAGTCGCGTCAGGCCGCCCTCGACACCAGAGCGGGCGTGCCACAGTTTCGGGTTCAGCCTGACGCGGTTGAAGTAGCGCGAGAGGGCGCCCACGTTGGGGGCGATCGACATGCCGTTGTCGTTCAGGACGACGACGATGGGGGTTCCCATGCCTCCGGCCTGGCTGATCGCCTCGAATGCGACGCCGCCGGTCATCGCCCCGTCCCCGATCACCGCCACGACGTTTCCGTCGGCCTCGGTGCCGACGTGCCTCATCCCTTCCTTCAGACCGACCGCGTAGCCGATCGAGGTGGACGCGTGGCCGGCGCCCATGATGTCGTGCTCGGACTCCTCCATCGAGCAGAACGGGGCGAGCCCTCCGTACTGGCGGATCGTGCTGAGCCGGTCGCGGCGCCCTGTCAGGATCTTGTGCGGGTATGCCTGGTGGCCGACGTCCCAGAGGATCTTGTCCGTCGGGGAGTCCAGCACGGAATGCAGCGCGACGGCGAGCTCGCAGGTGCCGAGGTTCGCTCCGAAGTGTCCGCCAATCTCCCCGACCGTGTCGATGATGTGCTCGCGGACCTCCTGGGCGAGCTGCGCAAGCTCCTGCTCGGACAGGCCGTGAAGGTCCTGCGGGCCGTCGATGGTCTCGAGGATGCTCATGACGTCCTCGTGTAGATGAAGTCCGCGATGTCCTCCAGCTCGGCTGTCGCGTGGCGGCCGTCGCCGCCGGCTGCTCCCGAGAACGACGGCGCTCGCGCGAACTCCTCCAGCGACCGGCGGGCGGCCCGGTGCGAGTCCCCCGCGAGCTCCCGCGCGCGATCGATCCCGAAGACGCTCACGTACGTGCGCTTTCCGTGGCGTTCGTCGCTGCCGCTCGGCTTTCCGAGCGCCTGATCCGTCCCCGTGACGTCGAGGATGTCGTCCACGATCTGGAACAGGATCCCAAGTTCGGCGGCAAAGCGCCGTAGCGGTGCTGTCTCATCGGCATCTTTCGCACCCGTCAACATTAGTACGCAGATCACGGACGCTGCGATCAGGCGCCCGGTCTTGAGCTCGTGGATCCTGCGAAGCGCGGCCGGACCGTCCGGCGTGTCGGCGCTCACGTCAGCGTACTGGCCGCCGACCATCCCGTTCACGCCCGTTGCTCCGGCGAGCTCGGCGGCGGCCGCGAGCACGCGTTCGGGCGCGGCGCGGGTCCCTGAGAGCAGATGGTGGAAGGCCTCGGCGTACAGCCCGTCCCCGGCGAGGATCGCGACGTCCTCGCCGAACTTGACGTGGCACGTCGGCTGTCCCCTGCGCAGGTCGTCGTCGTCCATCGCGGGCAGGTCGTCGTGGATGAGCGAATACGTATGGATCAGCTCGATCGCGCTGGCGAGCGGCAGGACCTCTCTCTGCTCCAGGCCCAGTGCGCGTGCGGTCGCGAGCGCGAGCACCGGGCGTATGCGCTTGCCGCCGGCCAGAAGCGAGTAGCGCATCGCCTCCTCAAGGCCGGCGGTCAGGGGCTCGCGCGAGAAGCGCATCGCGTGCAGGTAGCGCTCGATCTCCTCGCGCAGATGCTCGGGGTAGGTGGCGCCCATTCGCGGGCTCCTAGAGCAGGCTGTCCTGGCCGGGCGCCGGAGCGGTCACCTCGGCGCGCGTGAGCTGCTCGAGCTCCGCTGCCGCCTGGGCGGCGAGCGACGCGCAGTCCTCGACGAGCGTCGCGGCGGCGTCGGGCGTGAGCTCACCCGATCGCAGCTGTTCGCCGGCGCGCTCCAGGCGTTCGATCATCTCGTCAAGGCGGTCGACGCTGCTCATCCGGTCCTCGCATTCTCTCTGACCTCGCGCAGGACCGCCGCGAGGACGCCGTTTACGAAACCCGGGGCGTCCGCCCCGCAGAATGTCTTCGCGCTCTCGACCGCCTCCTCGATCGCCCCCTCGGGCGAGATCGGCTCGTCGGCGGGCGCCGCATCGGGGTGGAGCATCTCGACGAGGGCGACGCGCATGATGCTGCGCTCCAGAGGCTGGATGCGCTCCACCGACCAGCCATGGGCGTGGCGGTCGATGACATCGTCGAGTTCGGGTGCGAGGTCCGCGGCCGCGTGGGCCAGGGCGCGTGAGAACAGCGACGCGTTCCTGTCGAGCGTCTGCACCAGCGGGCGTCCGGTCAGGTCATGCTGGTAGAGAGCTATCACCGCAGCGCGACGCTGATCGGACCGCCGCATTCAGGAGCGCGCCATGTAGTCACCGGAGCGCGTGTCGACCTTGATGCGGGTCCCCTGCTCGACGAACAGCGGAACGTTGATCACAGCGCCGGTCTCGAGCGTGGCGGGCTTGGTGCCGCCGCCGGAGACGGAGTCGCCGCGAAGCCCCGGGTCCGTCTGTGTGACCTCGAGGTCCACGGAGCTGGGCAGCTGGATGTCTCCCGGCTCCCCGTCGATGAACAGGACGTCCACCTCGGTGCTGGGCGTGATCCACCTCAGCGCGTCGGCGACGGTGGCCTCCGGGACGGCGATCTGCTCGAAGGACTCGCTGTCCATGAAGTGCGCGTCGGCGCCGTCGGCGTATAGAAACTGCATCTTGCGAGCCTCAGTGCGAACCGAGCGGAACTTCTCGCCGGCGCGGAACGTGCGGTCGATGACGTTCCCGTCGGAGGCCCTGCGGAGCTTCGTGCGCACGAACGCCCCGCCCTTGCCGGGCTTTACGTGCTGGAACTCCATGATCTTGAAGATCGTTCCGTCAACCTCGATGTGGTTGCCGTTCTTGAATTGATTCGTGCTTATTGCCACTAGTTGTGTCCCTTTCGATCCGCAACAGCGTAGACGCACGGCGGACGTGTCGCCGGTCCCAGCTCGCCGCGGCGTGCCCGCCCGCAGCGCCCTGCGGTCCGCACGGTAAAGCCCCGACGTGGCGTGCGGACCGAATGCCTAGCTTCGCACTGTCCATCCCATGAGATCCGGGTCGACAATCGACACCGCATGCACATGCGGATGTATGCACATGAAACTGGAGCATCGCCTGCAGATCCTCCTGGACGACGAGCGCCATCAGCGCATCGTCGAGGTGGCGCGCGAGCGCGGCGTATCCGTTGCAACGGTGGTCCGAGAGGCGATCGATCGCGGTGTGAGCAGTCCGCAGGCGCGTCGCCGCTCCGCTGCACGCCGGATCCTCGATGCGGATGACATGGCCGTGGCGGAGCCGGCCGGTCTGCGCGCCGAGCTGGATTCGCTGCGCGGGCGCCGCGCGTGATCGTCCTCGACACGACGGTCCTGGTCTACGCCATGGGAGCCGATCACGCGCTCAGAGATCCCGCTCGTCGGCTGATCGCCGCGGTCTCCGAACGCGAGCTCGAGGCAACCACGACGGTCGAGGCGATCGAGGAGTTCGTCCACGTGCGTGCTCGCCGCCGCGGCCGCTCCGACGCCGCGGCACTGGGCAACGATTACGCGGATCTCCTCTCGCCTCTGCTGACGGTCACCGCCGCGGATCTCACCCGCGGGCTCTTGATGTTCGAACGCTCAGAGCATCTCGGCGGGTTCGACGCGGTGCTTGCGGCAGCAGCGATCGGCGCCGGCGCACAGGCACTCGTCTCAGCGGACGGCGCATTCTCGGGCGTCGCCGCGCTGCGCCACGTCGTTCCGGACGAGCAGGGCGTCGCCGCGCTGCTGGCCGTCTGACAGCCGGCGGCCCACCTCAGCGTTCCATCAGGCGCCTGATGTGGCCCGCGAGGACGGCCGGCTGATCCTGCGGTATCAGCGTCCTCGACCCGTCGATCTCCGCGAGCGTGCCCTGCGGCAGCAGCTGCGCAAGACGAGGTCCGTGCTCGATCGGCATAAGGCGATCCTGCTGCGCCCAGGCCACGAGTGCGGGCCGATCGAATGAGGCGAGCCCTTCCGTCGCCCGGAGCAGAAGCGGCCGCGATGCGCCGGAGCTCAGGATGTACCTGCGCAGGTCCTCCCGGACCGCCGGGTCGCGCATGACCGGCCCGAACCAGCGATCCATCACCTGCTTTGGCACCCTGCTCGCGCTGAGCGGGCCATAGGTCATCGGAAGCCGCCTGAGCGGGTCCAGGGCGAACGGCGCCAGCGCCGCCCGCAGGCCGCCCGGAACACGGGCCACATGCGGCAGCAGCCTTGCGGCGCCCTTGGGCGGCACGTTCTCGAACGCCTCGCATGAGCACAAGGCAAGTCGCGCGACGCGATCGCCCTGGGGTCCGGAGAGCGTCAGCAGCGCTCCTCCCCAGTCGTTCAGCACGAGTGTCGCGTCGGCGAGATCGAGTCTCTCCAGGAGCTCGCCGACGATGCCGGCGATGGCGCGCATCGACAGGTCCGCGCCGGGATGCATCGCGATCCGGTGGGCTCCCAGCGGGAGCGTGGGCAGCACGCAGCGGAAGTCTCCCTGCAGATCCGGGAGGACGTGCCTCCACAGGGACCCGTCCATGATCAGGCCGTGCAGGAGGACTATGACCGGTCCGTCGCCGCCGGTGTCCTCGTACTCGATGCGGCCCGCGCCGACATCCACGAACTCCATCAGCTCACCCCTCTCCCAGGCCTAGATAGATCGCTCTAGTAAATGCAGGCTACCATCACGGGATGAGCGGCGGCACGCCCACACCCGGCACACGCGAGCGGATCATCCGGTCCACCGCAGAGCTGTTCAGGCACCGTGGCTACAACGCAACGGGCATGAAGCAGATCGTCACGGAGGCGAACGCGCCGTTCGGCTCGCTCTACCACTTCTTCCCCGGTGGCAAGGAGCAACTCGGCGCCGAGGTGATCCGCACGTCGGGCGCGCTCTACATGGAGCTCTTCGCGGGCATCGCCGCGCAGGCGCCGGATGTGCCGTGCGCGGTCGCGGACTTCTTCGACGGCGCCGCGCAGACGCTGCTCGAAACGGACTTCGCGGATGCCTGCCCGATCGCGACGGTGGCTCTGGAGGTCGCCTCGACGAGCGAGCCGCTGCGGATCGCCACCGCTGACGTCTTCGCCTCGTGGATCGACGGCGCCGCGGCATTGCTGGCCTCGGCGGGGATCGAGGCGGAGCGTTCGCGGGCGCTCGCGTTCTCGATGCTGTGTCTCCTGGAGGGCGCGTTCATCTTCAGCCGCGCCGCCCGCAGCGTCGAGCCGCTCGAACACGCCAGGGACGCCGCGCTCGCCCTGATCCTCGCAGCGATGGCGCCGGCGCAGCGAAGCTAGGGACAGAACGGCCTCGGCGGCCCGAACCGGCTCAAGGCCCCCGGCGATGACGCCGATGCAGGCCTATGAGGCGCTTTGCACGCGAAAATGCGCTGTGCGCTGTGCTGGCGGCAGCCGGCTCCGTGGCAATGGGCTGGCTCGGCCTCTACGGGTACGCGTGGAATGACTATGACAACGAGGCACGCCCCGCATTCGAGGCCCTCATCCACGGTCACCTCGAAGTGTTCCTGCGCGTGGCGCCCGCCTACGGCGGCTCGCTCGTGGAGCGCGCACCGTTCGCGCTCCTGCCGGGCATATGGGGCGGCGGCGGCCTGGCTCTGTACCGCTCGGTGGCGGCGCCATGCCTGCTCGCGGCGGCGGCGCTCGGCGTCTATCTGGTCGCCAGGATGCGCCGCGAGGGTCGCACCACGCTCGCGCGGGCCGTCGCACTCGGTGTCTGCGTCGCGAACCCGATCACTCTGAGGGCCCTTGAAGTTGGCCATCCCGAGGAGATCCTCGGGGCGAGCCTGTGCGTCGCCGCGGTCCTGCTCGCGGCAGCCGACCGCCCGCTGTGGGCCGGCCTGGCCCTGGGTCTCGCGATCGCCAACAAGGAGTGGGCCCTGCTCGCGGCCGGACCGGTCCTGCTCGCCCTTCCCTCGCAGCGGCGCGGCGCGTGCGCGCTGGTCGCTGCGCTCTGCGCGGGCGCGATCCTCGCGCCGCTCGCACTGATCTCATCCGGATCGTTCTCAACGGGCACCACGGCCGCCGCCTCGGCAAGCACCGCGATCTTCCAGCCGTGGCAGCTCTGGTGGTTCCTGGGCAGCCATGCAGGATCCGTTCACGGCCTGTATGGCGCGCTGAAGCCGGGCTACCGCACCGGCCCGGCTTGGGTCGGCAGCATCACCCACCCGGTGGTCGTGATCGCCGGGCTCGCGGTGGCGCTCGCCGTGTGGCTTCGCGTGGGCCGGCAGTGGGGTTCCTTCAGGGCGCGCGCGTCTGAGCGCGAGGCGCTGCTGGCGCTCGCGCTCGTGCTCCTGCTGCGCTGCGTCCTTGACAGCTGGGACACCGAGTACTACGCGCTGCCGTTCGTGTTGGCTCTGCTCGCTTGGGAGGTCACCGGTGACACCGAACGCCCGCCCGTCATCGCGCTGGTGTGCACCGTGCTCGTGTGGTGGAGCTTCCAGTGGCTTCCGGCACACGCCGGGGCCGACACCCAGGCCGCTCTGTATCTCGCCTGGTCGCTTCCGCTGGCGGCCTGGATGGGGCTGCGGCTCGCCGGATGGCAACCCCGCAGGAGCGCCCTGCGGGGCGCTGCCCGTGCGCCTCAGGAGACGACCGTGAGCTCCCTGGGCAGGCTCGTCAACACGTCCTGAGCGCCGTCGGTGACGACCAGCAGGTCCTCGATCCTCACGCCGAGCTCTCCGGGCAGATAGACGCCGGGCTCCACCGTGACGATGTTGCCGGCCGCGAGCTTCGCGTCGCCGCCGGCGCGCGAGAGCCTCGGCGCCTCGTGGATCTCAAGGCCCACACCGTGGCCGAGCCCGTGGCCGAAGTGCTCGCCGTGGCCGGCCGCTTCGATGATCGCGCGGGCGACCGCATCGACATCCTTCCCGGTGCGTCCCACCGCGACCGCCGCCACGCCCGCCCGCTCAGCCTCGAGCACGAGCGCGTAGACCTCGCGTGCGAGCTCGGATATCCCCTCTCCCGTCGCGTAGGTCCGGGTGCAGTCCGAGCAGTAGCCCTCGTGCAGCGCGCCCCAGTCGATCGTGACGAGGACGTTCGCGCCGATCGGCTCATCGCGCGGCTGGGCATGGGGGAGCGCGCCGTGCTCGCCCGCCGCGACGATCGACGGGAAGGACGGCGACGTGGCGCCCAGACGGCGCATGCGCAGCTCGAGGTCGATCGCGACCTCCCGCTCCGTGCGGCCCCGCAGGCCCCCTTCGAGAAGCGCGCTGAGAGCCTCGTCCGCGAGCTGCGCGGCGGCGCGGATGCTCTCGACCTCGGCGGGTTCCTTCACGGCCCGCAGCCGGGCGAGGACTCCGCCGGCCGGCACGAGCTCCCAGCGGTCCTGCAGGAGCTCGGCGAGCCGCTGGTGCTCCTTGACGGTGAACGTGGCCTCGTCGAAGCCGAGCCTTCCGGAGGCTCCCGCCAGCTCGGACGCGGCCGCGTCCAGCAGGTCGCCGGAGATGATGAGCCGCTCGAAGCCGTCTGGGACCTCCTCGGCGGACTGAGTGTCGTAGCGGAAGTCGGTCAGGAACCGTGCCCTGCCGAGCTCAGAGGCCACGGCGGGAGCGAACACGATCGCCAGCCCGTGGCTGCCGGTGAACCCCGTGAGATAGCGCAGGTCGACGAGCGAGTTCACGATCAGCCCGTCGAGCCGCAGGTCGGCGAGCTCGGCCGACAGGCGCGACGCGCGCCCGGAGGGGCCCTGCACTGCGGCGCTCAACGCCGGCCTCCGTCGAGCTCGCGGCGCAGCTGCACGAGCGCCTGGCGATAGCCCTCCGGCCCGCGCCCGGAGATCGTCGCGAAACAGAGGTCGCGGATCACCGACACCTGCCGGAACGGCTCGCGCCTCTCGATGTCCGACAGGTGCACCTCCACTGCGGGCAGCGCGGCTATCTCGAGGGCGTCACGGATGCTCCAAGCGTAGTGCGTCCACGCGCCGGGGTTCAGCACGATCCCGTCCGCGCGGCCCGCCAGCGAGTGAAGGTGCTCCACGAAGTCGCCCTCGTGGTTGGTCTGGAAGAAGGAGGCGTCGAGCCTCAGCTCGAGCGCGTCGGCCCGCACCTGCTCCTGCAGCTCGGTCAGCGTAAGCGTCCCGTACTGCGCCGGGTCGCGGCGGCCGAGCTGGTCGAGGTTGACGCCGTGCATCACCTCGATGCGGAACAGGGCGGGGGTCACCGGGCGATCTCCTTCACCGCGTCGCGCACCTGCCGCTGCCCGAGCTCGCAGCCGAACACCACATCACCCGGCGCACGCACCAGCACGAACGGCACGTTCTCCCCGAGGCGCTTCTTGTCGCGCGATAGGGCTTCGAGCACCCGCAGCTCCGACGCGCCGTGGAAGGTGATGGGCAGCCCGCGGGCGAGCAGGAGGTCGGAGACCTCGGCGCGCAGGTCATCCAGCCCGGAGAGCCGCAGCGCGGCGAGCAGGCCGAGACCCACGGCTTCCCCGTGCCTGTAGTGCCCGTAGCCTGTCGCGGTCTCGATCGCATGCCCGACCGTGTGGCCGAGGTTGAGCACCTGACGTCTGCCGCCGTCGCGCTCGTCGCCGGCGACGACCGCGAGCTTGGTGCGCGCACACCCGAGGATCGTCTCCTGATCGGCCTCTCCACCTGAACGGACCTTCTCCCACAGTTCGCCTCCGGCTATCAGGGCGGTCTTCAGAACCTCGACCCAGCCGGAGGCGAGCTCGGCGGCCGGCAGGCTCTCCAGCGTATCCGGGTCGACCAGGACGCCGGCGGGCTGGTGATAGACCCCCACGTAGTTCTTCGCGGCGGGCAGGTCGACGCCCGTCTTCCCCCCGTAGGCGGAGTCGACCTGGGAGACCAGCGTCGTCGGCACGTGCACGACCGGGATGCCACGCTGGTAGGTGGCGGCGCAGAACCCCGCGAGGTCGCCGACCACCCCGCCGCCGAAAGCGACCAGGTGGTCCGCGCGGGTCGCGCCCGCGCCGACGAGCGCCTGCCACACGAGCTCGGCGCTCGCGAGCGTCTTGTGCCCCTCCCCCGGCTCGATCGCGAGCAGATCGCGAACACCCTGCAGGCGCCCCTCGTAGAGGCCCCGCACATTGCTGTCGCTGACGCAGTAGGCGGTGGAGGCCGACAGGTCGATCGGCCAGATCCGGCGAAGGCCGTCAGGGCGGGCGGGCGCGAGCAGCCCGCTGCCGATCAGGACCGGATATTCCCCTGAGCGCGAGTGGGCCCACAGCAGGCGCGTGCCGGACGGCGCCGCCGCCAGCGCCCGAAGTGCGGGTGCCGCGCGGGAGATGACCCGCCGGACCGCGCCCGGCAGGAACGCATCCGCGACCTGCTCGTAGATCGGCTGGCGGGAGCGGTAGAGCGCGAGGAACTGGTCGCGGTCGCGTGCCAAGGGCCTGCTCGCCGCGTCACGCGAGCGGCTCACGCGCTCCCACGCCGCATTTGGGTCCACCTCGAGCAGGACGCTCACGTGCTCCCCGAGCGCGCCCCGCACCCTCTCGGACGTCACGCTGCCCCCGCCGAGCGCGATCACGTCCGAGGGACCGGCGTCTGCGAGGATCTCGCAGACGAGCTGCTGCTCCTTCTCGCGGAAGGTCTCCTCGCCGTTCAGCTCGAACTCACGCGCCGGCGGATGACCGAGACGGTCGGCGAGGAGCCTGTCGCTGTCGAGCGGCTCGACACCGAGGGCATCGGCGAGGTCGACGGCGGCGGTCGACTTGCCGGCCCCCATGAAGCCGATCAGGACGAATGCCATCCGATCCGCCGTTCGTATGCCCGGACGGCCTCGATCACGTCGTCGATGTGGTCGCCGCCGAACTTGCGCCTGTACGCCTCGGCGAGCACGAACGCAACCATCGCCTCCCCCACGACCCCGGCGGCGGGCACGGTGCACGAGTCTGTGCGCTCTCGCAGCGCCTGGGCCGGCTCGTGCGTCGCGGTATCGACCGAGCGCAGCGGCTTGGTGAGCGTCGGCAGGGGCTTCATCGCGCCGCGGACGATCAGCGGCGAGCCTGTCGTCATACCGCCCTCCAGTCCCCCGGCCCGGTTGGTGGGACGGTGATACCCGAGCTCCGGCGTGTAGAAGATCTCGTCGTGCGCCTGCGAGCCGGGGACACCCGCGATGGAGAACGCCTCGCCGATCGACACTCCCTTGATCGCCTGGATGGAACAGATCGCCATCGCCAGCCGCCCGTCGAGCCGCTCCTCCCAGGAGATGTGCGAACCGAGCCCCGGCACGAGTCCGAACGCCTGGACCTCGAACACACCGCCGAGCGACTCGTTGGCCTTGCGCAGCACGTCGATCTCCCGAACCATCGCCTTCGAAGCATCGGGATCCAGGCAGCGCACCGGAGAGCTGTCGACCTCCTCGAAGTCCTCCGCGGTGAGCGCGCCGGTGCGCTCGGGAGCGTGAACGGACGCGATCTGCACGACGTGTGAATGCACACTCACGCCGAGCGCGTGCAGGAACGCCTTGCACAGCGCACCGCCGGCCACCCGCGCGGCCGTCTCACGGGCAGAAGCCCGCTCCAGGATGTCCCTCACGTCGGTCAGCTTGTACTTCTCCGTGCCGATCAGGTCCGCATGGCCGGGTCTTGGCAGGTGCACCTCGGCCACCGGCTCCGCCACCGGCCAGGGATTCATCCGCTCCTCCCAGTTGGCGTAGTCGCGGTTGGCGACCTGCAGCGCGATCGGCCCTCCGAGGGTGCGTCCGTGGCGGACGCCCGCGGTCACCTGCGCGCTGTCGCGCTCGATCTTCATCCTGCCGCCGCGGCCATGTCCGAGCTGGCGGCGCGCCATGTCGAGATTGAGCTTCTCCTGGGAGAGCTCGATGCCCGCGGGCAGACCCTCGACCAGGCATGTGAGGCCGGGGCCGTGCGACTCGCCGGCTGTGATGAGACGGAGCTCCACGGCCCCTAGCTTATTTGCTGGGCGCTCAGCGCCTGCCGCGGTGCACGGTCGCGCCGTGCGCGCGGGCCGCCGACGCGGGCCTGCGAGGGGAGACGAGCAGCCCCGGCTGGGCGTACACGAGGTCTGGGATCGACAGCCTTCCCGAGCTCCTCAGCACGGCCTGGCCGGCGGGCTGCGCTCTCAGGATGCGCCTGGCGGCGCTCGCCGAGGCCTTGCTCGAGGTGATCGTGATGACTCGCAGTTCGTAGACGACCGGGGCGGCTCCGGGGGGCGTGTATTCGAGCTGCTCGGACTCGCCGGGCTTCAGGTCGATCGCCTGGCAGTCCTGGGCTTCCGGAAGGCAGCTGCCCTGGCCGCGAAGGATCGCTTCGCCGACGACGCTGAACGTGGCGCTCGTGGACGTGCCCTGGTTGACGCCGCGGTAGACCAGCAGCGGCGACTGCGCGTTCGGCAGCGGAGTGGAGAGCTTCAGGTCCTCATATGCGGTCAGCTGGGCGGCCGCAGGGAGCGTGCCCGCGGGAAGCACACCGAACAGGACGGCGACCTGGTAGACGGTTTTGGGCTGCGCCGGCTTGGTGGATCCTTTCGGGGTGCTGGACGATCCACCCGATTTGCTCGACGAACCACTCGAACTCGAGCCCGACGAGGACGACCCTGAGGCTGCCGAGCCCGTGCTCTTGGAGCTGGCCGCGGACGCGCTCGAGGTGGAGGCACCGGTTTTGCTCGCCGTCTTGGGTTCGCTGCCCGGAAGGGGCGTGAAGGGGTCGCGAGCTGCCCCGTGGCGCTGCGCGGTGGAGCCGCTAGACGTCTCGGCGTAGGCCTTTTCTGGTGTGAGAGCACTCGTGGCCAGTCCCCCGACGGCAGCGGGGCCGGTGGGCAGCACGATCGCGTGGGCGGTCGGCGAGCTCGAGCTCGATCCTCCGGAGAGCGCCACCCAGGCCACCGCTACGACGAGGGCGGCAACGCTCAGAGCGACGAGAGGCATGAGTCGCCTGTCGGTGAGGTCTGCCTTCAGGTCGTTCAGGAACTTCATCACGGTCCCACCTTCACGATCGCGGGAGCGGTGGTCGAGCCTGTGCTCGCTCCCGCAGCTGAAGCGGGCACCGCCGAGGACGATGAGGACGAGCCCACCGCTGACAGGCTCTGGCCGGCCGGCAGGACGTAGGCGGTTGCCGTGATCGTCCCTGAGAGTTCGGTGTTCGCCCCCTTGTGGGCTTCTGAGCCTGTCGATACGGGTGCAAGCTTCACGCTCTGGATCGTCAGCAGCCGCCCGCTGATGCGCAGCGCCCCGGTCGGTGTGCGGTCGGTGAGCGCCGTGAGCTGCCCGAACAGACGTTCAAGTGAGAAGAAGCCGCCGTTGAAGACGAAGGTGAACGGCATCTGCGTGAGGCTCGCCGACGCCGACGCGGCGCTGGTCGAGCCGCTCGCGCCGGTCGAACTCGCCGAGGACGCGGACGGGGACGTGGACCCCGACCCGCTGTTGGTGGCCACGATCGACGCGAAGTCGACGTTCTTCTCGGCCGATGCGACCGAGAGCTGGAAGATCAGCGCCGGGACTTCGTCCCCGGCCGGCACGGCTTTGCCGAGACTCACCAGCGATCCGTATGCCGCGGCGTACTTCGACTCGCCCGTGCGGGCGCTGTTCAGTTCGCCTTCGGCGGTGCTGAGCTGGGCCTTCGCCGCCGACACCTGGGCGTTGACGGCGCTGGCTTTCTGGCGCTCGGGGGACACCACCAGCATCCAGGCGGCGCCGAGCGCGGCGAGCAGGAGGACTGCGATGAGGACCGTACGGTCACGCGTTGTCACTTGGTCGGCGCTCCCTTCGCGTTGACCGCCACGACGGTCTTGCCCGAGCTCGGTTCTGCCCCGGCGACGACGACGGTGGTGCTCGAGCCCGTCTTGGAGGCGGACGGGGCCGGAATCGGGTCAAAGGTCACGGTGGCGGAGTAGGAGGGCCCACCTGGAGGGCAGCCGCCGCTGGCGGAGGAGCCGCTGGTCGTCGACTTGGTGGAGCTCCCGAGGGTCACTTCGCTGACGCCGTCGATAAGGCGAAGGCGTGTGAGCAGAAGGGCGACGGCGGGCTGGCTCGTAGCGCAGCCGGTGAGCGTGAACGTCGGGATGCTGCCCGCCGGAGTAGCCCCTGCCGCCGCCGCTGTCGAGGACGCTGAGGACGTGCTCGAGGCGCTCGCTGCGGCCGGTGCGCTGCTGGAGTTCGCCGACGGCGGGGTGACCTGCCCGGAGAGCGAGGTGACCGACACTGACGCGGGGATCACGCGGCCGAACTCGTGGAAGACGTGAGCCCAGTCAAAACGGGAGTCGACGATCTGTGCGACCTCCTGCGAGCGCTGTTCCTGGGCGCTCACGAAGCTCGCGTACGGCGCTAGCTTCGCGGAGGCCGACTTGGCCTGTTCGGCCTGCGCTGTGATCGCCGCTACTTCGGAGGTTCCGTTCGTCACCTGGTGCGAGGCGACCCCGTACAGGACGGCCATCACCGCGAGGCCGGCCAGCAGAGCGAGGACGGCGTACGCGGCGCCCTGCGAGCGGCCGACACCGACGGAGGCTCCGCCCCGCTGCTCGGCCGGGATCAGGTTTACGGCCTTCATGCTGGGCACTCCGTGGCGGACAGGCCGGTGGCAACCGCCAGCCGGTGGGCCGAGCGCGGGTCTGCGACGCGGTCGTCGGCCATACCCACGTTGTGGGAGCGAACCTCCACTCCGAGCGATGACTGCAGCGTCTCTGCGAAGCCGGGGATGTCCTGTGCCGCTCCGCTGAGGATCGCGTGCGAAACCTCGCCGCCCTCCTCCTGTGAGCGGTGGAAGTCCAGCGAGTTGCGAACCTCCCCGGAGATGTCGCGGATCCCGCTCTCGAGTATCGCGCGGATGTCGGCGTTGACGGCGTCATCGATGGCGCCGGCCGCCTGCAGCTCGTCCTCATCCTCATCCTCGTCCTCGTGGTGCTCGGAGAGCGAGTCGGGGTCCACGACCGGCGCCGGGGCCGAGGTCGCGGGGACGGGCACGGTGAGGTCGACCTCCGAGATCATCGCGCGTGCGTCAGTGAGCGCGATCGCGCGCCGCTCGGCCAGTTCGACGGCCATGCCCTCAAGACCGCTGCCCACGACACGGGTGAACCGGCAGGTCGAGCCTTCGGCGATCGCGAGGTTCGTGAGCCCGTCGACGTTCAGGTAGAGCACGCGCGACGGGGTGCCCTCCTCGTCACTGCTCGGGCGGTACAGGGAGCGGATCAGCGCGAACGCCGACAGGTCGACTCCCTCGGGGTTCAGGCCGGCCCGGCGGACCGCGGACACGAGACGTTCGATCATGTCGCGCTGCGCTGCAACGAGCACAACGCGCTGACGCGGGCCTGCGGGCGTGTCGACGATCCCGAGCGGGTGGAAGTCCAGGACGGCGTTGCTGAGTGGCATCGGGACCTGGTCCTGTGCCTGGAAGGTGACGGCGGCCGCGAGTTCCTTTTGGTCGGTCACGGGCGGAAGCTCAAGGGTGCGCAGGACGGTGCGCTGGTTGGCGACGCCCACCCGCACCCGCTTGTTCATTCCGCTGCCGGCGAACAGATCGCGCAGCGCGTCGGCTATCACGCTCTCGTCGACGATTTCCCCGTCACGCATCGTGTCCGCCGGAAGCGTCATGCAGGCGGCCTGCTCGGCCACGATCGACCCGTTCACCCGTCCGCGCACCGCAGCGATGAAACCTGGCTGGATGTCCAGACCCACGACGTCCGCGCCGGAGCGCTTGCGGCCGATGCTGAGCCCGGAGGGCATGTTCAGCGACGGGAGCTTTGTCTGGAGACTTGAGGGTAGTTGCATCTGAGTTGAGTTCGTTGCGCAGGATCAGGTGCGTCCGCACGGGGGGTATCGGCACGGCCGCCCCGGCGCTTTAGTGCAGAAAGTGATTGACGTAGAGATCGACGAGCGAACTGCCGGCGAAGATCCCGACGAGCGCCCCCAGAGCCAGGAACGGGCCGAACGGGACAGCGGTCTTGCGTCCGTCCACGGATCCCTCGCGCGAGATGATTACGGCGCCCACCAGCACCCCGCTTATCAGCGCGACGGCGATAGCGGGGGCGACCGCCGCACCGAGGAACAGGCCCATCATCCCGGCGAGCTTGACGTCGCCCATCCCCATGCCTCCCGGGTAGGCGAGCGCGGCCAGCAGAAGGAACCCGCCGGCTGCTGCGCCAGCGATCAGCCGCGCAGGCTCGCCCGAGGGATCAAGCGCCGTTCCGATCACCAGCGCGAGCACTGCGCCGAGCGCTGTGATGCGGTTCGGGATGATGCGGAACTCGAGATCGATGAGGGCCGCGGGCACAACCAGGAGGATCAGGACGATCCCGAGCACGACATCGGCGGGCGAGCTGCCGGCGAGGGCGGCACCGAAGCACAGCGCCGCCGTGAGCGCCTCGACCATCGGGTAGCGCGGCGATATCGGCTGCGCACAGGTCCGGCAGTGCCCGCGCAGGAGCAGCCAGGAGAGAATCGGGATGTTGTCGTACGGCTTCACCGGCGCGTTGCAGTTCGGGCAGTGCGAGGCCGGATGGACCAGGGACTCGCGTCGGGGCAGCCGGTACACGACGACGTTCAGGAAGGACCCGAACATCGCCCCGATGACTCCTGCGAAGGTGGCGACGGCCATACGTGGCTATCGGCGTCGCCCGGCGCGCACTTGAGCGCCGCTACCAGGTGCTGTTCTGACAGCCGCCGCCTTCGGAGCCGGTCTTGCCTTCCGGCGTGCAGGTGCGGGTGACTTCGCCGGATTTGTTCTGGGTGATGGTGAAGGTGTGTCCGTCGCCTTCGGCGTGGGCGGTAACTTTGAATCCTTCTCCGCCTTCGAGGGCTTCCGCGACTTGGACGTAAGCCGTGCCGTGGCCGGCGCTCGTCTGAAGTGTCACCTCGTATTCGTGCAGCAGCGTGGGGCTCATGCCCGCATAGCTGCCGGCATGGTCCGTCGAATACGTGTTGGCGGCCACCCTCGCGGCGCGTGCCACTTCCTTGGCCGCGGCGTCCGTGGCCTTGCCCTTCTGGCTCAGGAACGACGGGATCGCGATCGCGGCGAGAATGCCGATGATCAGGATCACCACCAGGAGCTCTATGAGGGTGAAGCCCCCCTCATCGCGGGCTCGGCTTGCTAGGCGTCCGGTCATTTGACCACGTATCGGCACCGGGTGACGCCGACTTGAGAATCGTCTTCATGATTGGCCGCGGCGCACCGCGATGCGTTGCGGTCCGGCCGGGTTTCGAGGGGAGTCGCCCTGCCGGCGACCCCCCCTGCGTGTCCCGCGAGGCGGTGTCAGCCGCCTCGGTGATCACCAGGTGCTGTTCTGACAGCCACCGCCTTCTGACCCGGTCTTGCCTTCGGGCGTGCAGGTTCGTTCGACTTCACCGTTTTTCTTCCTGGTGATGCTGAACGTGTGTCCCACGGTCACGGACT
>Ga0182013_10000541_pt1 | contig 51782 bp, 38 predicted proteins | sample 612S2MmetaG_FD_120487 | JGI IMG/M metagenome (GOLD analysis project Ga0182013, IMG submission 120487) | Permafrost microbial communities from Stordalen Mire, Sweden - 612S2M metaG | ecosystem: Environmental > Terrestrial > Soil > Wetlands > Permafrost | place: Sweden: Stordalen | collected...
CCATGGAGGCGATGAATTTATCGTAGTTCTCCAGGAATTGAAACGCCCGGAAGATGCAATCACTGCGGTGCAAAGGTTGTTGAAGACGGTGGCGGATGTTCATTCCATCGACCAACATAAGATCTACGTCACGACCAGCATTGGTGTGAGCGTCTATCCAGGCGACGGAAAGGACGCGGAGACACTTATCAAGAATGCAGACACCGCGATGTATCACGCCAAGAAGAACGGGAGGCCGAACTACGAGTTCTTCAAGCCAGAGATGATGGTGGAAGCCGTGGAGTGCCAATCCATCGAGCAGGACCTACGGCATGCCCTTGATCGGAAAGAATTCACACTGCACTACCAGCCCAAGATCGATCTCAAGACGTGGTCAATCGTAGGGGCAGAGGCGCTGTCCCGCTGGAGCCATCCCACGCGGGGACCGGTTCCTCCGGCACAGTTCATTCCCATCGCAGAGGAATCCGGCTTGATTCTATCTATCGGCGCTTGGGTCCTTCATGAGGCGTGCACACAAGCACGAGCCTGGGCAGATGCGGGGATGCCTGCGCGGACGATGGCCGTCAACATCTCAGAGGTCCAGCTTCAGGACGATCACTTTCTGGACGGTCTGTTTGAAACCCTCAATGCAACCGGACTGGATCCGGGGTCGCTGGAACTGGACATTACCGAGAGTGCTCTGCGGAAGCGCCTTCAGCAAACGGCATCCATCCTGAAGGTTCTGCGAGACAGAGGAGTGAAAGTCTCGGCCGATAACTTTGGCACCGGCTACTCCAGCCTAACTACTTTGCGGGAGTTACCCCTCGATGCCCTTAAGATCGACCGAAGGTTCATTAGCAGAATCGCCGGTAATCCCGACGAGACGACCAAAGTGAGCACAATTATCGAGATGGGCCAAAACCTGAACCTGCGGGTCATTGCCGAGGGTGTTGAAACTACTAAAGATCTTGAGTTTCTTTGGACCCACCATTGTGACGAAGCGATGGGATACTATTTCGGCCAGCCGGTACCCTCAGGGCAGTTTGGAGAAATGTTCCGAGCGCCGACGTTCTTGGGCGCAAGTAATTCATCGGAAGAGGTGGCAATCTAAACGAATATCAATCAGCGCCTCGGTTCCAGAGCAATATTGCACAGCATCGATCGCGTCACAAAAGCAAGATATCTTGATGCGCCCACACCCAAAGCGGCGGCAGCGATGCCAGAAGATACGGCCAAACCCCCCTGAAGGCAACACCCCTTCTACACCGTCGCCGCCTCTAAGATTTCCTTCACGACTCGTCTATATTTAGTCAATCTGAGCGTGCATAAATGCACATCCATTCCAACTCGGTTGGAGTAAGTTCAGACGAATATGGATTGCTTTATTCGTCGCGTTCTTACGATCGTAGTGCTTATGTGGAACCTATTCCTATCCACGGCTGGATGTTTTGTGTTGATGCGTGGATTCCGCTTAGTTACAACAGGAAAAGAAGCGTCGGACGCGATGGTATCTATTCGCGTCGCCGCCACGTCACGCAGTCCATGGGCGGGAGTCGACGCGCCCGGGGCCTCAGGTAGACATTGAAACCGGAGAGCAGGGGGAATAGATGCGTGTCGCAATAAGCAGTGCGTTGGTGCTGACGTGTTGGCATAATCTTCGTTCCATGCACGGCCATTTCATGCACGGTGACTTGGCCTGGCTGCTTATCGGGCTGCTGGTGGCCGCTGTGGCGATTTGGGCGCTCTCGCGTCGGAGACGACGCTGGTTTTAGCTACGGCCCATACCAAAAATAGTCTCCTCCAGATGATCCGTCGAAGTTCCCAAATCTACGATCTCCTTGGCGCAGGCTCAAGGGGTCTGTTTACTGCAGCTTGCTCACTTCTCCGCTCCGAGTTCGGATTCTTGTTCATTCCTCCGTCTCCTATTTAGGAGCAGGCTATAGAGTTCTAGCTGTAAAGACCTCACTTCGAAGTTGGCTCCCTTCGTACCGGCACGGCCTTCACAGGAAATGGACCTGGTTCCTTGGGGATCCACGCCTGGTGTTTGCAAAGAGACAAGAAGGGCCCCCAGCCGCGGCTGGGGGCCCTTCTCTGTCGGGGTTAGTGTGAAATCTGGCCAGGGGTCTGGCTTCTGAGTATCCTAGAAACCACGAATAACAGGCTTTTACCAGTTATTGGACCGCCCGAAGATATCCTCTTAGCGTTTGTTTTCGGCTACGTGTCCGTGCCCATCGCGCACTTCATTTCCTTTGAAGTCGCTCATCTTATCGAGAGGCTTTGACGCCTCGGGTTTATCCCCACGTTGCGGCTTTGGCCCGTTATAGCCGTGCTCGGGGTGAAAGCTGTTATTCACGTGGCCCTGGAAGCTGTCGGGGCCATGGAACCACGGTCCAGTGCCAACGAAAGCACCACCCGCAAACCATTCCGGGCCATAGTAGCCGTATGGGGCGCAGTCATAAGGAGCGGCATCATAGTAGCCGTAGGGACAGTCAGGCGCAGCACCAATCTCTACGGTAATCTGAGCCGCAGCCTTCGGGGCGGTTGCCATCATAACGCATCCGGCAAAAGCTGCTAATGCAACAAGCTTGAATCCATTCATAAGCTCTCCTCACCTTTGTTGGGATGTCAACGAACACCCCCGACTAATCACTGTAGAGACTTGAGGCCTCGTAGTCTGAGCAGTAAGGACCAGATGCGATAAGTGAGACAGCGGGCCATGGCAGAGAGCGGAATAACGCGTGCGTTCAGTGGTTACTAACTCCGTATATATCGGTGTGCTCCCGACGTTCTTTTGTGGTGACCGCGATCTGTCTCGATTTTCGGTAGACATTTGCAACCGCAAGCGTCCATAAGGGAGCTAGGTCGACCCCGGGCACGAGCTTGGCGAAAAACGATGGGAGAAATTCCCAATGCCAGCCAAGCAAGTACATCAATATGGCTCCCACGCCCAAATCAAGTGCGTCATCAGCCGGCGACGAAGCGCCCTCGACGAACAGAGGGAATATGACGATTTGGAGTGCATCCGCAATGACCGCCAGGATCAAGGCGGCTCGAAAGCGCGAACGCTGCGAGATTATGATCGCGTCGCTAGTCACGGCAACCTGATGCTTTCACACTTGTGTTCAATTTGCTCATTTTGGACCAGAGCCACACTTCAACAAGAGTCTAATCCTGAATTCAAGTTGATACCAGCGGCGCAATGAAGTTGCTCAACTAGGCCCTTTTCGCAACCAAATGGATCGCCATACCGAGCACCGAGAGCACCACGGCTCCCCACAAGGCCGGAATCCATCCGCCCACATGGAAGCCGGTCACGATGTGCGCCGCTAACCGAATCATCAACGCGTTGATCACGAGAAGGAACAGACCGAGCGTGAGGATGCTGATGGGAAATGTGATGATCTTTAACAGTAGGCCCAGTGTCCCATTCAATAAGCCAATGACAAGTGCCGCTATCAGCGCCGGCTCCAAGCCTTGCACTTGGAAGCCCGGCACAAATTGGGCAATAATCAGCAAGGCAAGCGCACTCAACACCCAGTGAATCAAGAGTTTGATCATTCTGTGTCTCTCCTGTTGTCAGTCGGCTCGGCCCATCTGGTTTCGAACCGTCGCCACTGACAGTAGCTTAGGCGCCTAGATTGTGTGTGTGCCTTCGCTGCTTGGTCACTTGCAATTCTGTGGGGAGACGGCGGGCAAAGGCTGGTCAAAGTAATACAGGTTATCGCGGCGGACTGCCTTGGGCGGCGATTGCCGGTGTTGGCGCGGCGAACAATTCGTCAAAAGGTAACAATGCGAAGGATCTGCGTGAAAAGTCGTCTCTACCAGGGGGAGATGGTCTCGATTTGAAACTGCGCCCAGTGAGCAGTATTGAGCAGGCAAGTCTCGCGGCATTCTCTACGATTGATTTGTAGGATTCCAGATTGGAAACCCCGGGGAGTATGCGAACCATCGGGAGCCCAGTTTGGAAATGCTGGTGGGTGACGGTATTTCTTATTGCCCGTTCGTTTCGTGAATATCCAGCGCGGAGTGGAAAAGTGGGCCAGATTTTTGTCGTTTCTCTGGCTTGGACTAGACCGATGCGGAACGGCACTCAGGTCAGTCACGCTTCCCATTCCCGCTGGGCGATTTCGTGTAAGCGGTCCTCTCATGGACCCCCAACCCCAAAGACATCCGGGAGAAACAAGATGACATTGAGCAGCAAAGACCAAATACAAGGCACTTTGCATGAAGCCAAGGGCACCGTTAAAGAGCAGGTGGGTAAGGCTACCAACAATCCCACGCTGGTTGACAAAGGCCAAAGCGAAAAGGTCGCTGGCAAGGTTCAAAAGAAACTGGGACAAATTGAAAAGGTGCTCGACAAATAAGCGACCGAGCGCGCGAACGCCAGCAAATGTTTTGCAACGGAAGAACAAGAACCTCAACCCGTCAGGCGGTGACCGGTCTTGACGTACCGTAGAAAAGGAGATCTCGATGTTGATCCTGATTATCGTTTTGATTTTGGTCTTAGGCGGAGGCGGAGGCTACTATGGCCATAGTCGCTGGGGTTACGGCGGTGGTTTCGGCATCGGGCTAGGCACCATATTGGTGATCGTCCTGATTGCCTACATGTTGGGGGGCTTCAACTAGAGATGAGACTGGCCAGGCCGGCGTCTCCATTGACCGTTCCTGACCAAACCCCCTATTTCGGTGATTCGGCCGTGCGGCGAGTTGAGATCGGTGATTGGCCGTGAAGCGGTCCCACCGGCGACAATGCTCGCCGCTTACTTTACGCCCGTCTCCTTCGCGACCGTCTTGTGATATTTCCTACGGATTTCGGCGAGGTTCACTGTCGGCTCGGGGAGCGAGATGTCGAGTTTCTCCATTGTCTTCACGATGATCTCAGAAATCGCCAGGTCGCGGAACCACTTATGGTCTGAGGGGATGATGAACCACGGTGCGTACTTGGTGCTGCATTCTCCGAGCGCGACCTCATACGCTCTCTTGTAATCGTCCCAATACTTTCTTTCCGCATAGTCTGCTTCGCTGATCTTCCAGCGCCGCGCAGGATCGTCCAGCCTTTGCTTGAATCGCTCCAGTTGCTCTTCTTTGCCGATGTGCAGGAAGAACTTCAAAATGTGCGTACCATTCGCTACCAGGCGCCGCTCGAAGTCGTTGATCTGCTCATAGCGCTTCGACCAGACTTTTTTGGGGACAAGATTGTGGACGCGTGTCACGAGCACATCCTCATAGTGGGAGCGGTTGAAGATCACAACCTCGCCGCGTTTCGGTGTTTGTGCCTCTATTCGCCAGAGAAAATCATGCTCCAGCTCTTCTTTCGACGGCTGCTTGAAGCACGCGACACGGCAGCCCTCGGGATTCATTGAGCCGATGACATGCCGGACGACGCCATCCTTGCCGCCTGCGTCCAGGGCCTGAAGACAAATGAGGAGGGAGCGCTTCTGGTCAGCATAAAGCGTGTACTGCATCTCTTCCATTCGCTGGCGAAGATGCTCGATCTTCGTCAGTGCAGGCTGCTTCGTTTCATGCTTGTCTGCATACTGCGGATCGAAGTCCTTAAGCCGGACGCGGCGTGCCGGCGCAATGCAAAAGTCTTTGTAATAACTCATAAGCCCTTTCCCTGATTATTACGGTGCATGTCAATTCGCCTTCGTATCCATTACAGTGGCTTTCGCGAAAGTATGCAAATCATTTTCTACTTTATAAGTTGAAGACTACTTGGGCTCTCGCCTCCATTGAGGTCCTCGTGTTTTGGGCCGAATCCAGACATGCCACGATCGCTTCAATTACCCGTTTCGATTCATGTGGATCTCTGACCTGGATTGACAATGCGCCTGCCTCTTTCGCCGGATAATCATTTCCTCCCGGAAACACAGCATCTCCAACGAAAATCATGTCATCGATTGCGACGCCAAGAGTGTCGCGGAGCTTCCTGATGCCATAGCCCTTGTCAATGCCTTGCTTGGTGATATCGATGGATGTGGTGCCGCCCATGCGCACGGAGAATTCGGGGATGAGAGTTGTCAGAATTGCCGCGATCTTCTTCCGCTTGGCAAAGTCCGGGTCCCATTTCATCTTTTCTTGAATGGGAGCCAGCTGCCCCAATGCCGAGAACGTGACCTGGCTTCCCCGGTCTTCAACTAATGGCCCCCAGGTTTCTTTTGCCTCAAAGCCGGCCATTACGAGCGCCTTATTGAGACATCCCGTGATCCTTGCCTCTTCCTCCGTCGTGAAGTCCTCGGAATAGAGTTCTTGCCAGGCTCCTTGATAGCGAAAGAATTTTGTTCCACAGGTGGGAAGAAGAGATAGGTTCTTGAGGCGGTCGTCATGGGGAAGATTGGACAGCAATTGCTTTTCGAATTGCGGCCAGTTACCGCCGGAAATGATGGCCACTCTCACCATTCCCAAGAGTTCGCTGAGTAGAGCCGACATCTCCGCATCAAGCGCTGATTTACTTTCGGCGAGGGTGCCATCCAAATCGAAGACAATGAGTTCTTTCAATGGGTCATTTACCTATTTGCTGGTGCCGGCTTGTCGTGCCATAGTCCCAGCCGTTGCGTATCCTTTTGAAGCCTGCGTGGATTTGCCAATAGCTTCCGGCGGTTCAGCGGGGCCGCTGTTTATGGACAACCGCGCGGTATCCGCGCCAAGTCGCCACTGAGCACGTAGATTGCGAGAGCCGAAGCCATGGAGACGGCGCCTAACCAGAATCGCGAATCGCGGTGCATGCGTCTCCGCTAGGGCCAGGTGCCTGGTTCACCACTCTCTTCACTTGTGTGCCTTCACGATTGTGTTTGCTTTCCGTGGCCGCCTCTCCTTCGCCGGCAGGGTGTCGCTATCGCAGGCCAGAGTCCTTTTGGCACCCATCAACTCTCGCGCATTCACTTTGAGTTAGGCCGTTGCCAATTGCAGATCTTCGGCATGTCCCGGACGCACGCGCCAATATCTCTCTAGCCCAAGAGCTTCCGTGTCGATTGACAGCGCGTTAAATGGCAATCCGGAAGTGGGATTCAAGCAGCGCCCGGACTCAAGGTTGAGTAAGATGGCGCCTGCCGCGCATATCCGTGATTTGCAGGCTCAGGGAGCGATTCCTCAGGTGTTTGAAGCGTCGTAATCACTTGTTCAGGAACAAATGCAGGCGCAGAGGTATTGATGTAGAGAAAGCAGGTTGCGCAGAATTGACAATTTGCCACCTGGACATCATGCTGGGCCTGCTGCTCGTCGCTCATCCGAAATGATCTTAGACATTCCGTGCAGGTGAGCACGATGAAGGGCGCTCCCTTGGAATCCATTCCATGCCGTGGCGTTTGTACCGTGGCAGGCCGGCGCTGTTTGTCTGTCGACCGCGTTACCGTCCCATGAATCAACTCACTTACCAACTGTAAGAGTTCGTCCGGATGGCATCTGCCCTTGGCATAGAAGCGATCGGCAATCACGCCGCTAGGAAGCCAATCGCCGGGGGCAAAAGCGCCGCTCATCGCGATTACCGGAATTGACGGGAAGCGGCAGCGCACCACGGAGAGGAACTCAAATCCGGACATCCGCGGCATGTTGAGGTCGGAGATGATCAGATCGGGAGTTGTAACCCGGAGCTGAAGCAGCGCATCGAATCCGTGAATCGCCGTCGAGATGTCGTAGCCCTCATCATCCAGCAACATGGCCATGGTTTCGCAAATATCCGGTTCGTCATCAACAACAAGAATCCTGGGCCTAGGCGTGTCGCTCATGGTTTTCACCTCGTGGAGTAATAGGGGGGGCCGATCTTCCCTGCGCAAAGAATCGCATCCGCGCGCGCACGCTGCTGTTCAATTTCGCTCATGGGATTAGATTCTTTGTGCCAGGGAGCGCGTTGGCGTTCGAGAAGTCAAGCCCCCGCAGGGTGCTGGCGCAACCATCGTCAATGCCTACCGGTGTCCGCCACCGCCGCCATGAGATCCCCCACCGCCGCCACCACGGGCCTGGCCACCACCACCACCGCTGCCATGAGATCCACCGCCGCCACGGGCCTGGCCACCACCACCGTGCGATCCACCATTGCTGCCACGGGCCTGGCCACCACCACCGTGCGATCCGCCGCCACCCCTTTGAACTGCCGCGTGACCTGCACTGGGACGCGCCCCGCCACTATTGGAACCGCCCCCGCGTGCTTCCGATCTGCCTCCCCCGTATCCACGACTCGCCGCGAAGCCACCACCGCCGTGATAACTTCCTCCGCCATCTCCGCTGAAACGATGGCCGCCCCAGCCGTGGCCATAGCCCCAGCCAGCCCACGGACCCATGCCCAGGAAGATGCCGTTGTAGAAATATCCCGATCCGTAATAACCATAGGGTGCGCAGGCGTATGGCTGATAGTCGTAATAGCCGTAGGCGCAAGCGGGCTGAACGCCAAGATTGACGACCAGTTGCGCTGGAGCCGCTGGCGCCAGGGCCAAGCCGGCAAGCAACGTTGTGGTACCGAAGAGAACTTTAAGTCCGCGCATGTGTGACCCCCTTCAAGGCGTCTGCGGTTGCTTGTGTTGCGTGGGCGGCGGTGCAGCCGAAAGGAAGAACCCGGCAACAACAGCGTCATAAGGATCTCTAATCCGTTTATCAGTCCCCTTTATTCCACCGGAGCCAGAGTCTATCTATCCCTACGCTTTTGACTTTAGTTGCCTAGATCAGCCGTGTCTGAGCAATAGGAATCATATGCTGTAGCAATGCTTTGACGGGTACGCCCCTGTGAGTCCAACTCACCGGTGGATACATGTGAGTCTGAGCATCCGCACCGGGCCGATCCTTCGGCTACTGCTCATTCGTGCAGTACCACACTGACCAGTGAGCTGTTTACGAGCATGCCCCCAGGGTCGTAGTCGATGAAGCCCAGTTCGCGGAAGCGATTGAGGAAGAAGCTCACGCGAGAGCGCGTGGTGCCGATGATTAGGGCGGGGGCTTTCTGACTGATCTTGGCGATGACGGGGATGGGCTTCGATTCCTGCCTGAAGTTGGCCATCAGCAGCAGGAGCCGGGCCAGGCGCTTTTCGCTGGAGTTGAACTGATGGTCGACAGGATCGGCTTCCATACGGATATTGCGTGAGAGCATGTGGGTGTGCGAGGACGATTCGTTAACTTGCTTCAAACGCGTGTCGACTTACGAGTTGCTGCCGGACGGGAAGGTTAGTTTGGGCTGCTGTTGCCGGGAATGCTTCGCGCCTCCGATACATTTCGGAGCTTGCCTGCCATTGGAAACCTCAAGACGAAGACTCACCGATTTAGTTTAGCGAGCACCGGTTTGGCAAAGTGTAGCGCTCCGTGGCGACACAACGAAGGTCAATAGTGCTCACCTCCCTCGATTGTGCGGAAAATCTATCAATGAATTCGCTCGAGCAGATTCCGCTCAGCGCGGTTTTGATTCCCCCATCTTGTGCCGAGTGCCATACACATTCAAGCGACTACTCAAGAAGCAAAGCCACCGAGACGGATGAGCCCAATTGATCAGACAGCACGCTCACGTCGGGCTAAGGTCGGAATTACCTCAGAGTACTGAGATTGCGCGCGAAGCAGGCGCCCGAGTGCGGGGTAGAAAACAAGGTGAAATGCGTGAAGAAACTCATCATGTGCGTTGCGTTACTCAGCCTGTCGAGTCCAGGTTGGGCGGAGTCGGATCGCGGAGCGTCGGACGCCCGGCTGGATCATGCAGGCAGAGTAATTGCCGAGATCATGGCTGCTCCGGATAAAGGCATTCCGCAAGAAGTTCTGGAACACGCCAGATGCGTGGCGGTGGTGCCTCACATGCTCAAGGGCGGCTTTGTGTTCGGCGGAGAAAATGGCCGAGGCGTGGCCACATGCCGGACCGACGCAGGGTGGAGCGCGCCGGCGTTCTTTGCCATCACGGGCGGAAGCTGGGGGCTACAGATCGGCGTTGAAGGTGTGGACCTGGTCATGATCATCCAGAACGAGCGCGGCATGCAGCGGTTGCTGTCAAGCGAATTTCAGCTTGGGGCGGATGCCTCCGCGGCGGCCGGGCCGGTGGGACGTCATGCTTCTGCCGATACCGATTGGAAGTTGGAGACCGAGATCCTGACCTACTCGCGGGCCAAGGGCGCCTTTGCCGGGCTCACATTGACAGGTGCTTCAATTCGCCGCGACAACGACTCAATGGATGCCTTCTACGGCCACGACGTCACCACCCGCTCAGTGCTGCGCGGCGATGTGACGACGCCAGCCTCAGCTGAACCGTTCCTGAACGCAGTCAGAGGCGCCAAGGCGCAGGCTGTGGCACAGGGCAGCCGCTAATTAGCGGCGAGTCTTAACCAGACACCCGGTGAGTCAACCAGCTCCCGGGTGTCGCAACACAAATTGGAGGCAGAAATGCTTTGGACAATCTTTGTAGTCATCTTGATCTTGTGGCTTCTGGGTTTCAGTTTCCACGTGGGCGGCGCTCTGATCCACATTCTGCTGGTTGTGGCCCTGGCGGTCCTGATCTTCAATTTGATATCTGGACGGCGAGGTGTTTAGGACGCCGACTCAACCATGCGCATTAAGAGTGGCGGTCGATGGCACAAGTGGTATCTCTCATCGCACATTTGACCGCCGACTCTTAACAAGTCGCATTGTTGTTCAACGCGATACGACGCATACTCGTCACTGCCGCTGAGTTTGAGTAGAGGTAGCACAAGTGAAAAGAAATGAGATTGCTCACACGGCGATGGTGTTGTGCATGTTGCTCGGAACCGATGCCTTTGGCTACGCACAGCAGGAAGACAAAGGCGGGGAGAAGGATAAGCGGGGAAAGCAGGCGGAGCCTGTCAAGCAACAGGGCCAGAAGCGCGCCCAGCCTCAGCAAAACGCGCGGCCGCAGCAACGTGCAGGGACGCAGGAAAGCAAGCAGCAATCAGCGCGCATCGCACATGTGCAAGTGGAGCGCACACCCGGACAACAGCGCGCACAGCAGGTCCAACAACAGGGTGTCTGGCAGCAGCATCGCGCTCGCAACTTCGATTCCGAGCACCGGAACTGGCAACAGCGCGGAGGTTACAGCGGCTATCGCTTTCCTGACGCCTACTTTAGCAGCAACTTTGGAACGGGCCACAGCTTTCGCGTCTACGACTTGCCTTTCCTGGAGGTGGGTGGGTATCCGCGCTTCCAATACGAGGGCTATTGGTTCAGCGTGATTGATCCCTATCCGGAATATTGGGGAACGGACTGGTACCGGAGCGACGATATGTATGTTGACTACTACGAAGATGGTTACTATCTCTATGACCGCAGGTATCCGGGTCGACCGGGAATTGCCATCAGTATCTCAATGTGAGCAACTCCCGCTCGATTGGTTGCAAGGTTTCCAATCGAACTCGCCTTTATGCCGGGCTCTGCAACCAGCAATATCGACGAAGCCGAGGCGTGTGAATCACTTCTCAGGAACTCATCTGGGGATGCTCCTCGAAGATTTGCCGATTGGCAAGGATTCAAATCGTTATTCATTCAGAAGCTTTACTTCGGCGCAAGCGTACACTGTAGATAGGAGGCTCACTGCTCGCGGTTTCCCCACGTTTAATTTTGCCGCGGAACCTCTGAAACGAGTGAGTCTTCCAAGGTGGATTTTCCTCCCTCCATTCCGTGTACTGCTCTCACCGGCAGGGAATCCGGCGTCAATGCGATTCAGTGACCTGGATTTCGCAAGCTTTTCATTCACATGTGAAAGCAGGTAATCATGTCCATTCCAGAAATGCTTCATTCTGAAGAGCCGGCTGGATCTCCCCTTGGTGAAGCATCGGCTACGCCTATGCAACAAGCTGGTTCCATAGCGATGCCGACGCGCATCGCTTTCATTGGAAACTACCTTCCGCGGCGATGCGGGATCGCCACGTTCACCACCGACCTAAGTACTGCGGTTGCGACTGAATATGGCAATGAGCGCCTTTTCGCGATTCCTGTTAACGACCCCGGCTCAAGTTACGAATATCCCGAACGCGTGCGGCTTGAGTTGGAACAGGAGGACCGTGCCTCGTATGAGCGGGCGGCCGAGTTTCTCAACTTCAACGGCAACGATCTGGTTTGCCTGCAACATGAATATGGCATCTATGGCGGGATCGCGGGCAGCCACATTCTCACCTTGCTGCGCAGATTGAAGATGCCGCTCGTGACGACGCTCCACACGGTCCTGCGTGAGCCGGATGTAAGTCAGCGCGCAGTGCTTGAAGAAATCGCCCAGCTATCGGATCGATTAATTGTAATGAGCGAATACGCTGCATGCCTTCTTGATGATGTGTATCGAGTACCGCGTGAAAAGATCGATGTGATTTCTCATGGCGTGCCGGATACCCCGTTCATGGATCCGAATTATTTCAAAGATCAATTTGGCACCGAAGGAAAATCGGTTCTGCTGACATTTGGGTTGCTATCGCCAAACAAGGGCATCGAAAATGTAATTCGATCTTTGCCCGCGATTTTAGCAAAGCATCCCAACGTGGTGTACATCGTCTCGGGTGCGACACATCCTCATATCCTGCGGCGCGAAGGCGAGCGCTACAGGGAAGGGTTGAAGGAAATTGCACAACAGCTCGGCGTTTCAGAACAGGTAATTTTCAACAATCGGTTCGTGAGTGCGGAGGAACTGATCGAGCACGTGGGCGCCGCGGACATCTACATTACTCCGTACCGGCAGGAAGCTCAGGTCGTCTCCGGAACGCTGGCCATTGCGTTAGGCGCGGGGAAGGCGATTATCTCCACGCCTTACTGGCACGCAAAGGAGTTGCTTGCCGACGGACGTGGCGTGATCGTTCCATTCGAGGATCCCACTTCCATCGCGAAGGCTGCGATTCAATTGCTAGAGCATGATGCCGAGCGTCACGCCATGCGGAAGCGCGCCTATCTTTACTCACGCGAGACGACCTGGCCTAAGACTGCTCGCGCGTATATGGCAAGCTTTCAACGCGCCCGTAACGAGCGCATGTCCCGGCCCCGAGCCACACTGCGCGACCATTCCGAAACCGAAGCAGTGGATCGATTTCCAGCAGTAAATACGGCGCATCTGCGGGCCATGACGGATGATACGGGCATTCTGCAGCACGCCATCTTCTCCCTGCCCAACTGCGATGAGGGCTACACAACCGACGACAACGCACGCGCGCTGATCGTAGCAACTCTTCTCAATGGCTATGCGCAGTCCGATCCCCAGTTGCACGCGAAGCTGACTCATCGCTACCTGGCGTTTTTGTGGCTGGGCTTTGATTTGAAGACAGGCCGGTTTAGAAACTTCCTCAGCTATGATCGCCGGTGGCTTGAAAACATCGGTTCGGAAGACAGCCACGGTCGCGCTCTCTGGGCGTTGGGCACGGTTCTTGGACGCTCAGGAGATAGCGGTCTGAGGGGTGCGGCAGGCAGGCTGTTCGAAGCCGCGGCGCCTGTAACCTTGAAGTTTACCAGTCCTCGATCGTGGGCGTTCTCGATCCTGGGGATGCAGGCCTATCTGGATTGGTTCCCAGGAGACCGGGTGATCCAGGGCGCTCGCAATATGCTCGCCAACAAGCTACTGGATATTTATGAACGCACTCACTCTGATACATGGCATTGGTTTGAGAGGAGCCTGTCTTACTCGAATGCCAGATTGCCTGAGGCGCTTCTTATCGCGGGTTGGAAGAGCGGCAACAAACGGATGATCGAGGTGGCTCAAGAGTCGCTGCGCTGGCTGGTGAAAGAGCAGCACCGCAGCGATGCGGGGGTTTTCGTACCGATTGGCTCCATGGGTTTCTTTGGAGTAGGCGCCGAAAAGGCACGCTTTGATCAGCAACCTGTTGAAGCGTGCGCAACCGTTTGCGGTTGCCTGCTGGCCTATGAACTGACGAAGGAGAAGCATTGGCTTGAAGAGGCACGATGTGCCTTTCGCTGGTTCTTCGGCGTGAACGATCTTCAAATTCCCCTGTACGATCCCGTAACGGGCGGGTGCAGGGACGGACTTCATCCCGACCGAGTGAATGAAAACCAGGGAGCCGAATCCACGCTCTCTTTCTTGATGGCTCTGCTTGAAATGCGCAGGGTCCAATCGGCGAACGCAGAGGAACAGAGCCAGGAAATGAGTGTCCGCATTTGAGCACAATCAATCTTTCGGTAGCATCGCCGGATATCGTCGATCAGAAACAGCAGGATTCGGCCATGCGCGGCGAGGCTCCGTTATTTACCCGGTACGCGGCCAATCCAATCCTCAGCAGAAAAGACTGGTCGTATCCAATTAACAGTGTCTTCAACCCTGCTGCTGTGCAATTGTCCGACGGTGACACGCTCTTATTGTGCCGTGTCGAGGACCGGCGGGGACTTTCGCATTTGTGCGCCGCGCGTTCAGCGAATGGAATTGATGGGTGGCGCGTCGACAAGGAACCTACGCTGCTGGCAAATCCTCACGAGTACCCGGAGGAAATATGGGGGATTGAAGATCCGCGCATCACCTATGTTCCGGAGTTAGAGCAATACGCAGTTGCATACACATCCTTCGCGAAAGGTGGCCCTGGCGTTTCTCTTGCGTTGACCAAGGATTTCAAAGCCTTTGAGCGATATGGCGTGGTCATGTCTCCCGAGGACAAGGATGCTGCACTGCTGCCGCGCAGGATTGGCGGTTTCTGGGCTCTGATCCATCGCCCAATGACAACACTTGGCGCGCACATGTGGATGTCCTATTCACCGGATCTACGTCATTGGGGGAGTCATAAAATCATTCTTCAAGCGCGTCGAGGCGGGTGGTGGGATGCAAACAAGATTGGGCTTTGTTCTCCTCCCATTGAAACTCCAGCAGGCTGGCTGGCGATCTACCACGGTGTCCGCCAGACCGCTTCCGGCAGCATCTATCGCCTGGGTCTCGCTCTCTTCGATCTTGAGGATCCTGCCATCTGCCTTAAACGAAGCGACTCCTGGATGTTCGGCCCGGAAACTCCCTATGAGCGGGAAGGAGACGTCAACGGTGTTGTGTTCCCTTGCGGACAAACCATCGGCAACGACGGAGACACCATTCACCTGTATTACGGCGCGGCAGATTCCTGCGTAGCGATGGCTACCGGCAGCATCCGCAATCTTCTCGCATGGCTGGACGATCATTCCAGCGTGGGCAATGGAGTTGACTTGTAATGCTTATCCTCATCCGAGTGAAAGGAAGGACCCCATGAACGTTGCAACGATGACCTGGCCGAATTGGCTGCCTCGGGTATTGTGGATTCGACGAGTGTGCCCTCGTTGCAACTCGGTTAAATTTAAGCCAGGCGAGTTGCATTCGTTCGACGGCCTCTTGGGGATGTTTGCTCTCCGCCCGGTTCGCTGCATGTTTTGCTGGCGGCGGTACTACTGGTTTTCTATACGAGGCGTAGAATGAGCACCCCACCATATGACTCAGGTCCCACGTCGAATGATCTTTTGCGCAATCTTGTCGCGAAGCACGCCCAAGCGGCGATGAACTATCCGATCACTGCGCAAAAGCGTGAACGAGGCGCAGAACATCCAGAATGTGGCAGCGGTCAGCAGGGGAGCTGATTATTACTGGGAAACGCCCGATGTCGACAGGAGGAGCATAGCCATTCCACTCAGGGAACTGATCGGAGGACCCAATCCGCCGCGTCCCTGGAGGTTGGCTGGCAAGAACGGAGCCGCAGACGCTCGACTGTGCCATAATCGGTCCTGGTTTCTCCGCTCAATCGCAGTGAATTGTCTTCGTCATCACGGAAATATTCGACTCCAACGCCTGCCGTAAGAGAAGGGTCTCCGAAACGTTGTCCGTGCGGTTGCAATCCATCCAATTCACCCACACATATTCCAGGGCAAGAAAGCCATCGTAGCCGAGCCGTGTCAATCCGGCCAGCATGCCAGGAAAATCAATCGTGTTTTCTTCAACCGGGGTTTGCAGCCTTCCGAGAGCGCCTCCGCGTACATGAACATGCGAAGCGAAGGGCAACAGATCATGCACCTTCGCAGAGGTCTCGCCGGCCATAACGAAGTGTCCATAATCGAGCGTTAGTGTCAAGCCCTCAACGGCATCCAGAAATGCGAGGGTACTTCCAACCTCTGCGCAGATTGAGCCGACATGAGCCTCGATCGCGTAGCGGACGCCTGCGCTGGCACATTCAGCCACGCGCCGAGATGTCTCTTCCGCTGCAAGCTCCAAATTCCGGTCTCGCGAGGCTGTCGGATGGAACACTCCCGGCAGGCCTGTTAGATGGCTACAGCCTAGCTCGACGCAGAAATCGAGTGCATGCTTAAACACATCACGACTTTTACTCCTCACCTCGGGACTGGGGTCGTTTGTTGCGCATTCGGATGGATCGACTCCGATCTGAACAAAAACATCAGAGACGCTCAATTCCGCCGCATTCAAGTCACGCAGGACCTGCGCGGTATAGGCTTGCGGAGACGTCTGCAGTTCAAGCGGTGAAAAATGAGAACTGCGCGCTAGCATCCCTATATCTACATAGTCGAAGCCGAGCAGCTTTACCAGTCGCAACGCCGCAGGCCGGTCCGGCACTGGGAAGGTGAAGTCTGCACATGAGAACTTAGGCATTCTGTACTTTTCCTTTCAAACTTGCGCGATAGAGGGCGTCCATCTGTTCGAGCGCCTGCTTTGCATTGCCACGGCGCTTGCAGTAGTCGACGATGGCTTTTCCAGCGCTCTCCTGCAGGCCAACATAGCCGCGGTAGCGAGGTCTCACGTAGGCTGTTTCTATAGTGGCAGCGGTGCGGCAGAAGAAGTTGTCGGTGATCTGGTTGAGCAGTGGATCGTGCCAGGCGCTGCGTCGTGCCGGTTGGCCGCCGCACATTCCGTAAAGTGTTCGCTGGCAGGTTCGACCGGCGACAAACAGGCTGTACTCAAGGGCCAGGGCGACGTTCTCAGAGCCGGCGGAGATTGCGATTCCAGTGCCACCAAGCACCGTGCGCATCGGCATGCTGTTCTCCAGCGCGACCGGACTGGAGAATCGGATGTGATTTCTCCCAAAACCACTGCGTGAGTAGTTACTGTAGGTATATGCGAATGGGCAATAGGCGACAGAATCTTCCTCTGCCATTTGCTCGAACACGGCAATTGGATTCATGCCGTAGATCTCGTCCGGCATCAGACTTGCAAGTTCACAAAGCTGATCCAGGCAGTGAGCGCCGGCTTCATGGTCGACGAGCCGTTCAGAATCTTCGGCCACGGTGCTGGCTCGCGAAACGCATAACCCCATAAAGTTCAGGAAAAGATCTGCCGAGAACGCTGGCATTCGTACCCAACCGGATCGCGCCAGCGCCGTCACCTCTTCCCAGAGTTCCGGTTCTTTAAGGTCGTGTTGCTCAAACAAGTCCGGGCGGAAGCTTGCTGCGGGAGCGGCGGCGTCGATCGGCAGTGCATAAAGCTTGTCCTGGTAGATATAGCTTGAGAAGGAAGGACCGATCGAGTCGTCACGAAGATCTTCAATTTCTTCAGATGAGAGCAGTGAGCGAAGATCGATCAACACACCCGTTGCCTCTGCGTCGCCTGCCATCGGATGATCGATGACGAGCAGGTCGAAATTGTGAGCGAGAGTGGTGATGTCTGCGTGCCCAAATTCGTGTAGACTCCGCTTCTCCCACTGAATCCTCACCCCTGGATGCGTTTCCTCAAAACGCTGTGCAGTCGCCACCAGCGGCGGGAACGCCCTGCTGTGGTTCCAGGTGATGCCACGCAGCGATCCCGGCTTCATGCGGGCTGCTCCGCGAGAGAGGAGACAAGAAGGTTGTTGCCTGTCTTTGCGGAGAGGGTTGCCCCCTCAATCACTTCCATTGCCGCCAATCCAAATGTTGCAGGCGACTGATTACGGCGTGGATCCTGGATGGAATCGATCAAATTCTGTGCCGGAGCCTTATGGGGATAGATTGCATCCTCGTCAAGATCGGGATAAGTACGTGGCCCTCCAACAAGTGGCACAAATTCCAGTCTTCCACGCCAGAGATCAAGGAATAACATCCCGTTGGTGCCGAATACCCGCACCTCGAAGTCCCTGCGCCCACGGCTCGTCGCACCCGTGCTGGCAATCGTGACAATCGAGCTGTCGTCCATGCGCAGATCGAGGGCATCGTAGATGTCGAGCGCCGCGCCATCGTTATGGAATCGCGCAAAAACCTCACTGGGATACGCACCTGTCAGAAAGGTCAGATAAGCCGCTGCGTGAGAAACCTGGGCATAGATTTGCCCACCCCCAGCCACCCTTGGGTCGCTGTAGGTTCCCGCGCGCGGAAGCATATACGGTGTCCCATGCGTGGGCCGGGTATCGGCGCCGCGGAGAAGGTCGCCGATTGGATTGGTCATCAAGACGCTGATCATGCGTACTTGGCCAAGAGCCCCATCGCGTATCAGGCGCTGCGCTTCGGTGCCATGAGCGGTGTGATGCCAGGGGCAGCTGATGAGAAACTGGACGTTGTGCTCATCCGCTGTCTTCACCAGTTCCATGGCTTCGGTGACAGTTAGCGTCATCGGCTTCTCGATCAGCACATGCTTGCCCAGCTCAAGGGCCGCAAGAGCATCTTCGTAATGCAGATGAGGGCTGCTGCTGACTACGACCGCCGAAATACCTTCGATAGCAAGCAGTTCACTGGCGGTAGTACAGGCAACGGGAATGCGAAAATCCCGAGCGATCTTCTGCACCTCCTGCTGGTTGTCGTTTTGAATTGCCACCAATTCCGCGTTTGGATGTTCTAGCAATGCTGGAATGTGTGCGAACGTCGCCCACCAACCGGCGCCGATAACTCCGCATTTGATCTTGTCGTGCACGAGGGGCTCCTCTATGCCTGAAGGTCGATGGGGTCCAGCAGGTCACGATTGAGTTCGACGCCAAAGCCAGGCTTCGTGCCGAGCGTGACATGTCCGTTGACGGGGAGAGGCTCGCCGACGATTGCCTCAAAGATGGGACGTATGCCGGTGCCATCCCCGACAGAAAGATATTCGGCGAATGGCGAGTTCAGGTTGGATTGCACAAAGTGATAGTTGTATACGCCTGAGCCGTGTGGAATGACCGGAACATCATAGGGCTTGGCCATGGCCGCAATCCTTCGGACAGCGGTGAGACCCCCGCACCACTGCATCTCCGGCTGAATAACGTCGCATGCGCGGGCAGCCAGAATTGCGGCGAAGGCCTTTACGTCAAATTCCAGATTGCCAATGGCCACCTGAATCGGGTTGATGCGTGCGCGTAACTCTGCATTCATGTGCTCGGCCCATCCATTCTGCAACGGGTCCTCAAACCATTTGACATCGCAGCCGCGCGCTCGCTCCGCCATCCGGGAAGCGAATTCAATATCCCATGAGAGGTAACAATCCACCATCAGTTCCATCTCCTCGCCAAGCGCGGTACGGCAGTCTTCCAGGCATTTCTGCATCTTGATCAGGCCCATGCGGCCGTCCGCAGTGCCCCAGGGAGCGGCGATCTTTACCCCGATGAATCCACTGTTCTTCCAATGAGAAACCTGATCTGGATGGGTGGTTGCGTAGCAGGGGATTGTCTTCTTGGTTTCGCCACCGAGCAGGCGATACACAGGCTGGCCCAGCGCCCTGCCCATCAGATCCCAAAGTGCCAGGTCTACGCCGCTTATAGCCATCGCCGTCACCCCGCCTAGCCCGTAGGGCATGGTGGAGCGATACATCTGATCCCAGAGCATCTCAATGTTGAAGGGATCTTGCCCGATGAGAAACTTGCTAAAGTGCTGTTCGATCACAGCGCAGGAGAAATAGCCGCCGCCATAGTTGACCGCGCAGCCCGTAACTCCCTCGTCAGTAAGGATTTCTATGGCGTAGGGATCTTGCCCAGGGCCCATCCACAACGTGCGCACCTGCGCATATTTCGGATAGACGGACATCGGGTTCGCAATATGAGAGCCTGTTTGCCAACCGCCTCCCCAGTACTGAGATTCCCCGAAGCGCGCACCTTTTTCCCCGCGATTCCCTGAACGGATCCTGTACAGCTTGATTTGCGTGATCTTCATTCCTTGGCCTCATTGTTGGAGCGGATTGGTTTGCTGGGGAAGAATAGAAAGCAGGTGTGCCACCAGGATCAATGACAAATGCGAAGCTTGATGCATTTTGCGGATATCGCAAATAAGACTATTCGACTCTATAGGGCACCGCTAAACTAGTTCCACAGCCAGAAAATCTCACCTTGGCTCTGAACCGCCAGAGAGATTGTGGTGTGCACCCTAACCGAGACGTGTGGCAGGTAGCTTTCTCGGAGACGATTCCTTATCGGCGTCGGCAAATAAAGTGCTGGGGTAGAACTGGTCTATGTTCTGTGGGGTGATAAGTTGAATGGGCGCATAGACCGCGGGCGGGACCTGCTTCTTTTGGAGCACATCAAGCGCGATCTGGATGACATTGTCTCCGTAGCGTTCAGGAAACGTGGCAATAGAGCCAATCATCCGTGTTTGCGGAGATCGCAATTCGCGGCGAGCCTCCGGGAACGCGCCCACTCCTAAAGCAAGGCAGAGATTGCTTCGGCCAACTTCAGAGAAGGCACGCAGAGCGCCCAGTACCGCCAGATCGTTGACTCCGCAAATAAGCGTCTTGCGTTTCGGGCTGAACTGCACGTGGCGCCGCACCAATTCAAAAGAACGCTCCATCTCGCCACGAGAATCCAGATGGAGAATCTGATAGCTTCCGGGCAATGAACTGCGAACGGCGGATTCTGCGCCCGAAATACGAAGATGCGGAAGAGAGCCGGCGACTTCAAGATTGAGCAATAACAACTCATCGATTTCCCCGTGCCAATATTGCTGTGCCGCCTTTACCAGCGCCTTGCCGGCCAATTGGCCGACACGATAGTTGTCTATCCCAAAAAAGATGGCACCGGGCTGGGGGATCTCGATGGCAATTACGGGTATAGCAGCCTGCTCATATAAGGCCGCCAGTTGTGAACCCATGCGTTCGTAGACCTGGAACTCGATCGCAAGGTCCACTTTTTGCTGTACGAGTCTTTGCGCATTGCGCAATGCTACCTTCGGGCTGTACAAGTTCTCTACTTCAATTAGATCGATCTGATGACGGCCGGCCGCCCAGCGAATTCCTTGTGTCACCGCCTCCGAAAATGAATCCGTGGTCTCCGATGCGTAGCCGATGCGGAATCGCTTTTGTGTAAGCAAATTGACGTTTGACAAATACCTTCGTCCTTCAGGACGACGAAGCAGGCCTTCCTGTTCCAAGGTCTTCAGGATTCGAAACACTATTGTGCGCTCCAATCCAGTTCGTTCCACAACTTCGCTAAGGCTCAACGAGTGCTGAACATCAGCGAAGTGACGCAGGATCGTGCAGGCCCGCGCTACGGTCTCCAATTTGTATCGCGAGTTGTCGTGAGTGGAAGCGGGCATTTCACACCCAAATAGCAGAAGCACAGCGTCGGCAACGAAGGCCGTGTTTTTCGCAATTCGGAGTATAGCACTGATTGCGATACGCGCAATTTTTGATACGGTGCATTTTCATTATTGCCAGCTCAACGTTACGACATTACTCATAGCGTGGAAATAATGGCAGAACGAAATCTGCCTGGGTGATTTCAACTTGGAGGCAAGGCCGGTGAAATATCTCCTACGCAACACCATGCTGCAGGTTGCAGCTTTCCTCTGCTTGTTGACTATCGCAGGTCCATTTCTACACGGGCAGGCGAACGCCGGTGCCATCTCGGGCACTGTTACCGACTCAACCGGCGCTGCCATAGTGGGCGCCAAGGTGACCATTACCAACCAGAGCACTGCGGTCCCTTATGAGAAGACGACTGATAGCAGCGGCTTTTATTCGGTCGAGGGGCTCACCAATGGGCTGTATACAGTCGACGTTGCAAAATCCGGCTTCCAGGAAAGTGTCACGAGCGGGATACAACTCGATCCTGGACAGCGGCGCGCAAGTAACGTCGTGCTCGCAGTTGGCAGCGCGACTGCCCAGGTAACGGTCGAAGCGAATGCGCTGGAAGTCAACACGGAAAGCTCGGAAAGCGCGGGCACCGTCTCCAGTTCGCAAATCGAGAACCTGATGTTGAACGGGCGAAATTTTGAAACACTGGCGCTCTCGATTCCTGGAGTGTCCGATGTACACGGCGCTGACAGCCTGGGCGGCGGCGGCCTTGAGGGTGGTACCTCTCTGATCGTCAATGGTAACTCTGTCGAATACAGCACCTACACTATTGATGGTGTCTACAACATGAACTCCGGCAACATGGCTGGCATCGACATTACGCCGATTCCCGATGGGATTTCCGAATTCTCGGTGGAGAAAGACAGCTACAACGCGAAGTTCGGATTTGCCGGTTCCGCCCAGATCACCGTCTCGACCAAGAGTGGCGGGGAGACGTTCCATGGAAGCGCGTGGGAATACCTGCGCAACAACGACTTCGACGCCTACAACTACTTCTCGACCAGCGCCCCTGGGCTCCATCAAAATATCTATGGATACACCCTGGGTGGCCCGGTCATCATTCCCAAACTCTACAACACGAATCGCGACAAAAAGACGTTCTTTTTCGCATCCAACCAATGGCAAGACATCATTTCTTCGTCCGTGATCAACGGCGCGGTACTTACGCAAGCGCAGCGCAATGGTGATTTCAGCGCCAGTCCGACGCTGCCGGCAGTAAACCCCGTCAACGGGCAACCCAACTCCCTGGCGATAGATGCACACAGCCAGGCACTCCTGGCTTCAGAAGGAAGGACCGACTGCCTTACGAACTCCACGACCATCAATCCAGCATGTCTGGATCCGATTACGGTGGCGTTGCTGAATGCCTATGTTCCTCTGCCGAATAACACTGCGAATGGCTTCAACAATTACATTAACCAGACTCCGGGGAAAACAACTCAACTTGATTATCAGTTCCGCGTGGATCAGCAGATCAATCAGAACAACCAATTGTCCGGGCGGGTCATGTATGAACCGACACTTAACGATTTTCCCAATAACTCGTGGACCGGTACGCCCTACAGCACGATCAGGGATGCCTTCTATACAACAGGCTTCAACGGCGTCCTCCGTGTTCAGTCGCAGATTACGCCCAACCTGCTGAATATTGCGGGCGTGGCGGAAGCGGATGACCGGCCGCATATCCTTCTTACGACGCATAATGGCACGATGCCAACCGGACTGTCGATCGTTGAGGCATTCCCCAATGCGCCGATCGAAAACCGGATTCCGAACATCAACATGGCCCAAGGGTATTCTGGCCTGGGCGTCAGTTCTCAACCTATTTCAGCTTCGGATGGCGAAGGCTCGATCATGGACGACCTGAGCTGGGTAAAAGGCAGACATGTTCTGCAAGCCGGCGCGCTGTATATGTTTGGGATCAAGCGGCAGACGGTTTTCACATCCCCGCAAGGCACCTTTGGGTTCAACGGTACGCACACCGGAGATACGGCTGCGGATTTAATGCTGGGACTGGATTCCAGCTACCAGCAAGACGCCACGGAAAGAGAAGGGGCCTTCCACTATCGGCAAGGCGAAGCCTATTTCCAGGATGACTGGAAGTTAAATCCTCGTTTGACCCTTAACCTTGGTTTGCGCTACGTATATTTCTCCAGCGACTCTGCAAGTGGAGATCAGGTCAGCAACTTCAATCCAGCAAGTTACGATGCATCGCAGGCTCCCGCTGTGAATATAGCCGGACAATTTACAGTCAATGCCTCGAATCAACCCTTGACAACCGGCGGAACTGTTGCAAATCTGCTCAACGGACTCGTTTTCGCGGGGCAAAATGGCGTTCCTTCCGGGTTCTTTATCCCAGTTAAAACAAACTTCGGTCCCCGCGTCGGCTTTGCCTACGATCTGAGCGGACATGGGACGACCTCTGTACGCGGTGGATACGGGATAGGCTACTCGAGAATTCCGGTTGCGCAAATCTACTATGCCTTTGGAGCCAACCCACCGTATAACGCATCGGCAAATATCACCAACAGTCTGCTCGACAATGGAACCGCGGGAGGGTCGGCCGTAGCGCCCAGTCCCCAGGGACTAGATGACAACCCGACGAGCTTCAAGGCGGCTCAGGTCCAGTCCTACAGCTTGACATTGGAGCATCAATTCAAGAGCAATTTGGTTGCAAACGCGGCTTACGTTGGAAGCCAAACGCGTCACATGGTCAGCGGAGTGGGCGGTGGCAACGATATCAATTGGCCCACGGCCGTAACTGCTCCAAGCGTCGGGGGCACGACCTGCCTAGCGGCTACTCAGTCGCCATCAGCTGCCTATGACTATGATCCCTGCATCAGTACCGGAGCTGCCTCATCCCAGTACACGCGTCCCTACCAGGGATACGCCGGAATCGACTACGAGTACGACGAGGGTACCGGCAACTACAATGCGTTCGAGACTTCGGGTCGGTATAACGTCGGCCCATCGCAATTCAGCGTAGCTTACACATTTGGAAAGGCTTTGGCTACTGTGGCCGGACACGGTTCAGGTGCTAACACTTCTCAAGGTTCGGGGCCACAGAATCCGCGCGATTGGGCGGCGGAGTACGGTCCGCCTTCCTATGACTTCAAGAATGACATCAGTGGAACGTGGGTGTATGCTATTCCGTTTTTCAGCCACAGTGACAAGGCTCTAGAGTCCGCCTTGGGACACTGGAGTTTCCAAGGGCTGGTCCTGCACCAGAGCGGGTTTGCCTTAAGTCCGGGCATGTCGACTAACGCCAATGGCTTGACTAGTCGCCCAAATCAGGTGGCAAAAGTCAGTAAAGTGGGTACCATAAAAGAGTGGTTCGACACTGCTGCCTTCGCGGCTCCCGGTTACGGCTTCTATGGAAATGCGAGGAATGGAACGATTCGCGGACCAGGTTATACGTCTGCGAATGTATCTCTTTATAAGTCTTTTCCGCTTTACGACCGTCTCAATCTGCAGCTCCGGGTTGAGGCGTTCAACGTGCTGAACCATCCGAACTTCAATAGCGTTAGTACTGGGCTAGGCAGCGGGAATTTTGGTCAAATCACCAATTCCGGCGATCCCAGGATTATGGAATTTGCGATGAAGATGTTCTTCTAAAGCAGTGTGAATGGTCTGCTTGGCGAGGTGCAGGACCTGCGAGTTCTGCACAATCGCCCGGCAGAGGGAGAAATGCGAACGGGCTCGCGTAGTGCTCAGCAAATTCGTTTGGCGGGTCATATGGGTGTCAGTGGAGGGGGGCAGCTATATCTTAGCTGCCCCCTTGTGCTGAATGAAGAGTCGAGGTTTGGGCTGTGGAAGTCCCAGACGATGAATCGGCTAGCGTCCACAATCAAGCCGTAAGAGAGGCCAATGATGAAGCGGTGTGTGTTTTTGTTTTCACTGATTGCCATACTTTTTGTATCCAGCGTCAAGTGCTCTTCGCAGAGCATCGGTGCCGACGCCGATTCACTTTATCGCAGCTTCCTCGATCCTCCTCATGACTTTTCTCCCATGCCGTTCTGGTTCTGGAACGGAAAGATGGAAGGCCCGATCATCCAGCAGCAGATCCGAGCCATGGTAGACCAGCATGTCTATGGAGCTTTTCTTCATGGGCGCGACGGTCTTCAAACGCCGTATTTATCAGAAGAATGGTTCAAGGCAATAGGCGCCGGCCTCGAACAGTCCCGGAAATCGGGTTTCGAATTCAATTTTGTAGATGAATACGACTGGCCCAGCGGCGAAGTGCGAAACGTATGGATGGCCGGCAATCATCAAAGCGAGGTATTGGCGAAGCGTCCCGACCTTCGCATGAAGACATTGGCCTATGAAGCGAAGGTCATCGATGGGCCGCAGGCGGTCGATCTGCCCGCAAGTCCGGATTTGCAAGCGGTCGTCGTCGCGCGCTGGCTGGGAAAAAACCAGATCGACGCTGCGAGCCTTGCTCTGCTCGACTCAGATGGAAAGGACGGACATATCCAGTGGACCGCACCTGCGGGTCAATGGGTCATGGTGCAGTTTAGCCTGAAGCCCGCGATGGGCTTCGACGGCGGCTTCGTTGACCTCATGAATCCCGACACCACCAACCTATTCTTCGATCTCGTGTATGGAGAGTACCATCGTCGATTTGCTTCCTATTTCGGAAGCACCATCCACTATTCCTTCGCCGATCATGAAGGAGATTACGGCTATCGCATCGCCTGGACGCCGCAACTGTTCACCGCATTCAAGGAGCGGACAGGATACGATCTGCACAAGGTCCTGCCGCTGCTCATCTATAGCGGTGGCGATCAGACCACGAAGGTTCGAGCCGACTATCTCTCAACCGTGACAGAGTTGTATGGGAATTCGTTCTGGAAGGGAATCACCAAATCTGCCGAAGGGTTCGGTATCCATCGCACCGGTCACGCGTGGGAAGAGAGCCTGCAGTGGGCCGCCGCGCTTGAAGGAAGTCTCTTCACGGTGGAGCGGGGGCTCAATCCTGTAGGCGTAGATTCGCTCGTGGACTTTGGTCGTCAGCCGTTGAACTTCAAGGTGGCACAATCGGTGGCGGACTTTGAAGGCCGCCGCTTTGCCTGCGAAAACCAAGGGGTACAAGGGACAGACTCTTATCTCGATCTTGAAGGGATTCGCAAGGGCACCAATGGCATTGGCGTCTCAGGTGTGAACCTATTCATTCCGCATGCCTTCAACTATGATCGGGGCCGCGCCAATTATCCGCCCGACTGGATGCACCAACCCTACTGGTCCTATTTCCACACCTATGCGGACTATACGCGACGCATAAGCTATATGAACGCGGACAGCCAACATGCAACGAATGTGCTGCTTTACTATCCCATCACCACGATGTGGGCCGAAACCCGTCCCTTGTTCTCAGGAGAGACCGACTATCAGCAGATTGGTCAGCCCGCAGCCTGGAAGAATCAGACAGTTCTGGTCAATGATTACTACACGCGAATCATCCTTGAGTTAACCAACCATCATTGGGACTACAATATTGCGGACGACCAGTATATTGAAAATGCGCGCGTCGAAGGCAATGAGTTAGTCATAGGGCCGCAGAGATTCCGCGCAATCATTCTTCCTCCCATAACAACGCTCAGTCGAACCACACTGAAGAAGCTACAGGAGTTTCACCAGGCCGGCGGAATCATTCTCGGCATACGCCTCCTTCCCACAGCTTCGCCGGAAACGGGTGATAACGACGCAGTGATCAAGGCGGGAATCGCGTCGATCTTTGGCTCCGGCGTCGCAGGCGCGCAGGCTTCGGGCGGCGAGAACAGTGGCGCGAACACTGGGGGCTCCTTTTATATAGACGACTCTGTCGACGCCTTGATCGCCACTCTTGACGCACATGTACCCAAGGACATCCAACTCACGTCCGGCCCCGCGCAGCACCTCTTTGTCGAGCATCGCCGCAAGTTGCAGGAAGACTATTATTGGGTCGTTAACGACACCGATCGGAAACGCGTGAACGAGGTCCACTTTGCTGCAAAGGGAATCCCGGAGAAATGGAATGCCCTAACTGGGGCGAAGGAACCGCTCTTCTATGTGAATGGCCCTACGGGAACGGATGTACGTCTCAATCTGGATCCGTGGGACGCTTTCTACGTGGTTTTCCATCCTCTTACAGGATCCTTGCAGGATGCGGTTCTTGAAGCGACCAATGCAGAGAGTCTGGATAGCGTAACTCGCCAAGGTAAGACAGTGAACGTGCATGTGTTAGGACCGGTGAGTACTTCTGACACATTTGTCGAACTGCGTAACGGCGCAGAAATCTACAAGGGCTCGGCATCGAACGGCGGCGCACAGCCTCTCACATTAGGTGGCAAGTGGCAGTTTCGACCACAGCCGGATCGCGTGTCCGTTCCCTACGCCAGGGTAAGTGATGCGCCTGAGGTGACAGGCGGCAAGCGTGGCTGGGCAGCATCTGACTTCGACGATACAGACTGGCCTGAAATGTGGTTGAACGAAGAGCAGAATACGGTTCGCCACTGGCAATTGATCGGACCCTTTCCAAATACGGACAACGATGGCTTTGCCAAGATCTATCCACCGGAGCAGGAATTCGATCTCCGCAAAAAATACGATGGTCTCGACGGGCAAGTGGGCTGGGAAGATTACAACGGCAACGAACCTCGCTTGGCACTTGGTGGCTGGGACATCTGGATGAAAACCGAGGGAGGCAGTTCATCGGACTCTGGATATATCGTGAACTTCAGCTCAGAGTTGTCGACAGAAGGGAAGAGTTGGGTTGTGAGTTATGGACACACCTATCTATATTCTCCCAGCGATCAACATGCACAGTTCATCGTGGCTGCCGATAACTGGACTGGTATCTGGCTGAACCACAAGCAGGTATTTGCACAACTACGAACTCCATTCTGGTACGAGATCAACGACAACTGGGCTGATCGTGTTCCGGTGGACCTTCACAAAGGCTGGAACGAAGTCTTGGTGAAAGTAGGAAAGGGCAGAGGTGCAGCCAGCGGCTTCTATGGGTTCTCATTCCGTGTCGCAGATGATAATGGCGTCACTCTTTCTGATGTGGCGGCCAGTACTTCTCCCGAAGAATTGCATGGTTCTGGCACGACAGACGCCGATATGCGCTGGTACCGTATACAGGTACCGCCCGGCTGTGTGGCTGTTGTGCCGCCTGTCTTTCACGGTCCTTATCGAATGTTGATCAACGGCAAGGAGTTGAGTCCAAAAGGCAACGCGCCCGTCGATATACATGGTAGTCCCCAAGGCGAAAAGAACACCCTCGTCATCATCGCCCGCAAGGACGATTCGCTGGTCGCTCCAGTTCAGTTTGTGACCGGTGAGACGCCTTTCTTGCTCAAATCGTGGACGCAAACCGGTCTTGCCAATTTTTCTGGAACTGCTGTCTATACCAAGACATTCGTTCTTCCTGACAACTTCCGCGACAAGCGAGTCATGATCGACCTCGGACGCGTAAGTTCCGTGGCGGATGTGTTTGTAAATGGCCAGCATGCGGGCACGCTGGTGTGGAGGCCTTATCAGCTTGATATCTCGAAGCTGATCAAGCCTGGCGAGAACGAGATTAAGGTCCTAGTTACAAACACTGAGGCAAATCAACGCGCGGTGGGGACGTCGCATCACATATTGGCGGCGATCGACATCTGCGGAATGGAAGGCCCAGTACAAGTGATTCCATTTGTCGATCGCGTATTGACACTGCATGTGACCCAGGACGATAGCAAAGGACAAGAGGCACAGAAGAAGTGAGCACAGAAAGAGTCAAATGTCTCTCCAACCCACAATCAACCCGAACAGGCTCCTTAGTGCCGGGGCCTGTTCCCTCCAAGGGACAACAGCGGCGGGCACTGGCTTGTTCGGGCTCAAGGAATCAGGAGCGAACAACGGAAAACGTCGATTAATGGGCGACACCAGGTTGGAGACTTTGATTTTCGGCTTCGGGCCACAGCGTGATGACGGCAATGCATTTGCCATAGAGAAAATCGCGTCGTAACCCATCCAGGCAGACGCTGTGCTGGTATGACCCTCCACGGCATCAGTCGTGAGGCGAATAGTGAAGATAATGTGTCTTGCAACACAGAACTACAGGAAGGATTTTTTCTAGGATGGAGCAGAGATGAATGAACAACATCCGCTTACGCAGGCCGTGGTTGATGGGCGGCGCAAAGAAGTCGGCGCGCTCGTAACGCAGTGTCTTGAAGCCGGGGAAAGTGCGGGTTCGATTCTTGAGAACCGCCTGGTTCCCGGCATGATGATTGTCGGAGAGCGCTTCAAACAAAACGAAATTTTTGTGCCGGAGATGTTGATCGCCGCGCGAGCCATGAAGGAAGCACTCAAGGTGCTTGAGCCTTTGCTTCTGGTGGCCGGTGTCAAGCCGGAACACACCGCCGTGATCGGCACTGTGGAAGGAGATCTGCACGACATCGGCAAGAATCTGGTGGCGATGATGTGGAAGGGCGCGAACATCGAGGTGATCGACCTGGGTGTAAATGTGCCCGCGGCCAAATTCGTCGAGTCGGTCAAGCAGCACAAGCCGCAGCTTGTGGGTTTGTCGGCGCTGCTCACAACGACCATGCCGGCCATGCGCGACACAGTGAAGGCAATTCGCGACGAGGGCCTGGCCGTCAAGATTGTGATCGGCGGAGCGCCGATTACGCGCGAGTTTGCGCGCGAGATTGGAGCCGACGGTTACTCGCCGGATGCCGGCTCTGCAGTGGATACGGCGATCGAGCTGCTGCGGGCCACTGCCTGAGCCGATTCAAGAAAGAAAATATCCATGCACTATAAGTCTTTGGCAATTGAAGATCCTTCTGAGCTTATTTTTGGCATCTCGCCGAAGCCTGTCCTCACGCGCAGCGGGATGGTCATTGGCGGCGGCACGGTCTATCCGGAACTGAATTTCACGCTGCCTCCGATGAAGATTGACGCCGGCACCATGCCGGAGGTGCGCCACAATTACGAGCAGATCATTGCGGGTGCGTTGGGGCGCGCGGCGGAACTGGATGCTCCCGGCGTGGTGATTGAATTTGAAACGCTGCCGCCGATGACCGAACATCCGGCCTGGGGATTGGAGATTGCCAAGATTCTGCTCGAAGGCATGCAGCAGGAAGCATGCCGCAGCGGCTTGAAGAGTGTGCTGCGCATGACACCCAACGACAACCGCGAGTTCGAGCGGCCTCCGCTGATGCGCCGGGGACGGTACTGGGACGCAATGCTGGAATTGTTTGAAGGCTCGGCTGCGGCGGGAGCTGAGTTGCTCAGCATCGAATCGGTGGGCGGTAAAGAACTGCACGATGAGGCGCTGGTCAACGGTGACCTGGCAGGCAGCCTATTTTCTCTTTGCATTCTGGGCGAGCGCGACATGCGCTTTTTGTGGACCAATCTGCAGACGATCGCCGATAAGCATGGTGTGAAGTGCGCCGGCGATACCGCGTGCGGCTTCGGAAACACCGCCATGGTACTGGCCGAGCAGAAGATGATTCCGCGCGTGTTCGCGGCCGTGGTGCGGGCGATTACGGCAGTGCGGTCGCTGGTGGCCTACGAATGCGGCGCGGTGGGGCCGGGCAAGGACTGCGGCTATGAGAATCCAATACTCAAGGCCATTACCGGCTATCCGATGGCGATGGAAGGCAAGACCTCGGCCTGTGCGCACCTGAGCCCCATGGGCAATCTTGCCGCAGCGTGCTGCGATACCTGGTCCAACGAATCGGTGCAGAATATCAAGCTCCTTGGCGGCATGGCGCCGACTTGCTACATGGAACAGCTGATCTACGATTGCCGCTTGATGAACACCGCCCGCGGTCACGGAAAAGAATCTGCACGGCAGCTCCAGCGCTGGTTCGTGGAGTCCGATGCGGCGCTCGACCCGCAGGCATTCATCCTCTCGCCTGAATCTTCTGTGGCTCTGGCGCGGGTTATCGTGAACAGCGACTCGTATTATCACGCCGGCGTGGCCGTGGCGCGCAAGGCGGTCGAGTTGCTGCGTGAAGCATATGGCCAGGGGAAACTGCACATCGAGCCCAAAGAAGTGGCTTGGTTCGATACGATGCAGGACGACCTGGATGAACTGCCCGAAAGTGAATCCGAATTCATCGGTCGGCAACTAGCCCTCGCCGATCGCTCGCGATTCCTGCCCCAAGAATACGAGTTGAAAGGCTGATATCATGACTCCCCGTGAGCGCATCCTGGCTATCTTGAACCGTGAACCGGTGGACCGACTGCCGGTAGATCTCTGGCACACACCGGAGATCGGCGAGCTTCTGCGGCAGTATTGCGGCGTGGCGGACGACCTTGCGATGTATCGCGCTCTCGGTTTGGACAAGATTGTCTGGGCGTTCATGGACTACCGGACCGATGCTGGGGAACGCGCGGGAGGCCAGTCTGGCGCCGGCGCCGAAGGCGGCAGCCGTACCATGTGGGGCGTGCCACTCAAGGACGTTCAAGCCGGCGCCGCCCATTACTCGGAGTTCGGATCCGCGCCGCTGGCAGATTACGAGACCCCGGAATCGCTGAACGATTACCCCTGGTGGCCCAGTGTAGAAGGCTTCGATTATGACAGTGCGGTAGCAAACGTACGCGAGGCGGCGAAGGATTTTGCGGTTATAGGGCCGTGGGTTTCGTTCTTTGAGATTTACTGCCAGTTGCGCGGGATGGAACAATCGATGATGGACCTGATTGAAGCCCCGGAACTGGTGGACGCGATTCTCGATCGTGTGGAGTTCATTCAAACTGAAATGATGCGCCGCTTCTTCGCGCGTGCCGGCAAGTCGCTCGACCTGGTCTTTATCAGCGACGACATTGCCGGCCAGACTTCGCTCCTGATGGCGCCCGCTCAATGGAAACGGTACTTGCAGCCGCGCCTGAAGCGCTGGTGCGAACTGATACATTCCCATGGCTTGCGAGCGTTTTACCACACGGATGGCGCTGCACGCCCTCTGCTGGGAGCCATTCTCGACAGTGGCGTGGACGTACTCAACCCGATTCAACACGCCTGTCCGGGAATGGATTTGAAAGAACTCAAACATGAGTTTGGTGATCGCGTCATATTTCACGGCGGTGTGGACAATCAGTTCGCGCTGCCTCGCGGCACACCCGAGGACGTTTGCCGCGAAACCCGGTATTGCCTCGACACTTTGGGCGATGACCGGCAGGGCTTCATCTGTTGCTCATGTCATAACGTCCAGGCTGGTACCCCGCTGGAGAACATCCTTGCCATGATCGAGACCGTTCAGCGCGAACCTCTCCAGTGACGTTCGGCAAGGCAACAGTTCAGAAACCAAAACCACTGCTCGCTTCAACTCGTGCAGGCTGTCTGCCGCTACTCTCCGACGAAGAACGCGCTTTGAAGGCGCAACGATTCCCGATAGAGGTGGAAATCATGAAATTCGCATGCCCTTTGTTTGTTGCTGTTGTTCTTTATCGCATCATTGCCGCTGACTTTGGCGCACAACATTTGTGGCTCTTGGATTTTTCGCCGTTGGCCGCTCTCGCATTGTGCGGCCCCGCGATTTTCCCACGTAGAGTGGCTTTTCTGTTACCGCTGTCGATCTTAATGATTTCGGACGTCGTGCTAAATGTTCATTTTGGTGCAGTGTTCGTTCCCGGCGAAATGCTGCCGCGTTACGCGGCGCTTGGATTGATCGCCATGCTCGGACTGCGGCTCAGAAAGAGCCGCAGAGCGGGAGCGTTTCTATTTGCGAGCGTGGCCGGGTCCTCGGCTTTCTATCTCATTACCAATACGGCTTCATGGTTGACCAGCCCTGCGTATGCCAAAACTCTTGCGGGCTGGGGCCAAGCTCTCACCATTGGCCTGCCAGCCTATCCGCCAACTTGGTTGTTCTTTCGTAACTCACTTGTCAGCGACGTGTGCTTCACGGCGGCATTTCTTCTCTCGCTGACGCTGGTGAGTCATATCAAGACATCCGTCAAGAGCAGTTCCCTTGCGAGTCCACTGCAAGAGAACTGCTGCGACTGAAACTCTTGAGTCACTGTCGACGGTCTGTGCTGCGCCTCGCTAAAATTACGATCTGTTGTTGAGTCAAACAGACGATCGCGATGAATCAATTAAACGCTTGAATACTTCTTGCAGAGCGACTGGATTTCATCAATCAACTTGGGCACACCCGAAGCGGGAGGTAGACTGCCAGGGTAGCTGGCCTCGTATTCGGCCGATACAAAACCTTGATGCCCAGCTTCCGCGAAGATCTTCCAGACGCGTTCCATATCCACAAGAGTGTGATCATAAAAGTGGTCGCGGATGTGAATATTGGTGGCGTAGGGTATACATTTGGCAATCTGCGCGTAGGCGTCTTGAGTTGGCGTGGGGATGAAGTTTGTAATGTCGAGATTGACGCCGGCATAAGGCGAATTCACGCGTTGCATGATCTCAACACATAGGTCCGCGCTTTGCGTCACGCCTTCGTGGTCTTCAACCCCAAGCGTAATGCCCTTCTTGCCGGAATAGTCGCATGCGGCCTTCATGGATTCGACCACCCAATCTACGGCTTCCTGCAGGCTGGAGCCTTGCGGTAGTGTTCCGGCAAAAATCCTGAGATGAGAAGCTCCGAGCTGGTCTGTGACATCAACCCATGCCTTGATCTGATTCAGACTGTCGGCGCGCTTTGCAGCGTCGGGCTGGACCATGCTGACTCCGCATGCAGCACCCGAGAAGGCCAAGGAATGCTTGTATGCCAGGTGGCGAAGGCTATAGAGATACTCTGGATCTGTAGACTTGAGATAATACACAGTCATATCAATCCCAACTAGCCGCAGGTCTACAGCTTTGCGTATAAATTCTTCCAGCGTCATCGGGCCGTGCCTCAGGTCCTTATCGTAGGAATAGGCACAGCATCCCGGAAATAACCGTGTCAACTTGGACTTGTCTGCCTTGACCTCCGGTCGTGCTGCGGCGGCGGCTTGTTTCCCAACCACTCCCATATCTGCGGCTGCCAAAGCGCCAAGTCCAACGGCTCTCACAAACTGACGACGATCTATCATGGAACGCATCCTTTCTCCCGGGTTGCAAATGTCTCTGGGGTGTGCCGTTCGCAACAATCGCAACTCTTACCCCACGAACGAACCAAGGTAGCATCCGTAGTTGCTGCCGTCAAAGGTAAGTTAGAGAGCAGGAGCGGCAGGGAGATCGGAATCGAATTTGCTCGGCCGGCATAGCTTCCCCTCCGGAAAGCAGCATCACCAACAACGAGTTCGGCGGCGCGGATTAAAGATTGTGCTTTGGGAAAATTGCAAGATCCTTGGAGTATTTGCCGACGAAATTGCTCCGCCGGAACCTTGCAAGACCTGGCCAGAACAGGGCAAGCAGAGGGCTGGTACTTTGCCAAGAGCCAAGAATGCACGAGGAGGAGGACCCTGTTAGACCTTCGACGGCTATACTCGTGTTTTGCGCATTCCATGAGAGGAAAAACACTTGATGCAAGCATTCATAAGCGAGATTGATCGGCGTGCATTCTTACGACTTGCTGGCGCAGGCCTGGGAGCTGCGGCCTTCGGCGCGACCTCAACCACACTTCCCGGGGAAGAATTAATAGGGCTCAAAGCAGTCACTCCTAAGGAGCCGGTTCTTCGCATTGAAGCAGACCCCAAGCGCGCATGCGTTGCGGTGTTGAGTTGGGACACAGAAGGGGGAAATAAGGCGCAGACAAACCTGCTACGCGCGGATTCGCCTCTTGTGCTTCGTGTTCGTGTTGGAGGAGAGTGGCGCGTGAGCAGCGACCTTCAAACACACTTGGGAAAGACCGGGGACGGTGAAACATCATACGCACTGAGTGTCTCAACTGATGCCGAGCTCCATTGGTCTCTTCGCCCGTCTTCGGGCAGCCTCATCATGACCGTGTCGGGGCAAGGCAGCAGCGTACGTGACATCGAAGCAGTAGAGATGCATTTTCCATTTGATCCCCTGGTCACACCGACGACTATTCTTCCCCAAACCTGGCGTGAAGATGGATCGGGAAGTCTGCCTGCCGTCCTATCAAGCCCGGATTTCGGGCAGATCTTACTTGACGATCAGTCCCATCCAGGTGTCAAGGCCAGACTGGAAGGCAACCGCGAAAAGCACACAGTTGACTTGATCCTGGAGCTTCCCGGAGTCGGCGCCGGCGACGTGTACAAGCTCACCTGCACACCAGTGCGTTTGGCTCCTCCGGAGGGGATGACCGAGGAAGGTCTTTGGCAGGAGGTCCGTCGGGGATGGTTTAACACCTGGCAACCTAGCTCGCAGTGGGGTGATCAAGGAAGGCCATTTAGTGCGCCCGAAGGTATCCTGGCCAACAATGTCATCAGCGACCCTGTAAGTTTTGCATTGCAGTTTTATGCAGACCAGGCTCTGTGGACACCAGAAATCGCGCCCGGAATCTCGGTGATGGATCAAGTTCGGCGATCAATCAACTGGTGGCTCGACCATCGCATGGATCCCTCCGGAGAGGTGATCGGGTATTGGGATTATCGGCATTTCCTGGATGCGAACCCGGGAATTCTTATAGCTTCGTGGGACTATGTGGAAGCGACAGGGGATCGTGCTTGGCTAAAGGAACGAATCGATCGATTGGAGCTGCTTTCTGCCTTTCTGGAGCGGCGGGATGTGGACAACGACGGAATGGTCGAGGCCACGCAAAGTGGCAACGATAACGCTCTTATCGAGCCTGCACGATCATGCTGCTGGTGGGACGCATTGAACTGCGGCCATAAGGATGGTTATACCAACGCGTTGATCTACCGTGCCTGGCGATGCCTGGCGGAGCTCGAAGGACTGCTAGGCCGGGTACAGCAGCAGGCACACGTCACTGAACTGGCTGACCGGTTAAAGGCCGTCTACTTCAAGACGCTCTACAATCCGACTACCGGCTGGCTCGCCTGGTGGAAGAGCGCCGACGGACAGTTGCACGACTACGCCACGCCAATAGTGAATGGATTGGCTATCGAGTACGGCTTGGTGGAACCAGACGAAGGGCGCAGGATACTGGCGCGCCTATGGAAGAAAATGCAACAGGTGAGATTTACTCGCCTCGACCTTGGACTGCCTTGCACGCTGGTTCCTGTGCGCAGAGCCGACTATCTCCAGCCCAGCGGTCTTGGCGTGCCCCATCGCGAAGATGGAACGGACACCTTTCAAGACTATATGAATGGCGGAATATCAGCGGGCCACACGCTGCACTTTATCATGGCCCACCATATTGTGGGTGAGCCAGAAAAGGGTGACGAGATCCTACGGGCGATGTTGGACCGGCAAGCCAGAGTGGGATTTCAAAATGGCGTCCAAAACACAGCGAACAAAGGAATCGATTGGACTAATTGGAACGGTGCCCCGAAAGGGTACGAGGGATACCTTGCGGACGTGTTCATGTTCATGCAGGCTGCTGTCTTGCGGGAACCTTCACTTCGCGCTCGCTTTTACCGGCCACTCACGGCTCGACCGGCGAGCAACGTGGTCCGCCCCCAAACAAGCAAATGAACGGTTTCGCAAAGTGGTCCCACTCATACACTCGGGATCGACAGGAAGCACAAACAATATGAAAGCAACCATCTTCATCGTCAGTTCTCTCCATCGATCCAATGTCAGAATGCGCCTGGGGGCCGCAATCCTGTTTGGGTTATTCGCCGCGCAATGTAACGCGGCTACCATCACTGTTTCCCATTTGCGCTGCGAGAATCTTCTCGATCCCTTGGGAATAGATGTTGCCAAACCACGACTAAGTTGGATTCTCGACTCGATCCGCCCCAATGAAAGGCAGACAGCGTACGAAGTCGTCGTGGACGGCCAGTGGGACTCCGGTCGTGTTGAGTCCGATCAGTCGATCAATGTTGAATATGGCGGAAAAGAACTGGCTTCGGCCACTCGCTACGCATGGAAGGTGCGGGTTTGGGACGCGGAGGGCAGTCCTTCGGACTGGAGCCAACCTGCGACGTTCAGTACTGCTTTGAAGGATTGGTCGGCGAAGTGGATAGGTCTCGATGAGCGAGGGAACGCCGTTGGATTGGAGGGGGCGCAATGGATATGGTTCCCTGACGGCAATCCTGCGCAGAGCGCGCCAGCCGGCGCCCGCTACTTCCGGCGGATTGTTGCAATGCCTCCGGGACGGGAACTGGTCAAAGCTACATTTATTGTTACCGCGGATAGCAGTTTCGAACTATCCATCAATGGTGAAAAAGTTGGGCAGGGAGATGACTTCCGAAAGCCGGTCACTTTGGATGTCACCCATATTTTGCGAGCCGGCGACAATGCATTCGAGATTAGAAGCGATCACATTGGCGGAACACCGGCGGGATTGATTGCAAAACTGCACGTCGAATTTGTCCAGGGAGATCCGCTGGAAGTGGCCACAGACGAGGAATGGCAGACAAGCACCGACAGCAAGTCCTGGACGGCGGCGAGGCCACTGGGTGCGCTGGGCATGGCGCCGTGGGGAACCATCCTGGACGCGCGACGGCTACCCGCCCGATATCTGCGCCGGGAGTTTGCGATTACGAAGAAAGTCAAACGCGCCACTGCATATGTCAGCGGATTGGGCTTTTTCGATCTCTCTCTGAACGGAGCGAAGGTTTCCGAGAACGTAATGGACCCGGCGTTATCGGATTATGCCAAGGCTACGTACGTGGTGACGTTCGATGTTACGAATCAATTGCACATGGGCGCCAACGCGCTGGGCGTGATTCTGGGCAACGGGCGCTTCTACCCGCCAAGGCTTGAAATCCCGGCGCACACGACCGCCTATGGTTGCCCCAGGCTGCTGCTGCAGTTGGAAATCGAGTACGAGGACGGCACCAGGAGTGCGGTGATCAGCGACGAAACCTGGCGACTTACGGCTCAAGGCCCGATTCGGGCTAACAGCGAATACGATGGCGAGGAGTACGATGCGCGGCTGGAAATGCCGGGTTGGAATCGTGCCGGGTTCGACGACGCGAAGTGGGAGCAGGCGCAAGTGGTGGCAGCTCCGGGCGGCGCGTTGACAGCACAGATGATTGAACCCATGTGGGTTACGCAGATCATCCACCCGGTGGCAATCACCAATCCCTTACCCGGAACCTACATTGTCGACATGGGACAAAACTTCTACGGGACGGTGCGACTGAGAGCGGCTGGGGCCGCCGGAACCCAGGTGCGCATGACCAGCGCCTACAGTCTGAATCCTGACGGAACGCTCAAGACGGCAGACAATCGTTCCGCTCGTGCCACCGATGTCTACACCTTCAAGGGCATAGGTATGGAGGCCTGGAATCCTCAGTTCAAAGGGCAAGGATTCAGGCGGGTGCAGGTAACCGGCTTTCCCGGCACGCCTACGGTAGATAATTTCGAGGGCCTGGTTATCCATACGGCGACGGAACCTGTGGGCGAATTCCAAAGCTCGAACGACCTGGTAAACAGGATTCATCAGTCACTGTGGTGGGGGATGCGGATGTTCCTGCGCTCTGCGCCTCTCGACCCTGACCGAGACGAGCGGCAGGCGTGGGTGGGCGATCCGGCCAAGGATGCGGAGAGCGAGGCGTTCAACTACAACGTCGAGCCGTTCTATGCAAAATGGATGGATGACGTGGAGAGATCGCAAAGGGCCGATGGTTCGCTGCCGGATGTCTCAATGTACTGGACATGGGGCGACGGCGTGGAGTGGCCCAGCGTTTTCACGATTATTCCGGATTGGTTCGTGGATTATTATGGCGATCGCCGCGTGGCGGAAACGCACTACGCTGGCATGAAGACCTGGGTTGTGGCGATGCGGCGGCATGAACTGCCAGACGGCACGCTGAAGGGTACCAGCTACGGCGACTGGTGCGATACCTACTCGATGGACGGGAAAGCACCCGACACCGGCGGGACGCCTCGCGAGTTAGTGTCGAGCGCGTATCAGTACCATAACTACCGGATCATGGAGCGGCTTGCGGAGTCTATGGGACATGCAGAAGATAGGCGCGTTTTCACTGATTTGGCGGACAAACTGAAAGAGGCGTTTAACCGGAAGTTCCTCGACTCCCAGACCCACACTTACCAGGGAGGGACGCAAACTGGCTACGTTCTGGCGCTGGCATTCGGTCTTGCGCCCGCGGAGCAGCGGGACGCCCTCATTGCCAATCTCATTGACGACATCATGGTCATGCATCGTGGCCATTTGTCAGTTGGCCTGGTCGGTATGCAGTGGCTAATGCAGACGCTCACTGATATCGGACGGCCCGATGTTGCCTGGACCATCGCCACGCAGACCACCCGGCCAAGCTGGGGCTACATGCTATCCAAGGGTGCAACAACTATCTGGGAACGATGGGACTTTGACACACGTGACCCAGGCATGAATAGTGAAGCGCTGCTGATCCAAGCCGGCAATCTGGATGCGTGGTTCTATCAGACACTGGCAGGCATCCGACCCGCTGCGCCGGGCTTTAAAAAGATTCACATCCAACCGGCAATCGTTGGCGACTTAACGTGGGTGAAAGGCCATTTCGATTCACCTTATGGGCGGATTGTCAGCGATTGGAAGATCGAGGGAAACCGACTGACCATGGATGTCACCATTCCGACCAATACCACCGCAACCATCGTGGTGCCCGGGAAAGGCGGGGGTACCCATGAGGTCGGCTCAGGTCACTACGAGTTTTCTTCGCTGGACTCGAATTGGAAGTGGGCCGTTACGAAATGACGCTGGATTCTCTGCGGAAGCAGGGAGGCAGGCTAATTCGCCTGCGTATTCTTCGCCGGAGGCCACAGCAGTTCTCTCCATCATCGTGTCGCGCCCAAGAAAGGCCTAGGCCGCACCGTCATGGCGCATTGAAATTGCAACTCCCCCAAGGTCCTTACGCTCAGGCCGTAACCGGACACACAAAGAAGTGCTTTGGATTGTCTTGGATCGACAGAGCAAGATGAGAGTACGATGATGCTTACCCAGATGGGCAACTCGAGAATGTGCGCGGTTGATCCCCCCAATGCCGTGCAACACGAGGACTCCAGCACAGGTAGGCTTGGAAGGACCAAGGCATGGACGACGCTGGGGAAACCGGGCTGTACCCAGGAAGCCCAAGCAGAACCTACTTCATGCGAACGACGATGCTCGCTATCGCATTGGCAGCCTTATGGACCTCCGCGTCCTGGGCCGTGGAGCCCGGCCCGCTCACGACGCTGCACGCGATCCACGCCCTGACGAAGACAGAGGCCAGGGGTGGGCTGCCCGTCGCTTTCGAAGCCACGGTTACCTACTACAACAGGAGCGACGTAGACCTTTTTGTTCAAGAGGGCGGGGAAGCCATCTATGTGGAGGCGAAGCCGAATCAAAATCTAGCTCCTGGCGATCGAGTTCTGGTGCGGGGCAAGACGCGGGAGAGCTTCACCCTGGATGTGCTCAGCGACAGCGTGACCCTGCTTCATCACGGCGTGCCTCCCAAGCCCGTGCCAACTGACTTTGAACAACTGATCCGCGCTGAACGCGATTGCATTCTGGTCGCTGTCCGTGCCACGGTCCACAGTGCGGACACAGTGAACTTCGGAGATGCGCACGAGGTTTACCTCAGGTTGCTCATGGACGGAGGGTATGTTGACGCGACGGTCATCGGAATCGACGCAAGCGTGCTCAAGGAGCTTTTTGACGCCGAGGTAGAAGTTACCGGGGTAGTATCAGGAAAGTTCGACAACAAGATGCAACTTGTCGGCATCCTCCTTGAGGTTCCAACACTTGAGGATGTGAGGGTCTTGAAGCGTGCAGAAGTAAGTCCGGACTCGCTCCCGATCACACCCATGGATGGGGTTCTGTCCAGTTCCTTCGTGCGCGATCTGACGCGCAGAGTCCGGGTTCAGGGGACTATTACCTACTACCAGCCGGGTTCAGCAGTCGTACTTCAGAATGGTGCCAAGAGTCTGTGGATCTCGACCCATTCGAATGTTCCCCTGCGGGTCGGCGATGAAGCGGTAGCTACCGGCTTTCCAGACGCGCGTGAAGGCTTTCTGGCCCTGACAGACGGTGAAATCCAGGACACCGGCATCTTCGATCCCGTCTCGCCGCAGCCCTCTACATGGCACCAGCTTGCGACCTGGAATAGCGGCGACCCCGATGGCCATCAGAACGACCTGGTTTCCTTTGAGGGCCAGGTAGTGGCCGCGGTCCGGGCAGACTCGCAAGACGAGTTTGTTCTGGCCGCGGACGGCAAGCTCTTTACCGCAATCTATCGCCACCCGCCCGGCAATCGGCCGCTTCCACCGATGAGGGACATCCCGCCGGGAACGAGAATTCGCGTCACCGGCATCTGCATGGTGATGCAGCCCAATTCCATCTCGCCGACCGAACAAGAGGCACCCTTCAACATCCTGCTCCGTTCCTTCGACGATATTCTGGTCATCGCGAATCCTTCCTTGCTTAACGTTCGCAACCTTATCTATCTCGTCGCCTTGCTGCTCGCATTGCTGTTTGTGGCCGGCGTCAGGGGTTGGGTGATTGAACGCAAGGTACGCTTCCAAAACGCTACTTTGGCTTACAGTGAGCGCCTCCGCAGCCGTATCCTCGAGGACATCAATGGCTCTCGTCCTTTGGCAGAGCTCATTGAGCAGATTGTTGGAATGGCCTCCTTCAAATTGAGCGGCGCTCCCTGTTGGTGCCAGATCGTCGATGGGGCGCGACTCGGGAATTGCCCGGCCAGCCTGACTTCCTTCCGCCTCGTCCAAGCGCCGATCCCCGCCCACTCCGGTCCGCCGCTCGGTACGATCTATGCCGCCTTTGATCCGTTGACCAAACCCAGCGCCTACGAGTCAGCGACCCTCTCCTCGGCTGCGGCGCTGACCGCTCTGGGAATCGAAACTCGGCGGCTCTACTCCGATCTGGTCCACCGCTCCGAGTTCGACTTGCTCACCGACATCCACAACCGATTCTCCCTGGAAAGCTATCTGGCTCAGCAAATTGAACAGGCGCGACAGACGGCGGGCATTTTCGGATTAATCTATATCGACCTCAACAATTTTAAGCAGGTAAACGATGTCTACGGCCACCGGTTTGGAGATCTTTACTTGCAAGAAGTGGCGATGCGTATGAAGCGCCAGCTTCGCGCCTTTGATATGCTGGCCCGGCTTGGGGGCGACGAGTTTGCCGTGCTCTTGCCCAAGGTTCGCAACCGCGCTGAAGTCCAGGAGATTGCTCAGCGGCTTGAGCGCAGCCTTGACGAGAGCTTTACCGCGGAAGGATACGTCCTCAACGGCTCGGCGAGCGTTGGGATCGCCCTCTATCCGGAAGACGGTGCGACGAAAGACGATCTATTAACTACTGCCGACGCCGCCATGTATGTGAATAAGAACATCCGCCGGGAAAACGCAGTGGGGCGGGCCAAAGACAAATAGTCCGGGCTCAGCCCGGAGAGCCACACCTGAAGAGGCTTTGCAGAAGGCGGGCGATTCATCTGGACTAGAAAGGCCGGATGCCCCATCCTTGACAGTCATATCCTCAAGGGTGGGAGAGCACAAGCCTCCTGTTGCGGGCTTTTCGGCTGGACCAAATATCGCCGCTCATGCTGCGCGCCAAGTCCGAGCCACGAATCCCCTTCGGTTCACAGCACTTGCCGTTGCCGAGAATTAGGCCCTGAAGGCGCACAATCTCGGTATGGAGAACCTCCGGGTTATCGATCCAATTCCATCTGTCGGCTATGTCCCCGGTCCGTACCCGGTCCGTACCCCCACCCCCCTTCCCCCCGAAGTAGGCGATTTCCGGGGGCGCGGTCGGTCCGTTTGGATAGATAAGTTATCTTGAATCAATAACATGATGGATATACCTGCTAACCACCCCGTTATCTTAATGGTAAACAAGAATGCCTGAAAAGTGCCCTCTTTCTTCACTTTTGAGGGCAATTTTGGCCGGCTCGACGAGAAAGCGAGGCGTTTTTAGACAGTTCTACAGCGGATCGGAGAGCGGACTCCGACACATCCTCCGATGGCGAATAACCGCGCGAAAGGAAAGCGGCGCAAACGATGGCCAAACGTGCAGACACGGCTCCGGCTGGAGTAAAGGGCTAAAGAACCTGGCTAGAAAATGAACTTTGCCGCAAGCTGCGCCTTGCGATTGTCTCCCATGGTGTGGTTGATCTGCCCGAAGGTGCCGGAATTGAAGTCGCCGTCAGGATTGGAGTAATGCACCGAGTTCATTCCGTTGAATGCTTCAGCTCGAAGCTGCAGAGTCCACCGGTTCTCAAGGGTGTACTCCTTTGCGAGGGAGCCATCCACATTAATGTAGCCCGGGCCGGCGATCAGGTTGCGGCCCGCGTTGCCATAGGCATAGCTGGCTCCGGACGGAATCGCCGGCTCGCTGAATGCGGCCGTGTCGAAATATTCCAGGATGTTACGCGTGCCGCGAGCTAGATTGGGATTGCCCTTGACGTTGGGCCTCACTCCGGCGAGCGCCGACTTCGGATCGTTGCCAAGAATCACATTGACCGGCGTCCCCGTGTGCATCGAGAAGATGCCGCCGAACTTCCAGCCACTTGCGATGGAATTGGCAAGAGGTCCCCAGTTTGCGCCGAAGGTCTGGCCCTTGCCAAAGGGGAGTCTATACTCACCACTGAAGATCAGGTTATGTCGAATGTCTGAGTCGGACGTGGCATATTCAGCTGTCAGATTGTGCGGATTCTGCGGCACGTCGTTGTTGATGTGTCCCAGGTCGAACGGCGCCGGACCGTTGTCGAGGCTGTGCCCATATGTGTAGCTAAGGAGGAAGGCCGTGCTGCGCGACATCTGTCGCGTCAGCTTGACTTGCATTGAGCTGTAGTTGCCGTTTCCCACGTCATTCAGATACTGAATCTGGCCGAGATAGGTGGTAATGTACGTGTCGTAATTCTTTGAGCCCTGTGATTGATTGGGATTCGCATTGATGTCGCCAAGCATGTAGGAGAGATGCCTGGAGATGGAGCCGACGTAGGCAACATCCAGCGCGATCGTCCGGCTCAACTGGCGCTGTACGGCCAGGTTGAAGGAGCCTGTCGTGCCGGTTCTGAGCTTGGGATTCACAGCGTAGGTGGTTTCAAGATTGCCGTTGACCAGATTCTGAGGCTGGATATAGCCGGCGTTTGGAATGTCGATCGTAGTGTTACGTGGGACTCCGGTATCCAATTGGTAAGGCCAGACCTGCGGAGAAGATGGAGAGACGCCCCAGGGCCAGTTCGAATACGTAGCCTGAGTCGCGAATGGATTGTTCTTGGTCAGGAAGTCTTCGCGGCCGTCGTTCTCCGGCGAGAAGAAGATACCGCCGCCGCCACGGATCACTGTCTTTGGGTCGATGATGTACGCAAAGCCCAGGCGTGGCGAGTAGTCGTCCTTCCGCGGCTTGATGATGCCTGGCGAAACCCCGCTGCGACCAGCGAGCACAATGTTGCCGCTGGCAAGATCGTAATTGGACATGTAGTTGTGGGCCTCGGTCCAGGGATCCTGATACTCGAAGCGCAGGCCGAAATTTAGCGTCAGTTTTGGAGTGGCTTTCCAGGAGTCCTGAGCAAAGAAATCCAGGTTCCAGCTCTTGGTATGTGGATTCGTGAGTTGCAGCCCCATGCTCACGGCCTCCGGCAACCCGAGCACAAGGTCGGCAATGTCCGACCCGCCTAGCCAGTTCCATCCGTTGTCGAGACACCAGTTGGAATAGCAGGCATAGTATCCCCAGTAGGAGGCGGCCGCAGTTTCAGCGTACCCCCAACTGCCAAAGTAATCGTAGCCGGTGGGGAAGAGCGAGAAGTCAGGATGGGAGTTCAAGAGGCGGAGGTCTGTCCCAAACTTGAGCTCGTGGCGGGGAAGTCCGCTCCAAGTGTAGACATCGGAAAACTGATAATTCCCGTCCAGCACGTGGTAGGGCTTCCAGGTCGAGCCGCCGGCCTCGTAGCCATCGGCCAGATAGATTTGAGGAAATCCGATCGTGGCGCTGTAACCGTTGACGGCCACGTTGCCGAGTCCGTACTTCGTCGAGTAATCGGTCCCGTTCAGCAGGCTGTACTGGTCCTGTGAATAGCGCAGGTAGCCGAAGCGGACCTCGTTGAGCGCTGTCGGACTGATAATGTGGTCGCAGGTCAGCGAAAGCGACTGCGCACCGGAATACTCCTTTGTCGCCTGGTCGGCATCGCCGGCACCCGGCACCACCTTTTGGCCATAAAAGGGATCGTTGGCCAGATAGTAGAACGATTGCCAATGGTAAACCGCATACAGCCGGTCACTTGAAGTGATCACCTGGTCGAATCGGGAATCGACCTGATCGTTGTTGGTGTTCACGGGTGTGTGGGCTGCGAAGTTGCGGAACCAACCGTTATGCGTGCCGGTCTGATTCGGTTGGGGAAAGAAGTTGATTAGCGTGTTCATGCCTGCCTGGCTCTCGCGCGACTTGGGAATGATGTTGCCGTCGAACTGCTGGGTCGACCAACCATAGTTTGCAACCGTGATATTGGGATCGAAGATGGGATCGACGGTTCCTGCTGCTGGATACGGGTTGCCGTCAGTCCCGACGCCCGGCATTCCAGCGTTGGGGTCCACCAAGTGAGAGAAGTCCACATCGCCGTTCGGCATGATATCGAAGAGCCCGAAGGGAATTGTGGACGTGATGTAGTCCCACGCGTCCTTATTGCGCATACCCTCGTAGGCTCCAAAAAAGAATGATCGGTCCTTGAAAACTGGGCCGCCCAATGTGCCTCCGAAGTTGTGCTGCTTGAGGGTCGGAGCAGGTTGGGGCGTATCGACGCCGGGAATGGTCGAACGCGCGGTCATGAAATTGGGGCGGAAGAATTCAAAGGCGTCCCCGTGAAAGGTGTTTGTGCCGGCTTTGGTCTGGACAGCGATCACGCCGCCAGCGGCGTTGCCAAACTCGGCGTTATACGCGGCGGTCAGCACCTTGAATTCTTCGACCGAGTCCACGTTGGGCGTCACGGACACGTCCTGGGAGCGGTTGGTGGTCGACTCTATGCCGTCGAGTTGGATGGAGTTGGCATATTCGCGCTGGCCGCTCACAGAGAGGGAAAAGCTGTTGATGCTACCGCCCACCACGGACACCCCGGGGACCAACAGCGTGAGGTCATAGAAGTTACGGCCGATCAGCGGCAGGTCGGTGATTGCATCGCCGCCGATGACAGTGCCTACCTCAGCGGTCTGCGACTGCAATACGGGAGGCGCTTCGGTCACTTCCACTGAAGCGGAGACGTCTCCCACCCTGAGACGGAAATTGAGCGCCATGTGCTGGTCGATGGCCAATACGGCATGGGTGAGCTTTGACTGTGCAAATCCGGGTGAAGTCGCGATCGCGGAATAGATGCCGGGAGGAACGCCCAGGACCGTATAGTTGCCCGACTCGTCGGTCAACCCTGTAAATGTAACTCCTTTATCTTCATCAATGAGGGTAATGGTTGCGCCTCGAATGAGTGCGCCCGTCAAATCAGTTACCTGGCCCACGATTTGGCCGGCTGTGGCCTGCCCGCAACTTGGAATGGCAGCAGTCATTAACCAGGCAACTGCGAACAGCACTCCACGCAAAGAACGGCTGCGAACGAACATTGTGTCCTTCACGAGTGGGCCTCCCCAAAAGGCTATTCAGAATTTACGGCCCGGCAAAACCACCAGTCCCAGAAAGATTATCCCCGAAATCCCGTCGATCCCGTATAGAAATGCAAAGCATGGCCAGCCCACCGTGGCCTTCCCGGTGATTTGTAGAGGTGAGGATGAGACATGCTGGAATTGCTGATGCGGGCATTGGAAGAGCGATGTGGATTCTTTGCTGGAAGCATCCAGATTACCGGGCAGCGTCGGTGTTTGCGAACTTTGGAGAAGGCAGTGCACGCAAGAGAATGATACGTAGAGTGCTGATATCCTCTTCATCAGTGTTGAGTCTGGCGCTCGATACCGAAGTCTATGGCGCTGATCGTCTCCGGTCTTTTGCGCTGATTCGGAATTACTGGAGTAGGTCTTCGGTATCGCGTTGAAATGTTGCGAAGCGATCTTGCGAGTGCCCGCTCATGGAGTGTTATGGAGAGTACGTCTGGCGTTCGGTTGCCTGTGTTGATGTATCACCATATCGGGCCGAGGCATCCGCAAACGCACTACGAATTGACCATCGAACCTAAGCAATTTGCGCGACAGGTGCGGTGGCTGGTGAAGAACGGCTACACGGGCATTCGGGCCTCGGACTGGCTTGCCCGGAAGCAGCATGGAACTCCCTTGCCGAAGAAGCCGGTACTTCTGACATTCGACGATGCTTATGCCGATACGTTCGAATACGCGCTTCCGATCCTTGCTCAATACAATTTCAGTGCGACAGTCTTCGTTGTGAGCGCGATGGTCGGACAGAGAGACGCATGGAATGAAAGCGAAGTCAGCAAGAGCGTGCTGAAGCTGGCAACGCGCGAGCAGATCCTCGCGTGGTCGCTGCGGGGCATGGAGATGGGCGGCCACGGCCAGGTGAGGTTCTCGCGCTTCGATGGAAGGACACCCAACGCGATCGCATTGTCGTAGACGAACGTGTCTACGACGATGAGTTCGACAACGTGAAGACGGATGCCGGCAGGCGTGAGGTGCCGTTCGACAAGCACGGCGTCATCCTCGCGGCGATACAGCGAATGTGGGCTAGGAACAAGAAGTTCCGTAAGCCGGACGATCTTGTCTTTGCCAACAAGTTTGGCAGGTCTATTGATCGGCATAACCTGCTTAACCGGCAGGTGAAACCGGTGGCCGAAATGCTGGGGCTACCCAAGACAGTTGACTTCCGGAGCTTCCGGACCATGCACGCCAGCCTGATGCGGCGCTTCGGCGCACGTCTTGAGGTTGCCCGTGACAACATGGGTCACTCAGGAAGCACCGGCAGCATCACGTTGGATGTCTATTCGAAAACGTGGTGGAACGAGCGTGTCGAAGCGGTAACCCGAGTCGTCGAAGCCGTATTTGCCGAACAGGATGAGGAAGAGAAGAAGAGGGTCGTCACTCCGCTCAAGGGCCTCCCCGACGACGAAGTTGGCGATGACTGGGAACCCTTTTGGGAGCCCCAAGCTGTTTAGCCTTGCCAGATTTCAATGTAAGTGATTGAAAATAATGGTCGGGGCTGGACGACGATTCTAGAAAATTTCTGCTTCGCCCCAGAGCATTTGAGGCCGTAAAGTTTACTCAATTCTCGGACATTCGAGGGGACATTTCGCGATAAGGCAACTCACCACTGGTTTGAACGCAAAGCCCCTTCTCGGCAATACGGTAATGCACGAATGCGCCTCGCTCAAGAGTCTCTTGCGAAAGTGCGGCACGCAATGCCGCAGCCGCTTCTGCATCTCGTGCCAGCAACATTAAGAATCCGCCTCCGCCTGCGCCTGCCAATTTGGCGCCGTGAATCCACGGCCGAGCCCGGTCGAGAATTGCATTGATCGGCGCATTAGCCGTATGCGGATCCAGCACCTGATTCAATCGCCAGTGCCGGTCCATCAACTCACCCAAATACTTCCAATCGCCTTCGGCCATGGCGTACGACATTTCCACGGCCAGTGTCTTAATGCTGTGCAGCACCTGAATTGTCGCCGCTTCGCGCGCCAGATAGCGCGATACCACTTGGCGCAGAAGATCCTTTGCCATCCTTTGAATGCCGGTGTTGTAGAGCACCAGCAGCTCGCAGAACTCTTCTCTTCGTTCCTCGCTCCAGGCCACTGGTTGCACACGAATGCGCTGTCGCAAGCCGGGTCCGGTAATGAGAAGTTTGGCCCCCGGAAAAATACCGCCCGCCTGATCCTGCCAGCCGCCGCCAGTCGTCATTCGCTGCTCGAGTTGCATTACAGTTTCCGACAGAGCATGATCTCCCAGTTCACGCCCTGACATCACTGCTAACGCACGGATCACAGTTGCAGCCAGAATGCTGCTCGTACCCAGACCCGAACCGATCGGCAACTGCACCTGACATCGGATCTCGAGGCCGCCGCCCAGTTCGTTCAGAATCTCTTGCAGGGACTGACCCTTCACCGGGATACCATGCAGTTGCAGCGCGGCGCGTGGAATGGAGAACACCGAGCCCGGCCCACATGGTTCCAGCAACTCCTCCGCGCTTCGATATTCGGCTATCGCGTCATGGCCGTCCGCACGGCATCGGATCACGGTCTCGTCAATGCGCCGGATCTCTGTTGCAATCGGATATGCCCCATCGATCTCGAGTGCACAATTGAGCACCGTGCCGCCCCAATCGAAACAAAACGGCGGCGTATCTGACCAGCCACCGCCCAAATCGATTCGCGGTGGCGCCGAAACACGAACATGCTCGAATCGCCAGCGGGCGGGCCTCAGTTCCACATCACCGGCGGTCCCCTCGCGCACCGCATCCTGAATACAGGTGAAAGCCTCTCCCTCCGCCAACCTCGCCTCCTGCTCAAACCCGGCACGGTTCAGCAATCGGTTTGCCTGCATCAGATAGCTGGCCGCAAGAGTGAAGTCTTGCGGGCTACCTTTGCGCAATTGCTCTGCGTGCATCCTGAGCGAACGTCCAGCTGCAGCGGCCGGCGCCAACCCCGGCAAGTTTGCGAGTAGCGGACGCAGGTCGGTGCCCGACTCGGCCAACTCGATAACTGTGTCTTGCCAGATCCCCTGCAAACGGTGGTTGCGTGCCTCGGCCAGAGCCTTTCCGTTGGTACCCTGTGCGCTCTCAGCTAACGACATGCGCCACGCTGCGCGCCAGCGATCCACGCCATACTCGCTCGCGTACCCCATCATCCACTGCGCACACGCCCATGCATCGTCTGGCATCGTCACCGGAAACAGAGCGGCCGTCCACAACGTTGGCGCCTCACCGGAAGCCCAAACCTCTTCTCTACGCAGTCCTAGCCGTTCAAACGATTCCAAAATCGGCCGGCTGAACCAAGTGGCACTCTCGAGCGTGTCTTTTGGATTGTCCTCAACCCCATACGTTCGGATCACCCAGCCACCACCAGCGGCCCCTGCAACCGGCAGTTGGTGAACCACCGTGTCTTCGGGGACTTCCACCGGCCCGCTTAATCCTGTAAGTCCATGCAAGATCGCGCCGCGGCTGGCCTGCACCGGTCCGCTCAGGTCGCATTCCAGGATGACCGCTTCATGCCCGACCTTGCATGCACCGCCAATCACGCTGTCGAGAATGCCGCCCGATCCCGCTGCCAGCGTCCGGAAGGAGCGCGTCGTCCCAACATGGATGAACTCGCCCTCCACTACCGCGCAGTGGAATCCTACAGGCCGATCGGGGGCACGCAGGACTCTAGCCAGTTCCCACCAGAACGGTCCCGCGTCGTCCTCCGGCTTCCACTGGCCTGTCAGCCCTCGCGTGATTTGATCGTAAAGATCAACTGCCGGCAGTGTGCTGAATCTCGCCAGATCTGTGAGCGACGCCGTGAGGTCGGCGTCAAACCGTAACAACCCGATGTCGACGGCGACCCGCCCATCTTCCATCATTCCACCCGCTGCTTTCATCTCCGTGGCCGTCGGCTTCTGCAGAAATGTATAAACCTGATCCTCCTCTCCCACGACATAGACACCGTGATGGCTTCCCGTCTCCATATCGAGCCGCATCGCAACGCCCGTCGCGCCCGGCCGGTCCCATCGCACGCAGCTCGCGTCGAACCGCAATACCACATCGCCTGATGCCACCAACAGTCCATTCGGAATCCCCTCTGCCCACGCCGCCGACAGCGTGAGTGTTTCGTCAAAAACCGTCGTCGTTCCGCGTAACCGTGAGCGCGAAGGCAGGACGCCAAACAACTTGCCCGCGGGCGAGTATTGCGGCAAACGACGTGAGTCGCCCCCGGAGTGAACCAGCAAAGCCTTGTGATGGCCCCACCACTCCCTGTCTTTCCCCAGAACACGCAACGCGTTCATGGTTGCTCCGCCGCTACCCACCCTTCGGTCGTCCGGGTCGGGGACGACTACAAACTCTGCCTCCTTCGGCAGCATCCCAGACAAGCTCCGACGCTCGATCTCGTCGCGATACAACTCCGCCTGTCGCGCTGAAGAGGCGGTAATCATCACAACATCCCAATTCTTCACCTTGATTCTCCGAACAGAGAGCGAATCACATACCTGTCGATTGTCCTCCGCAGACCAATCTCATACGATGCTTCGGCCCCAAACCGCGACTCCAGCTCGGGCCGCCGCAAGTTCAGACACTGGCGCAGCGGGACATTTGGGTGGCACGCGTCCCACACGGTCCGGCCTGGGAAGCAGGTCATGGCCGCGGCGGTCGTCACCAGAGTCGCTAGAAGTGTGAGGCCATGGACTTCGTGACCTTTCGCTTGAAAAGACTCCGCCAAGTTAGGGCCATCCTCGTAAATGCAGCCCGAAATTAGAGCACTTATCATTTGTGGCATGATCCTTCAAATCCGGAAAATCAGAGCTTGTTTGTTCTGCCCTCTGTGGGTTCCGGAAATTCTGGCACGCTAATTCCAGAAATTCTGGCACGATTTTGATTATCCGACAAGGCCTGTTCTAGGTTAATGTGGCTGGTTCTTCCGGAAGGCCCATCGAGGTGGATGA
>Ga0182013_10000546_pt1 | contig 51616 bp, 38 predicted proteins | sample 612S2MmetaG_FD_120487 | JGI IMG/M metagenome (GOLD analysis project Ga0182013, IMG submission 120487) | Permafrost microbial communities from Stordalen Mire, Sweden - 612S2M metaG | ecosystem: Environmental > Terrestrial > Soil > Wetlands > Permafrost | place: Sweden: Stordalen | collected...
TTGCCGGCGAAGGTGCTGGGCTTTATATGGATGGCTGCCGGCATCACTTACGGAGCAATTCGCACCCGCGGCTTCCGCTCCGAACTGGTTACTTTTGAGGTCCCCTCCGATGTCGCTTAGACGCCAGGCGTCTCATTCCGAGAGAGCGTCAAAATTTACGTTGAATATTCCTGCGGGCTGCGCCCGCTACACCAGAATCAAGTCGCAGCCCAGTGAACGCAGCTTCTCCTGAATCTCCTGGTCGAGACTGGTGTCGCTTATAACGGTGTCGATCTCTGAAAAGAGAGCAATGCGCGTCATGCTTCGCTTGGAGAATTTGCTAGAGTCGGCAACCAGGATGATTTCGCGCGATATCCGCAACATGGCCCTGTTTACCATGGTTTCTTCCAGGTTTGCCCCGCTGACCCCGAAGTCCAGATCGCATCCGGCTCCGCTGAGAAACAGCTTGTCGGCGGAGAATTGGTCGAACATTTCTTCGGTGAAACGCCCGCTGATAGACGCTGATTCTCCCCGCACCGTGCCCCCGACGATGAACACTTCCGCGCCCCGCGCGTCCAGCAGCTCAGCAGCGATGTTGACCCCGTTAGTGATGATCTGAAGTCCTTGCTTCTTCTTGATCTGGCGTGCGATCTCCAAAGTCGTCGTGCCTGAATCCAGGATGATGGTCTCGCCATCATTGATCAAAGTGGCCGCCATGGCGCCGATGCGCCGCTTTTCGTCGGAGTGCGCCTTCAGGCGTTCATGGACTGGCGATTCGTGCAGGATAGTGTCCGGGAGAACCGCGCCCCCGTGTGAGCGCAGCACTAGGCCGCGCTGATGCAATTCATTCAGATCGTTGCGGATAGTGACGGCCGAGGTGCTGAACCGGCTGGCGAGTTCGTTCACTCTCGCTCTACCCGCACTACGCACCGTCTGCAGAATCTGGGTCCGTCTCTCCTCCGCCATCATGCCGTCCTGCGGTGCATCTGTAGTGGAGACCACCAGCTCCGGCTCGCGGTGAATTGCCCCACTGGACTCCTTAAGTTTCGACTTGCCCTTTGCCATTCTCAACCTCGTAGCCCTTACCATTGCATCATATATCGTAAAGCAATGCCAATAACGAAAGAAAAAGAAGGCATGTGGAATCACCAGGGGAAACATCCCAGCTGCACTTCCCCACTTGGCCACCTCTTCTCGCCAAAACCTTTCGTCATAACAACCAATGGAGCTCGAATGCTCCCTTCCGGCTGATCGATCCAGACCGGCTCGAAAACCTGCACCCATCCCAACCGTTCATACCATGCGCACAACTCGGTTCTGCAAAAGAGCAGTCCAAAATTTGTCATCAGGCTTCGCTCTGCAAACTCTTCCGCCTTCTGCATTACGATCTGACCAAATCCCCTGCCGCGGCAATCCGGCCGAGTGAGCACTCCGCCAATTCCGGCTACTGCGACAAAACGTCCGTCCACCACAACGATTTGCTTCACCAGTCCTGCGTGAGACACAGCGATTCCATTTTCAAGGATGAGCACATGTTGCGCTTTGGACTGCCACTGCAGGTGATAGCTGGCCGTCTGGGCCGGATCGCAATCCCCACCTGCAAGACTCAGCCGGTCCTGCGCCGAATAATTTTCTACAATACGAATTTCGATCCTATCTAGCTTCAAATCGTATCCCCTTCTAAACGACGAAAACGCCTAATTCCAGCCTCTGCATTCCGCGATGCTTGCACACCCATACAATCGTTCATGTCGCTTATGTTGTCTATATATTTGGTCGTCGGCCGTTGGCGCACTCCGTTGAAAATCCGTGTCTTCGCATCGAAGGCCTGTTTGATTTCCAGGCCAGCTAGCATAGCACCGAAAGAGCAAAATTACTCTTCCATTTTGGCTTAACAGCGGAGCGGACAACCTCCCATGGATTAGTACCCCTGAACACGCCAGGATACACCAGTCAGAATCTGGCAAAACATCAACTGCGTACCGCTCCAAAAGCAGAAGAAGCTCTCACAATCAGGAAGCCTCTTCTTGTCCTAAACTCGTTATGCGGCCCGCCAAATGAGGGCTCGAAATTCCTTATAGCACCTTTACTTTACCTTTGAATGTCACTTGCCAAACACCCCTAAGCCATTTGAAATGAATCGTCGATGGATTTTGTTATCGGTTGATAACGCAAGTCTCGGTTACGGCAAGTGCGAAGGCGTTGCGGGGGCCTGCTGCTGGAAACTGACGGCCCGCTGGCGTTGCTCGCGGAGCGCCTGGTCGCGTTGCGCATCCAACAGTGTGTTTGTTTGGCTTCCTGTTCGGCTTTGGAGTTCAGACCCAGATGTGTATAAACCCTGCTCAACTGGTAGTGGGCGGACGAAGATTGACAAATCTGAGGCACCAAAAGTAATGCTCATTGTGAAACGATTTTGTCTTTTTTCGCACCATCAGTTAACACCCAAACGACACGAAGATGCTGTTCAGCAAGGCCGCTGATGATGTATGCTCATCGCATATTGCTGATTAGCCCAGACTTTGATCGCTCTGCGCAGAGCTGTGCTCGTGTGCAATTTGTTAAGACGCTTGGTTGTTTGGTGTGACAACGAAGAATGGACAATGGGGGTAATTGTTAGCGACTCTTCTATGAATGCACGGTGAATTGGTAGCGGTACATTCATTACAACATTCGCCTATTGAATTGAATTCTCTCTCTCACTCATTAGGTCAGTGCTAAGAGCGGTGGAGATTTTGCATCTGGAATCTGACCAGCGCTGTGGATGGAGGAATCTATTGCAAATCTGGAACTTGGGGCGCTTTGAGGACCACCAGCTCACGCGCCAGTTTTTTGCAGCTTTAAGTTTGAGATATTGCGCGAGGCCCACCGAGGAAGCTTGCACTGAGCGACGGAGTGTGAGTGCCGGCGGCTCATATTGAGCGATGGTCATTGTGGCTCGATCTGAAAGGTTTAACCAAAACAGACCCCGCTGTCTTGTGCGACCCAGGAACGGCTTGGTTGGCGTGGCTATTTGAAGATTGACGGAACAAATACGACCACAAGACTCGCGAAGAAAGGGGCATAAAGGATTTGGATTCATCGCCAGAGAGAGAAATTACTCTAAGAGAACTAGTGACATTATTGCGGCGGAGGCGTGCCGTCGTATATGGAACAGTGCTGACGGTCGTAGCTTTGGCCGCTCTCTATTGCGCCTTCGCCACCCGGCGTTATGAGGCCATAGGGACCTTGCAGGTTCAGAATGAGAGCTCCGACGCCATGGGGCTCGAAAGTATGATGAGCAGCGCCGGCGGCGGATCCGAAGACCCTCTCGAAGGCAACATTAATCTCCAGACCCAAGCCAACATTCTGCAGTCGGACACGTTGGCGCTCAGCACCATTGAAGCCTTGCACATGGAAGAGACCAAGGACTTTCAGTCGCATTGGAGCCCGGTTGGTTGGTTGCTGGGGCTATTTACCGCGAGTGTCGAAAAAGATATGCCCGGCGCTTCACTTGAGAATGCCCCTCAGCGCCGCCAAAGGGCCTTGAGCATCTTTCAGAGGAATCTCAATGTCAAGCCAGTCGCCGGTACCCGCCTCATCGAGATCGACTACCTCAATCCTGATCCCAAATTGGCTGCGGCTGTGGTCAACACGTTAATGAAAGGTCTTGTGGACTATACCTTCCAGACACGGTACACCGCCACCAGTCAGGCTTCAGAGTGGCTCAGTGGTCAACTGGGCGAGTTGCGACAGCAGAGTGAGGATCTGCAGGCAAAAGTTGTAAACCTACAGCGCGAGAGCGGGGTATACAGCATGGGCACCACAGACCCGCAAGGCCGCGAACAGGCATATTCAGGAGTGCTTGACGAGTTGCAGCAGACCACCCTCGCGCTTACACAGGCCGAGCAGAACCGCATCATTAAAGGAGCCATTGCGCACGCGGCAGAGACCGGCGACGCCGAAATGCTCTCCGGTTTGGCCGGCAATTCGCTTGGCATCAACTCCGCGTCCGCGACCAATTCCCTGGGATTAATTCAGAGCCTTCGCCAGCAAGAGGCAACGCAGCAGGCGGTACTCCAAGAGGCTGAGGCCAAGTACGGCGCATCTTATCCCAAAATTGCTGAGCTGCGCGGCAATATTGCTGGCTTGGAGCGCTCGATCCACCAGGAAGTCGAACGCATCAAGGAGCGTGCCAAAAGCGATCTTGCCGTTGCCGTCCAGACCGAAGCCAACACTCGCAGCCAATACGAGCAAGCCAAGCAGCAGGCCGCCAAGCTCAATGACAAAGCTATCCAGTACGCTATCGTTCGTCAGGAGGCCGACAACAGCCGAGGGCTCTATGAGGATTTGCTGAAACGTCTAAAAGAGGCGGGTGTGCTCGAAGGCTTGAAGTCCTCGAATATCACTGTTGTGGACCCCGGTCGCGCCCCGGCCTTGCCCAAACGTCCAAACGTGCCCCTCAATATGGCCATTTCGCTGGGTGCGGGACTCTTTCTTGGTGGACTCGGGGTCTTACTGGTCGACACTCTCGATAACAAAATCAACACCATCGCCGAAGTCGAAGATATCGTTGGGCAAAGGCTCTTGGGCGCAACACCGTTCACTGACCTGACCGCCTCTACCGGACCGGATTCTCTGGCAAGCATCAAGGAACCGCATTCCACCTACACCGAGTCCCTCCGGACGATCCGCACTGCTCTGTTGCTCACTGGGGGCATGCCAGAGCACGGCGGCCGGGTCATCCTGGTTACCAGTTCCATCGCCAGCGAGGGCAAGACTACCTTCTCCACTAATCTAGCGGTGATCATGGCACAGGCCAACCGCAAGGTGTTGCTCGTGGACATGGATTTGCGACGCGGACACCTTCATCGCAGGCTCGACGTTCGTAACCGGCAGGGGTTTAGCGAGCTGCTGGCTGGTCAGGAGCTTCGGGATCCCATTGGGAGTTTAATTCCCGGTCTTTCCCAGTGCCACACTTTGTTGGTAGGGGCCGCGTCACCCAACCCATCCGAACTGCTTGAATCTGGCATCGCGGATTGCATCAAAGAGTGGCGCAATAACTATGACTTTATCATTCTCGACGGTCCTCCTGTTCTTCCGGTCACCGACGCAGTCCTGGTCAACCCTTTGGCCGACATCACTCTGCTGTTGACACGCGTCCGGCTTACCGAGCGACCGCAGTTGCGGCAAAGCTACCGAACGCTTACCGAAGGCACCAAGCACTATATCGGCGTCGTGGTCAACGGCCTTCGTCCCAGTGACGAGAGCTACTACGGCTATTACGGCTACCGCAAGAACGTCTACAACTATTCGGAGGACGGCGATGCGAAACGCGTCTAAGTGGATTTTTCTTTTTCTTCTCGCGGCCTCCAGATTGGCCGCTCAGGCTCCCGAGAGCCTTCTCATCGGGCCTGGAGACATGCTCCATGTTCAGGTCTTCGATACGGCGGAACTTGAGCAGCATGCGCGTGTCACCGACGCTGGCGAGATCTCAATGTTGCTGGGCGGTAGCGTCAAGGTCTCCGCCTTGACGCCGGCTGAGGCGGCTCGCGCCATTGAGAAGGTTCTACTCGATGGCCATTACATGCTGCAGCCCAGAGTGCTGGTTGCTGTCGAGGAGTATGCGACGCAAAAGGTTTCGGTGCTCGGCGAGGTCAAAAACCCAGGCGCCGTCACCATTGGAACACCGCGTTCAGTGCTGGACGTGCTCGCGCTGGCCGGCGGTATCACTGACATGGCCGACCGAAAGATTCTCATCGAGCGCCGGAATTCGAAGGATAGGATCCCCTACTTCGTCTCTAACAAGCCCGATGCGGCTTTCGATACGGCGTTCCAGATTTATCCCGGCGACACGCTCTTCGTGCCGAGGGCGGGCGTCGTATACGTGCTTGGAGATGTGGCCCACCCCGGTGGTTACACCATGACCAACAACGAAGGTAAGATCAGCGTGCTTGAGTTGGTGGCTCGCGCGGGTGGAACCAACAATTCGGCAGTGCCATCGCATACCAGATTGATTCGCAAAGAGGGAGACAAATATATCGAGATTGCACTGCCCCTGAGCGCCATGCAGAAGGGCAATCGCACCGATATGCCACTTCAACCCGACGATATCGTTTACGTGCCCTTCAGTTATTTGCGGAACTTTGCAACAATGAGTGCTGGGGGAGTTGCCGCGTCAGCTACGAGCGCGGCAATCTACCAATTCTGAAAGAAGTAGGTTGACACACTTCGCGCAAATAAGCGCAGAAAACGAAAAGCTTTTCATACGCACGAGGAAAGATCATGAAAAGGGTTCGTTCGTTTCATTATGAAGTGGACAAACGGTTACTGGATGTTTTTTTTGTTGGCCTTGTTTTTGTTCCCTGTATTCTTGCCGGTACACTGCTGGCTCTGGTGGCTTGGTGCTCATCCCGCGGTCCAATCTTTTATCGGGAAATTCGCATTGGCCGGAACGATAAACCATTTAGAATCTGGAAATTTCGCACTATGTATGTCGGCGAGGAGCGACTGCGCAGGCTCGAAGAAGCCCTGCACGCAGAAAAGGATATGCGCATTCGCAAGCAGCACGGCGATCCGCGCGTAACGCCTTTTGGCAGAGTCATGCGGCGCTGGAGCCTGGATGAACTACCGCAACTTATCAACGTGTTGCGAGGAGAAATGTCCTTGATTGGGCCGCGTCCCATCGTCAACTCTGAGCGCAAACTCTACGGAAAGGATTTTCCATACTATTGCGCAGTGCGGCCGGGAGTCTCGGGATTATGGCAGGTCTCCGGGCGCAGCAACCTAACTTATCAAGAAAGAGTCAAGCTGGATCGCCGGTATGTCGATGACTGGTCTTTGGCCATGGACTTGGAAATATTGCTCAAAACCATTCCCGCGGTCGTAAGGACGGATGGAGCGTACTGAATTGCCATTAGTATCAGTGATCACGCCGGTTTACAACGCCGCTCGATGGCTACCGGCAACACTTGCTTCTGTCAGGGCGCAAACGCTCACCGACTGGGAACATATTCTGGTTGACGATGGCTCTACGGATAGATCTCTCGACATCCTAGAAACTGCCGCGCGCGAAGATGCGCGATTTCGCGTGCTGCGCATGGAGCGTAACAGTGGTCCTGCGGTGGCCCGTAACTTCGCGTTGAACGCTGCGCAAGGTCGCTTTATCGCCATTCTCGATGCCGATGATTTGTGGGCACCTGAGAAGCTCTTTCGGTGCGTTGAATTCATGACCGCGCGCAATTATGGCTTTGTGTATCACGATTCATGGGAGATCTCAGAAAGCGGCGAGCGTATTGGCCGGTTGATCACCGGACCGGAAGAGCTGAACATGCGGACTTTACACGTGCGGCGCGGTATCAGAACTTGTGCCGTGACGATCGATCTCAACCAAATTCCCGACTTTTACTTTCCCGATAACCACCATGAGGATTTTTGCGCCTGGTTAAACCTCATTCAACTTGGGTATATCGGGCATCGTCTTCCTGGGGGGCTTTGCTCCTACCGGGTTTCTGGGCATAGCCGTAATTCCAGCAAATTGAGATCCGCTCTTCAATCGTGGGATATTTACCGTCACGTATCAGGGCTATCTTTGGCGCGGGCCGCCAACTGGTGGACGCATTATGTGTTGATCTCACTATGGACTCGTCGCCTCTGGGGTGCGAATTGAAGCGCACACAAGTGTTCCGGCAGTTTTCGTGATGGATGCGTTCGCTGCGACAATAGGTAGCTGCTCGATCAAATTAGGAGGCGCAGAGAGGAAGCAATGAAACCTTTGGTGAGTGCTGTCATTCCCACACGAAACAGGCCGCTCCTCGTGCTTCGTGCCGTCCAGAGTGCGTTGCGCCAGACGTACGCTAATCTGGAAGTCATTGTAGTCATCGATGGGTCTGATCCTGCTACAGTGGCATCGCTCGGATCAATCGCTGATCCTCGTCTCAGGATTGTAGAGTTGCAGGAAAATGTTCGCGGCAGCGAAGCGCGCAATATCGGGGTGAGAAATGCTAGAGGCGAATGGATTGCATTCCTTGATGACGACGACGAATGGCTGCCTGAAAAGACCGAAAAGCAGATGTTTCTGCTGGAAGAGGGGGGATTCACCGCCAATTTCTGTGCTTGCCGATTTAGAAAAGTGGCTCATGATTTTGGCGTTGTTCTTCCGCACAGTTTCCCTGAGCCAGAGGAGGATTGGAGCGAGCACTTTTACTGCCTCGTTGCCGGTCTTCCGCTCCCATCCACCTATATTGCCAGTAAAGAATTTATGCTGCGGGTTCCATTTACGAAAGGGCTTTTGCATAACGAAGATACAGATTGGCTTCTGCGCGCCAGGAAAAGTAATTTGATAAAGCCGGTTTGGCTGGCTGAGCCTTTGTGTATCTATCACTGTGACCATGTCGAAGTCCGCATAAGTACCGGATCAAGTTGGGAATTCTCCTACCGATGGGCTCTCGAAAACAGAAACATTCTCCTGAGTCCGAAGGCTTTTTCTTTTTGCCTCGTAAGGCTCTGTGTTCCTCGGGCAAAGAATTCTCGTCATCCGGCGGCCAGTCTTCTTCGCCTGCTTTATGCGGCCGTAACTAAGGGCAGGGTCAACCTGAGATTTTGTGCGTATTTCGCAGGGTACGCTATTCTAAGCGATCCGATGAGAGTTAAATTCGGGAAAGTGTTTTCTCATGTGTGATCCGCCGATTCGCAAGGTTCTCTTAACCGGTGGGTTCCGTTATGGCGGCGTCCAAGCTTTCGCACAAGCCTTAGCGGACGGGTTTGAGACGTTGGGTTATTCGTCCGAAGTTATCCCTCCCCTCGCGATCTTTCGCCGCTTGCACGAATTGCGCGATCCGAGCGTATTGAAGATATTGGGGACCCAAGCAATCTTCGCGGCTCCTTTTGCTCGCCGGACGATCTGCGTTGCGTGTGGCTTTCCCCGTCCCGATGCACAGGGATGGGCAAGGACGCTGGGGATATTAGTCTCTTACAAGATTGCCAATTTGTCGCGTTCCTGCCGTTTGGTGGCTGTCTCCAAATACGTCGCCGCTCATCTGAGTGGCATTCATAACCTTCGCATCGATGCGGCCATCTGCAACCCCGTGCAAACCGCCTTCACTACGCCCTGGAAGGAAGGGGTGGAACGAACCTACCTTACCTATGTGGGTCGATTAATCCCCGCCAAGAATGTCCATCGCCTGCTTCCAGCCATGTTGCAAGTTCTCGATGAAGACCCTCGCCTTTGCATCTGTATTGTCGGGGACGGTTCACAGCGGAAGGTCATAGAAGCAATGGCACAGGGCAATCCTCGCGTGGAGTTTACCGGCAACATTGAAAGTGCGGCAGTAATTGAACGCCTGCGCCAAACTCGCGTTTTTGTCTCTGGTAATGAGATGGAGCCGTTTGGTATTACCTATCTGGAAGCTCTGAGTCAGGGATGTATTGTGGCTATGCCCGCTTGCGGGGGCGGACTGGAAATAGATCTTGGAGAGATAGGTCACTGCATCCACCTGCTGCCTCTATCGTTTGACACGAATGCAATGGCTGCTGTTTTGAGGCAGGCGCTGAAAGTGGATAACGCACCTTATGATGTGTCAGCGTATCGGGACGACAACGTTGCGACGAAATATCTCGACTTGGGAAAACAAATATGAACGAGCTAAGAGTTAACAATGTGATGCGCCATTTAGAAAGGACGTGCCCTTTTGATCGCTTTGTTCTGTTCTTGATTAACGAAACATTCAATGGAAGTCGAAGTTTATGAACTACCTTTTGCATTTTTATGATTTGCGGAAAAGGGCAGGGATACAACGTGCGATCTGCGAGTTAGCCAATGCGTTGGTAGAGCATGGTGATGAGGTTGTGATCGCCACGCACTCCACGCGTTCGGAGGCTGCATTTCGTCTCGATGATCGCGTTGTCTTCGAGCAGACCCCCTACCTAGGGCCTCAGCGGTTCGGGTTTCTCGCGTGGCCTATGCGAGCCATTTGGGGGATAAAGCAGGCCTGGGTGTTGCGCAAGATCATTAAACGATATCGCCTACATCTTGTCGTGGACCACGGAACGGGACTCGGCCTCATCTATCCATTCAGGACGTTGGGCGGAAGCCCATTTGTGATGCAGCGTCATTTTCCTGCCCGGCAATTTCCATTTGGAAAAGTCCTTTACAGGTCGTTGTCGCCTATTTGCGGGCGAAAGACTGTGGTTGTGCTGACTGAGGATATTGCAGAGGAACTACGCTCGTTTGGGTACAAGCGCGTCGTCGTCATTCCAAACGTGAGCGCAGCGGATGCGAAGCCCGCGCCATACCGGGATGCCGTGCCGTTGACTGGCCTTCTCATGGGAAGGGGGAAAACGCGAGCGAAGGGTTTCGACATTTTTCTTCAAGCCCTGGCGATGACAAAGATGCCGGGCTGGCAATTTACAATCGTCGGCCCAGAGGTTGATACGGACCCGCAGCTACAAGAATTAGTTAGGAAGCACCAGCTTACGAAGCGAGTCTCACTGCTGCCGTCTACCGATTTGCCTTTTGAACTTATTCGCAAGGCGGCGTGCGTCATTATGCCTTCCCGGTACGAAGGTATGGGCTTAGTGGCTTTAGAGGCGCTAAGCATTGGGCGCCCTGTTGTAGCGTCGGACGCCAATGGTTTAAGAAATTTTGTCATTAACGATTTCAACGGACTGATGTTTCCCTGTGGAAATGTAGACAAATTGTCTGATTGTTTGGCGCGCGTCCGAGACGACTCTGCGTTGCTGGAAACATTGGCGGAACACGCACCTGCAAGTGTTGAGTATTTCAAAGGGAGATGCGTCTCAGAAACATGGGGCGCGTTAGCTAAGCAGCTAACCAATAAGGAATCCGATGGAAAACTTTGTTCATAAGCCAGGTACGATGGAGGCTTTCAGCACTCTTTAGTAGCGGACCGCTGGACGGTTTTCCCGATGAAAGGAAGGAATAGGCATCCAAACGATGCGCGTTGAGAGAATACAGTTTGTCCTTGTCAATCTATATATTTCAGATCGCACTTTTGCGTTCGTTGAGAGGACGGAGTTGAGTTCTGTTGGTCCGCGGATTTCGTTGCTATTCAAGGTCCTGACTCCGTAATCCACTATTTGTAGACAATGGCTTTCCTCCCCGAGGGCGAAGACAGCAGCCTATAACGAACCAAAGAGTCGATACGAACATTGATGAATTCATTAATAGCGCAAGAATAAAGACACGAACAACCCATTTTCCTTGAAATCCGTCGATAGAGCAGATAAGTAGAATTAAGATCAATACTCCAAATATTCCCATTCGTTCTACCATGCCTGCGAAGCCGAGATGTTGCCCGCCTAGATTCGTCATATCAACGTAAGATTGTTGAAAGTCCGATGTGGGCCAGATAATCCTGGCTATCTCTCCATCAAAAGCTTTGTTCATGGCGTCTACGTTGATTTTCGTCTCACCTGTTCCAAACGGCGAATCTCGAAGTCCGTAGAAGCCGGTTAATGGTCCTACACAACGATCTGCAAAGCTGGTATCCTGAAAAATCAATGATGGGTGTTTCAGAAGCAAGGCTCCCATGACCGCCCCTCTTGAATTCGACAGACTTAGGAGATTGCCCATCAAAACCGCAGCGATCAGAACAACGGGAATGACCGCAGCTTTTGCCCATCCAGATGTTTTAGAACTAAATATTGCTACGAGGGCAGTAATCAGAGCACCGACGAACCCCAACGCCGATTTTGCGATGACAAGCATCGCAAGAGATCCGAGCACTATGGCCCACGCGGCGCGCTTGTGCTGTTTCCAATACTCGCGGTGGAAAAAATAAAGTGAAATGGCAAAGAGTATGCACATCTCTCCCATATAGGAAGGCTCGTCGCATAATCCGCTTGCACGCGCGCCCATCTCACCTTGAACTCTGTTCATGAAGTGGCCAACTATCGCCGCATGAGCGCCCGGGGACGCAACTTGGAGGAGCAGTGCTCCGAGGTAGCTAGCCACTACCGCCAGAAACACCTTCGGCGACATATAACGATAAAGATTGCGGGTTGCGAAATAAATAGGGAATCCAAGCGCCAGAGGTGCACATCCTCGTAGATACTGCAGCCAGTCTTGCGGGACCGGGTCAGGGTTTATATATATCAGTGAAAGTAACCCCGCGCAGAGGATGTATAGATCACAGCGGTAGAAAGATAGCCGCCCGGGTTCAAGAAAGAGTAGCCATAATATTATTACGACAGAAGTTGCGAAACCCATGAGCTGCGCGTCCATAGTTCGCAAGACAACCGGCGACAGATAGGGCATAAGGGCTGTAACAAGAACCGCATTTGCGCAAAAACTGGTCGAAATTCTCGTCTTAGAATTATGGGGGACAGCAATGTCCATGGAGTTCTCTTCTCCTGAGCAAACAATAGCGGATGACCGGAGGCGTCATGCAGGGTCTGTTACCATTATTATAAATGCCAGTGCATCAGTAAGAGGGCTTGAACATGGATCGGTTCAGGAATGAGTGGAAACGCATCCGTTCCAGCTCTCTAGCTCAGAATGCCGGATGGGTGTTCCTTGGTCAAGGGACCTCAATCATCTGTTACGGCGTATATTTTATTCTTTTGGCACGCCTTTTGGGAGCGACAGAGTACGGTATTTATGCAGGCGCGGTCGCAATGGTTTCACTTATAGGCCAGTACAGTTCACTTGGCTCACACTCCGTTTTCTTGCGTCACGTAAGTCCGAATCGGGGGAACTTTGCCCGCTATTGGGGCAATGTGCTGGTTACCACTCTTAGCTTTGGCAGCTTATTGATTGTGGTGCTGACTTTGGCAGGCCCGCACTGGGCACACGCTTACAAATGGACTATGGTGCTGTGCATTGCGGCAGGAGACTGCGTTTGCGCTCAGCTCACCATTGCGGCAGGACGAGTCTTCCAGGCCTTTGAGGAGATGCGTTTTACAGCATTGCTGAGTTTGCTGACGAATCTCTTGCGGACCGTTCTGGCGGGCGCGCTGCTTTGGCACCTGCACCATGCTACGGCTCGGCAATGGGTGGTGGCGGCGTTGATCGTCTCCTTCATTGCTGCCTTTACGGCCTTGACTGTGGTCACGCGCCGCTTCGGCAAACCAGAGTTCTCCCCGGGGCTCCTGCGCCAAAGGACTGGCGAGGGATTTATCTTTGCGATTTCCTATTCGACAACCGGCGTCTACAACGACATTGACAAGGCGATGCTTGGGCACTACGGGATGAATGCTGCTAACGGCGTTTATGCGATGGCTTACCGGGTGATCGACGTGGCGTGTCTGCCTTTTGCTTCCATTTTGGCGGCGGCGATTCCCCGGTTTTTTCAGAAAGGTCTCAACGGAGTCCAGAGCACCGCCGACTTTGCTTTGCGGATTATCAAGCGCACAGTACCGATGGCGCTCTTGTCTACAGCAATCATGATGGTGGCCGCGCCGATTATTCCATTCTTAATAGGAAACGGCTTCGCGGAGAGCGTGTCGGCGTTGCGCTGGCTCTGTCTTTTGCCGGTCTTTCGTAGTTTGCATTACTGCGCCGGAGATGCACTAACCGGGGCAGGCCGCCAGAAGCTGCGACTCGGGGGCCAAGCGGCGGCGGCGGGATTCAACTTCGCAATCAATCTCTATCTGATTCCCCACTACGGATGGCTGGGCGCGGCCTGGGCCAGCCTGGCCACCGATGGTCTGCTGGCCGTCTTTAACTGGACGCTGCTGCTGCGGCTGACCTCGAAAGCTGGATCTAAGACTCCGCCCATTGCTGAAGACTTTTGTTAGATTGCCTGAGGGGCGGCGATCGTTGAGTTGTCCGCCGCGGAAGCAGATTGATCGTTTCCCCTGCTTGACTTGGTGTGGGGGATCGCGGCTGCCGGGCACATTTGGCCCACTTATCCCACCGTTGCGTGAGAGGGATAACCTTGCTGTACCAATCATAGAGAGGATTCCGGGAGAGAATAGAGATGGGTGGGGACGCATCAGTTAATGTGCGGCGTAGAAAGCGCGATGGCTACGGCGGCTCGTTTCCTTTATCGAACTTATTGGGATCTGTCTGACGATTGTTTGTTTGCTGGCGGCGTTTGGTTTTATATTGCTTGATGCGAGAGGATACTTCATGCGGAGGTATATAAGCAGTTTGGAGTAACTGGCATAGCACAACAGAGTTGAGCGGTTCAGTAGCATATGGCGCACGGTCAGCTAAATGGGAGTTTTCCTCGATGTCTATGCTTGCCAATGCCGTTAAACTGTAGGAATAGGGAGGGTTAATGACAAAGGAAGAGGTTATTGCACAGATTGAAAGACGTGGCATTTTGCCTTGTGCGCGCGTAACTGCGCCTGACGATGCCCGATTTGCGGCTGACACGCTGTACTCGTCTGGGATTCCTGTTATAGAGATTACCCTGACTATGCCTGAAGCGCCGAATGTGATCTACGACCTGGCGAATCGCTATCCAGACCTGGCCGTGGGGGCCGGTACAGTTCTTGACGAAGAATCAGCGCGGCGTTGCGTTGAAGCCGGGGCAAGGTTTTTGACGAGTCCCGGATTTATTCCGGAAGTGGTGGCCTACGCAAAGAACGCTAACGTCGTCGTGATTCCGGGAGCTTTGACGCCGACTGAGGTCATCATGGCATGGAAGGCTGGAGCGGATTTCGTCAAGATTTTTCCAGCAGCCGTGGTTGGCGGTGATCAATATGTGCGCGCTCTCAAGGTGCCGCTGCCGCAAATTCCGCTAATTGTAACCGGAGGCGTAAACCAGTTGACGGCGTTTGACTACATCCTCGCCGGCGCAGCCGCGATCGGCGCAAGTAAGGAATTGCTGCCCAAAGAAGCTTTGCGCCTTCGCCAGGGACATCGTATTCATGAGCTGGCCCGCAGGTTCATCAGCCTGGTAAAGGAGGCACGTGCCCAGCGAGATTCCATCTAACACTTCACTTCATTTTCATTACATAACGAGGGCAATTTCAGGTCCCTGACCCGCACCTTGCCATTACCGCTTGACGGGTGTGGCCTACGAGTGACGCATGTATGCATTCCAGTTTGCAACCACCGAAGAGCAGGACGATGCACTCATCGCGAAAATGAACAGCGGGACGAACCACTATCGCTACAGTCTGTTCTTCTGGAACTGTGCCGATTTTTCCAGTGCCATTTTGAACTTCTATTTTCCGCGCACATTCCGGCGCAGTCTATTTTCCGACGCGGGCATCACCACCCCCATGCAAATTACCTACGAGCTGGTTCGCTACGCACGTAAACACCCTGAGACCCAGTTGTCGGTGCTTGCGATTTCCCAGGTCCCGGGCTGCCGTGGCCGAAGCAGACCAAACAAGAGCATCGCCCAATCGCTCATCGTCCGCGGCGATCTCATTCCCATTGCGGTCGTCTGCCCAGCTTGCGCCTGTGGCGTGCTCGTCGATTGGCTCGCGTGGGGCCGCTATCTTCTCCACATCGAGCATCCACAGACTCTCACGCCCGCAGATATGGCTCCGCTGACTTCCCCTGCCGGGACGGTCTTCTCTCACAGCTTGCAAAGCAGCATCTCGCTGGCAGATTAGGGTCAGGGCAGCCTTGCTTTATCGCAGTTTCTGGTTCCGATACGTGCTGTAAAGTGGAGCATGGCAAAGCCAGGACAACGCCAGAAATGCAGGAAGCAACTTTTTGGACTAATTTGGGTCTATACGGACAGAGACACCATGTCTTGCCCAGAGGCGTCGCTGTCCGCCAGCAAGTATTTGAATTCAAATGAGCAATTCACAGGGGGTCTATGCGTCTCTCGCTACTCTTTCAGGGATCTCTTCTGTGCTTGACGCTGGCGGCTTTGCCCTTGATGAGCCAGTCGGAAGCCGCATCCTTGCCTCGGACTGGTCGCGGCCAACACCCATCTACATCTCCTAAAGCTCTCGATAACGATGAACGCATTCTTCACGCTCTGAGCCGATTCAGCTTCGGCCCCCGCCCAGGGGATCTCGAGAGGGTGCGCGAGATGGGGCTTGATCACTGGTTTGAATTGCAGTTGCACCCGGCAACGATGGACTTCACCGAGCTTGATCGGCGTCTGAATGAGTTTCCTGCCATGCGCCTGTCGACGCCGCAACTTCTCATAGCTTTCCCCAACGGAGCGATCATCCGGCAGGCGGCAGCCGGAAAATTCCCCGCGCCGAATACGCCCATTTTGCGCGTCGTCTACAACGACCAGATCGCCTTCCAAAAAGAGCGAGAAGCTAAAAAGGCCGAGAAGAAGGCGGAGACTGCAATAGCTCCGGCGTCTGCGAAAGACACTCCGTCCGCGACGATGGCCGCACCCGCTTCTCCCACCATGGGAGCCGAGATGAGCACTGGAGCCATGATCTCGCCAAATCCAGCGATGGCATCCGATTCTCAACCCGAATCTTCAATGGCGCCCGGCGCAATGATGGCTCAAGGCAGTGTCGCCAAGCCAGGAGCGATTGAAGCGGAAAGCGCGCATCCGTCACCCGACGATTCGGAGATGTTGGCCATCCTTGCGCTTCCGCCAAAGCAGCGTGTCACGCTGTTGCTGGCCATGTCGCCGGAGAAGCTTGAGAGCTTTCGTCAGAATCTAAAGGGACAGCAGCGCGCGCAACTCCTGGACAAGATGACCGCGGGAGAGCGCGAAGTTGTGGCCGATTTTGAGAATCCCGCCAAGGCCGTCATTGACGAGTTGAAAGAACAACGCCTCACACGCGACGTTTATAGCCCGGCGCAGTTGCAGGAGGTCATGACCGACTTCTGGCTCAACCATTTCAATGTGTACCTGCACAAGGACGAGGAAACTCCGTACTATCTGGTGAGCTTCGAGAGGGACGTGATCCGCCCGCGGGCATTGGGCAAGTTCGAAGATCTGCTCGTCGCTACGGCGCAGAGTCCTGCCATGCTGCTCTATCTGGACAACGCAAGCAGCATGGGGCCAGATTCGCCCGTTGCCGAAAAAAGCAAAGAGCGCGCTCAAAAACAAAACAAGCCGCTGCCCCCATCCGGGTTGAACGAAAACTATGCCCGCGAGTTGATGGAGTTGCATACGTTGGGAGTCGATGGCGGCTATACCCAGCGCGATGTTACCGAGATGGCGCGCGTGTTTACAGGTTGGACCGTCGATCAGCCGGCGCACGGCGGCGTGTTCATCTTCGATGAGCGCAAGCATGAACCGGGGACGAAACAACTGCTCGGGATGAAGGTCAATGATGGTGGCATGAAAGAAGGCCTGGAGATGCTGCACCGGTTGGCCATGCGGCCGGCCACTGCGCAGTTCCTGAGCCGCAAGCTGGCAATCCGATTTGTCTCCGACGATCCGCCGCGGAGCCTTGTGAATCGCATGGCAAAGAGCTATCTTGACAGCGGTGGAGACATTGCCTCCGTTCTCCAGACGATGTTCCACTCGCCGGAGTTCTGGCAGCGCGATGTGTATCGCGCAAAAGTGAAAACGCCGCTCGAATACGTCGTGTCGGCGGTGCGCGCAAGCAATCCGGAGACAGGCAGTCTGATGCAGTTGTCTTATGCGCTCGATCGCATGGGAATGCCGCTGTACGGTTGCGTTCCGCCAACCGGCTACTCATCGGACGCGAAAGATTGGGTGAATACGGGCGCGCTCGTCAACCGCATGAACTTTGCGCTAAATCTTGCCGCAAACAAGCTGGCTGAGATTCAGACCTCATGGCCGGTTGATGTTGGCAGCGGCGACTTAGGGCATGAAGTCGCCGATCAATCGACGCAAATGGATGCGGCTGCCGATGAGTTGCGATTGGAGAATCGGCTCATTCAGAGCAAGGTAAGTGACCAGACGCGAAAGACGCTTCTGGAACAGGTCGAGACTCAGGCCGGCATCGCAAAGGCTCCAGCAGTGCCCGCGCAACCAATCAACATAGCCGCTCAGATCACCGGAAAACAGAAATCGCCAAACGCTTTAACCGCGCCCGCTTCACGCGAAAACCAGGATGCGTTGCTGGCAGGGTTGTTGCTAGGGTCTCACGAGTTTCAACGAAGATAATTGGCTCGTCGGATCCAGGCTCCAACCGAAAGAATTGAATCGAGGACACTATGAGCACTACACGGCGTGTATTCCTGCACAAAGGTGCATTGGCGATGGTTGGAAGCTCGGTAGTCCCGGCGTTTCTAACACGTGCGCTCTTTGCCGAATCCGCAAAGTCGAATGCGCAGGGCAAGCGTCTGGTCGTAATCTTTCAGCGTGGCGCGGCGGATGGGCTGAATATCGTGGTGCCCTACGCGGAAAAGAACTATTACGCGATGCGGCCGACGATTGCAATTCCACAGAATCAGGTACTCGATCTGGACGGTTTCTTCGGGCTGCATCCTTCGCTTGCCTCTTTTGAACCGCTCTATAGCCAGGGATATTTGGCAATTGTGCCCGCAGCCGGGTCGCCCGACATCACGCGCTCTCATTTCGACGCGCAGGACTACATGGAGTCTGGCACGCCGGGAAACAAGGGCACCGTGGATGGTTGGCTTAACCGTGCCCTCCAATCGGAAGATATGCGGGTCGACGCGCGGCACCAGATGGAGCACACCGCATTTCGCGCCATAGCATTGGGCTCGCAGCTTCCGCGCACTTTGGCAGGCAAAATCGAAGCTACGGCCATCGGCAATGTGATGGACTTCAACGTGGGCGGGCGCGGCCCCGCTCCAACGCAAGCAGGAATCGCGTTTCAGTCGATGTATGACGAGTCGAGTGATGCCCTGCTGCACACGGCAGGCGAGTCCACGTTTGATGCGGTAAAGATGCTGCGCTCCACCGACCCGGCGCACTACGCTCCAGCTCAGGGGGCGGTTTATCCAGCCACTCCATTCGGCGCCGGCATGAAGCAAATTGCCCAATTGATGAAGGCTAACCTCGGCGTCGAGACCGCGTTTACTGACATCGGCGGCTGGGACACGCATCACAATCAAGGCAGCGTGAATGGCGACCTTGCCAACCGGCTCAAGGATTTCTCCGAGGGAATTTCAGCCTTCTGGCGCGATATGGGCGACGATGCGGAGAAGATCACTCTGGTGACGATGAGCGAGTTTGGCCGCACCGCCGAGCAGAACGGCACTGGCGGCACCGACCACGGTCATGCGAACGTCATGTTCGTGCTCGGCGGCAGCGTCAAGGGCGGCAGGGTCTCCGGCAAATGGCCGGGACTGGCCAGGGAACAGCTCAACGAGAGCCGCGATCTCGCCGTGACCATTGACTTTCGTCAGGTTCTCGCCGAGGCGGTGAGCGGAACGCTCGGAGTTACAGATCTGGAATTTACTTTCCCCGGAGCACAACTGAGCAAGGATAAGTTCTTGGGCCTGATTTGATGGCATCGATGCTCATCGCCTGCGTCTGCTGAGTTAAAGAGTGTGACAAAGCGCTCGCAAGCTTCCGTTGGTATTGGTGTTGCGCAGGTTTTCTCCCACCCAATAAGCGAACGAGAGTATCTGGATTAGTGCCGTAAAGTCCGCCATCGACGAACCGAATCACCGCCTTCCACATTTCGGCCAAGCGGGTTCGCACGGCTGCCGGGGCAGAAGAGCGGCGCTTGACAGTGCAAACGCCTGAGCCTATGATCTGTTCATTCTTGACCGATTTCCGAAGACCTTCGTACAGCTTGGAATCAAGCTATGGAGGCAATCTGAAGACCCTGCGGTTCAGGCCTTGAGATTGCCTCGGTGACTCGGAAGAACGCTCTCGCAAGGTTTGCTCCTCAGGAGCTTTCAGTATTCCCCGAAAACAAATATGTGCGGCGAAGGTGCATCTGATACAGATCGCCTTGCGAATCAATGTTGACATCGTACCGTTTGGATAACATCGCAGCGCTAGCGAGGCTGTGCGTACCGTCAAGAGAACAAACATCAATTGCAAGCGATCAAAAATCCAGCGCTGTATGCGGGCAGGCTTCCTTTATGGACGTAGACATTGCAACCATCCTGGCGGACGAAACACCGGACGCCGTTGTCGGGACGACGCAAGAAGGAGTAGTCGTTTACTGGAACAAGGGAGCAGAAGCGATGTTCGGATACACCGGCGCTGAAGCTATGGGCCGTTCTTTTCTTGAATTGGTGGTACCGGAAGATTGTGTGAAGGAGGTTCTCCATTTCTATGGAGAGGCCCTCACTTCAAACGTTGTGATCTACGAGTCAATTCGTCGCAGACGAGATGGGGCGCTGCTTTACGTCGATGTGTCCATCAAAGCAATCCGGGATGCGGAGGGCACGCTCCAGTGTCTCCTGACACAACATAGAGATATAACTCACCTGAAAGCGCTACGTCACTCAAGACTGCTCGAGGCGAAGTTTCACGATCTATTGGAATCGGCGCCGGACGCCATAGTGATCGCCAACCTGACCGGGCGCATTGTTCTCGTCAACGGCCAGGCGGAGAAGGTCTTCGGGTATCAGCGCAAGGAACTCATAGGAAAACCCCTAGAGGTCTTGCTTCCTGAGAGATTTCGTGCGGGTCACGTTAGACACCGGGCCAACTACTCTTCACAGCCTCACACGCGTGCTATGGACGCCGGTTTCGAGCTTTATGGCCGGCATAAGGACGGTAAGGAATTTCCGGCGGACATAAGCCTGAGCCCGCTGGAGACGGACGAAGGGAAGGTAGTTATCAGCGCCATCCGGGATATCTCGGAACGGAAGCACGCCGAAGAAGAGTTACGTCTCAAGGAGGAGCGCATCCGTCTGATGGTGGAGAACGTGACCGACTACGTCACGTATATGTTGGACCCCGATGGGAACATCTTGAATTGGAACTCGGTGGCGGAACGGATCAAGGGTTACACCGAGAGCGAGATTGTCGGTCGCCACTTTTCCTGTTTCTATACGGCGGAAGACCAGGAATCAGGCAAGCCGCAGCACGAGCTTGAAAGAGCAAGGCTAGACGGACGCGCAGAGGATGAAGGCTGGAGGGTGCGCAAGGACGGTTCCAGATTCTGGGCGAACGTCGTGATCGAATCGATCCGCGATACTCAAGGGAATATCCGCGGATTTACCAAGGTAACCCGCGACATGACGGAGCGCAAACGTGCGGAAGAACAGTTTCGCGGTTTGCTGGAGTCTGCGCCTGACGCTATCGTTATCGTCAATCGGCAGGGCAAGATCGTGCTGATAAACGCGCAAACAGAAAGACTTTTTGAGTACAAGCGTGAAGAACTGGTGGGTCAGCCAATCGAGATTCTTGTGCCGGATCGCTTTCAGGGAAAGCACGTAGGTCATCGCGACGGATTCGTTCGCGATCCTCGTGCGCGCCCCATGGGTGAGGGACTGGAACTCTTTGGCAGACGAAAAGATGGCACGGAGTTCCCTGTAGAAATCAGTCTGAGCTCATTTGAGAGCGACAAAGGCCAGTTGTTCTCAAGCGCCATTCGAGACATCACGGAAAGAAAGCGAGCTGAGCGGGCGTTGCAGACGAAGAATGTTGAACTGGAGAATGCGAACCAAGCTAAGGACCGCTTTCTGGCCACGATGTCGCACGAGTTGCGTACGCCGCTCAATGCAGTCATCGGCTTTACCGGGACGCTTCTGATGAGATTGCCGGGCCCGCTCACCGCTGACCAGGAGAAGCAACTCCGTACAATCCAGACTAGTTCGCGACACCTGCTTTTGCTTATCAATGACCTGCTCGATCTGGCGAAAATTGAATCCGGAAAGGTGCAATTCACACTTGAGCCTGTGGCTTGCGCATCCGTTCTTGAAGAAGTAGCCACAGCGTTGAGGCCCCAAGCCGATGCAAAAGGAATCTGGCTCGAGTTGCTGCTCCCACCCGGAGAAGCCTTTGTCCTGGCCGACCGCCGCGCATTTAGCCAAATTCTCCTCAATTTGACGAGCAATGCCGTCAAGTTTACGGAGCACGGTTCGGTCCGATTGGAAGTGGTCCAGAAAGATGAAAACGACGTACCGCTGATTGAGATTTCAGTGACCGACACGGGAATGGGTATCCGGCCCGATGACCAGGCCAAACTATTCCAGGCATTTTCCAGAGTGGAGAACGAAAAAGGGAAACGCCTTGAAGGCACCGGATTGGGTCTGCACCTGAGTCAGCGCCTGGCTGAGCTTCTGGGCGGCCGGATAGTGCTTGAGAGTGAGTATGGCAAAGGAAGCAGATTTACGCTGGTGCTGGCGAGAACGGTTGGTGCTCATGAGTTGCAACATTCTGATCATTGAAGACAATCAAACGAACATGGAACTCATGGTCTACCTTCTAGGTGCGTTCGGGTATGAAGTGTCGACCGCGACCGACGGGCGGGAGGGAATCGATATAGCATTGGGCCAGGGTCCGGACCTGATTCTTTGCGACCTGGAAATGCCCCGGATGAATGGCTATGAGGTCGTAACGCATCTTCGCGCGCAGTCAACGCTGCCGGCCATCCCTATCATTGCGGTCACGGCTCTGGCTATGGTGGGAGATTGCGACAAAGTGCTGGCCTGCGGTTTCGATGGCTATATCTCGAAACCTATCTATCCCGAGACATTCGTTGATCAGGTTGAAGTCTTTCTTCCACTCCACAAACGGCCGGCGAGAGCAAAGCTGCCCAGCGAGGTTGCACCGGCATTCGCGCCTGCTCTCAAATCAACACGGGCTGTCGTATTGCTTGTTGATGACTCTCCCATCAACGTTGATCTGATTCGCAGCGTGCTTGAGCCGAACGGGTACATGGTAAATTCTGCGAACGCCGTTGCTGCCGCGATGGAAATGGCGCAGCATAAGTCCATAGATCTCATCATGTCGGACTTGCATATGTCTCCCGAGAACGGACTGGCTTTTTTAGTGCACGTCAAGGCAGACCCGCGCCTGAAGCCGATACCCTTCATTTTGATTACCGCATCGATGAGTGATCCGAGGGATGGTACGGAAAAGAAGGCTCTTGAACTTGGCGCGGCAAGGTTTCTTTCCCGCCCTATTGCGCCGGAGCAATTGCTTCTTGAAGTCGAAGCTTGTTTGACAAACAATAGAGCCCCGAATCCATGAATGTGAAAAAGATGGTCCGTTTTGGATTGAAGATTCCTGCAAATGAATGATGTTTCGCGGACGATGCTCGATCAAGAAAGATTGCGGCGCAGAGAAATCAAAGGTCAGGAGGCCTGCTTTGGCAACCATTCTCATCGTTGACGATAACCCTTCAAATCGCGACGTGATAGTCACGCTCCTAAATTACTATAACCATCGGGTGCTGGAGGCTGCGGACGGCCTCGATGGACTGGATGCGGTTCGTGAAGAGAAACCGGACTTGATCATTGCGGACATCCTGATGCCGACGATGAATGGTTTCGAGTTTGTATCCAAATTGCGCCAGCATCCGGTCACCGCCCAAATCCCCGTGATCTTTTATAGCGCCACCTTCCATGACGCAGAAATGAAGTCCTTGTCGAATGCCTGTGGGGTTACGCGACTTCTTCCGAAACCCGCTGAGCCGGAGCAAGTACTGCAGCTGGTCAACGAGGCGCTTGCTTCTCCTAGTCCGGTCGAGCCGCAAGTATCTCCTGCACTTGCAGGAATTGAAGTTGTGCAAATTCTGAACAATAAGCTATTCGAAAAGAACAGTGAACTGCAGGAGCTCAATGCCCAGTTGGAAAAGCGGATCAGCGAACGCACCTCGGAGCTGGAACATTCAAACCGGATGCTTCAACACCAGATTGAAGAGCGCGAACGAACGGAAAGTGAGTTACGGCAGGTACAAAGACTCGATGCCATCGGGCGGCTGGCAGGCGGACTGGCCCACGATTTCAACAATTTGCTAGCGATCATCCTGGGACAAAATGCAAGGCTTCTGGCACGATCAGAAAACTGGGAAAGCACGCGGATGTTGGAGTCGATAAAAGCGGCGGTAGAACGGGGTATGAGTCTCACATCCCAGCTTCTCGCGTTTGCCAGACAGCAGCCTCTGGAGACCAAGATTGTGAACTTCAATACAGTTTTGGCTTCCGTTGAGAAACTGCTGCGTGTCTCGTTTGGCGAGAATATCGAACTGGAGCTTCAAACTGATCCCGGACTCGGCAGCATAGCGGCAAACTCAAGCCAGCTCGAACAAGTAGTTCTGAACCTGGCATTTAATGCAAAAGATGCGATGCCAAACGGTGGGAAGCTGACAATCAGCACGTCGAATCTTCAGCTTGAGAAAGCGGACGAGAAGCATTCTGTGGTTGGCAGCCCCGGACCCTATATTTGTGTAGCAGTTACCGACACGGGATGTGGAATGGATGAGGAAACCCAGAGCCGTATTTTTGAGCCATACTTTACCACTAAAGGACTAGGGAAAGGGACCGGACTCGGGCTTTCCACCGTTTATGGAATTGTTAAACAAAGTGGGGGGCAGATTCTCGTCTACAGCGAACCGGGTCACGGGACGACATTCAATATTTATTGGCCACAGACTGAATCTGTTACCGAAAGTCCGAGGCTTTCTGACGGCGACCGGGAGGTAAGTAGTACGAAGACGATCTTAGTGGTTGAGGATGAAACACCCCAGCTCGAAATTACATGCGAAGTTCTTCAGGAAAACGGATACGTCGTCCTATCGGCAGGATCGGCAGAAGACGCTATTCACTTGGCCTCGACTTACCAAGGCGCGATTGACTTGCTTATAACAGATGTAATCATGCCTAAGATGAACGGAAAAGAGCTTTCATCGAGACTATGCAAAGATCGGTCGGAACTAAAGGTTCTTTTCGTTTCCGGCTACTCCAGCGACGTCCTTCGGGAGGGAATGCAGGAGAGCATCCCGGGCGGTTTCGCATTTCTTCAGAAGCCCTTTACTTATCAGATGCTGGCGCAGAAGATCCGCGAAATGTGTGGCTCGCAAGCGGTCAGGTCAGTAGGCGGCAAACTTTGAATTGCTGTCAATGCAAGACAATGCCAGACCGTAACGTGCAATGCCTCGATGACGGTTGAAAGGAACACCAGTTCCGGTTTCTTCTGCACGTGCGTTGATCATTGAGAAAGCCAACCTAGCGTAATTTTCCCAGAGAGGACAATACTGGCGAATTCTATCTCATTTGTTTTCAATGGCTGGGGAGGGTTTCGGTTCCATTTGTCGATGTCCTTCAAAAGGTTGGAAGGGTTTTCGACCAGTTTTCAACTATGTCTATTCTTTATGCAATTCGTGGTGCTGGTTTGTCCCGATAAGTACATAGTTCTTATGGTATTTAACGATGTGAACTTCCCAAAACATCCACTACGAACAAGAAGATCAATGGTGGCTATACGGAATTTGTGTATGTACCGATAAAGCACTAAACCGGAAGTCTGACTTGGCGCCTCATCTGCCTTGCTGGGTTCCGCGCTCTCAATGTCTATCGCGATGCCCGTCTCGCGATGAAAGGTGGCAACGGATGATCAGCGAACGCCCAAAAGGGCTTCACAAAAGTGGCAAGGCAAAGCGAGCGCACGCCGTCAAGCCGCAAGCGCAGTCGAACCTTGGACATACCGCAATCGATGTCGAGCGTTCTGGAGACTGGATGCCCGCCGAAGACCTGCGGAAAGCAGCATTGTGTGCTTTGGGAGCAGTTGGCGACCTAACTCTCAATCTCGACCGGATCAATCACTTGGATGCGAGTGCACTGCAAATCTTACTGGCGCTGGACGCGGAACAGAAGAAGCGAGGACAGAATCTGCACTTGGCGAACGCGTCCGTGCACCTACGGCAATGGTTTGATTTTGCGGGGGCAGCGGATCATTTCTCAATGACCGAACGGAAGTGCAATGAATAAAGTCGCCCAGAGCCGACCAAGCAGCACCTCGTCCAGCGTGCCTCAGGGCATAGCCGAGGAAGGTGCGGAGGAGAGGTTGTGCGTGGACGCCGAACTCGCCCAGTACTTACCGCACCTCAGCCGGATGAGCGCGCAACTGAAGCAGACTTCGACGCAAATCGAAAGCTCAGTCGTGGGTGTCTGCGACAGCTTTCAAGGAATCGCGGAGCGCGCAAGGTCGACCGTGTCTCGCACGTCAGGCTTTCTAAGCAGTAAGGGCAACACGACTTCCAGCAAACAGTCGTTTGAGAGCCTGATCCAGAGATGTGCAGACACACTTGTCAAGATCCTGAATACGACAGAGGAAGCAGGCGAGGTTTCGCGGCGCGCGATCGACCGAATCGACCAAATGGATCAGGCTTCCCAGATGGTCGGGGCCGCGTTGGTCAAGCTGGAGCAGATTGCCCATGAAAACAAGATGCTGGCGATGAACGCGCGCATCGAGGCGGCGCACGCCGGCATTCACGGAGCCGGGTTTGCGGTAGTTGCGGTCGAAGTGGTGTCCCAGACAGAAAGAGCACAAGAAGTGACTGCTCAAGTGAGCGGTCTCATAGCCAACCTGCGGGCGCTCGCGGGATCGACTCTGGAAGACCTGAAGCGCACGAACGAGCAGGATTCCTTACGCGTGGAGAAATCCAGGCGCGAAGTGGATGACTCGCTACGAGATATGCAGGACACTCATGGCGAGATGGAACAGATGCTGACCGCGATGACCGAGGAAGGCGCGCTCCTGGCGAACGACATTGGAGCAGCAGTTCGTGGCCTCCAGTTCCAGGATCGGATCAGTCAACAGATTGCCCATGTCGTAGGAGACCTGGATACGCTTCAAACGAAGCTGGCCGCCCGTTTCGCTGACATGCCTGCTGGAAACATCGCCTCGGATGAAGGTTTCAGCGCGTATACGATGCGCGAAGAACGGGAGATCGCTGGTATTGGTGGTACCGAATCCGCAGCGGGAGATGTTGACCTGTTTTGAGCGCAATAGGGAGAGAAAAGGATGCAAGCCTCGGAAAGGATAACTAAGTGCGAACAGTACTGATTGTCGATGACTCGGTTTCCATGCGGCAAATGGTCAGCTATACGCTCCGGCAGGGCGGCTATGAGGTCATTGAGGCCGAACACGGCGCGGATGCGCTGAACAAGCTCACAGGCGTGACGGTGGACCTGATCATTACCGACCTCAATATGCCGGTGATGGACGGCATCACTCTGATTCAGAACGTGCGCAACCAAACTGCAATGAAGACCAAGCCCATCTTAATGCTGACCACTGAAGGGCTTGCGGCTAAGAAAGAACAGGGAAAGGCGGCCGGCGCAACTGGCTGGCTCGTCAAGCCCTTCGACCCCGAGAAGCTGCTGCAAACCGTAGCCAAGGTTCTACCTTAAGGCCATGAAAATCGACCTCACTCAATTTCGTCAAACATTTCTCCAGGAGAGCGCGGATCATATCGCTTCCATGGAAACAGGACTCCTCGAACTTCGCTCAGCTCCGGCCGACATCGAGTTGCTCGATAGTATCTTCCGCGCTGCGCACTCAATCAAAGGAGGAGCTGGGTCCTTTGGGATGACGAACCTCGTCCGGTTTACTCACTCGCTGGAGAATCTCCTGGATCGGCTTCGGTCATTAGAGATGCAAGCGACCGATGAGGTAATCGATATTCTCCTTCGATCTGTGGATGTGCTGCGCGGATTGCTTGCCGCGGACGCAGATGCTGTAATACCCGCCGAGGCGCTGGAACTGGATGAGCGCATCAAGGCGCTGATGCCCAGTGAAACCAGCCCGGCAGAAGCCGCTTCTGAAGTGGCGCTCGAGTTGGCGGCGGATACGCACAGGATGATGCTGTACAAGGTGGAATTCCGTCCCGACCGAGAGCTTTTCGCAAGCGGCACCAACCCGATCGTGCTGCTGCGCAATCTTGCCGCATTGGGAACAGTGAGTTGCTGCCATCTGCATTGCGAGGAGTTGCCCACCCTCCCGGACCTGGATCCATCGCAGTGCTACCTGAGCTGGACGGTGGAGCTGGCCAGCGTAAGAGAAGAAGCAGAGCTCCGCGAGGTATTCGAGTTTGTAGAGCATCTCGCAGAAATTCGAATTTCTTGCTCGGATGCGCCGCCGCAGCCTGGTTCCACATTGGCTCAGAATTCACGGGTAGCTCCGGTTATCGCAGATTCGTCCACACCAAATGGCCAATCCTCGCCTGCAGAACGCCGCAAGGCGCCGGACATGGATCGCCGCCAAGTTGCGGATCGTCGTCAAGCCGATGTGACGGACCGGCGCCAGTCCTCTCTGAAGTCCTCAACCAGGGGGGAGTCTGGTTCGATCCGTGTGGCGACCGATAAGGTCGACAGGCTGATCGATCTGGTAGGCGAATTGGTGATCGCGCACGTAATGACTGCGCAGATGGTCGAAGCCTTTGAACCATCATGCCTGCCCAGGCTGCGCGAGGCGGTTGCAGCCATGGAACGCAATACCCGTGAGTTGCATGAACGGGTGATGGGGATTCGCATGTTGCCGGTGGGGGCGCTGTTCCAGAGATACACGCGCACGGTCTACGACATTGCGCAGGCCACCGAAAAACAGATTCGCCTGGAAACGCACGGAGAAGAGACCGAGATCGACAAGAGCATGTTGGAGTTGCTCGGCGACCCCTTGACGCACCTGATTCGCAACGCCGCCGACCATGGCATCGAGAATTTCGAAGTGCGCCAGGCGGCGGGCAAGCCGGAGGAGGGCGTCATTACGCTGAGAGCCTTCCATCGCTCGGGAAGGATTGTGGTCGAGGTCTCTGACGATGGAGCCGGAATCGATACGGATAGCGTGCGCCGCAAGGCGGTCGAGCGAGGATTGATCGGCTCAGATGCGCAGATGAGTGACGAGCAACTCCGGATGCTGATCTTCGAGCCGGGCTTCTCCACCAAGGAAGAAGTTAGCGACCTGTCCGGGCGTGGCGTGGGGATGGACGTGGTCAAGCGAAACGTTCAGCAGATGAATGGCACGGTGATGCTGGCCAGCGAAAAGGGGCGTGGGTCTACCGTATCGATCGAGCTGCCGCTTACGCTGGCCATTCTTGAGGGACTATTGGTGCGAGTGGGCGACCGGACGCTCGTGCTGCCGCTCTTGTCAGTGATTGAAACCGTGCCTTTGCGCAACGAACAAATTGTGCGGGTAGCCGAAAAGGGCGAGGTGGTTGTGATTCGCAACGAATCCGTTCCGCTGCTGCGCTTGTCCAGGTTCCTTGACCTGACGCCGCAGGGCGCGGAGGCCGACGCGGTAAATGGAAATGCAAATCTTCGCCGTTTGGCGGTAATTGTGCAGTCAGGCCAGAAAAAAATCGGCCTTGTTGTCGATGAACTACTGGGACAACAGCAGGTTGTCGTAAAGAGTCTGGAACGGAATCTACACAGGATCGACGGCTTGATGGGCGCAACCATTCTGGGCGACGGCTGCGTCGCTCCCATCGTCGATGTAACTGCCATGGGCGCTCTGAATCTGTTCTCGCTTCAAGCTTCAACCAGGGTGTTACCGCAGATTGCGGCATCTGTTCGGGCTGCAGGGGCAGCTTCAATCCAACAAAAGAAAATGGAGTAACGTCACATGAACTGGTTTAAGAATCTCAATGCCACGCCCCGATTAATGAGCAGCTTCGGAGTTTTGTTGGTGCTGACCGTGGGCATCAGCTATCTGGCCATCGACAACCTGAGCAAGGCCAACGACCGCGTCGATTTCCTGTACCACAAAGATATGGTCGGATCAACCCACGCAGACGGAATCACCATGGATGTAACCACGATCCGGGGCGACGACCTGAATGCGGCTTACCGCGTCGCCGACGAGGCTGCGGTCGCAGCCTCTGAAAAGGATGAAATCGCCACGATGGCGAGTCTTCACTCCAATCTCGACGAGGCAGACAAGCTGTTCCTGACCCCGAAAGGGATTGAACAACTCGGCATAATCCGCAAAGCATTGCCGGACTATGAGCGCTCGCAGGCGGATCTGTTTCGCGCTCTCGAAGCCAAGAATATTCCCGCCTCGCAGGCGGCGATTGCCGAGGCGGTGAAATACCGATCGATCATTTTGAATGCGAGCAATGTAGCCAGGGACTTGAAAACGGAACATGCGGAAGAGCAATTCCAGGCGAACGGCCAAGCCTATCAGGCTGCACGTACCATAATGATCTCAGCGTGCATTCTCTCGCTAGTGCTGGGGGTCATTCTAAGCATCGTCATAGCCCGCGGATTCTCCTTGCCCTTGGGACAAGCCGTAGCCGTGCTGGAGCGAGTTGCAGACGGCGATCTGACCGTCATGCTCAACGTGAACACGAAAGATGAAGTGGGACGCATGGCCGAGGCGCTGAATCGAGCGGTAGAAAAGTTGAATAACACCTTGCAGGAGGTGGCAGACAGCGCAGCCAATGCCAGTTCCTCGTCGCAGCAACTGGCGGCCGCAGCTGAAGCGATAGCCTCCGGCGCACAGCAGCAAGCAGCCAGTCTGGAAGAGACATCGGCCAGCCTGGAGGAGATTACAGCGACAGTGCGGCAAACTGCCGACAACGCCAACCAGGCCAGCCAACTCGCTGCCGGCTCGAAGGACTCTGCTCTGCAAGGGCAGGAAGTGGTTTCAAACGCGATCACCGCAATGTCGGAGATCAACGCCGCCTCCGCCAAGATTTCCGACATCATCTCGACCATCGATGAGATCGCCTTCCAGACCAATCTTTTGGCTGTCAATGCCGCAGTAGAAGCGGCGCGAGCCGGCGATGAGGGACGCGGCTTTGCCGTGGTGGCTTCCGAGGTGCGCAGCCTGGCGCAGAGAAGCGCCGTTGCAGCCAAGGAGATCAAGGTCCTGATTCAAGACTCACTGCGCAAGGTGGAAGCCGGTTCGGTACTGGTGAACCGTTCGGGAGAGACGTTGCACGGCATCGTGGGTTCAGTGAAGCGGGTAACCGATATCGTCGGCGAAATCGCTGCAGCCTCTGGAGAACAAAGCACCGGCGTCGAGCAAGTGAATACCGCGATGACGCAGATGGACCAGGTGACTCAGTCGAACTCTGCACAGACAGAAGAGTTATCGGCGACGGCTGAATCGCTCTCTGAGCAGGCCGCACACTTGCTGGAATTAGTTAGCACCTTCACTCTCAGCCAAGACGGGAAAGACCATCGGGAACGCCAGGGATTCCAGCCTCATGCGGCAAATTCACTGAAACTTGCACAGCAACCAAACCCCGCGCTGCACGCGAACTCGGGAGCGCGCCCGCCTGCCAAGACAGTTCGAAGCAGCGTGGTGGCAAAGTCCAATTCGAACACTCGCGGCAGTAAGCGGATCAAGAGTCTGGAGCCAGTTCTGGCGGTCGCGATTCCAAGTGGACCAGTCGGAAACGATGCGAGTTTCCAGGAATTCTGAGACGAGGGCGAGGGCGGCATCGGGACTCACAGCCGGTAATGCCTCAACACCGCGTAAGTGCGCGGTATGCAGGAAAGGAAAAGCAATGAAACCAGTGGTTGCAAAACAAGTTCAAGAGTCGCAGCAGTTCCTCACATTCCTGCTCGACGATCAGGAATACGGGCTGGAGATCTTCAAGATCCGTGAAATCCGCGGGTATGCGCCTATCACTCCCATTCCCAACGTTCCACCGCATGTCCGCGGCGTGATGAACCTAAGGGGAACCGTGTTGCCGGTCGTCGACCTGCGCCTGAAGTTTAACTTGCCGGCGGTGGAGTACAGCAAGTTCACCGTCATCGTGATTGCCACGGTAGGCGAAAAGACCGTTGGGCTTCTGGTCGATGCCGTCTCTGATGTGCTGATGGTCGCGAACGACGCGATGCGCGAAGCGCCCGACTTTGGCACAGACGTCGATACGCGCTTCATAAACGGCGTCTTCGAGTCACGGGAACACCTGACAGTCGCGCTGAACCTGGAAGAACTCCTTTCAGAGTGCGAGTTGGCAGTGCCGCAATCCATCGCAGCATAGCGCCGGCTCGTGCCTTAAGAAGAAAAGCCTGGAGAATATTTCAAGGGGAGAAAAAACAAATGAGCTGGTTCAAGAATCTGAATGCTGCACCACGGTTGATGATAAGTTTTGGCGCCCTCCTGGTGCTGACCTTGGGAATCGGCTATCTTTCCATCACCAATCTGAGCAAGGCCAACGATCGTTTAGGCGCTCTATACCAAGAGGACATGCTCGGTGCAATGCGCGTGAACGACATCGCTGTCGCACGGGCGATGAACGGCCGATCGGTTCGGGACGCCATGTTGCATATCAACGAGCCTTCGGTCGTCGCCGAGAACGAAAAGGTATCGTTTACGGAAATTGCCAGCATTCGCGCGGACATTGAGGCGGCAGAGAAGAGCGCTTCTTCGGACGAAAGTAAGGAAGTGCTTACCATTATGAGCAACGCTCTTCCGGCATATGAGCAAGGGCACCGTGAAATTTACCAATATATCGAGGGCAAAGATCTCGTCCGTGCTCAGGCAAAGTTGGCTTCAGTGACCGAAGCGGCCAAACCTCTGTTCGACGCAGCGGCCCGCGCCATCGACATCAAGCAGAAGCACGCGGAAGAGAAGTTTCAAGTTAATCGCGAGTCCTACCAGGCTGCGCGCACCATGGTGATCGGTGCATCTTTCCTTTCGCTTTCTTTGGGGATCATTCTGACCATCGTCATTGCTCGCAGCTTCTCAGTGCCACTAGGGCAGGCTGTGACTGCGCTCGAAAGAGTTGCCGCCGGCGACTTGACCGCATCCCTCAACGTGGAGACACATGATGAAGTAGGCCGGATGGCCAAGGCACTGAATGGCGCAGTGGAACGCTTGAATTCCACCATGCAGGAAGTGGCAGACAATGCGGCCAATGCGAGCTCATCCTCGCAGCAGCTGGCAGCTGCATCAGAAGCCATTGCGTCCGGCGCGCAGGAGCAGGCAGCGAGCCTGGAGGAGACGTCGTCGAGCCTGGAGCAAATTTCTGCGGCCGTTCGCCTGAGCGCGGACAATGCCATGAAGGCCAGTGATCTTGCCTCCGGATCACGGCACTCCGCCGATCGTGGCCAGGAGGGCACGAACGCCGTCGCAGCAATGGCAGACATAAGCGCCGCCTCGGCAAAGATTTCCGACATCATTTCCACGGTCGATGAAATTGCCTTTCAGACCAATCTGCTCGCGGTCAACGCGGCCGTCGAGGCGGCCCGGGCGGGCGATGAGGGGCGTGGTTTCGCAGTCGTGGCCTCCGAGGTACGAAGCCTGGCTCAGAGGAGCGCCAGTGCGGCGAAGGAAATCAAGGGCCTGATTCAGGATTCCATGCGGAAGGTCGACCGTGGTTCCGAACTGGTCAATCGTGTGACCCAACTAGTGGGCGAGATTGCACACACATCTGCGGAGCAAAGCGCCGGCATCGAACAGGTGAACACCGCGATGACGCAGATGGACCAGGTGACACAGTCGAACTCGGCGCAAACCGAAGAGCTTTCGGCAACTGCGGAATCGTTATCCGAACAGGCCGCACACCTGCTGGAGTTGATAGGCACCTTTACTCTGACTGAAGGCGGGAAGCGTCAACAGGACCAAAACCTCTCACTACACCCCATCTCAACGCTTCACTCCAGTTCGGATCGGCAGAAACTGGCCGGACACATTCGCAGCAATGGAGCGGCAAAGTGGAGTTCGAACCCTCGTTGCAGCAAGCTGCCCAAGAATGGGAAGCCCGCTCAGACAGTGACAATTCCAAGCAAGCCGCTTCTAACAGATGCCAGTTTCGAGGAATTCTGAGACGCCTGAGCGAAGGCACGATCAATGGCTTCGCGCTTTGACGCTTCCGCAAACAATCACGGCGCAGCAGCTCCTCAGTGCAGGTGCGAAAGAGACCGGAAAACATTCAGTGTGAGGACGGAAAGTGCAAGCAGTAGCGATACCAAACTCGGTCTTCCCCATGGAGTTGCGTGAGTTCAAGCTGTTTCGCACCCTGGTTCACGAGCGTACGGGAATCTGGTTGCGGGATGGTAAGCAGGTCATGCTGGCTTCACGCCTGTCGCGTAGACTGCGTCTTCGCGGCCTGTCAAACTTTGCCGACTATTACGCTTATGTCCAGACAGTCCAGGACAGCGGCGAAGAGCTCCGGGAACTGATCAATTGTGTAACAACGAACAAGACATCTTTCTTTCGCGAGCGGCACCACTTCGAGTTTCTGGCGAACACGGTTGTGCCGCAGATTAAGTCGGCGATTCGCCCAGGCGCCACCAGAAGCATCCGCATATGGTGTGCCGCGAGTTCGACCGGCGAGGAGCCCTATTCGATCGCGATTACCTTGCTTGAAGCGTTGCAGGTGCCGCAGAACGGCAAGTCCGCCATCCACCCGCAGCCTGCGCCAAAGCGGACCGGGCTTTCGGGATTCATCCAGTCTCCCGCCTCATGGAAGATCGAGGTTGTCGCGTCCGATATCGATACGAAGGTTCTGGAAACCGCTGTTCGCGCAATTTATCCCGAGGATTCGCTGGCCACCGTCGATGTACCCTTGCAGCGGAAATACTTCCTCCGCGGAACAGACGACATGCAAGGTTATGTGAAAGTGAAGCCGGATGTAGCACGGCTCATCCAATTCAAGCGCATCAACCTCATGGACGCCCGATGGCCGCTAAATGATCTTTTCGACGTTATCTTCTTTCGCAATGCGCTCATTTACTTCAATCAAGAAACGCAGGATGTATTTCTTCGCAAGATGGCACGTTACCTGAAACCGGGCGGTTATCTTTTTCTCGGCAATTCAGAACATATTCCGTGGTTGCATGAGATTCTCGCGCCATTGAATCAGACCATGTATCAATTGCGGGACGTGGAACCATGAACATCCTTATGAATCCACGCCCCTCTTCGGCACACCACTGCGGTGCTGTCCAGAACCTTCGGGTCAGGCGCGATCTGCCAGGAACGGCGACGATGCAGACGCCCGTTTCGAGGAGGGTTCGCCCGCAGCGGAGGAATCATATAAGTCTTTACATCGGTGAAGTTGGGGCGAGCCAGTCAAATGTTGTCCTTGACACGTTGCTAGGCTCCTGCGTTGCCGTATGTATGTACGACCCAGTGCTGCGTGCCGGCGGAATGAATCATATCCTGTTGCCGAATTGCCGTGCGGGCGAAAAGAGTTCTCGGTGCGGAATCCATGCAATGGAGTTACTCATCAACGAGTTGATGAAGCTCGGAGGCGATCGGAGGAGATTCGTCGCGAAGGCATTCGGAGGAGCAAACGTGCTTCACGGCATAAAGATGCCACCCGTTGGAGATGGGAATGCACGGTTCGTGCGCGAGTTCCTCGCACTGGAAAAGATACCGCTTGTCGCCGAAAGAATGGGTGGAACACACGCCGTCCACTTGTACTTTCACACAGATACAGGTAAAGCTACGGTGCATACTGTTGATGGATCGAGCCTGCCCAGGATCATAAACGCTGAAGGCTCCTACGGGAATTTGCCTTCTGCCGAAAAATCCTTTGGCGGCGAGATTACACTGTTTTGACAGGCGCGCGGGCAGAGTGGCATCAGTACATAGCCGATCCGTTCTTCGTAACCCACTTTCTGTTGGCATGAGGCGGCCCACAAGATGACGACACGCTCCAAGGTGCTTATCGTTGATGATTCGGCGTTGATGCGCCAATTGCTCACCAAGATACTTGGTTCCGACCCTGAACTCGAAGTGGTAGGAACGGCCGGCGATCCCTTTGTCGCAAGAGATAAGATCAAGGCGCTGAATCCGGATGTGTTGACCCTCGACATCGAAATGCCACGCATGGACGGACTGACTTTTCTGGAGAAGCTGATGCGCGGCCATCCTATGCCGGTGATCATGATCTCGTCGCTGACCGACAAGGGCGCGGACACGACACTCCGCGCACTTGGCTTGGGTGCGATCGACTACGTCTCCAAGCCCAAAGTGGATGTTTCAAACGGCACGATTGAGCAAGCTGAAGAGATCGTTGCCAAGGTAAAGGCAGCCGCAAAAGCAAGAGTGCGGAGCCCCAGTGTGTCGTCGGCGTCGCCCACGGCGTTGACGGGACGGACGTACCAGTTTTCGGCAACACATAAGATTGTTGCCATCGGCGCTTCAACGGGTGGGACCGAAGCCCTTAAGGAGTTATTGTCGCCGCTGCCCGCCGACTTTCCGGGAATCGTGATTGTGCAGCACATGCCGGAAGCTTTCACCCGCCAGTTTGCCGACCGTCTCGATTCACTCTGCAGGATTCGAGTGAAAGAGGCGCAGGATGGCGACCGCGTTTTGCCGGGACATGCGTTGTTGGCCCCCGGCGGCCACCACATGGCCGTAGTGCGCAAGGGAACGGAATATGCTGTGCATGTGTACAGGGGAGAGCGAGTGAATCGTCATCTACCTTCTGTGGATGTTCTGTTTTCTTCCTGCGCACGCAACATGGGCAAGAACGCGCTCGGTGTGCTGTTGACGGGTATGGGAGCAGATGGTGCAAGAGGCATGTTGGAGATGAAACAGGCTGGTGCCTTCAATATCGCGCAGGATGAGTCCACGTCCGTTGTCTTCGGTATGCCGCGTGAGGCGATTCTACTGAACGCAGTCGATAAGGTTCTCCCGTTGGGACATATACCGGACGCGCTGCTGCAAAGGCTTGAAGGAAACTAGCCTGTCACGGCAATCGAGTTCACATCAGTCGATGGCATGTATTGCCAGTAGCTCAGTATCGTTATTGCGCACATTCCCGATCCGGTCGCTCACTGGCCAGGCTTTCATACTCTCGGAGGGGTAGGGGCGCAGCAGGTCCAGGGGAGGCCGCGCTGGATCACCGGGGTCGAGCCAGCGGTCGTAGTCCTTCGGCTCCAGGATCACTGGCATCCGGTTGTGCACGGGCGCCATTAGCTCGTTGGGTTCTGTGGTGAGAATGGTAAAGGTCTCGAGCGACTGAGCGCCGGCAGGCGTGTTGGGCTGCCAGCTCTCCCACAGGCCGGCAAAGGCATACGGTTCACCGGAGGCCAGGGCGAAGGCGAACGGCCGTTTGGTCTTCGGGTCCGGACGTTGCCACTCGTAAAAAGCATCCGCAGGCACCAGGCACCGACGCTTCTTCAGCGCCTCCCGGAAGGCAGGCTTGGAGGCGGCCTCTTCTGCACGTGCGTTGATGGTTGAGAAAGCCAACTTGGCGTCCTTTGCCCAGAAGGGTACCAGTCCCCAGCGAAGCAGAGCAGCCTCACGCCTGCCGGAATCGCTATTCAGGCGGACGACGGGCTGGATACTCTGTGGAGCAGCGTTATAGCTGGGCGCAAACCAGGGCATCTCCTCCAGTTCGAGGTCAAACCATTCTGCAAGAACCTCTTGCGTCGATTTTCTGGCGAAGCGTCCACACATATCTCCCACAGAATATCCAACCTTTTGTCCAAATCCCAGAGGATCTTTTGACAAAGCCGCCGTTTCGAGAGAAGCTAGAAGCGAATAAAAAGCGAATACGAGACTCGCCATGCCCTCCGCTGCAGCTTTACGGATTGAGATCGAACGCGCCCTGGAACACCGCTTTCCGGCGGCGCTCACGCCTGCCCCGAAGACCATTCGCGAGGTGGCGCCGACGGGCATTCGCTCAGTGGATGCGTTGCTGGAAGGCGGATTGCCGGTGGGAGCGACCAGCGAGGTAATCGGCCCGGAGTCGTCTGGGCGAACCAGCCTGACGCTCAAGTTTCTGGCAAAGAGAACTGAGGCGGAGCAGGTTTGCGCCTGGGTGGATGCAGGCGACACGTTCGATCCAGAATCGGCGGCAGCGAGCGGTGTGCGCCTGAAACAACTGCTGTGGGTGCGCTGCCGAAACGAGAGAGAAGTGACGAAGGCCAAGCCATGGACGCGGCTCGACCAGGCGTTGCGCGCGACCGATCTGCTGTTACAGGCCGCTGGATTCGCAGCAATTGTTCTGGATTTGGGCGATATGGAACCTGCACACGCAATGCGGATTCCGCTGGCAACCTGGTTCCGGTTCCGGCAGGCTGCCGACCGTACACGATGCAGTCTTGTGGTTCTGGGCAAGACTGCCTATGCGCAGTCGGGTGCTGAAGTCGTGCTGGAATCCACACCGTTCCAGCCAGAGATCGTTGGCGGAACCGTATGGAGCGGCTGCACGTTCGCGGTCGGGCGCAAACGCCAGCGCTTTATGCAATTCAATGCGAGCGCGCGCAAGCCGCCGACCTCAACATGGTCAGCAGGCGCCGCGTGGGAAACCGGGAGAAGCTCATGAGCGGCGAACTCTATGCTTGCGTTCATGCCGCGGAATTTCCCGCGCAGGCTTTGCTGCGTTTGCGAACGGACCTGCAATCACAACCCATAGCCGTGCTCGATGGCCCCGCTTCGCAGGAAGTCATCTGCTCTTTGAATCGTCATGCAGTGCAGCGGGGCGCGGTGCTGGGCATGACGAAGCTGGAAGCTGAAAGCATCAGCGGCATGCAGCTTTTGCTGCGTTCGTCGGAGGTCGAGACGGCCGCGCATGCCGTACTCCTTGAGTGTGCGGCAATGTTTTCTCCCCGTATCGAAGAAGTCAGCGAGGGGACAGCATGTGCGTTGGCGCTCGACATTGCAGGTACAGAGCGGCTTTTTGGTTTTCCGGAAAAGCTCGCGACACGTTTGCGTGACGAGATGGCGACAGCGGGTTTTCGCGTTTCCGTTGCCGTGAGCGCGTACTTTCATGCGGCACGGATGAAGGCAACAGCGGCGCATGGAATCACGATCATTCCGGACGGCGAGGAAGCGCGATCTCTGGAGAAGCTACCCATTGCTGCGCTGAACTTGACGGAAGAGCACAAGGAGACCTTTGCGCTGTGGGGCATTCGCACTCTGGGCGAACTGGCAGCCCTGCCCGAGGTGGAACTGGTCAAGCGACTCGGCGCTGCGGCCAGCGATTGGCGCGCGCTGGCTCACGGCGTAGCGCGGCACGCCTTTCAGCCCATCGAGCCTGAGGTTGCGCTGAAGGAGTTCTACGACTTTGAAACTCCCGTGGAGCAGATGGACTCACTGCTCTTTATTGGTGCGCGCATGATTGACTGTCTGGTTGCACGCACGGCTGGTAGAGCGTTGTCGCTGGCATCGCTAACCATATATATGGAGCTTGAGGGTGGACGAGTTCATCGCCTGGCGATTCGCCCTGCCGTGCCTTCCGTGGATCGCAAGTTTCTGTTGAAACTGCTGCAGTTGGAAATAGGCGTCCATCCTCCGCAGGCCGCGGTTGTTTCACTTACCCTCACCGCGGAAGCAGGGCAGTCGAGCAAAGTGCAGCTTGGGCTCTTCGCGCCGCAGACGCCGGAGCCTTCGCGGCTGGATGTGACGCTGGCGCGCCTCAAGGCAATCGTAGGAGAGGATCGCGTGGGCACTCCGGTGCTTGAAGACACACACCGCCCAGGCAGCTTCCGCATGGAAGACTTCGCGGTGGGCGCGAAATCTTCCGCGCTCAAAACTGAACGCTCGGGCATGGCACTGCGCCGCGTGCGGCCGCCGCGCCCGGTTCGGGTGGTAATGCGCGCAATGAAACCGGTGGCTTTCAACGATGGAGGTAGCCGATTCGAAATCGAGGCGGCCTATGGCCCCTGGAAAACCAGCGGCTGTTGGTGGTCACTGGATGGTTGGGACGCGGAAGAGTGGGACATATTGGCTGCAAACAATAATGGTGAAAAATTCGGCTGCCTGTTAGTTCTGGACCAACGGCGGAGCGAGTGGCGGCTGGAGGCGTTCTATGACTGACCGCAGCTTTGCTGTCCCCAACACACGCTCGCCGGGAACGCCGGTCTGCCATCCCAACGACGCTTACCAGCTACCCACATCTCAAGAGACCGTGAGCATTTCCATCAGGCGGCAATCAACGACAACTGCGCATGACGGTGAGTACATTGAACTGCACGGAACCAGCGCTTTCAGCTTTCTTGCCGGAGCGTCTCAGCCCGAGGCGCTAATCGAACGTGCCACAGAGCTTGGCATGCCTGCGATGGCCTTGGCCGACAGAAATGGATTGTACGGCGTGGCGCGTTTTCATACCGCAGCCAAACGGTGCGGCGTGCTGGCGCATATCGGCGCGGAGATTGCGGTCAGTTCATTCGGCAGCAGGCTGAAGCCTCCTTCGTGGTTACCGCATCAATGCGCAGATGAGCCTTCACGCCTGGTGTTGCTCTGCGCGTCGCAGGCCGGATACCAGAATCTATGCCAGCTCATCACGCGTTTCAAAATGCGCGAACAAACAAAAGCGGAGGGAGCCGCGACACTCGAAGATCTGGAAGAGTTCTCGGCGGGACTGATCTGCTTGACTGGCGGCGAAGAAGGGCCGTTAGCCGTTACACTCGCGCGTGGTGGAGAACAAGAGGCGCGCAAGGTTGCTGATCGATTGACTTCCATCTATGGCCGCGGCAACCTCTACGCTGAACTACAGCGACACCACGATCGCGGTGAAGAGTGCAGAAATCAATCGCTCCTGCGTATCGCATCTGACCTGCATCTGCCGATCATCGCTACCAATGGCGTGCGTGCTGCGACGGACAAGGATCGCGAGATTCTTGACGTTCTGACGGCTATCCGCTTTCACACTTCGCTCGATCAGGCGGGCCGCCAGCTTACGGCAAATGCATCCCGCTCTTTGCGTTCAACTCGTGAAATGGCCGCGCTCTTCGGCGACATCCCCGAAGCCATTGCCAATACTAGTATCGTGAGCCAGCGGTTAGAGTTCACCCTCAACAATCTCGGCTATGAGTTCCCGCACTACCCTGTGCCTGACGGCGAGACGATGGACAGCTTTCTTGCCAATCGAGTGGAAGAAGGTGTCCGCAAACGCTATGGCTCAGGAGCAAAGCAGACTCTGCTCGACAAGGCCCGCAAACAGGTTCAGCACGAACTCAAACTCATTGCCAAGCTTGGTTTTGCCGGATACTTTCTGATCGTTTGGGACATCATTCGCTATTGCCAGGGACAAGGCATTCTCGTGCAGGGCCGCGGTTCTGCGGCGAATTCAGCCGTTTGCTATGCCCTCGAAATCACCGCGGTCGATCCCGTTGGAATGGAACTCCTCTTCGAACGCTTCCTTAGTGAGAATCGAGGCGAGTGGCCGGACATCGACCTTGACTTGCCTTCCGGCGATCAGCGCGAGAGTGTGATTCAGTATGTCTACGAACGCTACGGCGCCCTGGGATCTGCAATGACCGCCAACGTCATTACGTATCGCGGCCGTTCAACGTCGCGTGAGGTGGGCAAAGTTTTGGGATTCGAAGACGAACAGCTTGCGCGTCTCTCCAGCCTCATGGGCCACTGGGAGTGGCGCGGCGAGAACGACACCATGGCCCGCTATTTCGAGCAGGCCGGCTTCGACATCCGCCACCCACGCATTGCTCGTTATCTTGACCTCTGCCTGCGCATGAAGGATCTGCCACGCCATCTCGGGCAACACTCCGGCGGCATGGTCATCTGCGCTGGAATGCTCAACCGCGTGGTTCCCATCGAACGCGCATCCATGCCCGGCCGCACCGTGATTCAGTGGGACAAGGAAGATTGCGCGGATCTCGGCCTCATCAAAGTGGATTTGCTTGGCCTGGGCATGATGGCTGCGCTCAAAGATTCCATAGAATTGATTCCGCGTCACTATGGCAATGAAGTAGACCTTGCCGCGCTGCCGGAAGACCCGCTTGTCTACGAGACCCTGTGCAAGGCAGACACTGTAGGAATGTTTCAAGTGGAGAGCCGCGCGCAGATGGCATCCATTCCGCACAACGCGCCGGTGCGCTTTTACGATCTTGTCGTGCAGGTAGCCATCATTCGGCCCGGTCCTATCGTCGGCAAGATGATGCACCCCTACATGCGCCGCCGTCAGGGCAGGGAACCGATCACTTATCCGCATCCATCGCTGGAGCCGGTTCTCAAACGCACACTGGGAGTTCCGCTATTTCAGGAGCAGCTCTTGCGCATGGCGATGACCATCGCGGATTTCAGCGGAGCGGAGGCGGAAGAACTGCGCCGTGCTGTTGGAATGCGCCGCTCCATGCAGCGCATGAAAGACCTGGAAGGCCGTCTCCGTTGGGGCATGGCGCGGAATGGCATCAGCGCCGATGCACAAGACAACATTGTGCAGAGTATCTCGTCTTTTGCCATGTATGGCTTTCCAGAGTCGCACGCCGCCAGCTTTGCGCTGATCGCCTACGCCTCTGCATACCTCAAGGTTCACTACCTGGCGGCCTTCACCTGCGGGCTGCTCAACAACCAGCCAATGGGCTTCTACTCGCCTGCGGTGTTGGTGAAGGACGCGCAGCGCCACGGCCTGCGCGTACGCCCCATCGACGTACAGCGGTCTGAAGGCATTTGCACGCTGGAAGCGGAGCAGGATGGCTCGCTGTCTCTTCGTATCGGTTTGAATTATGCGAAAGGACTACGTCGCTCATCGATCGAATCTCTTCTCGAAGCGCGCACGATCGACGGACCATTTGCTTCCGTCGAAGATCTCTCACTCCGCGTTTCCGCGCTCGATCGCAAGGAGCTTGTCTCTCTTGCACGCATCGGCGCGCTGAATTCGTTGGACCACGTCAAGCATCGCCGCGATGCGCTCTGGCAGGTGGAAGAGGCGGGTCGTCACGTTGGTCCTCTGTTGCGAGGCATCGGCAGCTCGCTCGCCAGCACAGGTGCTGCGGCACCCTTGCTGCAAATGACCACCGACGAACGCCTCACCGCCGACTATGCCGGCACTGGACTCACTACAGGCCCGCATCCTATGGCTTACCACCGCGCCGCACTGTGCAACGAGGGCATCCTCTCAGCGGACGACCTGCTGCACTGCAAGAATCGCCCCACCATACGCATCGCCGGATGCGTCATCGCGCGCCAGCGCCCGGGCACCGCCAAGGGATTCGTCTTTCTCTCGCTGGAAGACGAAACCGGCATCGCAAATGTAATCCTTACTCCAGACGTCTTCGAGCGTGACCGCATGGTCGTCACGCGCAGCCGTTTTCTTTTGATTGAAGGCACGCTCCAAAATCAGGACGGTGTCATCCACGTCAAAGCGCAGTGCCTCTTTCCACTAGACATCACGAACGCCGCCATTACCTCTCATGACTTCCATTGAAAACAGTGACACCCTTCGCACAATGGAAAACAATCTCGGCGATACACGAATACGCAACTGTAATTTGCGTGATTCCGTTGACGATTGGTGAGGCGACAGTAGGTTTTTTCAGCAGCGGAATGCAATGGCGAAAACGCCATTGCATTCCGCTGCTCTCAACGCTCTTTTCTCGAATTCTCAGTTCCTCTTTTGAGCTATATCCTAATGAATCGTGAGGGTGACTGAGCCCGCACTCACCACCTGGTGAGTCTGAGGAGGAGGTGTGGAACTGGACCCTCCACCGCCGCAGCCGATGCTGAAAGCCGTCGCGCCAGCTAGCAGAACCAGCGCCAGGCAAGCGGTAACCCAAACGCCCCGCTCTGTGAGTTTTCTCCTCAAAAAGACCAGTGGAAGCAGGAGAATCGGCAGCAGAATCCACGCCGTGGCCGCACCGGAGACAGTTTCAGTAAAGACCACTGTAATCAGGTAGGTTCCCGTATGCGTTGCCGAGGTGGTGGCAATCGTCACCGTGCCGGAAGAATAGCTGCAAGTCGCTCCCGTGGGAAGATTCAGGCACGTTACCGTGGCGCTGGTCACACCGGAGGGCAGGGTCACCGGATAACTGGCCGTCGAGCCGGCACTCACGGTGGCTGTTGTTGAAGTAAATGTCGGGGCCGTTGACGATCCAGATGCAGAATCCACTTCGAACTGCCACGGATTGGAAGTTCCCCCGCCCGGCGTTAAGGTTTGCACTGTAATAGAATCGGTCCCCGCACTGGCAATATCCGCAGGTGTAACCGACGCCGTAAGCTGGCTCGAACTCACGTAGGTTGTGGTAAGAGCAGTCGTGCCCCAGTAAACCGTCGAACCCGACACGAATCCCGATCCATTTACCGTGAGCGTGAATGCCGCGCCGCCCGCGTCTGTGAACGCCGGCGACACGCTGCCAATGACCGGTACGGGATTGGGTACGACTACAACCTGGCTCACCGAGTTCGAAGTGCTGCCGGTGAAGTTTGTATCGCCGCTGTAGACTGCCGTGATCGGGTCCGTTCCCACAGGCAGTGTCGTGGTGGTCAAGCCGGCCGAGCCGCTGCTCAAAGATATACTGCCCAAACTCGTGCTCCCATTGCTGAACGCAACTGAGCCGGTGGCTGTGCCGCCAAACTGCCCAGAGACCGTGGCAGTGAGCGTCACGGATGCCCCAGAGGCGGAGGGATTCAGCGACGAAACCAGTGCTGTTGAAGAACTGGCCTTGTTGACCGTCTGAGTCAACGAGTTTGGCGAGCTGCCAGTGAAGTTCGAGTCGCCGCTGTAAACCGCGCTGATCGTGTTCGTGCCCACCGGCAGTGTCGTGGTCGTCAGGACAGCCGAGCCGCCGCTCAACGACACGGTTCCGAGACTCGTGCTTCCATTACTGAACGTCACCGAACCGGCGGCTACTCCGCCATACTGCCCCGATACGGTCGCTGTCAGGTTGACGGACTGCCCGAAGTTGGACGGATTCATTGACGAAGTCAATGTTGTCGTAGAACTCGCCTTGGTCACCGTTTGGCTGACAGCCGTAGACGTGCTCCCGGCAAAGTTCGAGTCGCCGGTGTATACCGCCGTGATCGAGTTCGTGCCTACCGGCAGTGTCGTGGTTGCCAAGACAGCCGAGCCGCCGCTCAGCGACACAGTGCCCAGACTCGTACTCCCATTGCTGAACATCACCGTGCCGGTCGCTACTCCGCCAAACTGCCCCGATACGGCTGCGGTCAGGTTGACGGACTGTCCGAAGTTGGAGGGATTCAGCGACGACTTCAAGGTTGTTGAAGTGCTGGCCTGATCCACTACTTGGCTCGCCACTGTCGAGGTGCTGCTGATGAAGTTCAGGTCGCCGCCGTAGACCGCCGTGATTGAGTCCGTGCCTGTAGGCAGCGCTGTGCTCGTCAAGCTGGCTACGCCGCTGCTCAGGGCTGCCGTTCCCAGCGATGTCGTGCCGCTCATGAACGTCACTGTCTCTCCGTTCGGCGGAGTGCCGCCGCTGGAAGAGACTGAAGCGGTCAAAGTCACCGACTCCCCAAAGATGGAAGGATTCGGTGTCGGCACTGGCGTGAGTGTCGTCGTTGTCGCCGTCAGCGAGGGAGTATAGATATATCCGTGAAATGCGGCGTTGGTGTCTGTGTATGATCCAACAATCGTCCCTGCCGCGTTGATGGCCGTGACCCCGGTTCCCGCGAACAAACTACCTGTGGTGCCTGCGCCGGGAGCGTCAAAGGAGGTGACAGTTCCATTGGCGATGCGCTGGAAGCCATGTCCCACTCCGTCTGCATCAATGTACGTTCCAGCGATATTGCCGGAGTCGTCGATGCTCATGCCGGCTGTGCCGAGGATGCGGGAGGAGCTGCCTGAACCGGGCGTCGTGGCCGCACCTGGAGCGTCAAAGGAGGTGATCGTGCCGCTGGCGGAGCGGTAAAATCCATGAATCACACCGCTCGAATCGATGTAAGTACCGGCAATATCTCCCGCCGTATCGATGGTAAGCGGGAATGTTCCACAGTTATTATGCGCTAATGCAGGGCAGCTGCTTGTGGCCGCGCCCGTAACATCGAACATGGTGAAGCTTCCACTGACAGTGCGCGCAAATCCGTGAGAGATACCGTTCGCATCCACATACTTTCCGGCAATCGTCCCTGCCGTGTTGATGGCGATGCCGGCGGTGCCATAGCTTGCAATTCCAGGATTGACCGTACCCGCTCCCGGCGCATCGAAGGAGAAAATCACGCCGCTTAAGGAACTCACAAAGCCGTGATAGATCCGGCTAGTGTCCTCCCACGATCCGGTAATTCCCGCCGTGGCGTTGATGCCGATCGGCTTGGTCCCCAGTGCGTTTGGGGCAATGATTGGAGTGATGGTTCCACTGGCCGCGCGCACAAACCCAAAGTAGACATTTGGCTGGTATCCGATGCCGGAGATCGTGGCCGCATTGATGTAATACCCGGCAATATTGCCCGCGGCGTCCATGCTCGAGGTGTAGGTTCCCTGATCTATGCCTGTTCCCGCGCCCGTCACATTGAAGGTTGTGCTTGTTCCACCGACTGGTAGCACAAAGCCATGAAACAAGTTGTTTGAGTCAATATAGAATCCGCTGATATCGCCAGCTGTGTCGATACCGGTAATGATTGTTCCCTGATTCGATCCCGTGCCCGCACCGGTAATATTGACATTGTTGGAGGTAACGGCGGCAACCACCTGGCTCAACGTGTTCGACGTGCTGCCGGCAAAGTTCGAGTCGCCGCTATACACCGCTGTAATCGAGTCTGTGCCCACTGGCAAAGCCGTAGTTACCAAGACAGCCGAGTCACCGCTCAGGGACACACTTCCAAGACTCGTGCTCCCATTGCTGAACGTTACTGAGCCGGTCGCTACTCCGCCATACTGCCCCGATACGGCCGCCGTGATGGTCGCGGACTGTCCGAAGTTGGAGGGATTCGCTGACGAAGTCAAAGTTGTCGTAGAACTGGCTTTGTTGACCGTCTGGCTGACAGCCGTAGACGTGCTGCCGGCAAAGTCCGAATCACCGCTGTAGACCGCCGTGATCGAGTCTGTGCCCACAGGCAGCGACGTGGTGGTCAAGCTGGCCGCTCCACTGGTCAGGGTTGCCGTTCCCAGCGATGTTGTGCCACTCATGAACGTCACAGTCTCTCCGCTCGACGGTGTGCCGCCGCTGGAAGAGACTGAAGCGCTCAAAGTCACCGGTTCCCCAAAGATGGAAGGATTTGGCGTAGGCACCGGCGTGAGCGTAGTCGTTGTCGCCGTCAGCGCCAGGGTGTAGATGAAGCCGTGCAGCACGGTGTTGGTGTCAGCGTAGGTTCCGACAATCGTGATTCCGCTTGCACTGGATACGATTCTGGTACCTATGGTTCCGCTCAGTGATCCTGTGGTGGCTGCGCTCGGATCGCTGAAGGACGTGATGATCCCAGTCTCAGCGGGGCGAACAAAACCGTGAATAATGCCGTTCGAATCCACGTAACCGCCTGTGATGTCTCCGACCGAGTCCATTAGAACGGCAAGCAACCCGGTGCCGCAGAACGTCTCTTCCATTCCCGCTGTAGAAGAACACACACTCGTGTCTGCGCCGGCGGCATCAAGCGAGGTGTATGTGCCACCAGCGGTGTGCACAAAGCCGTGCTGGGCGCAAGTTGTATCCAGATAGTGCCCCGCGACATCCCCAGCTGCGTCAATACTGTCAGCACTGGTGCCGCCAAAGTTTTTCCCGTGAGTGTTGATGCATTGTGTCGTGCTCGTGCCGGGCGGGTCAATGACTGTGTATGTGGTGCCTGAGAGGAGAAAACCATGATGATAGAAATTCGAATCGGTGTAGCTCCCAACAATTTGGCCAGAAGCGTTAATTCCGTAAGCCTGTGTGCCTTGCTTAAAGCCAGGCCCGTCGCCAGTACCCGCATTTGGGGCGTCGATAGTGGTAATCGTGTATGGGCTGGTGGCGAGGCGTTGAAAGCCGTGATAAACGGAGTTCGTGGTATAAGTCCCCGTAGAATAGAACCCAACGATCACGCCGGAATCGTTGATGCCCATGGCCACGGTTCCCCTATCTTTCGTGCTAGTGGGCGCCAATGGCGCGTCAAAGATGGTGATCGTGCCGTTGGCAGCGCGCACAAAGCCGTGAGCGGCATTAATTGAGTCGGTATAACCTCCAGCGATCACCCCGGATGAGTTGATGCTGGCGGGGAAGGTTCCCTGACCCGCGCTCGTGCCCGCTGCGCTCACGTTGAAGGTTTGAATTGTGCCGCCTGCCGGAAGCACAAAGCCATGTATCACATTGCTGGCATCAAGGTAGAATCCCGTGACATCTCCCGCCGCGTTAATGGCGGTGATGACTGTACCCTGTTGTGCGCCCGTGGCTGCGCCAGGAGCATCAATGGTCGTAAAGGCTGAGCTTTGAGCGGCAGCAATAGACGACGTTACCGCGAAGAGTCCCGCCACGAGCAGAACCCGAAGACGCAGAACTTGTGCGCTTGCGAACATGAGATCCTCCAATAGTTTTCTTCTGATCTTCCGGCGCTGACTGCGATTGCCAAGCCAATTGAATGGGGGTTCCATCAGCGTTTCCGGGAGAGGCAGTCGGATTTTGATGGAAGACGAGCAGCATCAGTCTCCTGAGCACGGGCGCTTGCCGTCAATACGCCATTCGGCGTATTGGAGTATCAAGAGGTGCAGACTGAGCAGCCGCAGCAGATGTCCATAAGCTGCAGGAAGCGCCGCTCGCGACTGGATATTTATGGCTTGCGGGGGACTACTTGTCGCGGGAAAGAGATTGCAGTGCGAGAGCGACAGCCGCGGTTCGGTTCTCCACTCCCATCTTGTGGAGAATGTGCTCCATGTGTTTCTTCGCCGTTTGCGAACTCATGCCCAGAATGGCGGCAATCGAACTGTTTGTCTTTCCCTGTGCGGCCCAGGCAAGCACCTCCCGCTCGCGCAGCGAGAGGGAATGTTCAGCGTTCGCGGCCATCTTGCGTCCTGAAGCCGTCTCCTCCAGAACAAGCAGATTGACTCCATCGCTTGACTGCATTTGCACCGTCAGCCGATTGCCGCCCTTCTGCACTGCAAACGGCGGTCTTGCCTGCCCCAAATCGTCTTGGTGGAGCAGCGCATACTGGCGGCGCATCCAGCCGAGAAGCTCTTGCGGAAGCTGGCGGTCAAGACCCTTTGTCTCACCGAAGTATTCCGTCAGGTACTGCCGTGCCAGCGCCGTAATCAATCGTACGCGGCCCTCCGCGTCGCAGTCGATCACGCCCGCACGCGCAGATTCAAGTCCGCGTTCAAGCATCTTCGCTTGGCTATGCAGTCGACTCATCATTCTGGCATTCTGTATGGCCTGGATGATGAAGGGTTGGACCAGATGGGCCATCGACAGCTCCCGATCCGTGAATCGGCGGTCGCGGTGCCATACGATTGCAGCCGGTTGCGGAGTGTCAGCGGAAGCGATCAAGCATAAGTCGTCCTCAATATCGTACTGACGGTAAAAACCGCCGTACAGGCCTGTGTCTTGAAACTGGCGCCGGCTGAGACAATCTGAGACTCTCCCCGCCCGCCCATCGCCGGTCCCCATATAGCGGATCAACCAGGGGTGCTCGCGTAGGTACATTTCCAGCAGCTTCTCCACCTTGGCGCCAGAACTCTCAGGCGTGCTTCCAATATTGGAAAATTCCATTGTCGCCGGATTTACTTCGTTATAAGTGACATGCAAGCAGGGAACCATCCTGGAAAGCGCACCGACCAGCCTGCCGAAAAAGTTCTCAATCGGCTCAGGGTCGCGTATCGCGCAGCATTCGCGGACGAAGTCCAGAACGCGCTTCTGATCGGATTGTCTTTGCAGTTCCATGTCGATTCCTCGGGAAACCCGGCTCTCTGTCGACGGAACGTAACTTATTTTGACCCCAGCACACCCCAAGCTTTATAGAAAATGTGAAGAGGAAATCTGAGGAAGTTTTTGTCTGGCATCTCCATTCGACCCAGAGTCCCCACAATTGTACCGATCCTGTGGTGGAGGGCAAGGAGAAAAAAGCGCTTGTAATGGCTCTCGTGCCACGCGCACTTCGCGGTCTTGCCGGCAGCTATGGAAAACTGGGCCAGGATTTGGTGTCAAAAGCAGATTGCTCTCACAAGGCTGCAGGCGGCGCCAAACTGGACTTAAGAGATCCAGATGGGTCGCACGGCCCCTCCGGTGAGCGTCTGAATCAGTCGCCGTTCGGTGGGGAGTATTTGATTCTGAGCCCTCTACCAAATTCCCTAAAAATTTACCTTGACAGCCCCCATTTGGCGGGGTTCTAATTCGTGCGTCGGTCTTTATCCCTGCGTTTTGTTCTGAAGACTATCGATTGTCTAAAGATAATCGAGCGGACATGGAAGAAAAGAAGGGGAAACGGACCGGTATGAATCGTTGTATTGCTGGAGAAGTAACGTTTTTCTAGACAATCGATTGCATGTTGCAATCGATTGCGCAGAGAAACCAGCAATTAAACATGTTCAGTTCTTCCCGCTGCTGCCATGAGCGGAGTGAGGAGTTGTGATGCAGGTTGATCCTCTTCTTGACAATTTCCTGATGTATTTCAAACAGCTTCATTTCAATTCTTCAGATCTTCGTCAGGGCCCCGAAAGGTCTTGACACTCATATACGGTCGCGCTACCATTCGGACCGGGCTACAAAATCGTTTTAGTAAGAGCCCCAGCGCCGACAGCAAGCACGAGGGTACCAGCTGTGGGTGCTGTGTAGAGTAGGCTTCATTCCAAACCATGGGAAGCCACATCAGAGCGAAACACCAACATCAACACCTTGAAAAGGAAGGCCACATGAGACAAGCGAGATTCAGGTTCTTTTTACTGCCGCTGTTCGTGTTACTGGCATGCACAGCAGCAGTATTTGCACAGGAAAACGCGGAACTGACGGGAACCATCACTGACCCGGTGGGGGCAGTAATTTCCAACGCAACAGTCACCATAACCAACGTGGCGACAGGCGAGGCTCGTACCGGAACATCCAATGGCGCGGGCATTTACGATTTCTCAGGCTTGAACCACGGAACCTATACGCTGAAGGTTGAGGCGAAAGGTTTCAGCAGATACCAGAAGACGGGCATCGTCATGAACGTTGCCGCCACAGTGCAGGAGAACGCGGTACTCACGATCGGAACCAGCAACCAGACGGTAACGGTGGAGGCCGATGCGCTGCATTTGCAGACGGAAACCAACGAAGTCAGCAACTTGATCACGGGCGATCAGATCACCGAGCTGGCCACCAACGGCCGCAGTATCACTTCGCTCGCCACGCTGGGCACCGGCGTCTCGGGGACTCTGCCGGAATTCAATGGCACCTCGGCGCAGGGGAGCAGCGCCACCATCAGCTTTAACGGCATGCGTACCGGCCACAACGACTTTCTGGTCGATGGCGGCGAAATCTATGACCGCGGCAGCGGCGGCAAATTGGGAGTGATGCCCTCGCCGGACGCGATCGCCGAATTCCAGGTTCTGGCCAGCAATTACGCGCCGGATTATGGAATCTCCTCGGGAGGCACGACGACGATCGTGCTGAAATCCGGCACTAAGCAATTCCATGGCGGAGTATGGGAGTTCAATCGTAACGACGACTTCGATGCTCTCAATTGGTTCACCAAAGAGACGGCCGTGCAGAACAATAAGCCCCCCGCCATCCCGGAGCTACGCCTGAACATCTACGGCGGCAACGTGGGCGGCCCGCTGTTCATTCCTGTGATCTATCCGAAGGAAAAGAGCAAAACCTTCTTCTTCTGGACCGAGGAATGGCGCAAAATGATTCAGGGATCTGCTGCCAATTTGACGAATGCGCCGCTGACCTCGGACATTCCGACCGTCGCGGATGAGACGAGCGGCTTCACATATACGCCGCCGACGGGCTTACCGGAATCGCCGACCACCGGCGCCTGCAACACAGGCCAGGTAGCACCGTGCGTTCCGCTTCTGCCCGGCAACGCAGCATATACCGCCTTGGAAACTGCCGATCATCTGACTCCGGGAAATTCGTTCCCGGGTGGCGTAATTCCGGGGAATATGCTCGACACGAACGCCGTTCTCTTCATGGGGACGGGAGCGATTCCGGCTTCCAATTCGACGGGGCCTAATGGTCAGCCGGTGGTGGTTGCGTCGCCGAAGCAGCCGACGTACGTGCGCGAGGACGTGGTGCGCATCGATCACGATTTCTCCAGCAAGATGCACCTGATGGGGCACTGGATCCACGACCAGATGTCGCAGACCTATTTCCCCAACCAGAATTGGGGCGATGGCGACAGTTATACGACCGCGGGCGATACGATGGCCAACCCAAGCTGGGGCTCGGTGATCAAGCTCACGTATACCATCTCGCCAA
>Ga0182013_10000548_pt1 | contig 51532 bp, 44 predicted proteins | sample 612S2MmetaG_FD_120487 | JGI IMG/M metagenome (GOLD analysis project Ga0182013, IMG submission 120487) | Permafrost microbial communities from Stordalen Mire, Sweden - 612S2M metaG | ecosystem: Environmental > Terrestrial > Soil > Wetlands > Permafrost | place: Sweden: Stordalen | collected...
CGCCGGGCCCGCTTCCAGCCCGCTTCCACCGCCGGGCGCAGCTGCTTGCCCTCGCGCACCTCGTCCCGCAATCGCTCGAAGAACACGACGAACGAGTCCGCGGTGATGCCGATGGCCACGATCAGGCCCGCGATGCCGGCCAGCTCGAGGGTGAAGCTCTGGTACTTGGTCAGCAGGACGACCGTCAGCATGGCCAGGCCGCCGGCGATGATCAGGCTGGACACCGACACCAGGCCGAGCCCGCGGTAGTACAGGAACGAGTAGATCACCACCAGCCCCAGGCCGATCGCGGCCGCGATCAGGCCGCCGTCCAGCTGAGCCCGGCCCAGCTGCGCCGACACCGACTGCACGCTGAGGATCTTGAAGTTGAGCGGCAGCGAGCCGTACTTCAGGATGTTCTGCAGCTGCGTCGCCGTGGCCTGGGTGAAGGAACCGCTGATCTGCGCGTTCCCGCCGTTGATCGCACCGAGGGTCTCCGGCGCCTCCACGACGTTCCCGTCCAGCACGATCGAGGTGGTGTCCAACCAGTAATCGCTCGTGGTGGAGTTGCCCTGGCCCGCGGCGTAGTACTTGTTATACTGGTCGGCGGTCAGCTTGGCGAAGGCACTACTGCCCCCGCCGTTGAACGTCACGTTGACGACCCATTCGTTGTTCGTCGTGGACAGCGTCGCGGTGGCGCCGGTGACCTGGGTGCCCTGCACGGCGGCCTTGTCCAGGGCGTATTTGTTGCCGCTGGCATCACAGGAGACGATCTGCGCGGCCGGGTTGTCGTAGGCGAAGGCGTCGCTATAACCGACCCGCTTCTTCCACTTCGTGGTGTCCCCTGGCGTGCAGGTCAGCTTGTTGAACAGCGCGAGCGTGGTCTTGTTCACCAGGCTCGCGTCCCCCAGTGCCGTACTGCTTGAGGACGCTGACGAGGTGGCGCTCGGGCTGGGACTGGCCGACGCGCTGGCGGAGGAGGTGGCCTTGGCGCTGGCCTTGGCGCTGGCGGAGGTGCTCGGCGAAGGGCTGGCCGCCGGGACGATCTTGGCGGAAGTCTTCGCCGTCGAGCTCGTGCTCGGCGTCGGGGACGCGCTCGATGACGCCGACGGGCTTGAGCTCACCGCGGGGTTTGCGCTGGCCGAGGCACTGGGGCTGGCCGAAGCGCTGGGGCTGGTCGAAGCACTGGGCGTGGCCGAGGGAGCGACATACCCCTGGAAGAGCAGCGTCTGCCGGAAGTTCAGCAGGGCGGTGGTGCTGACCAGGGTCTCGGTCTGCTGACTGGTCTTGCCCGGGACCGACACGTTCAGGTCCTGGTTGCCCTCGGTCTGGACCACCGCGCCCGAGTTACCTGTGCCGTTGACCCGAGCCAGGATGATGGAGATGGCCTCGTTCATCTCGGTGCTCGACGGGACGCCCCCCGTCGGGGTGGTGGCCTTCATGGTGACCTGGGTGCCGCTGGACAGGTCGAGCCCCAGGCCCACCTTGAAGTCCTTGTGCCAGTGGCCCGGGCTGAACAGATCCCCGCCCAGGGCGCCCAGGAGCATGATCACGATGAGCGCAATAAGCGCCGCGAGCGCCCGTCCCGGGTGCGGGACGGTCTTCGTAGGGGCTGCCACTTCTCCGCCTGTCCTGTTTCGGTCATTCCCTCATGCCGGGCCGGCGGCTCAGTGCACGTTGTCCTTGTCAGACTTCGCCGTCTCACCGTCATGCGCGCCCGCGAGGGTCTCGTCACCTGATCCAACGCCGTTGATGGTGTCGTGGGTTCCGGGGCTCTCGTCCTCATCGGCGCCCGAGGCGGGCTCGTCCTCCTCGTAGAAGCCGGTGTCCCCGAACGTCTCGCCGTCTTCGAAGGTGTCGCCGTCCTCGGCCTCGGCCGGGGTGACGACCTCCATGATGGAGCGCTTGAGGTAACGGACCTCGACGCCGGGAGCGACCTCGAGGATGACGTCGTTATCCTCGACCGCGACCACCGTGGCGTACATGCCGGCGGTGGTGCGGACCCGGGCGCCGGGAACGACCGTATTCTGCTGCTGCGCGACCTGCTGCTGGCGGCGCCGCTGCGGCCTGATCATCAAGAAGTAAAAGCCGACGAAGACAAGAACGATCAAAATCGGGAACGTCAGCGAGCTGCTTGATGACTTGGTGGCCGCGTCAGCGGCTGCGATAATCGCCATCGCGGGGCATCCTTCCAGTTGGTGATGCATGTGTGGTCAAGGCGGAGGCCAAAGACCAACTGCCGAAGTTTAGCCGCGCTTTGACCGCGCACCAACCAGGCTACGAGTTTTTGACAGTTATCGTGACCTCGGCGCGATCTAATCGAACAGGGTCGGCGGTCCGCTCAGGGAGGCGGGCGGCTCCAGGCCCAGATGGGTCCAGGCGGCCGCGGTGGCCACCCGCCCGCGCGGGGTCCGGGTCAGCAGCCCGCACCGGACCAGGAACGGCTCGGCCACCACCTCGACGGTCTCGGCCTCCTCCCCCAGCGCGACCGCCAGCGTGGACAGGCCGACCGGGCCGCCGCCGAACCGGCGGATCACCGCGTCCAGCACGCCCCGGTCCAGCCGGTCCAGACCGTGCTCGTCCACCTCGTAGATCTCCAGCGCGGTCCGGGCGATATCCCCGGTGACCACGCCGTCGGCCCGGACTTCTGCGTAGTCGCGAACTCGGCGCAGCAGCCGGTTGGCGATGCGCGGCGTGCCTCGGGATCTCCTTGATAGTTCCACCGCGGCCTCATCGGTCAGCCTTACCTCCAGCAGGCCGGCTGACCGGCGGATGATGATCTCAAGCTCGGCAGGCTGGTAGAAGTCGAGATGGGCGGTGAACCCGAACCTGTCGCGCAGCGGCGCGGGCAGCAAACCCGCCCGGGTCGTCGCCCCGACCAGCGTGAACGGCGCAATCTCCAGCGGGATCGCGGTCGCGCCCGGGCCCTTGCCGATCACCACGTCGACCCGGAAGTCCTCCATCGCCAGGTAAAGCATCTCCTCCGCAGGGCGGGCCAGGCGGTGGATCTCGTCGATGAAGACCACTTCGCCCTCGCTCAGCGTGGACAGGACCGCCGCCAGGTCACCGGAGCGCTCGATGGCCGGGCCGCTGGTGATGCGCATCGGCGCGCCGAGCTCGGCCGCGACGATCATCGCGATCGTGGTCTTGCCCAGCCCGGGCGGGCCGGCCAGCAGCACGTGGTCAGGCGGCCGACCGCGCCGCAGCGCGCTCTGCAGGATCAGCGACAGCTGCTCACGCACCCTGACCTGGCCGGTGAACTCGGTCAGGCGTTTGGGCCGCAGCGCGCCCTCGATGACACGCTCGTCCGCGTCAGCCAGCGGGGATACCAGTTCCTCGCCGCGCTCCTGGCTCTGTCGGCGCGCGGCGAGCTCGGCTTCCTCGGCCCCGCGCAGTGCGGCCTGGGCCGCGTCCATCCCGTCGATCTCGCCTTCGACCATGGCCGTTATTGCCTGCTCAGCTTGCGCAGGGCCGCCCGCAGCACGGTGGCCACGTCAACCTCGCCGCCGTCCGAGCCGTTGACTGTGCCTTCTTCTTCGAGGGCCGCGATCGCCTGGTCAGCGTCCCTGGCCGGCCAGCCCAGGTTCACCAGGCCGGACTGCACCTGGTCGCGCCAGGAAGGCGTCCGGGCCGACACCTTGCTGCCCGGCAGGCTGCTGGCCCCGTCCCCCGGCGGTCCCAGCCGGTCCTTCATCTCGAGCACGATCCGCTGGGCGCCTTTCCTGCCGATGCCGGGAACCATGGTCAGCGTGTCGAGATCCTCGACGGACACGGCCCGGCGCAGCGCGTCCGGCGTATGCACCGCCAGCATGGCCAGGGCCAGCCTCGGCCCTACGCCGCTCGCGGTCTGCAGCAGCTCGAAGACATTCCGCTCGTCGTCGCTGGTGAAGCCGAACAGGGTCAGCGAGTCTTCCCTGACCACCAGGGACGTGGCCACCTGCGCGGACGCACCGAGCTTGAGCGTGGCCAGGGTGCCCGGACTGCACTGCACCCGCAGTCCGACGCCGCCGACCTCGATGACCGCACCGTCGGGCGCGATCCCGGCGACCGTCCCGCGCACGTGAGAGATCACGCCCTGCCTCCTTTGCTGGCCAGCGCCTGGCTGGCCGATAGGGCCGAGAGCCGCGCGCTATTGCTGCCGCCGCGCCAGATATGGCAGATGGCCAGCGCCAGCGCGTCAGCGGCGTCGGCGGGCCGCGGCGGATCGGTAATACGCAGCAGCCTCATCACCATCACCGTGACCTGATTCTTGTCTGCCCGCCCGCTCCCGGTCACGGCCGCCTTGACCTCGGTCGGAGTGTGCAATGCCACCGGCAGGCCGCGGCGGGCCGCGCAGACGATCGCGACCGCACCCGCCTGCGCCGTCCCCATCACCGTACGCACGTTCAGCTGGCTGAACACCCGCTCCACCGCGACCGCATCGGGTCGGCAGGCGTCCAGCCAGGCTTCGATATCGGTCTCGATCGCCAGCAACCGGGTCGCGATGTCGTCGGTGGCCGAGGTCTTGATGACACCAACCTTGACCATCGTCAGCGCCCGGCCCGGAGCCCCCTCGACGACTCCGACACCGCACCTGGTCAGCCCGGGATCTACCCCGAGGACCCGGATCGGATGCACCGCGTGAGTCAGGGCCAACAGGAGCTCTCCGTCCGGAGTTCAGCACCGCGAACATCTGTTCGCCTTGAATCTACCGGCCATCGACCCGCGGGTGGTGCATCGCAGGCGGCGTGTTGCGTCAATTGGCTAGCCCGCCGCGTCCGGTCACCCGATTACCGCCCGGGTGCGGCCGCCTCAGGTGCCGAGCTTCTCCATGATGTCGTCCGATACCGAGTAGTTGGCGTACACGTCCTGCACGTCGTCGGAGTCCTCGAGCGCGTCGATCAGCCGGAATACCCGCTTGGCCTGCTCCTCGTCGAGGTCCACCTCGACCGTGGGCAAGAAGGCGGTGTCGGCGGAGTCGTAGTCGATCCCGGCGTCCTGCAACGCCTTGCGCGTGGCCACCAGGTCGGTGGGCTCCGACACGACCTCGAAAGACTCGCCGAGGTCGTTGACCTCTTCCGCGCCCGCGTCGAGCACGGCCGTCAGCACGTCGTCCTCGGTCACTCCGCCCTTCTCCACCACGATGACACCCTTGCGGTGGAACAGGTACGACACCGACCCAGGGTCGGCCATCGAGCCGCCGTTGCGGCTGAACGCAACCCGCACGTCCGAGGCGGCCCGGTTCCTGTTGTCGGTCAGGCACTGGACGAGCACCGCCACCCCGCCGGGGGCGTAGCCCTCGTAGGTGATGTTCTCGTACTGGGTGCCGCCAGCCTCCAGGCCGCTGCCCCGGCGGACGGCACGGTCGATATTGTCGTTCGGGACCGAGCTCTTCTTCGCCTTCTGGATCGCGTCGAACAACGTCGGGTTACCTGCCGGGTCTGGCCCGCCGGTACGCGCGGCGACCTCGACGTTCTTGATCAGCTTGGCGAACAGCTTGCCGCGCTTGGCATCCACCACCGCCTTCTTGTGCTTGGTGGTGGCCCACTTGGAGTGGCCGCTCATGTGTTGTCCTTCACAATCTCTACGAATAGCTGATGAATGCGCCGGTCCGAAGTCAGCTCGGGGTGGAAGGCGGTAGCCAGCAATTGCCCCTGCCGAACGGCGACGATCCTACCCGTGCTGGCCTCCGTGCCCAGAACGGTCACGCCTTCGCCGACCTGTTCCACCCACGGAGCCCGGATGAAGACCGCGTGCAGCAGGTCAGGCTGGTCCAGGCCGGACAGGGCGATCTCGCTCTCGAAGGAGTCCACCTGGCGCCCGAACGCGTTCCTCCGGACTGTCATGTCGATGCCGCCGTAGGTCAGCTGACCCGGCACGCCGTCGGCCAGCCGGTCCGCCAGCATGATCATCCCAGCGCAGGACCCGAACGCGGGCAGGCCAGCGGCGATGAGCTTGCGCAGCGGCTCGAGGATCTCGAAAGCCGCCGACAGCCGCCACAGCGTGGTCGACTCCCCACCCGGGATCACCAGGCCATCGAGGAGGTGGAGTTCCTCCGGGCGGCGCACAGAGACCGGATCCGCGCCGGCGGCTTGCAACGCACGCAGGTGCTCGGGCACGTCGCCCTGCAGGGCGAGAACGCCGATCACGGGCGGCATCATTTCCTCCATCGACATCAACGTGGATAGTTACCATGCTTATCCGGAGGTAACGATCCACGATAACCAGCGCCGGGAATTACCAGCCGCGGGTGGCGTAGTGCTGATCGGGGGGCAGGGAATCCAGGTTGATGCCGACCATGGCTTCGCCGAGGCCGCGGGAGACCTTGGCCACCACGTCAGGGTCGTCGTGGAAGGTGGTGGCCTTCACGATCGCGGCGGCGCGCTTGGCCGGGTCGCCGGACTTGAAGATGCCCGAGCCGACGAACACGCCCTCCGCGCCAAGCTGCATCATCAGCGCCGCGTCGGCGGGTGTCGCGATGCCACCGGCGGTGAACAGCACGACCGGCAGCCTGCCCGCCCGCGCCACCTCTGCCACCAGCTCATACGACGCGCCGTGGTCCTTGGCCGCGGTGAAAAGCTCTTCGGCGGGCAGCGCGGACAAGCGTGCGATCTCCGACCTGATGGAGCGCATGTGCCTGGTCGCCTCGACCACGTTGCCGGTACCGGCTTCGCCCTTCGACCGGATCATCGCCGCGCCCTCGGCGATCCGCCGTAGCGCTTCGCCCAGGTTGGTGGCACCGCACACGAACGGCACGGTGAACTTCCACTTATCGACGTGATTCGCCTCGTCGGCCGGGGTGAGCACCTCGGATTCGTCGATGTAGTCGACGCCGATCGCCTGCAGCACCTGCGCCTCGGCGAAGTGCCCGATCCGGCACTTGGCCATGACGGGGATGGATACCGCCGCGATGATGCTGTCGATCATGTCAGGATCGCTCATCCGGGCGACACCGCCCTGCTTACGAATGTCGGCAGGGACGCGCTCGAGCGCCATCACGGCGACCGCGCCGGCGTCCTCGGCGATCTTGGCTTGATCGGCCGTGACCACGTCCATGATCACGCCGCCCTTGAGCATCTCCGCCATACCGCGCTTGACCCGGGCGGTACCGGTGACTGGCTCAGTGCTGACCGTCGACACTCGAAACCTCGCTTGATCAATCGTGACTTCTTCTTCACCATCGTATGGCCAGCTGACCTCCGGATCGCCCCGGGTCGAGCCGGGCCCGAGGGTTTCCGCTGGCCGGAGCGGCCTGTTCAGCCGGGCAGCGGGCTTGCGCTGGATTTGTCGGCGATCAGGGAATCCTCCATCTCGAAGAACTCCGGGGCCCGGGCGTTACCGGACAGGTGCAGCACGCGGACGAGCGGACGGCGCCTGGCGTCCCTGGTCACCGCCACCATGTCGTTGTAGAACTTGCGAGCCAGGAACACCTGGTGTGCGGCGGCTTCGACTTCGGCGAGCAGTTCGTCGGCGCCGTCCTTGCCGCTCAGCGACGCGCGGAAGTCCGGCTGGCTGAAAGCCGCGCGCAGTGCCCGGGTCAGGTCGCTCTCGGCCAGGTCACGGGGCCGCCCGCCGTCGGCAGGGCCGCCACGGGTGCCGTGGACAGCGGCGCCGAGCAGCAGGCTGGTCGCCGGGTCGAGCAATCCGGAGGTCGCCAGCTCAGAAGCGGCCGAACTGCGGCGCAGCAGGGTGATGTCCACCGCGGCCCGCGCCATCTCGACTCTGGCGTGCAGCCGGTCGATGCGCCCGGCCCGCCAGGACACGTACACCCCGATCAGCAGCGCCACCGCCACGACGATGACGATGTCGGTGATCACGGGAAATCACTTCCGGCCGCGGCCACCTTGACCTGGGTGCTGCCGAGGACGACCGTCTCGTAGACGCGGAGCACGTCGCGGGCCACCACCGACCAGTCGTAGTCGGCGACCGCGGCCAGCGCCGCGGCGGAAAGCTCGGCACGCCGGGTGGGGTTGTCGAGCAGCCCCCCGGCCGCCCGGGCCAGATCGGCGGCGTCCCCGGTCGCGAAAAGCTCACCCGCCTTACCGCCGCGCAGCAGCTGCCGGAACGCGTCGATGTCACTGGCCACGATGGGCACTCCGGCCGCCATCGCCTCGGCGGTCACGATGCCGAACGACTCACCCCCGGTGTTCGGCGAGCAGAATACGTCCACCGAGTGCAGCACGCGGACCTTGTCCTCCTCGCTGACCTGGCCGAGCAGCACCACCCGGGCCCTGAGCTCGGCGGGTACCTTGTGCAGCACCTCGTCCGCGTCCCCGGCCGGCCCCGCGACAAGCAGGCGCAGCCCCGGACGCTGCGGGCCGAGTATCTCGAACGCCTTGAGCAACACGGACAGGCCCTTGCGCGATTCGTCGAGCCGGCCGAGGAAGCCGATCGCACCGCCGGGTCCTGGCCAGCCGGGCAGCGGATCGGCCTTGCGGTAACGGCGGGTGGCCACGCCGTTCGGGATGACCACGGCGTCGCCGCCGATGTGCTCGACCAGCGTGGTGCGGGCCGCCTCGGACACCGCGATCCGGCCGTTGATCTTCTCCAGTCCCGTACGCACCACCGGGTACGTGACCAGCAGGATACGGGACCGCGGGATCGAGGTGTGCACGGTGGCCACGATCGGCCCCGAGGCCACCCAGCAGGCCAGCAAGGACAGGCTCGGGATCTCGGGCTCGTGCACGTGCAGCACGTCGAACCCGCCCTCCTTGAGCCAGCGCCGCACCCGGTTCACTGACAAGAAGCCGAACGACAGCCGGGCCACCGAGCCGTTATACGGAACGGGCACCGCCCGCCCGGCCCCGACGACATACGGCGGCAGCGGGGTGTCGTCATCGGCCGGAGAGATCACCGAGACCTCGTGGCCCTCGAAGATCAGTTCTTCGGCCAGGTCCCTGATGTGCTGCTGCACGCCGCCGGGAACATCCCACGAGTACGGGCAGGCGATGCCGATCCTCATGATGGTGTTCCCCCCGGGGGGCGACCCCCCGGGATCCCCCCGCTTACGGGGGCGGCTGCCCGGACCCTCGTACCCCCCTGGGGCAGGTCGGCGGTGAAGAGCCGTTGCAGCATGTGCCAGTCTTCCGGGTGCTCGGCGATCGCCTCGGAAAAGGCGTCCGCCATCTGCTGGCTCATCGCCGCGACCTTCTCCGCGCGGGTTCCCGCAGCGGGCACAGGCACCTCGGGGTAGATGCAGGCACCCCAGCCGTCCTCGTCGAACCAGGTCGCGGTCGGCATGAGCGCCGCCCCGGTGTGCACGGCGAGCGCGGCGGTCGCGGCGATCCGCGCTTTCTCGCCGAGCAACTCGACCTCGATCCCGCTTTCCTTCAGGTCGCGGTCGCTGACCAGGCAAACCAGGTGGCCCGCCCGGAGCCGCTGGGCCAGGGTGCCGAACGGACCGAATCCGCCGGTCAGCGGCAAGACCTCGAAGCCCAGGGCCTGCCTGAACCGCACGAAGCTCTCGTATACCGACTCGGGCTTGAGGCGTTCGGCGACCGTGGTGAACGTGCCGGCTCCGCGGGCGATGACCCACGCGCCCGCCTGCTCGAAGTTGCCCATGTGCGGCAGCGCGATGATCACGCCGCGGCCGGCCTTCAGATTGGCGAACAGCTGTTCCTCGCCCGGACCGCGGAAATGCATGCCGGACACGAGCCGCTCGACTCCGATCATTGGCAGCCGGAACACCTCAAGCCAGTACCTGGCGTAGGAACGGAGCGCTGCCCGGGACAGGTTGCGCAGCTCCTTGCCGTCGACAGCCGAGCCGTCAGCAGCGGGGCTCTTGTCCTGGTAGCTGAGCACCCGGCGCAGGTTGGCCTCGAGCACCTGCACCTTCGGCCCCTGCCGCCGCCACGCGATATCGGCCACCGCCGTGAAGACCCACCGCGCCCACGACTCGGGAAAGCGGCAAATCACTTTCCAGCCCAGTTGGTAAGCGACCCCCGTCAGCCGCTCACTCAGCCGGGGACTCAGTACCGCCACCGTCAACCTTCCCTAGGCTCTGATCCCCGGGAGAGCCACCCTGATCTCCGGATCCCGTTACTGCCTTCGCTGCCTTATATACCGCGTGCACCCGCTGCCAGAAGGTAAAGGCGCTTCCCGCGGCGAGCCCCCACAGCCCCACGTTGAGAATGTACGGCACACCGAGGCCGGACAGGCCGACCGCAACCAGCGAAATGACCATACGTTCTGGCCGTTCTATCAGACCCACGTCACAGCGCAGCCCCAATCCCTGCGCCCGAGCCTTCGCGTAGGACACCAGGCTCCCGGTGACCAGGCAGAACAAGCACACCCCGGCGAGCAGCGGGTTGTGCCCGCCGAGTGAGAACCACACCACGAGCCCGCCGAAGATGCCGGCGTCGGCGATCCGGTCCATGGTCGAATCCAGGAACGCGCCCCAGGTGCCCGTGGTCCCCTTCATCCGGGCCAGCACGCCGTCCAGCATGTCGAGGAACACGAAGATCGTGCAGGTGAAAGCGCCGGGGAACAGTTCCCCGAGGGGGAACAAGCTCAGCGCCGCGCCGGCCACGCCTACAGTGCCGATCACCGTGATGGCGTTCGGCGTGATCGGAGTGCGCACGAGGGCCCTGCCCACCGGAGTGAACAGGCGCGTCATGGTGGGCCGAAGCACGTTCAACATGGCCGTCCGATCTTACTGTGTTGGCCCGGGTGGCGACCCCCCCGGAACCCCGATCGCCCCCTTGGGGGCCGGCCCCCGTTCTCCCTGGGTCCGGAACCGTCCGGTTACTTTCCAGTTACCGGGGAGATTCTTTACCGGGGGCTTGTGGACACGGTGCTCGCGGGTTAAGGCTGATCGTGCGCAACCAGCGATCGCAAGGAGGCGAACTGCAGTGACAGCAACATCGAGTGGGGCAGGCGGGTCGGGAGGAGCCGCGGGCAGGGCACCGGCGGCCGACCAAGTACGCAATGTAGTGCTGGTCGGCCATTCCGGTACCGGTAAGTCCAGCCTGATCGAGGCGCTCCTCGTCGCCACGGGCACGATCCAGCGTTCAGGCAGCATCGAAGAGGGCACCACCGTCAGCGACTTCGATGAGGTCGAGGTCAGGCAGCAGCGTTCGGTCAACTTGACCCTGGCACCTGTCGTGCACAACGGCATCAAGGTCAACCTGCTCGACACGCCCGGTTACGCCGACTTCACCGGAGACCTGCGTGCGGGGCTACGCGCCGCGGACTCCGCGCTGTTCGCCGTGTCGGCCACCGGCGGGATCGACGGCGTGACCAGGATGCTGTGGGACGAGTGCGCCGCGGTCGGCATGCCCCGCGCGGTCGTCATCACCAAGATCGACCATCAGCGGGCTGAGTTCGACGCGACCCTGGCCGCCTGCCGGGAAGCGTTCGGGGACGCGGTCGCGCCGCTGTACCTGCCGGTCGGGACCCCGGTCAGCGGCCTGATCGGACTGCTGTCCGGCAAGCAGGTCAACTACGCCGACGGCGAGCGCGTCGAGGGCACCCCGTCAGCGCAAGACGCGGAGCGGATGGCGGAGCTGCGCGGTGAACTGATCGAGGGCATCATCACAGAAAGCGAAGACGAGTCCCTGATGGACAGGTACCTGTCCGGGGAAGAAATCGATCCCAAGGTCCTCATCGAGGACTTGGAGAAGGCCGTCGCGCGTGGCAGCTTCTACCCGGTGCTCGTTACCTCCGCACCGCAGCGGATCGGCATGCTCGAGCTCCTCGAGGTGATGACCCAGGCCTTCCCCTCCCCCGCAGAACACCCGATGCCTGAGGTCAGCACGTCTGACGGCAAGTCGGTGACCGGGATGGCTTCTGATCCCCAGGGCCCCTTGCTGGCCGAGGTGATCAAGACCACCTCCGACCCGTACGTGGGCCGGATTAGCCTGGTCCGGGTGTTTTCCGGCACGCTGCGCCCGGACACCGCGGTGCACGTGTCCGGACACGGGCGCGCCGCCCACGGCCACCAAGACCACGACAACGACGAGCGGATGGGTGCGCTGACCTCACCGCTCGGCAAGCAGCAGCGCAGCATCACCCAGTGCGGGGCCGGCGACATCTGCGCGGTGGCCAAGCTCGGCACCGCCGAGACCGGCGACACCCTGTCGGACAAGGACCAGCCGCTGCTGATGGAACCGTGGTCGATGCCCGAGCCACTGCTTCCTGTCGCCATCGTGGCCAAGTCCAAGGCTGATGAGGACAAGCTTTCCCAGGCGCTGTCCCGGCTGGTCGCCGAGGACCCGACGCTGCGCTTGGAGATGAACGCCGAGACCAGGCAGCTGGTGCTGTGGTGCATGGGCGAGGCGCACGCCGACGTGCTGCTCGACCGGCTCGCCCACCGGCACGGCGTCGCGGTCGAGACCACCGATTTGCGGGTGCCGCTGCGGGAGACGATCGCGGGCAAGGCCCAGGGCCTGGGGCGGAACGTCAAGCAGACCGGTGGCCACGGGGAGTTCGGCATCTGCCACATCGAGGTCGAGCCGCTGGCGGATTCGGGCGGCTTCGAGTTCGTCGACAAGATCGTCGGCGGGGTGGTACCGCGCCAGTTCATCCCGTCGGTGGAAAAGGGTGTCCGCTGGCAGATGGAACAGGGCGTCACGGCCGGCTACCCGATGACCGGAGTCCGGGTCACCCTGTACGACGGCAAAGCGCACCCGGTGGACTCCTCCGACATGGCCTTCCAGAAGGCCGGCCGGGCGGCGCTGCGGGACGCGGTGGATAAGGCGCAGCCGATGCTGCTCGAGCCGGTGGACGAGGTCACGGTGCTCATCCCCGACGACTACGTCGGCGCGGTGATGTCCGACCTGTCCTCACGCCGCGGCCGGGTGCTCGGCACAGAACCGGTCGGGGTCGGCCGGACGCTGGTCAAGGCGGAGATCCCGGAACTGCAGATCACCAGGTACGCCATCGACTTGCGTTCGGTATCGCACGGCACGGGATCGTTCACCCGGCGGTACCTGCGCCACGAGCCTCTCCCGGCCAACCTGGCCGCCAAGGTCGCGGCGGACTCCCGCCCGGAGTAGGTTCGCTCGGGCACCAATTGGTGTGGCTGTGGTGCGGCTCTGTGCAAGGAGCTGTCTTGCGGGTTTCGGGGTCCTGATGTCGCGGTGCTGGCGGGAGCCAGGCTGGGCAGCGCGCCTGCCTCCGGGCGGCTCCAGCCCGGGGGCGGCTCCAGCCTCAGCCGCACTATCAGCTACACGGGCCACTCCCGCGATCGGATTAGGAACCAAGACGGGCACAAGAGACTGCACCGGGCTAGCGGGGCTGGCTCGGTGACCGCGGGGTTTGCGGGGTGCGGGGCTGGGCTGGGCTGGGCTGGGGCGCTAGTGGGGCTGGGGCGCTAGTGGGGCTGGGGCCAGGCGGTGGCTAGGAGTTTGCGGGTGTCGGCGAGGAGCTGGGGCAGGACGCGGGTGTGGCCGACCACCGGCATGAAGTTGGTGTCGCCACCCCAGCGGGGGACGACGTGCTGGTGCAGGTGCGCGGCGATGCCCGCGCCCGCCACCGAGCCCAGGTTGATGCCGATGTTGAAGCCCTGCGCGCCGGAGGCCTGCCGCAAGGCGCGGATCGCATGCCCGGTGAACTCGGAGAACTCGGCGGTTTCTTCCTGGGTCAGCTCGGTATAGTCGGCCAGGTGCCGGTACGGGCAGATCAGTACGTGGCCGCCGTTGTACGGGTAGAGGTTGAGCACCGCGTAGACCCGCGCCCCCCGGGCGACGATCAGTGCCTCCTCGTCGCTCAGGGTGGGTGCACGGCAAAACGGGCAGCCCTCGTCCTCGCCCGGGCCCGAGGGTTTGCCCTCCCCCTTGATGTAGGCCATCCGGTGCGGCGTCCACAACCGGCCGAACGCATCGGGTACTCCAGCGAACACCTGGTCGGGACCCGGGGTGACGGGCGGCGTGGCGGGCTCCTCGGGCTCCTGGGTTGGCACAGGTTTACACCTGGACGCGGTCGCGGACGGCGGCGACGATCTCGGCGACCGCGTCCGCGATCGGGACGCCGTTTTTCTGCGACCCGTCACGGTAGCGGAACGACACCGCGTCGGCGGCCACGTCGTCGTCGCCCGCGATCAGCATGAACGGCACCTTCTGGCGCTGCGCGGTCCTGATCTTCTTCTGCATCCGGTCGTCGCTGTCGTCGACTTCGGTCCGGATGCCCTGCTCGCGCAAGGTGGCCGCGACCTTCTCCAGGTAGGGCACGTGCGCATCGGAGATTGGGATGCCCACGGCCTGGACCGGCGCGAGCCAGGGCGGGAACGCGCCCGCGTAGTGCTCGACCAAGATCCCGAAGAACCGCTCGATCGACCCGAACAGAGCCCGGTGGATCATGTACGGGCGCTGCCGGGTGCCGTCGGCGGCCTGGTACTCGATGCCGAACCGGATGGGCATCTGGAGGTCGACCTGCAGGGTGGACAGCTGCCAGCGCCGCCCGATCGCGTCCTTGACGTGCACGTCGATCTTGGGCGCGTAGAAGGCGCCCTCCCCCTCCGCGATCACGTAAGGCAGCCCGGAGGAGTCCAGGGCGTGCTTGAGCGCCGCCTCCGCGGCCGCCCATTCCGCCAGCTCACCGACGTACTTCTCCGGCCGGGTGGACAGCTCAGCCTCGAAGTCGGTCAGGCCGAAGTCGCGGAGCAGGCCGACCACAAAGTTCAGCAGCGAGGCCAGCTCGTCGGCCAGTTGCTCCGGGGCGCAGAAGATGTGCGAATCGTCCTGGGTGAAGCCGCGGGCCCGGGTCAGGCCGTGCACCACGCCGGACTTCTCGTACCGGTACACGGTGCCGAACTCGAACAACCGCAGCGGCAGCTCCCGGTAGGACCGCCCGCGCGACGCGTAGATCAGGATGTGCATCGGGCAGTTCATCGGCTTGGCGTAGTACGTCGCCCCGTCCAGCTCCATCGGCGGGAACATCCCGTCCTTGTACCACTCCAGATGCCCGGAGGTGACGAACAGGTCTTCCTTGCTGATGTGCGGGGTGGTGACGAACTCATACCCGGCTTCGGCGTGGCGGCGGCGCGAGTAGTCCTCCATCACCCGGCGGATGGTGCCGCCCTTGGGATGGAAGAGGGGAAGCCCGCTGCCGATCTCGGTCGGGAAGGAGAACAGGTCGAGCTCGGCGCCGAGCTTGCGGTGGTCGCGCTTCTCGGCCTCCTCGAGCAGCCGCACGTACTCGTCTTGGGCGTCCCGCGACTCCCACGCGGTGCCGTAGATCCGCTGCAGCTGCGGGTTCTTCTCACTCCCCCGCCAGTAGGCGCCGCCGGTGCGCATCAGCTTGAACGCCGGGATGGCCCTGGTGGTCGGGACGTGCGGGCCGCGGCACAGATCCTTCCAGCACAGCGCGCCACTGGCCGGGTCCAGGTTGTCGTAGATGGTCAGCTCGTTCCCGCCGACCTCCACCGATTCGCCGTCGTCTGAACCCGCGGCCGAGCCTCCCTTGAGCCCGATCAGCTCCAGCTTGTACGGCTCGTCCGCCAGCTCTGACCTGGCCTGCTCGTCGGTAACCACCCGGCGGGAGAAGCGCTGACCGCCCTTGACGATCTGGCGCATCCGGCCTTCGATCGCCTTCAGGTCGGCGGGGGTGAACGGCGCTTCGACGTCGAAATCGTAGTAGAAACCGTGCTCCACCGGCGGCCCGATTCCGAGCTTGGCCTGCGGAAACAGCTCCTGCACGGCCTGCGCCATGACGTGCGCGGTGGAGTGCCGCACGATGTACCGGCCATCGTCGCTGGCCACGTCCACCGGGTTCACGACGTCGGAGTCGGCAAGCACGTGCGCCAGGTCCCGCAGCTCACCGTTGACCTGGGCGGCGATGACATGAGAGTCGGAGCCGAGCGCCTCGCCCGCCGTCGTGCCAGCCTCGACCACATGCTCGCGACCTGCGAGGGTGATACGAAGCTGCTGGCTGGACACGGTTGGCTCCTTCATGGTGGAAGAACTGGTCACCCGATGCTACCGGGGTGCGGGCGTCTCGCGCGCGCGAGTATCGCCGAGGTTAGCCGCGGCCGCGGCGATCGTCGCGCTCTTTGGGCGGCTTCGGGACCAGCCCGGCCCGGCGTAGCGCGTCGGCCAGCGCGCCATCGGCCGGTGATTCGCTCTTGCGCTGGCCGCTTGAGCGGCTCGAGCTTGGCCGGGCGCTTGAGCCAGGGGCCGTTCGGCCTGATCGGCCTGATCCGGGACGGTCCTCGGCCCGCTCGCGGCCGCCGGCCTGGCGCGGCGCCGCGTCGTCGTCTAGGCGCAGGGTGAGCGAGATCCGCTTCCTCGGCACGTCGACGGAGAGCACCTTGACCCGGACCACGTCGCCCGACCTGACCACCGTGTGCGGGTCGGAGACGAAGGTCCGCGACATGGCGGACACGTGCACCAGGCCGTCCTGGTGCACACCGACGTCGACGAACGCGCCGAACGCGGCCACGTTGGTGACCACGCCCTCCAGGACCAGGCCGGGTTCCAGGTCGCCGATCGTCTCGACTCCCTCGGCGAACGTCGCGGTGGTGAACGCGGGCCGCGGGTCACGGCCGGGCTTTTCCAGCTCCCGCAGGATGTCAGTGACGGTCGGCAGCCCGAATCGGTCGTCGGTGAACTTCTCCGGCGACAGGCCGCGCAGCACGACGCTGCTGCCGATCAGGTCGCCGGCGGCGCTGCCTGTCGCGGCCAGGATGCGGCGGACCACAGGGTAAGCCTCGGGATGCACGCCGGAGGCATCGAGCGGGTCGTCACCGCCGCGGATACGCAGGAACCCGGCGCACTGCTCGAAGGCCTTCGGGCCGAGCCGGGGCACGGTCATCAGCTGCTGGCGGGTCAGGAACGGGCCTTCGGAGTCGCGGCGGGCCACGATCGCGGCCGCCAGGTTGCTCGTGATCCCCGACACCCGGGCCAGCAGCGGCTGCGAGGCGGTGTTCAGGTCCACGCCGACCGCGTTCACGCAGTCCTCGACCACTGCGTCCAGTGAGTGCGACAGCTTGCCCTCGGCGACGTCGTGCTGGTACTGGCCGACGCCGATCGACTTCGGGTCGATCTTGACCAGCTCGGCCAGCGGGTCCTGCAACCGCCGCGCGATCGAGACCGCGCCGCGGAGCGAGACGTCCATGCCGGGTAGTTCGGCGGAGGCATAGGCCGAGGCCGAGTACACGCTGGCGCCGGCCTCGGAGACGACCGCCTTGGTGAGGTTGAGACCGGGATGACGCTTGATCAGGTCGGTGGCCAGCCGGTCGGTCTCCCGCGAGGCGGTGCCGTTGCCGATGGCGATCAGATCCGCGTGGTGCGCCTGCGCGAGCTTGGCGAGGACGTCGATAGCCTCGTCCCAGCGGCGCTGCGGCTCATGCGGGTAAATGGTGGCGGTGCCGAGGACCTTGCCGGTTTTATCGGTGACGGCGACCTTGACGCCGGTGCGGAAACCCGGGTCAAGCCCGATCGTGGTGCGTGCGCCCGCCGGGGCGGCCAGCAGCAGGTCACGCAGGTTGGCGGCGAACACCCGGACCGCCTCGTCCTCGGCTGCCTGCCACAGCCGGACCCGGATGTCCACGCTCAGGTGCACCAGGATGCGGGTGCGCCAGGCCCAGTGGACGGCGGCGTTCAGCCAGGCGTCGGCCGGGCGGCCCTGGTCCTGGACGCCGAAACGCTCCGCGATGCGAGCCTCGTGGTCGGCGTCAGGCGTCCCTGGGTCCAGCGTGAGGTCGAGGACCTCCTCCTTCTCGCCCCGGAACAGGGCCAGAATGCGGTGCGAGGGGAGCCGCGCGAACGGCTCGCTGAAGTCGAAGTAGTCGGCGAACTTGGCGCCCTTTTGCTCCTGGCCGTCGCGGACTTTGGAGCTCATCGTGCCGCGGGCGGCCATCGCCTCGCGCAGTTCGCCGATCAGGTCCGCGTCCTCGGCGAACCGCTCGACCAGGATCGACCGGGCCCCGTCCAGGGCCTGCGCGGTATCGGCGACGCCCTTGGCGGCGTCGACGAAGCCAGCGGCCTCGTGCTGAGGGTCCTTGTCCGGGTTCGCCAGCAGCAGGCCGGCCAGCGGCTCAAGGCCGGCCTCACGGGCGATCTGGGCCCGGGTGCGGCGTTTCGGCTTGTAGGGCAGGTACAGGTCTTCCAGCCGGGCCTTGGAGTCGGCGGCGCGGATCTGGCGCTCGAGCTCGTCGGTCAGCTTGCCCTGGTTTCCGATCTCGGTCAGGATCGCGGCCCGGCGTTCGTCGAGTTCGCGCAGGTAATGCAGCCGCTCTTCCAGCGTGCGCAGCTGCGCGTCGTCGAGCGTGCCGGTGGCTTCCTTGCGGTACCTGGCGATGAACGGCACGGTGGCGCCGCCGTCGAGCAACTCCACGGCGGCGCTGACCTGCCTGACGGCCACGCCGAGCTCGCCGGCGATCCGCTGGTCCACGGACCGGGCCTGGTCCCCTGATTGAGTCTGCGTCACCAGAGCATTCTGCCAGCGCCCGGCCGGTCCGGCGGCCTGCTAACCGCGCGTGTAGCGCTGAATGCTCACCCGTCGGTGCCTATTTCTGTGACGTCGGCAAGCTTGAGCCTGGTCATCGGCTCCGGCCGGCGCCTCCGGGGCTGGCAGGCGCCTCCGGGGCTGGCGGCCGGGTAAGGCCGGTCCATGGTGATCAGCCTAGGGCCGCGGCCTGGCCCGGTCAGCCTCGTGGTCGGGCGAGGCCCCGCTCTGGGGTCACCAGCACGGCGGCACGGCGCTCGTCGGCCATCACCCGGTCGTAGGCCCGGAAATCGTCGTGCTCGCCGCCCGCGGCAGTGAAGATCTCCCGCAGCAGCAAGCGCAACCGTTCCGCGTCCACTCCGGGCATCGGGTCGTCGGGTCCGGCCAGCTCGACCGGCCCTTCGGCCGAGGCCCATTCCCAGCCCGACCGGACCACGACCGTGGCGCGCGGCCGGGCCCTCAGGTTGGCCAGCCGGTGCGCGTCACCCCGGCTGACCAGGCCGACGACCTGCGCTCCTGTGACAGGATGCGGGAGCACGCCCGCGTTTACCACCGATGACTGGATCGTCCCGTCCGGCCGCAGCGTCGACACCACGCACAGGCCGTGATCAGTGGCGATCAGCCTGGCAAAATCCTCGAGTCCGTGCACCGCTGAAGCCTAACCCTCCCATCCCAGCACAAGAAAGCTCCCTGGAATGATCGCGGACAGTTCGGGGTTCCACGCAAACAGGACGGCCCGGCCCGGATCACGCCCGGCCGGACCAGGCACGGCATGCACCCTGCATCACCACACCCAGCAGCCACCGCGCCACCAGCAAGACCGCAGTGGATCCGCGTCCAGCGGCCTATCCAGCGGACCCCAGCGACAGCTATGGACCATCGTGGGGCTGGCGGGCTAAGTAGGACAGGACGACGCGATCTTCCACCGGGCGGTAGCCCAGGCGCTGGTACAAGGCATTGCTGGTGGGGTTGGCGAGGTCGGTGTAGAGCACGACCTCCTGGGCGCCGGCGTCGCGTGCCGCCTGGCTGACGGCGGCGGTGGCCGCATGATCCTGGCCGGCCAGGTCGTCGACTTCGCGGGCGAACGCGTCGAACCATGCGATCAGCAGGTCCCTGTCGGGTTCGGCGGCGAGCCGCGCTGATCCTTCCGGCCGTGGATCGGGAGGGATGAGCTCAGCCAGCCTGAACAGGCGCATCCGGCGGTGGACCTGCGCGTCGCCCCCGGCGCGCTGCCGCCAGGTCGCGGCGAAGGCTGCCGCGGCCTGGCGGCTCATGGCGGTGAGGAAGACCGGGAACTGCGGTGTGTGCAGGAACGCTCCGCCGACCGGGCCCCGGTCGGCGCCCGGGCGCCACCAGCCCAGTAGCGTCCGGTCAGAACCCGGCGAAGCGCCCGGGGCGGCGGCGGCGGCGGGCGAAGCTGAGACGGCGGCGGCGGGCGAGGCGGTCACGACCTTGACCCGGAGATTTTCGGCTACGGTCAGGACGACGCTGTTGCGCGCAGGCTCCGCGCGGAGGAATTCGCCGGCTTCGGCGAGGAACTCTTCGACCGCCGTCGTGGTAGACCAGACCATGCGTCATGGTTACACGGCATCCTCCGTCTTTCGCATCTGAATTTCCGGCGCCTGGTGTGATCCGAGGGCGCCCGGGAAGGTGGCACCGGCAAATGCCCGATGAAGCAGCCCTGATGAGTGCGGCCCGCGAATCCGCGGCGACCGCCGACGCGGTCGGCGCGGACCTGTACCCGCGGCTGGCGCAGGACGGCGCGAACACGGTCTTCTCACCGCTCAGCGTGGCCAGTGCCCTGTGGATGGCCTGGTGCGGGGCACGCGGCCAGACGGCGGCGGAGCTGGCTCGCGCGCTGCACCTGAACGGATCGGCCGAGGTGGCCGTGGACGGGCTCGGCGCGGTGCCCGCTCTGCTCGCGACGATCGCACCCGGCCAGGTGACGTTCCGGGCCCCGAATACCGCGTGGATCCAGGCTGGCCTGCCGGTGCGGCCGGAGTTCACCGCCCGGCTGAGCGACGCCGGAGCTACGTTCGGCAACGCCGACTTTGCCGGCGCGCCCGAGCGGGCGCGGGACCAGATCAACCGCGTGATCGCCGAGCAGACGGCGGGAAAGATCACCGGGCTGCTGCCACCGGCCAGCATCGGGCCGCTGACCAAGCTGGTCCTCGCGAACGCCGTGTACCTGAAGGCCGCGTGGGCCGACCCCTTCCCCGCGGCGCAGACCAGCGACGCGCCGTTCTACCCGGACGGCCCTGACCGGCCCGCCGTGACCGCGCCGATGATGCGAGGCACCGCCGCCCGCGCTTACCTGCGCGGCGACGGATATCAGGCCGTCCTGCTGCGCTACGCCGGCGGCAGCCTGGCGATGGCGGTGATCGTGCCCGACGGGCCACTGGCGGCGCTGCGTCCCGCGCTCGCCGCCCGTGGCCTGGGCGGTGTGCTCACCGGAACGGACAGGCACAAGGTCACGCTGGTCATGCCGCGGTTCAAGGTGGAGGCCTCGTTCGGCCTCATCCCGGTCTTGCGACAGCTGGGCGTGACCGAGGCGTTTGGTGACGGTGCGGACTTCAGCGGCATCACCGAGGCCGGGGGCTTGCGGATCGGCGCGGTCGAGCACAAGGCCTACATCGACGTCGACGAACTGGGCACGGAAGCGGCGGCGGCCACCGCGGTGGTGATGCGGACGTCGGCCGCGCTGCGATCGCCGCCGCCGGTCACGATGGTCGTCGACCGGCCGTTCCTGTTCGCCATCGTCCACACCGCGACCGGCCTGCCGCTCTTCCTCGGCCAGCTGAGCCACCCGGGTTCCGGCCCGGCGCCACCTGCACAGCGTCAGAGCGGCCCTGTTGGATAAACCGTGTCCGGATAGTCGGAAATGGACAAACCGGAGCTCGGCATACGAGAAGGAGTCCGGTGACTTCAACGCCATCCATGCTGGTCATCAGCGCACACGCGGCTGATTTCGTCTGGCGGGCCGGAGGCGCTGTCGCGTTGGCGGCCGCTCGCGGTGAACGAGTGAAGGTGCTCTGCCTGACCTACGGCGAGCGCGGTGAATCGGCCAGCGCCTGGCGCGCGGGCAAGACGCTGGAGGAGATCAAGGCGCTGCGCCGGGCCGAGGCGGAGAACGCGGCGGGCGCGCTCGGCGCGGAGATCGAGTTCCTTGACGCCGGCGACTACCCGCTGCGCGAATCCGACGAGCTCACCGACCGCATCGTCGGCGTGTACCGCGAGGTCAACCCGTCGGTCGTGCTGACCCATCCGCTCGCCGATCCGTACAACGGTGATCATCCTGCGGCCGCGCAGCTGGCGCTGCGGGCGCGGGTGCTGGCGCAGGCCATCGGCTACCCGGCCGCCGGGGAGCCGATCGGCGCACCACCGGTGTTCCTGTTCGAACCGCACCAGCCGGAGATGTGCGGCTTCAAGCCGGAAGTCCTGCTCGACATCACGCCGGTCTTCGAGGCCAAGCGCAAGGCGATGGAGTGCATGGCCGCCCAGCAGCACCTGTGGGAGTACTACACGGACCTGGCTAAACGACGTGGCACACAGCTCAAGCGGAACGCCGGGCCCAACCTGGGGCTGCCCCAATCCGCCCTGGGCGAGGCCTATATGAGAGTGTTCCCGCAGGTCACGGACAGGCTGAGCTGATGCGCAACGTGATCGTCACCGGGGTCGCCCGCGCCGACCTTGCCGTGGTGGACGACCTCGCCGAGCTCGGCGTCGCCACCGTGCACGAGGCGATCGGCCGGGCCGGGTGCCTGGGGCCGAGCCTGCGACCCATCCAGGACGGGAGCCGGGTCGGCGGGACCGCGGTGACCGCGCTGTGCTGGCCGGGCGACAACCTGATGATCCACGCGGCGGCCGAGCAGTGCCAGGCCGGCGACCTGCTGGTGGTGACGACGGCGTCGCCGTCAACCGACGGGATGTTCGGCGAGTTGCTGGCGACCTCGCTGGCCGTGCGCGGGGTCCGGGGGCTGGTCATCGAGGCGGGCGTACGGGACGTGGCCGAACTGCGCGCGATGGGCTTTCCGGTCTGGTCGGCGGCGGTCAGCGCCCAGGGCACGGTCAAGGAGACGCCGGGCGCGGTCAACGTGCCGGTATCGGTCGGCGGGCAGATCATCCGGCCTGGTGACGCGATCATCGCCGACGACGACGGCGTGGTGTGCGTGCCGCGTGGCGACGTCAGCCAGGCGCTGGCTGCCGCGCAAGCCCGGGTGGCCAGGGAGACGCAGACTCGCCAGGCCCTGGCCGACGGCCAGCTCGGTCTGGACCTGTACGGGCTGCGGGACAAACTCGCCGCGCGCGGCGTCCGGTACGTGCTGGAAGGAGCCCCTGATGGGCTCGGCTGACGGGGTGCGGTGCATGCTCATCCGGGGCGGGACGTCGAAGGGGGCGTACTTCCTGGCCGGGGACCTGCCGGCGGATCCGGCCGAACGAGACGACCTGCTGCTGCGCATTATGGGCAGTCCCGACGCCCGGCAGATCGACGGCGTCGGCGGGGCGCATCCGCTGACCTCCAAGGTGGCCGTGATCAGCCGCTCTGATCGGGCGGACGCCGACATCGATTACCTTTTCCTGCAGGTCGGCGTCGATGCGGCCACCGTGGAGGACCGGCAGAACTGCGGCAACCTGCTGGCCGGCGTGGGCCCGTTCGCGGTCGAGCGCGGCCTGGTGGCCAAGGCGCCGGTCCGGATCCACTTGGTCAACTCCGGCAGCGTGGCCACCGCCGTCTTCCCCGGTGCAGACGGCACCGTCGACTACGACGGCCAGACCGCGATCGCCGGCGTGCCTGGGACGGCGGCGGCGGTCGTGCTGAACTTCGCCGGTACCGAAGGGTCGGCCGCGGCCAAGCCGGGGCAGACGCGCTTCGACATCGAGCACCCCAGCGGGCACCTGGAGGTCGAGACCGAGATCGACACCACCCGCTCACCGCCCGCGGTGATCCGCGCCGCAGTGGTGCGGACCGCGCGCAAGCTGTTCGACGGCACCGTCTTCCCCCGGAGGTACACGTGAGGCAGGACCCCGCGGCCACTCGGCCGCCGTCGCACGACGTCGCGCACCTGGGGCATATCGAGCTGCTGACGCCGGAGCCCGAGGCGAGCCTGCGATTCTTCGTCGACGTGCTCGGGCTGACCGAGAACGGCCGCGAGGGCAACTCGGTCTATCTGCGCACCTGGGACGACTACGAGCATCACACGGTCAAGCTCACCGCACACGACACCTCGGGCATCCGCCGGGTGGGGCTGCGGACGTCGAGCCAGCAGGCGCTCGAGGCACGCGTCCGCGCGATCGAGGCAACCGGACTCGGCATCAGCTGGAAAGACGGCGACCCGGGTATCGGGCCTACCTACCTGTTCCGTGATCCGGACGGGCACGAGCTCGAGGTGTACTGGGAGACCGAGTGGTACTCACCGCCAGAGGAGCTGAAACCGTCGCTGAAGAACCAGGCTCAGGCCTACCCGGGCCGCGGCGTGTGCGTGCGGCGGCTGGATCACGTGAACTACCTGGCCGCCGACGTCACGCCCAGCGGCGACTTTGTCCGCGACGTGCTCGGCGGCCGGGTGACCGAGCAGATCAGGCTCGACGACGGCACCATCTCCGGGCAGTGGCTGCACTTCACCAACAAGGGCTACGACCTGGTGTATACGCGGGACTGGACCGGTAGCACGGGACGGGTGCACCACGTCGCGTTCGCGCCAGACAGTCGCGAGGACATCGTGCGGGCGGCCGACATCTGCCTGGACCACGGCGTGTTCATCGAGACCGGGCCGCACAAGCACGCGATCCAGCAGACCTTTTTCCTCTACGTCTACGAGCCGGGCGGCAACCGGATCGAGCTGTGCAACCCGGCCGCGCGGCTGGTGCTTGCGCCGGACTGGCGCACGATCACCTGGACCGAGGCCGAGCGCGCCAAGGGCCAGGCCTGGGGGCTGAAAACCATCGAGTCGTTCCACACCCACGGCACGCCGCCTGTGCCCTAGGGCACAGCAGGGATACGGCGAATCAGCGGGCGCGTCTTACTGCGGTAGTTGCAGGTCCGGCGGGGTGGGAGTAGTGATAACCGTGAACACCGCGCCCTGATTGTCGGCGACCACGGCAATCCGGCCGTAGGGACTGTCCCGGACGGGCTGCACGATGCTGCCGCCGAGCTCGCCGACCCTGGCCACCGCCGCATCGGTGTCATCGACGGCGAAGTAGGCCGACCAGACCGCGGGCGCTCCCTCCGGTGTCCCGTCCGGGTACTGGCCGATGCCGCCGACCTCGCGCCCGTCGATCATGAGCATCGCGTACCTGAAGGCGCCGTCGCTCACGTCCTGGTAGTCGTAGCCGAAGACGGCACGGTAAAAGGCTTTGCTCGCGTCGTAGTCCCGGCTCAGGTGCTCGTTCCAGGTCAGCGAGCCGGTCTCGTTGGCCAGGCGGATCCCGGTGGTCGTCCCGCCTTGCCACAGGCCGAAGGCGGCTCCGGCCGTGTCGACAGCCACGGCCATCCGGCCGGAGTCGGTGACATCGGTCGGCTCGACCAGCAGCTGGCCGCCCGCCGCCCTGATCGCGGCGGCGACCGCGTCCGCGTCGTCGGCGGCCAGGTACGTGGTCCAGGTCGGCAGCGCGCCGGGCGGACCGAAGCTCGGGCTGAGGCCCGCGACCACCCGGCCGTTCTTGTGGCAGACCGAATAGCCGCCGGTTTCCGGGCCGCCCGACTCGATGTCCCAGCCAAACAGTGCCTGGTAGAAGATGATCGCCTTCGGCACATCGGTGACGGTAACGTCGGCCCAGCACGGTGTCCCGGCCAGCCACGGCGTGTCACGCATGACCATGTGCGCACCTCCCAGCCGCCTTCTCGTTGCGGATGACGGTAACACAGGGCAACTCGGGCATGCCCCCTACACTGGGCATTCATGTACGCCAAGACCAGGCCGACGGCGGGAAGCCTGACGCAGAAACAAAAACGGCTCTTCGCCGTCATCGGCGTCGTCATCATCCTGCTGCTTGGCGGCCTGGGCGTGTGGGGGGCGTTGGCCCATGACGCCTACGGCACATCGGCCAACGGCTGCGTGAACGTCACCCTGCCGAGCTCCACTGGCGGGTCCACCTTGCACTACTGCGGATCACAGGCGAAGGCGTTCTGCCAAAGCGCTTTCACAGGCACCGACCAGGTCTCGCTGCGCGCCCGGCCGCAGTGCGTGCTCGCCGGGCTCAAACCCTGACGGCCGCGATCATGAAAATGCTGGGGGCGCAGGGCAGACTGCGGGTATGACGATCTTTACGGAGCACAAGGGCGTGAATCCCGTCGTCGCGCAGGTGGTGCGTTCCGGCTTGGCCGAGTCATGGCATCGCGGGGCGGTAGCCGGGCTTGACGCCGAGGGAACCCAGGTGATCAGCGTCGGCCAGACGGACGTGCCGTTCTTCCCCCGGTCGGCAAACAAGCCCCTGCAAGCGGCGGCGATGCTTCGCTGCGGGCTTGAGCTGGACGGCGAGCTGCTGGCGCTGGCGGCGGCGAGCCATTCCGGCGAGGACTTCCATGTCGACGGCGTGCGGAAGATCTTGTCCGCGGCCGGGCTGAGCGAGGGTGACCTGCGCTGCCCCGCGGGCTGGCCGCTCGATACCGGGACCGCGCATGGCATGATCGCCCGCGGCGAGCACCAGTCGAGGATCCGGATGAACTGCTCGGGTAAGCACGCGGCCATGCTGCTGACGTGCGTGCTGAACGGCTGGCCGACCGCCAGGTACCTGGCGCCCGGCCACCCGCTGCAGCTCGCGGTCAGGAACACCGTCGAGGAACTGGCCGGACAGCAGATCAGCGCGGCTGGCGTGGACGGTTGCGGCGCGCCGCTGTTCGCGCTGACGCTGGGCGGGCTGGCCCGCGCGTACCGGACGCTGGTGCTGTCGGCGGCCGGGACGCCGGAACGCCGGGTGGCCGACGCCATGCGCAGGTACCCGCAGTGGACCAGCGGGACGGACCGGGACGAGCGCAAGCTGATGGACGCAGTGCCCGGCCTGCTGGTCAAAGGCGGCGCCGAGGGCGTCACCGCGTTCGCGTTCGCGGACGGCAGGTCCGGCGCCGTCAAGGTCGACGACGGGATGGCACGCGGCTGGACGCCGGTCACGGTGGCGGCGCTGCGCCTGCTCGGTGCCGTCGTGCCCGATGAGCTCGCCACCGTTCCCGTCATGGGCGGCGAGGCCGAAGCGGGCGCCGTCCACGCCGTTATCTAGCGGCGGCCCGGAGCGGCCACTAGCGCGCACGGAGAAAGTGTCACCTGCGCACCGTAGGATTGCGCGGTGAGCAAGAAGACACGGTCGCGTGGCAGCGCACCCGCCAGCAGTGCGCGGGCGAGCCACGGACCGGCGAGCGCGCCTGAGCGCAGCGAAGCCGACGAGTTCGTCCAGCGGATACTGTCCGGCCTGTGGACTGAGGTCGAGTCGGGTGATCCGCTGCGGGCCGAGATCGAGACCTCCACCTGCATGGGGATACCGTACGTGCTTGGCCAGCGGGATCCGGCCGAGATCGAGTCCTTCATCTCCACCGTTCTGGTCGACGGGGCGGTCCGCCGGGAAACACCCGACGGCGCCGCGCTGCTCCGGGTGCTGATGACGCTCGGGGCCAAGGGCGTCAAGAAGTCGGCCAGCCGGGCGCTGGCTGAGCTGACCGACATCGGCATCTACCCGCCGGAGTGGGTGACCGAGATCGGAAAGGTGACGCCCGGCCAGGCCTGGCGGCGGTACGACGTGTTCGGTGACGACGAGGCGATCGCGGCGACGTTCAGTTACGGGGACTCCGAGCACGGCGTGGTGGTGCAGGTTGACCTGACCGGCATCCCCATCGTCACCGCGGTCGGCCTGGCCACCAACGTCGGGAACCTGATCGAGGCCATGAGCCGCCACGAGGATGACTTCGATCGCTCCGAGCAGATTCACCTGGCCGAAGCGCGTCGTCGTACGGAAGGGCCGCTGACCCGGGCCGAGCAGGACCCGGACCTGGGCCTGTCCACCGAGACCGTCGCCTACCTGCCACTGACCCGGACCCGGATCCGCCGCCTGCCCGTCGCGGACGGGCCGCCCGCCCCGGAGTTCACCGCGGCCGATCGCGCGGCCGCGGTCGAGGACTTCATGAAGAGCCCGCTGGCGGCGGACGCCGTCGCGGCCGACGAAGAGTCCACGCGATTCTGGGCTGAGGTGCTGACCGGCTACAGCAGCCGCGTTCCCGGCGAGCCGCCGGGCCAAGTCGGGCCGCGCAAGCTCGCGCACATACTTCTCGGCCACGTGTCCAACACCTTTGTCCTGTCCGCCGCGCAGCGCCAGCACCTCGAGCCCGCGGTGACCGCGTGGACCCGCTGGTCCGCCGCGTACCGGGGCCTGGGTGAGGCTGAGGCGGCGCGCCTGGTGGAGCATCTGCCCGACATGTTCGGCCGGTTCGACGAGGCCTACCACCAGCCGGACGCGGTCGCGGTCCGCGGCTACGTGTCCGACCTGGCCACCAGCGACGCCGACGTCTCGTGGCTGGCGCGCAACGTCGGGCGCCGCATGTTCGCGCTGCCGATGCCCGACCACAGTGGCCCCAGCCAGCGGGACGTCGGCGACCCGGCTGACCGCCGGGCCCTGATCGAGGCGGAGTTCGGCGGGTGCACTCCGCCCGACGGCCTGACCAGCGAGCAGTTCGTGGACGCCGTGTACGGCGTCATCTCCGAACTGTGGGGCGAGGGTTCCGACGAGACCTTCAAGACCGCGAACCGGCTGTTCGCCGAGGGCGTCTCGCGCCACGACATCCTGCACCGGCTGGCCGGCGCAGCCGCCCCGGCCAGGGGTTCGTCGATCATCCGATGAGTTCCGGGCCGTCGTGCCGTCTTACCTGCTGTGCGGCATGTGCTGCGGACCGCCGGACAGGGACAGGGACAGGAAGGCCCAGGCGATGAGCTACGCGAACGTGAACGGCATCGAGCTGTACTACGAGGAGCACGGCTCGGGACAGCCGCTGATCTTGCTGCACGGCGGTCTCGGCATGGGCGAGATGTATGCTCCGATCCTCCCGCTGCTGGCCAAGGACCGCCGGGTTATCACGGTCGACCTGCAGGCTCATGGTCACACCGCGGATGCTGACCGGCCGCTGCGCTTCCAGACCCTGGCCGATGACATCGCCGGCCTCATCGGGCATCTCGGCCTGGCCCAGGCCGACGTGATGGGCTACTCCTTCGGCGGCGGGACCGCGCTGCGCACCGCGATCCAGCATCCGCAGCTGGTGCGGCGGCTGGTTCTTGTCTCCCAGCCGTGCCAGCGTGACGGCTGGTATCCGGAGAGCCTGGCCGGGATGGACCAGATGGGTGCCCAGCTGGCCGAGCCGCTGAAGCAGTCCCCCATGTACCAGATCTACGCCCAGGTCGCGCCCCGGGTGCAGGACTGGCCCGTGCTGCTCGACAAGACCGGCGACCTGCTCCGGCAGGACTACGACTGGTCGGCGGACGTCGCGAGGATCACCGCCGCGGTCCTGCTGGTCTACGGCGACGCCGACGCGATACGGCCCGAGCACATCGTCCGGTTCTACCAGTTGCTCGGCGGCGGCCTGCGCGACGCGAACTGGGATGGCTCCGCCCGGCCGGTGAACAGGCTCGCCATCTTGCCCGGGCACACGCATTACGACATCTTCGCCTCGCCTGACCTGGCGAGCGCGGTCCTTCCCTTCCTGGACGCGCCGTCGCTCGAACCGCCGCCGCCGTTCACGGCGTGAGTCGTCCTTGTCCGTTTCCGGCTGGGCGCGAGACGGCTTCGTTCGTGGCCGGGAGCGCCTTTGCCAGCGCGGGCGCCGACGGCTCGAGCTGGGCGAACAGGATCGTCAGCTGGGTAGCCGCGCGCTGCCTGGCCTGCCGCGCCCGCGCCATCGCCAGCTCATAGAACTGCCGGTAGGCCAGGGCCCAGTGCCGCGCGCTGGCGGCCACGGCGTCGGCCGCGGGCCGGGCGGACACCGGTGGCGGCCGCCCGTCCGTGCCGATCGTGACGCCATACCGGGACGCGACGTACGCCTCATCGTTTAGTGCACTCTGGATCTTGGCCAGATCGACGGCGAGGACGTCGAGGATGCCGGCGGTCTGGCCGATGACCGCCGCCAGCGCGGCCGCGGTGACCGGATCGGAATGCCGGGCGGCGCGCATCTGGGCCGCGAAGCCGGAAAGTGTGCTCGCGAGCGCGCGCAGACCACCGATGTCCCGGCCCACCCAGTCCTCGGCGGGCATCAGGTACTGCCCTTGCTCGTCCGGCATCCCGGTCATGACGTCCCACGGCGCCCTGGGGCAGTGCGGATACCGCCCTCTATCCAGGACTACGGAGGTAAGCCGGCCCCGGTTCGAAGGCCGGGCCTCAGCAACTCAAGACGGCCCGTAGCCGGGCCAGAGCCGCGGTGTAGGCATGCTCGGGCGGACGGGCATAGCCGATGACCAGACCCGCCCGCTCGTCGCCCGGGCCTGGGCCGGCCCGGTACCTTTCCAGTCCGTCCAGGGCCAGGCCCCGCTCGCTGGCCCGGGCGATCATGTCGTGTTCCAGATCCGTCCGGGGAAGATCGAGCACGGCATGCAGACCCGCGGCGATGCCGCTGACGTGCGGTCCCTGGCCGGGCGGTCCCTGGCCGGGCGGTCCCTGGTGGGGCGGTGATTGGCCGGGCGGTCCCTGGCCGGGCAGCATGGCGATGAACCGGTCCCGGCGACGGCGGTAGGCCAGCCGGGTCCGGCGGATCTGCCGGTCGTAGCCACCGGAGGTGATGAACTCGGCCAAGGTGAGCTGGTCAAGCCCGGACGGCCCGGCCACAAGCTCGGCCGTCACCGCGTCGAGCAGGCGCGGCGGGACCACCAGCCAGCCGAGCCGCAAGATCGGGGCCAGGCTCTTGCTGGCGGTGCCGGCGTAGATGACGTGATCGGGTGCGAGCGCCTGCAGCGCGCCGACCGGCTGCCGGTCGTAGCGGAACTCGCCGTCGTAGTCGTCCTCGATCACGACACCGCCCCACCCGGCCACTTCCCGGCGGCGGCGCGGACGAAGCGTCACGCCCAGCGGGAACTGGTGCGCCGGGGTCAGCAGCATGGCGTCGGCCCCGCTGGCCTCGGCGATGACGGCGCCCATCGAGTCAACGGTCACCGGCCGCAGGCCGAGGCCCTGCCCGGTGACGGTGTCGCGGTGCTCGGAGTGACCATAGGCCTCCACGGCCAGGGTGGCCGCGCCGGCCGAACGCAGCGCGCGGCAGACGACGGCCAGGCCGTGGCTGAAGCCCGCGCAGATCACGATGCGCCCGGGATCGGCGGTGACGCCCCGCGCCCGCGCCAGGTATCCCGCCAGCGCCGCCCGCAGCTGCGGGAGCCCGCGGGGGTCGGGGTAGTCGAGGAGGTGATCGGGTGCGGCCGCTAATACCTTGCGGGCCGTCGCGAGCCAGCCGCGGCGCGGGAAGGCGGACAGGTCAGGTAGGCCAGGACGCAGGTCATAGCGGAACGCGACCGCCCGCGGGCGCCCTCCGGCGGCGGCGCCGAATTCTGGGGCCGGACGCGGCGCAACGGAGGTTCCCGAGCCGCTGGCCGCGGTCAGCCAGCCCTCCGCGACCAGCTGACTGTAGACCTCGGCGACCGTATTGCGGGCGATGCCCAGGTCCGCGGCCAGGGCCCGGGAAGACGGCAGCCGCAGGCCGGGGTGCAGCCGGCCGGCCCGGACGGCGTCGCGCAACGCGGTCTCCAGGCCGGCTCGCGCCCTGGTCCCCGACAGGTCCAGGTGGAGGTCGATCCCGCCTGTCGCGGCCCGGTCCTGGCCGTCGGGGCTGACTTCCCCGGCAGATTTGGCCCAAGTTTCTGGCATAGAAATGGACCTTACCTTGGGCCGCTTACCGGCCTAGCGTGGTGGTCATGACGATCACTCACGACACAGCACAGATCCCGGTCCGGCTCGACTTCGACCGCCTCGCACCCGGCTTTGCCCGCGCGATGTCACGCCTGGACCAGGCCGCGACCAAAGAACTCGACGCCGCCGAGATCGACCCCAGGCTCCGCGAGCTGATCCGGATCCGCGCCTCCCAACTCAACGGCTGCGCCTACTGCATCGACATGCACACCAAGGACGCGCGCGCGATCGGCGAGACCGAGCAGCGGCTGTACGGGCTGGCCGCCTGGGCGGAAACCCCGTACTTCACCGCCCGCGAGCGCGCCGCGCTGGCCTTTACCGAGGTGGTGACACGGCTGACCGATACGCACGTCCCCGATCAGGCCTACCCAGACGTGGCCGCCGAATTCAGCCCGCCCCAGGTCGCCGCGCTGGTCAGCCTCATCGTCACCATCAACGCCTGGAACGCGATCGGCGTCAGCACCCGGGCCTGGGTCCCCGGCTCCTACCAACCCTGAGAAGCCCAAAATGAGTGTCTGACGACATGCTTAAGCTTCGGTGCCCGGCTCGGCGCTCCGCGCAAGGGTCCGATCCCGCGATGCTGGTGGGGTTCGCGATACGCCAGCGGCCCCTGAAGCACCAGACTCCGGAAATCATGGAAAATTTGGCTTATGCGGATGATTTGGTGGTCTACAGGGCACCCTTTTCTCCACTAAAGACGGATCTTTCGCGTAAATGCTCCTAATTATCGTACTGATGATCGAATTATGGTTATGGTGAGGCGGGGCGGCCTGGTGAGGCAGTACGAGGCGCGCGGCCGCGCGCCAGCCGACCGACAGCATTGCCAAAAGGGTGCGGCTTTATTCGAGTGAGTGGCGGCCGGGCGGGCGGCGGCGGTGGTCATGGCGCGGGTGACGTCCCTGGCGTCCATGTGATGTTCCCTGGCGTCCCGCTGGCCGCTGTGGTCCCGGCTGTCCCGCCCGCCGCCGGTTCCCGGCGTCCTGGCCGGGATTTGCGTGGTGGATCCGGGCTTGATGGCGGATCCGGTGCACGGGGATACCCCCTATCCACCGCAGAGCCCGGATCCACCACAATCTTCCCCCGGGGCGCCGCACCACGGGCACCGCAGGTGCTGCCCCGTCACACGGGAACCGCAGCCCCCGGGCGGGGGCTGCCCGGGGGCACCGTGCCGCTGCCACCTGGCCATCCCGGCTCCCGCAACACCGGGACAACCGACCTGGGACGGGCAGCTCCTTCCAAAAAAGCCACACCCTTCTCCGCGGTGGCGATGGCCCGCACGCAACGCGCCGTGGGCTGGACCGCCAGTTGCCAGGCGTAGGACAAGAGGCAGTCGCCGATGTGCTCGGCGGTGTGCCAGGATCGTTCCGAAAAAGGAGCTCTAGCCGGCCGGGGTGCGGAGCCGGGATTTGACCTCCGTCTTGAGGACCTTGCCGACCTTGGAACGGGGCAGGTCGGGCCAGATCTCGACCTGCTTGGGGGCTTTGACGCTGCCGAGCCGTTCCTTGGCGAAGGACCGCAGGTCGTCCTGCGCCACGGTCTGGCCCGGGCGGAGCTGGACGACCGCGGTGACCCGCTCGCCCCACTTGGAGTCGGGCAACCCGATCACCGCGCAGTCCTGCACGGCGGGATGGGCCAGCAGCACCTGCTCGACCTCGGCCGAGTAGACGTTGAAACCACCTGTGATGATCATGTCCTTGGCTCGGTCGACGATGAACAGGAAGTTGTCGTCGTCGAGGTAGCCGATGTCGCCGGTGTGGTGCCATCCGTACCTGGCGGCTTCGGCGGAGGCCTGCGGGTTCTTGTAGTAGCCCGCCATCACGAGCGGACCGCGGACGACGATCTCGCCGCGCTGGCCCGGTCCGAGCAGCCGGCCCTCGTCGTCCATGATCGCGACCAGGGTGAGCGGGGTAGGGCGCCCGGCCGAGGCCAGGCGCTCGCGGGCCAGCGATCCGTCGCCGTGAAAATGGTCTTCCGGGGCCAGGGTCGAGATCATCATCGGAGCTTCTGACTGGCCGAACAGCTGGCCCATCACCGGCCCGATCTTCTCAAGCGCCTCCTCCAGGCGGCTCGCGGACATGGGGGCCCCGCCGTACCACAGGCACTGCAGCGAGGACAGGTCCGCGGCGGCCAGCCCGTGATGGTCGAGCAGCATGTAGATCAGGGTCGGCGGCAGGAACGTGTGCGTGATCTGGTGCGAGGAGACCAGGGTGAGGAACTCGGCCAGGTCCGGCCGGCCCATGATGACGACCTGACCGCCGAGGGTCATGATCGGGAAGCACAGCACCCCGGCCGCATGGGTCAGCGGCGCGAGGGCCAGGTATCTCGGGCGCGGCGAGAACGGGTAGCTCATCAGCGTCAGCGCTGACATCGCCTCGATATTGTGCCCGGTCAGCATCACGCCCTTCGGCCGGCCTGTGGTCCCCCCGGTGCCCACAAGCATGCCGATGTCATCAACGGGTTCGGCCTGCCACGGGCCGGGGCTCAGGCCGGCCAGCCACTGATCGAACGAGACGGCCCCGGCCAGTTCCCCGTCCAGGCAGACCAGTGTGGTCAGCGTGGGCAGTTCCGGCATGATCTTGGTGACCAGCAGGGCGAAGGCCGCCTGGAAGATCAGGCAGGTGCAGTCGAAGAAGTCGAGCAGGTCGCGGTTTTCTGCCGCCTCGTTGCGCGGGTTGACCGGGCACCACACCGCGCCCGCCCGGGAGATGCCGAACACGCAGCTGAAGGCGACCGGGTCGTTCGCCGACAAGATCGCGACCTTGTCGCCGGGCCCGACCCCGGACCGGTCGAGCGCCCGGGCGATCCGCCAGGACAGCTGCTGGACCTCGCGGTAGCTCAGCGTGCGCCCGACCGTGGTCAGGCAGGGTGCCTCCGGGCCCAGGGAGGCGCCCTTGTCGAGGTAGTCGATCAGGCGCACGCTTCGCCCTCCGCTTGTCGTCAGTGCTGGACGGTCAGGGTCGGCTCCATCACCAGCCCGAAGCTGCGCAGCACGCCGAGCAGCTCGTGATGGCCGAAGGCCTGGCAGCCGGACGCGAAGCCGACGCGCTTGGGCGGCTGCTGCAGCAGCGAGTACGCCCCGTACGCCTGCATCAGGCCGGTCTGCTTGTAGTTGGAGTTGCCGTGGATCACGCAGTGGGCGCGGCCGAGCGGACCGGAGGCATGCACCGAGTCCAGTGAGGTGTTGATCCTGGTGGCTTCGCGCGGCGGCATCTGGTTCATCACGCCCGCCGCCTGCTCGGTGAGCACCCGCAGCTTCTCGGCCTCGGGCAGCCCCTCGATCTGCTCGAGCACCGCTTTCACGATCTGCGGGACGCCCAGCATCAGCGGGCGGTTGAACACGCCGCCAAGCACCTTGACGTTGGCCACCCGCGGATCGCGCTTGAACCACACCGGATGCGAGGTGCCGCCCCACGGCAGCGCCAGGCCGGTCTCGTGCTGACCGGGAATCGAGACGTCGTACAGGCCGCCGTCGGCGGGCCACTCGACGTAGGCATTCTGCTCCAGGTAGTACGCCTTGGACAGGGCCGCGTTGACCAGGATCGTCCGGGTGGACGCGATCGTCGGCATGCCCTTCCAGAACACCAGGATGTCGAGCGTGTCCACCCCCGGCTTCTCCAGGCACAGCTGGGCGGCGATCTCGCCGGTGGTGTACATCTGCGCGATGCCCGGCGCGAGCAGCACCCCCGCCTGGGCCATCCGGTGGCCGTATTTCTCGTCGCAGGTGATCAGCCAGTCCTGCTCGCCGGTGGTGTCCAGGTAGTGGGTTCCTGTCGCGATGCAGGCCTCCACCACCTCGCCGCCGTACTGGGCGAACGGCCCGACCGTGTTGCAGACGACACTAGCCCCGGTAAAGAGCTCCGTCAGCGGCCCCACCTCGTGCGCGACCTCGATGATCTCGTGGTCGACCGTGTCGATGCCCGGCACCTTGTCCAGGGCCTCGGCGATGCGCGCCTTGTCGCGCCCGGCCGCGACGAACGGCACGTTGAACTCGCGCAGGTACTCGCAGATCAGGCGGCCGGTGTAACCCGAGGCGCCGTAGACGATGACAGGCTTGTCTGTGCTCACGTTGGTACGTCCCTTTCCCTACATGCCCATGCCGCCGTCGACCGGCAGGCCGACGCCGGTGATGAAGCGCGCTCCGTCGGAGGCCAGGAAAACCACTGCGTCGGCCATGTCCTCGACCTCGGCGAGGCGCCCCTGCGGGGTCAGCCCGATCACGGCGCCGACGGCCTCGGGCACGCTCGGGAACAAGCCAAGCGTCACCACGTCCTGGGCGAGCTGGTTACCCATCTCGGTGGGGCACAGGCCCGGGTAGATGCAGTTCACCCGGACGCCGTAGCCGAGCTTGCCGGATTCCATCGCCGCCACCCGGGTGAGCCTGTCGATGCCGGACTTGGTCGCGGAGTAGACCGCGATCCCGGGGAACGCGATCGTGGCGGCGACCGAGGCAATGTTGACCACGGCACCGCCGCGGCCGGCCGGACCGCCGGGCCGCATGGCGCGGAAAGCGTGCTTGATGCCGAGCGCGGTGCCCAGGACGTTGACGTCGAGCATCTTGCGGATGTCGTCCGGATTGAGGTCGACCACCAGCTGAGTGACCTCGACGCCGGCGTTGTTGACCACGATGTCCAGGCCGCCGAGCTCGGCGATGGTGCCCTCGATGGCCCGTTCCCAGCTCGCGTCGTCGGTCACGTCGAGCGGCAGGAACGCGGCGTCGGCGCCGGTCTTCTTGATCGCGTCGGCGGTCGCCTCGCCGAGGTCCTCCCGGATGTCGCCGATGACGACGGCGGCTCCGGCCCGGGCCAGCGCCTCGGCCATGCCCGCGCCAAGCCCGCGCGCCCCGCCCGTGACGAGCGCCTTGCGGCCGGTCAGGTCATACACACTCATGTGGCATCTCCTCCTTGAGACCGCGCTGGTCACCGCGACGTAGGTCACAGCGTAACGAAATCTGGACAGTCGTCAAGACTTTCTTTGACGACTGTCCAGATTTCCGTGGCCGATCGGGCCCACCGCGATATACTGGCCGCCTGACCCGCACTGTGCGGGCCTGGCGAGCCGACGGGAAGCTCTTTTCGTGACCCACGTGGACCAAGTAGCCCACGCACCGCACGTGACCCTCGTGACCGAGACCAAACGTGAGCGGATCTCACGCCGGCAGGTCGACAAATTCTCCGAACGGCGCGCCCAGCTGGCCGACGCCGCGCTGCAGACGCTCGCCGAGCTCGGTTACGCCCGTACCAGCTTGCGCGAGATCGCGCAGAACACCCAGTTCTCGCACGGCGTGCTGCACTACTACTTCAGCGACAAGGAAGACCTGATCACGCACTGCGTGCGCCAGTACGAGGCCGCGTGCGTGACCCGCTACGACGAGATCGTCGCCAGCGCGGGTTCGGCGACCGAGCTCAAAGATGAGTTCAGCGCGGCGATGGCGCAGACCCTGCGAACCGACGCGCCGATGCACAGGCTCTGGTACGACCTGCGTAACCAGAGCCTGTTCTCCGAATCGTTCCGCGCCGACGTGCTGGAGATCGACCAGCGTCGCGAGGAGATGATCTGGCGCGTCATCAGCCGCTACGCCGAATTCGCCGGGATCACCGTGGCCCTGCCGCCGGGGACCGTGTACGCCATTCTGGACGGGCTGTTCCAGCAGGCCCTGCTGCACCTGCTGGCCGGGCAGGAAGAAGCGGCCGAGGAACTGGCCGCTAACGTGCGACGCGTGCTGGACAGCCTGCGAGCCTGCTGACGCTTCGGCGCCACGATTAACCGGCGCATCGGCAAAGATGCGTAAACGCTGCAGCGCACGCCAAACCCCCGGTCAGCGCGGGCGGCGGCCGCCGTAGATGACGTGGTCCAGCTGTTTCCAGTAGACGTCGATGCCCTCGAAGCCCGCGGACCGCAGGTACTCGAGCTGCGGGCCGAGCGGGATGATGTAGCGGATGTGGTTGTCCCAGCGGGCCTGTTCCAGCGGGGTGCGATCGCGCCGCCTGGCCGCCGCCTCGGGGTCGCGGGCGTCGTTCACCCGTGCCCAGGTGGCGGCGACGACGGGGTCCTCCGCGCTCACCGGGTCGTAGTTGAGGTACCAGCCCTCCGGGGCCAGCCGGCTGAAGATCTCGGCGAACAGGGACTGCTTGCGCTCGTCGGGCAGGTGGTGGACGCACAGCGAAGTCACCACCGCGTCCAGCGCCGCGGGGATCGCCGCGGGCCACGGGCCGCCGCCCGCCAGGTCGAACTCCACGTAACGGTAGCGGCCCGCGAACGGTTCCATCTCTCGCTGGCCGGCTCGCATCATCTCGGCGGAGAAATCCGCGAGGATCGCGGCGCTGCCCGGATGCTCCTGCAAGATCGTCCGCGCGGCGGCCCCGGTCCCCGCGCCCAGGTCCAGGAACGTGAACGCCTGCTCCGGACCGAACGGCAGCAGCCCGGCCAGGAACTGCCGGTGCGTGGCCCGGGTGCGTTCTTGCCGCTCGGCCTCCGCCGACCAGGCCTGCACCGCCTCGGCCGAGTGCCAGATGGCCGCGTTGGTATCCGCGGAATGCTCCATGGGCGCAAGGTTACCGGGGCGCCGGCGGCGGCTCGATACTGGGAATATGACGGCTGAGGCGGACATCGCGGCCCTGATCGAGCGGTACGCCGGGGAGCTGGCGGCAACGGGATACCGACGAGCTCGACCTCGCTGCCCGCGCTGGTGGCGCGGATGCTCGAGCTGCTCGAGCTCGGCGACGGCATGACGGTCCTGGAGATAGGGGCGGGCACCGGGTACAACGCGGCGCTGCTGGCCGAGATCGTGGCTGATCAGCAGCGGGTGACCACGGTGGACGTGCAGGCCGACGTGGTCGAGCAGACCCGGCGGCTGCTGAGCCGGGCCGGCTACCCGCAGATCCGGGTGCGGCTGGGCGACGGGTTCGACGGCGTGCCCGAGCTGGTACGCCTGCGCCAGGACCACGGGCTGCTGTCCGGGCGGATCGTGTACTGGACCGGGTTCATGCCGGTCCGCGGACCGCTGCACATCGAGGACATGTGGCCGCACGGCTACATCTGCCCTGATCCTGGGGAGGTTGCCCGCGCGAGCGAGCTCGGTCCGCGTTTCGCCCCGGGCGGATCACCCGATCTGCCCGACGACGAGACCGGCTTCCTGTTCTTCCTCGGCCTGAACGACCGCCGGGCCTTCGATGGGCCGAACGGACCTGGGCTGAACGCCACCTTCGACGGTTGGGCCGCCGCGGGGGCGGACGGCATCCGGTACTGGAAGGACCCCTCGCTGGCTCGCCAGCTCGACCGGTATTACCAGGACTGGGACGCGCTGGGACGCCCGGGCATCGGTGACTACCTGGTGTCGTTCTCACCGGCCGGGCAGGAGCGCGGCCGGCAGGCCGGCGGGTGGGTGATCGAGCGGCGGTTTTACCGCGAGCTCGTGACTCTCATGGATTTACCGACTCGGGTCGCGTCGGCTGACGCACCTACTATGGGCGGTATGACCGAGCAGGGCGAGACGATTCGCACGGCCATCCTGACCGTGGACGACGACCCGGGGGTGTCCCGGGCGGTGGCACGCGACTTGCGGCGGCGCTACGGCGAACGGCACCGGATCGTGCGGGCCGAGTCGGGGGCGGCGGCGCTGGACGCGCTGCGGCAGCTGAAGCTGCGCGGCGACCTGGTCGCCATCATCCTGGCCGACTACCGGATGCCTGAGATGAACGGGATCGAGTTCCTCGAGCAGGCGATGGACGTCTACCCGGGCGCCCGGCGGGTGCTGCTCACCGCCTACGCCGACACCGAGGCGGCGATCGACGCGATCAACGTGGTCGACCTTGACCACTACCTGCTCAAACCGTGGGACCCGCCGGAGGAGAAGCTCTACCCGGTGGTCGACGCGCTGCTCGCCTCGTGGCTGTCGTCGGACCACCGGCCGGTACCTGAGACCAAGGTGGTCGGGCATCGCTGGTCGGCGCGTTCGTCGGAGGTGCGCGAGTTCCTGGCCCGCAACCAGGTGCCGTACCGGTGGTACGCCTCGGACGAGCCGGAGGGGCAGCGGCTGCTCGAGGCCGCCAAGTCGGACGGCCTTTCGCTGCCGTTGGTGATCACGCCCGGCGGCGATCCGCTGGTCGAGCCGACCGACGCCGAGCTGGCGTCGCGGGTCGGGCTCGCCACCACGCCGTCGGCGGACTTCTACGACCTCATCGTCATCGGCGGCGGCCCGGCCGGGCTGGGCGCCGCGGTGTACGGCGCCTCCGAGGGGCTGCGCACCGTGCTGGTCGAGCGGACTGCGACCGGCGGCCAGGCGGGACAGAGCTCACGGATCGAGAACTACCTGGGCTTCCCGGACGGGGTGTCGGGGGCGCAGCTGACCGACCGGGCCCGGCGCCAGGCCACCAAGTTCGGCGCGGAGGTGCTGACCACGCGGGACGTGATCGGCCTGGACGTGCGCGGTTCGGCGCGCCGGGTCCGGTTCGCGGACGGGACCACGATCGACGCGCACACCATCATCCTGGCCACCGGGGTCTCCTACCGGCAGCTGGACGCGCCCGGGCTGAGCTCGCTGACCGGCCGCGGGGTGTACTACGGATCGGCGCTGACCGAGGCGTCCGCCTGCCTGGGCCAGGACATCTACATCGTCGGCGGCGCCAACTCGGCCGGGCAGGCCGCGGTGTACCTGGCCCGGCACGCCAAGTCGGTGACGATCTTGGTCCGCGGGCCGTCGCTGGAACGGTCGATGTCGTACTACCTGATCAAGCAGATCTCGGACATCGCGAACATCTCGGTGCGAACCTGCACCGAGGTGGTGGCGGCCCGGGGTGATGATCACCTGGAGGGGCTGACGCTGCGCAGCACCGCGGACTCCTCGACGGAAGAAGTCGAGGCACAGCTGTTGTTCTTGTTCATCGGGGCGGCGCCTCTGACGGACTGGCTGGACGGGGTGGTGGTGCGGGATGAGCGCGGGTTCGTGATCGCGGGCCCCGACCTGTCGGTGGGCGGCGAGCGGCCGCGCGGCTGGGAGCTTGACCGGATGCCCTACCACCTGGAGACCAGCGTGCCCGGGGTGTTCGTGGCCGGAGACGCGCGGGCCGAATCGGCCAAGCGCGTGGCGTCGGCGGTCGGGGAAGGGGCGCTGGCTGTCATGCTCGTACATCGTTACCTGGAGAAGACTTGAGTGACACCACCGAGATGAGCCCGCTGCCGTGCGGGGTCGATGAGCTGCGGACCTTGTTCCTGTTCGAGAAACTCACCGAGGACCAGCTGCAGTGGCTGTGCGAGCGGGGGCACGTCGAGCTGATCCAGCCGGGGCTGGTGTACACCGAAGGGTCCCCGGCGACGTGCTTTTACGTGCTCCTGGAGGGCGCCCTGGTGCTGCTGCGGCGGGTCGGGACCGACGACGTCGAGGTGGGCCGGACCTCCGAGCGCGGGGTGTACACCGGGGCCTTCCAGGCCTATCTCGGCGACCGGGTCCAGCAGCGCTACAACAACTCGCTGCGGGTGACCGAGCCGTCCCGGTTCTTCGTGCTGGACGCCGACGTCTTCGCCGAGCTGATGCACGAGTGGTTCCCGATGGCGGTGCACCTGCTCGAGGGCCTTTTCTTCGGGGCCAAGAGCACGCAGCAGGCGATCAGCCAGCGGGAACGGCTGCTGGCGCTCGGCTCGCTTTCGGCCGGGCTGACCCACGAGCTGAACAACCCGGCCGCGGCCGCGGTGCGGGCCACCGCGTCGCTGCGCGAGCGGGTCGCCGGGATGCGGCACAAGCTGGGCATGATCGCGGCCGGACCGTACGACCGGACCACCTTGGAGACGCTCATCCGGCTGCAGGAAGAGGCGGCCGACAGGGCTCCCAAGGCCGCGGCGAAGGCGGCGGCGATGTCGCCCTTGGACGTGTCCGACGCCGAGGACACGATCGCGGACTGGCTGGATTCGCACGATATTTCCAGCGGATGGGAGCTGGCCCCCACGTTCGTCGCGGCGGGGCTTGACGTGCCGTGGCTCGATCAGGTCGAGGCGGTGGTGGACCCGGCGACGCTGGAGGGGGCGCTGCGGTGGCTGAACTACACCGTCGAGACCGAGTTGCTGATGAACGAGATCGAGGACTCCACCAGCCGGATCTCCACCCTGGTCGGCGCGGCCAAGCAGTACTCGCAGCTGGACCGGGCGCCTTACCAGGTCGTCGACGTGCACGAACTGCTGGACAGCACGCTGATGATGCTAGCGGGCAAGATCCCGCCCGGAATCCACGTGGTGAAGGATTACGACCGGTCGCTGCCGCACATCCCGGCCTACGCCGGCGAGCTGAACCAGGTGTGGACGAACCTGATCGACAACGCCGTGTCAGCCATGAAGGACACGGGAACGCTGACCGTACGGACGGAGCTGGACCGGGACCAGGTGTGCGTGGAGTTCACCGACACCGGGCCGGGAGTGCCCAAGCAGATCCAGCGCCGGATCTTCGAGCCGTTCTACACCACCAAGCCGGTGGGCGAAGGGACCGGGCTTGGGCTGGACATTTCCTGGCGGATCGTGGTGAACAAGCACCACGGGGATCTGTCGCTGGAATCAACGCCTGGTGATACGCGTTTCCGGGTGCGGTTGCCGGTCACCGCGCCGGAGTCGGCGCCCGCCGCGATGCCGGCCGGCCCGGACGCTGTCCACGATGCCGCGCTTGGCCCGCTGTCGGCTCCGGCCGACCTGTCAGACTAGGAGAGCATGATGAGCGAGATAACGGGGATTGATCCCTCTGTGCCGCCGAGCGGCACGGGCTGCACGGAATGTGACGAGGCCGGCGGATGGTGGGTCCATCTGCGGCGATGCGCGCAGTGCGGGCACATCGGCTGCTGCGACACCTCCCCGGCGCAGCATGCGTCCGCCCATGCTGCCGCCGCCGGGCACCCGTTCATCCGCAGCTTCGAACCCGGCGAGGACTGGTTCTACAGCTACGAGACCAAGGACACGTACGAGGGGCCGGCGTTGGCGCCACCGGAGAGCCACCCGGTTGACCAGCCGGTGCCCGGCCCCGCCGGGCGGGTACCGGACGACTGGCGCTTCCACGTGCACTAGGCCGTTGTGCTACATGCCCAGCTGATAGGCGGGGACCTCTTCTTGCAGGGCGGGCTGTAGCTGAGCCATGGGCGGGCGTTCGAGGAGTTCGTTGAGGTGCTCGTCGAGGCGCAGGCCGTCCTCGGTGGCCACGGCGTGCAGGTAGGTCTCCGGGCGGCGTAGCTCCCAGACGTCAGGTGCCGACGGCGCGAGCGCCCGTTGGTCCAGCGAGGCTTGTCGCAGCGCTGGCACCCGGCGTGCCAGCGCGCGCAGCACGGTCGAGCTCATCCTGGTCAGGTCCCAGAGCGGCTGATGGCGGTTCTGCCGCGAGCCGAGGTCCACCTGCGCCATGGCGGACAGGCCAGCCTCCCCGAGCACGTCGATCAAGATCGCGATCTCCACCCCGTAGCCGGTCAGGAACGGGGTCCGGAACAGCAGGTCCCGGGACGCGGCGAACTCCCCGGCCAGCGGCTGCACGAATCCGGCGAGGTCAGGGTAGAAGAAGTTGAGCAGCGGCTTGGCCATCAGCTCGGTCACCCGGCCGCCGCCGTCGACGACGACGGACTCCTGCGCGCTGGTGAACGGGCGCCGGTAGGCGGCCTTGCTGAACTGGACGTCCGGTACCGCCAGCAACGGGCCGACCGTGCCGTAGATGAAATGCTCGCTGAAATCGCGGGTGTCGGTGTCGGCGAACATCACGACGTCGCCGCGCGCTACCGACAGGCCGCGCCACATCGCGTCGCCCTTGCCCAGGGCGGGCCCGAATTCAGGCAGCAGTTCGTTCTCCGAGTAGACCTCGGCCCCGTGGGCCCTGGCGACATCCGCGGTCCCGTCAGCCGAGTCCGCGTCGATGACCAGCACCTGATCGACCAGCCCGCTCCGCTCGTTCAGCCTGGCTACCGTGTCCAAGATCGGCCCGATGGTACCGGCGACCTCGCGGGTAGGCAGGATCAGAGTGATAGCGGGATAGCGGATCGTCTCGCCGGGGCCGGCCAATGCGCCGAAGTCCCGGTAATGAAACGACCGCTGCTCAAACCAATCCCAAACGGCCATTTGGCGTACGACCTTCGTTTCGGCCCGCGCATCTCGCAGAGTAAGCGGGGGGAATGCCGTTGTCGTTACCCCGTGCATGATTTTCGATCACTCCTTTCGCCGTGGACACCACGGGATGAGACACGGTAACCCCGTATTGTTAACGACCCGTGACAGATTGTTACGGCGAGGTAAACCCGCTCGTGAAAAGGAGACCGGCGGGCCGAACGGGTTTACCGGCCGGCGATCAGCGGCCAGAGAGAAGGCACCTGCGCGGAGCCGGAGGTGTAGCCGAGCTTGGTCAGCCCGAAGCCTTCCTCGATGGTGAGCAGCATCGAGTAGTGATTGGACGGCGTGGCGTCGGTCCCGTGCCGCGGCCCCTGCCTGCTGACCACGATCATGGGCGCCGAGCCACCGCCGTGCCCCCGGCCCTGCCCCCCGGGGCAGCCCCGCCGGGACCCGCGGTTCCGGTGTGACGTGATAGCACCTGCCGGGCCCGTGGTGCGGCGGCCGGGATTAGATTGTGGTGGATCCGGGCTCCATGGAGTATTTGGTGCATCCCCGTGCACCCGATCCACCGCCAAGCCCGGATCCACCACGCAAAACCCGGCCAGGACGCCGGGAACGGGGCCGCGGGCGGGACAGCCGCGACCACAGCGGCCAGCGGGACGCCAGGGAACGTCACATGGACGCCAGGGGGCGCCATCCCCGTGGCTCGGCCAATAGCAAGGGAACATAACCCGCCACAGCCGGAACAAATAGACCACTATTAACACCACGCCGACCGATCTGCGGCTGCTTCCTCGCCCACTGAGATAGCGTTTCATCGCCGGGCCGGCAGATCGCTGCGGTCTTGGTCGCCTGGTGACGATCTCGCCTAATCGGCTGAAGGAGTTGGACGATGGAGCCCGACGGGTCGGCGCAGGTCGCCGTGTTCGTGGATTTCGAGAACCTCGTCCTCGGCGCAGTCAAGGAACTGCCTGACCAGGCGAACCCGGCGCCCTATGAGGCGCTGACCCGGCTGTGCCGCGGATACGGAAACGCCTCGGTCCGCCGCGCCTACGCGGACTGGGCCAACACGCGCTTCGGCAGCCACCAGGAAGACCTCGCGATGAACGGCGTGGATCTTATCCAGGTCGCCCGGATCGGCATCCAGAACAAGAACGCCGCCGACATCAGGATGGCCGTCGACGCCATGGAGACCCTGATCGTGCATCCCGAGATCAGCGTGTTCGTGCTGGTCAGCGGGGACGGCGACTACTCGCCTCTGGTGCAGCGACTGCGCGAGTTCGGCAAGTGGGTGGTGGGCGTCGGCACCGAGGCCAACGCCAGCCGCAAGCTGGTGTCGGTCTGCTCGGAGTACAAGTACTGGGGCACGCTGGTCGCCGAGGTGGAACCCGAGGTGCGCCCGGCCGTGAACGCCGCGTTCGACATCGCCACAGCCGAGCAGTTGCTGGTCCGGGCGTTCGAGGAATCCAACGCCGAGACGCTGACGGCCGGCGGCCTGAAGAGCAAGATGCTGGCGCTGGACGCGGCGTTCGACGAGCACAACTACGGGTGCCGGAGCTTCCGGGCGTTCCTGGCCATGCTGCCGCACCGGGTCCAGACCGTCGAAACCGCCGGCCCGGACATCGTCGTCAAGCTGATCGAAGAACCGCGCAAGCCCACCAGGACCAGAAGCCGCAAGTCCTCGGCTCGTTCGAATAGCCCGGCCACGAAGGCCGCCGAGGCGCAGGAAGCCCAGTAAGCAGAGGCGGGTCAGGGTGCCGCTGGAGCGGAGGGCGTCGACGTGCTCAGCGGCACGGACGGGCGCCGTGCCGCCGCGGATGAGAAGGCCCGCTTCGATGTTCTTGGCCACCCCGGACTGAGTGAGGTTGGCGCTGGTGACCAGCAGGATCCGGCCATCGGCGACGGCGAGCTTGGCGTGCATCTTCGCGCCAGGCTCGGTCCGCTGCGCCGTAGGCCAGTGCCAGAGCTCGATGCCGGGAATGCCAGCAAACGCGCGGTAGGGTTCGTCACCTGACAAGGCACTCCCCGCGCCCTGCAGCGTCTCCACCACGATGCTGACCGCGACACCTCGGCTCACGGCCGCACCGAGAGCCTCGCTCAACGGCTGGTGCGGTTTCGCCGAGTAGGTCATCAGCAGTAGTTCGCGGCGGGCTTCGCGCACGACATCAGCGAGGACGACGGCAGTGGCGCGCACGGGTATGTGGTGGGAGCCCGGGCCGCTCCACACCGTGTCCACGCTGACCTCGGCCGCCCGCTGGGAGTATCCCGCGGCTAGGCCGGTGAGGTAGGCCAGGCCCGCCGACCGGTCCACGCCGGCCAGCGCGTCGAGGACGGTCTCGGCGCCAGGCGTGGCGCGCAGGATGGCCTCGCGCGGCCATGCCTCGAGGGCGCGATCAACCACCGTGCACAAGGCCGAGGGGCCAAGGCGGCGCACCAGGTCGCCGCCCGCTTTTTCCAGCTCGTCCCAGGTCATGACGGGATGAGGCAGGCAAAATGGTCATCGATGGGGACGATGAAGCGCCGGTCGAGGAACCGGTTACCGCGCTCGCACGTGGTCTCCGACACGAACAGGCACGCATGGCAGGCCGCGCCATGCAGGAAGTCGGCGGGCGCCTTGGGTAGTCGCTCGGCGCACAGCGGGTCCGAGGAGCACCGGCGCGCGTCCCGCAGCGCCCGTTGCGTGATGCGGATCAGCGGCTCCGGCTCGGCCAGCGAGACTAGGCCGCCGAGGGTACCCTCAGCGTCGGGGACGGCGGTGTAGATAAGGATGCCCCCCTGGCCCTGGCCTGAATAGATCCGCTCGGACAAGCTGGCGGAACTGTAGCCGCACTCCAGCGCGATCGTCCTGATCAGCAGGTGGGACAGGGTGTGCAGCGCGACGTAACGTGCCTCAGGCCAGCCTCGCATCGGGTCGAAGTCGGTTGGCACCCGGTCGGAGTAGCGGTTGGTCCGGAATCGCCGGAACGCTTCCATGTGCTCGCGGACCACGTCCGAGCCGCGGACACGGTCCTCCCAGGCAGCCAACAGGGCCGGGTCGAGACGCAGGAAGATTCCCTCGCCGCGCACTTCGCTGGCCGGCACCCAGGTCGGACGGTCGCGGGCCAGGGGTGCACGCGTGACCAGGTCCGGGTCTTCCGGATCGGGCGCGTCCAGCCGGGTGAATCCCGTCAAGGCGCGGACCTCGCGCAGCCGCTCGGCCTGGGCCACGTCGGCCAGGAATCCCGCCAGCGCCGTCGGCACACCTTGGGGATCGCGGCGCAGGGTGAAGTCGTCGGTGGCCTCGGGCGGCTCCAGGGAAGAGAACACCTCCCATTCGGGTGTCCGCAGATCCGGGTAAGCCGCCTGATCACCTTCTGGCCCCGACTCAAGCGTCTTGCGGTGCTGGGCGATGGCGTCGAAGACCTCGTCCTTGCCCCACCGGTGCAGGGCGTGGAATTGCCGCATGGTCCAGGCGAACTCCAGCGCGGCGAATTCCCGGACGTTCTGCAGGTCATCCCACAACTGCTCGACCTTCGCCTGCAGCGCGCTCGCGCCGACCTGCGGCACAGCCAGCGCCGAAAGCGTCTGGGCGAACCACTGGTTGGATGCCCCGACCACAAGCACCATCGGTCGTTCGGCACAGGTCTCGAACGTGCTCAGATGGGGGTGCCGCCCCCGGCAAGCAGGCAGGTTCTCGGCGCCGCGATGACCCATGGCCCGGCTGATGTTCCGCTTGGCGCCGCAGCTCGGGCACCGGATCATCACGTTGGCACCGCGGTTGCCGCCGTAGTCTTCCATCTGCAGCTGGGGATGGCTCACCTTCGGGCAGGCGCCGCCGTTGTGCACGAACTCCCGGTAGGGAAAGTCGTCCAGGTGCCCGTTGACGCAGGCCAAGACGAACCGGGCGGCCACCGCGAGCGGCTTGGGGCGGCGCCGCGGGCAGTCCTGATGGAAGAACCTGGCCTCGTCCGGCCGGCGGGCCTTGTCGTTGACGAATACCCAGTTGCCCGAATCCAGCGGCGCGAGCCGGTTGCAGGCCGTGCACCGCAGCCATTGCGGGAACGGGACGACCGGTACTCCGACCCGGGCGGCCTGGCCGTTCGGGTCGGCATCGAAGCCGTCCAGCCAGGGCGGCGGCCGGAGCTGGGTGACCTGCGCGCCGAGCAGCTTGGCCACAGCGGCCAGCAGCCGGGGCTCGTGCAGCGGCACCCAGCCGGGAACCGTGTCGAAACGCCAGTCGTCGAGGCCGCGGACGAGGACGGGAAAGTTCGGCAGGTCGATGAGGGCGCCGACGCCACCGGTGAACATCAGGTGGCTGGGCCGCACGGTCCCGACGCGGCGCCGGTGCTGGGTCGCTGGCATCAGCGGCCTCCTGCCTGGCCGCCGGTTACCGACTCACCGAGTTCGTCGGCGTCGGGAACGTCGTCGCCGTCGTCGGCCCCAGGTTCGTCCCGGGCGGCGAATGACCAGGCGGGCTGACCGTAAACGGGATCAAAGAGGCTGCCGCCGGGAATCAGGAGGTTGATTTCGTTCTCCGTTTCCCGCATTGACATCGGAACGGTCAAGGCCGTCCATGCCGTGCCGTCCGCCTGATCGAGCAGGCCGGTCAGCGGCTGCTTGCCGGTCCGTTTCCGGTATCCCAGCCGGGTGGAGCCGGTCTTGGCGGTCTTCCAGTCATCGACCAGCTTCGCGATCCGCTCCCGCAGGTAGTCCCGGCCGCGCAGGTCCGCGGCGGCCTCGGCCCGGTCAAGCAGCCGCTCGGTTACCGACCCGACCACGGGACCGTCGAGGTCCACATCCTGCGCGTCAGCGTCGCGGGAGTACGGCTCGGTGACGTTCCGGACCGCCGCGACGAATGTGGCGGCGGTGCCCCGGTCCAGGGCCCGGCGAGTGTACGGCGTCACCGACAGGGCCTCCACCTGGCCGTAGTACGTCGCGTGGTAGTGCTCGAAATCCTCGTAGTGCGCCAGGTCGCGGGGCCGTGACCAGTTGTAGAGCGTCACGACGAGACCGGGCTTCTCGGCGGACCGGCCGACCCGGGATGACGCCTGGATGTACTCGGCGGTGTTCTTCGGCTGCCCGGTCACCACCATCAGCCCGAACCGCGACACGTCCACGCCGACCTGCAGCATCGATGTGGCCAGCACCACGTCCACCGGTGAACTGTCCGCTTTGAGACGCTCAAAGTCACGGTCGGCCAGAGGGTGCGGGGGCCGTTTATTCTTCCTCGCATCGAACCGGTCCATGCCGATGGCGTGGCGCCGCGCCGACGTATCCAGGTCGGGATCGAAACCGGCCTCCAGGCGTTTCAGCACGCTGCTGATGTCCGCCGAGGAGATCCGCGAGGTCAGTTCCTCGATGGCGAGCATCCCCGTCTGGGACTGGATCCGCTCGGACAGTCCGCGGGGGCGGCCGTGCCTGCGGACCCGGGTGGTCACGTCGTCGTCCAGGTACCGGCGCATCCCGGCCAGTTCGCGGGTGGCGTTGAAGTAACCGACCACGGTCATGTACGGGTCGGCGGCCACGCCGTAGGCGTCGAACAGGGACTGCCCGGCGATCAGCAAGATCTCGGCCAGCCGGATCTCGGCCGACTTCAGCCGGACCCCGTGGGCGCAGATGCCGAGGTAACGCCGCCCCGGCGTCTTAGGCGTGACCGGCACCTGCCGGGAGAAGAACGTGTCGGTAATGTCGAGCACCGGCGGCGGGAACACGGCAAGTCCCCGGGCGAAGACTCCGCGCACCTGTTCCGGGGCCCGTTTGGTGGTCGCCGTGGAGGCGACGATCTTGGGACCGGTCGCCGCATCCCCGGGCCGCCAGCGGCACAGTTCATCGACGGCGGCCTCGAACAGTCCGACGGTCGTGCCGAGCGCACCGGAGATCAGGTGCAGTTCGTCCTGAATGATCAGGTCCGGCGGACGCAGCCGGGTGACCGGCTGGCTGGTCACCGCGGGCAACCTGGCCAGACGGCTCTCGTTATGCCTCGGCCTGCAGCCGGTGCGTTCATCAAGGTCGTCATGCCGGTACCCGTGCCGCGGGCACCGTGTGCTGACCCGGCCGAACAGCATGCCCGCGTACCCGTGCCAGGGCAGCTGCGCGAGCTTGTCCACGGTGGCGATGACCAGGCTGGGCAGGCAGCGGTAGATCTCCTCATCCACGGTCAGGATCGGCAGTCCCTCCCCCGGCGCCTTCATCTCGGAGAACGGGCACGGATCCGGTCCCTCTCCGGAGGGGCAGTAGAGCAGGATCCGCCGACGCTCATCGTCCGGGCGCAAGTCCCGCTGGGATAGCAGCTTGGTCCCGCACCACGGGCAGGCCAGCGTCTGCAGCACCCCAGTGCGTTTGGAGGACGGCGCGTCGCGGACGTCCGAGATCTGCTCCGCGGCGATGTCGTACCAGTTCGGCGAGACCGCGCCGCCGACCCATAGACCGATGCGGAACGGCTCGGTCCCCCACCGCGTGTCCCCGCCGTCGGCCGCCGTGCGCCGCAGCACCTCGGCCGCGCACACCAGTGCCGCCGCCCGCTGGAACTGCTGCGCGGTGAGTAGCCGCAGCGTGTAGCGCATCAGCACGGCGACCCCGCCCTCGCCGCTGCGGGCCGATGCTCCGGAACCGGCCACGCCTTGCCGCCGGCGGATCGCGAACGTGTAGGCGCCAGCCCGAGGTAGGCCTCGGTCTTCCCGCCACCGGTCGGGAAGAACAGTAGGTCCACAAGAGCTCTACGGCCGTCGGGGATTCGGTCGGGATGCGCGGGATCGGTGAGGCTGGGCAGGTTCAGCAGGACGAACGCGAGCTGGAACGGCCGCCACGAGGCCACCCCGGCGCCCTTCTCCCGCACCGCCTCGGCCGCTTCGGCGTAGCTCAGGCCGCCGGATTCCCGTAGCGCGGCGATGGTGGTGTGCCGCCGCTGTAGCGCCATGGCCTGGTTCGCGAACCGGAACGCCGCAAGCGCCAGCTCGTGCCCCTGAGCGGACGGCGAGGTGAGCAGCTCGATCCCGGCCCGGATCCGGCCGGCGCACTGCAAGGCGGCGAAGATGGCCGTCTCCGCCGTCTCCCGCAGCGCCTCCGGCAGTCCTGCGACCCGCGCCTGCTGCTCGTCCAGCCATACCTCGTAACCGGCCGCCAGCGGCCCGAGTCCCACCGCCAGCCGGTCCGGGGCTACCGTGGCCAGCTCATCCATGGATAGTTCCGCCTCGGCCAGGTACGAACCCGGCTCGGCCGAAGGCGCGATCGTCGCCGGGACCTCGTACGTGGGTAGCCAGGTCGTCTCCAGCCGGTAGGCGTGCCGCTCACCCGCGCGGACCTGAGCGTGCACCGCGACGTTGCGCCCGACCGCGTGCCTGAGCTCATCGCGGTACAGCAGCCGCAGCTGCCGGTCTTCAGTGTCACGGTCAGGCGCCCCGAAGTCCTCAAGCGGATCATCGATCGGGCAGAACACGGCCAGCTCGTGCTCGACGGCCGCGGTGACCGCCAGCTCCGGCTGGAACAGCCACGCCGCGTCCTTGTTGACCGCCGGCTCATCCTGCGCGTTCACCAGGCCAAGCTCGACCACGTGGGCGCCATCGTCCGAGCCGTTCGCGCGGGGGCGGATATCAACGGCCAGGTACACCCCGGGAAGCCGGGCCGCTGGCATGGTCAGCGGGATGCGCTGGGAGGGTCCGTCGCCGAACCGCACGTGCTTCACGTACCGGGCGGGCTCCCGGCTCCAGCTGCGCCGCGGGTTACCGGCGTCGTCCAGCACCTCGGCCTTGCCGTAACGGCCCCAGGATGCCGTGACGGTTAGGGTGTCCACCCCTGACGCCACCACGCACGAGAGGCCCATCGACGAGGCCCACATCCGGCCCGCGTTCTGCATGGTCAGCAGCTCGGGCAGCTCCCCGTCGGTGCCGTCCCCGCCGGCCGCGATCTCGGGGTCGACCGCGTCTGCGGCCGCGTCCGTCCTGGACTGCGGGTCGTGCCGTGGCCCGAGCCGACCCAACAGGTACCGCTCCCCCGGCCCCGCCGAACGGGGCGGGAGCACCTCGCCCTCTCCATCCCACGGCCCGAGCAGGTCCCGCTCGATCAGCTCGGCCAGCTCGTCCCGAACCTGGTAGGAGGGCGCGGCCGTGAACTCCTGCGGATCGTCGAGCGGCGACGGCTGCTCGCCCTGGACCACTTCGGTCATTGTCCCGCCCTCCGTCGTTACCGGCGCGTTCCGGTCACCGCACCCAGGGTAATGACGCTCTCCGACATTCCGGCCCAGTGAAATGCCATCGATACCGAACGGACGGTGGTGCTTCTTGGCAGTGACCGCTAA
>Ga0182013_10000554_pt1 | contig 51318 bp, 36 predicted proteins | sample 612S2MmetaG_FD_120487 | JGI IMG/M metagenome (GOLD analysis project Ga0182013, IMG submission 120487) | Permafrost microbial communities from Stordalen Mire, Sweden - 612S2M metaG | ecosystem: Environmental > Terrestrial > Soil > Wetlands > Permafrost | place: Sweden: Stordalen | collected...
CGTCTCTTCGGTAAATACACCGAGGAGATGTTCTTCGAAGGGGACCAGAGCGCCCTGAACCCCATGCGCTACATCCCCACTCCCTTCCACACCAAGCTGGCCCAGCAGCGTACAGCTCTCAGCTAGTACATCCAGCAGGAAGCCATCGGCACCCGCATGCGCCGGTGGGACCGGCCCATTCATGACTTCCTGGCGCCTTATGTGCGCTGCGCTATCGCCCGCGTGACCGGCGACGATGTCATCCCCCAGGGAAGGGCAGCACCGCCGGGACTTGGACACGCTGAGCGGACTACGTCCCTCCCTTCCGTTCCCCTTAAACGCCCCCTTTTCAGTTCGCTCCCGCCTGCCAGGCCCGCCAGCCCGACAAGTCCCGTCTGTCCAGCGCCCTGGCCGAACACGCAACTGTTGATATCATTCATCCATGCATCAGGCCCCAACAAATCGTCGCCGACTAAGCGCGATCTTCCGCGGTGGAATTGAAACCTCGTTTATCGTCTTTCTCTTTTATTCAAATCTCTTGATGCGAGAATTCACAGCGAGTAGTGGAAAAGCAAGAGCCTAATGTTTGCCTTTAAAGATATCCTTACGGGTACGAATTTTCTGATTGCCATTATTTCCGCGCTGATCGGATGGGTGGTGTTTGAAAACTTGCGAAATAGGCTTTAAGGTTTATGACACGGTCGGCAGAATGCTGGGTTGAGTCCACATAAGGGCTGGAAAGTGGATGAGACGGCGGAGACTATAACAAAGTGTGCGGTGGTCGCCCTTGATGGGGCACATCAAGAACCAGTTCCCCTCGCGCTGTACAGAGCAGCGAATCGTAGCTGCATTCAAGTCAACTGACGATTTACTTGACGAAAAATAGGATGAGCAGCACCTCCTGAAAGGAAGCTGCTTCTCGAATTGGCTGGCACCAGACTATTTCTGGATTTGCGTCACGTCCCGGACGGCGCCGCGAGCCGCGCTGGTGGCCAATGCGGCATAAGCCTGCAATGCTTTTGAGACTTTCCGATCGCGAGCCAGAGGCTTCCACGCGGCAAGGCCCTTGGTCTCCATCGACTTCCGTCTTTTGGCAAGTTCCTCGTCGGGGACAGATACACGGATTACGCGCCGGGGAATGTCGATCTCAATACTGTCGCCTTCCTCCACCAGTGCCAGCGCTCCACCCTCCGCGGCCTCTGGCGAGATATGGCATAGGCAAAGCCCCGAACTTCCGCCGGAGAAGCGTCCGTCCGTAATAAGAGCGCAGGCCTTTCCCAATCCCTTGGATTTGAGATAGCTGGTTGGATAGAGCATTTCCTGCATCCCTGGACCACCCTTTGGCCCTTCGTATCGAATCAACACCAGATCACCGGGATGGATTTTGTCTCCCAGGATGGCACGCACGGCATCGTCCTGGCTTTCGAAGATGCGCGCCGGACCTCTAAATATAAGGTGATCCGCATCCACGCCGGCCGTTTTGACGATACAACCGTCTTCGGCGATATTTCCGTAGAGAACAGCCAGACCACCGTCCACACTGAAGGCATGTGCAGCGTCGCGGATCACACCATTCTCGCGGTCCAAGTCCAATGCCGCATAACGCGCGTTCTGACTAAATGCCTCCGTCGTGCGCACGCCACCGGGGGCCGCGCGATAAAACTCCTCAACCGCTGGTGACACGGCGCGCTTTATGTCAAGCTTGTCGATGGCTTCACCGAGAGTCGGGGCGTGAACCGTGCGAGTTGAACGATGGAGCAGTCCCGCTCGATCCAGCTCAGCGAGTATGCCGAAGATTCCTCCGGCACGATGCACATCTTCGAGATGCACGGTAGGCGCGGACGGAGCCACCTTGCACAGATTCGGGACACGGCGCGAGAGTCGGTCGATATCGGCCATCGTGAACGGCACTTCACCCTCTTGAGCCGCGGCCAGTAGATGCAGAACTGTATTCGTTGATCCGCCCATAGCGATATCGAGCGTCATCGCATTTTCGAAGGCCTCGAAGGTCGCGATGCCGCGCGGGAGCGCCGTGGCATCGTCCTGCTCGTAATAACGCCTCGCCAGATCGACGACGGCTCTGCCCGCTTGAAGAAATAATTCCTTCCGATCAGCGTGGGTGGCGACAACGCTCCCATTGCCAGGCAGACCAAGTCCCAGCGCCTCGACCAGGCAATTCATCGAATTGGCGGTAAACATCCCGGAACACGATCCGCAGGTGGGACAGGCGGAGCGCTCATATTCATCCACTTCCGCATCGCTAACCCTTGGATCTGCGGCGAGAACCATGGCATCGATCAGATCCAGAGTCTTGACGGTATTGCCATTCTGGATCTTGCCGGCCTCCATGGGGCCGCCAGAGACAAAGACGACTGGAATGTTCAGCCGCAGCGACGCCATCAGCATTCCCGGCGTAATCTTGTCGCAGTTGGAGATGCAAACGAGCGCATCCGCGCAGTGAGCATTCACCATGTACTCCACCGAATCGGCAATCAACTCGCGGGAGGGCAAGCTGTAGAGCATCCCGTCGTGACCCATCGCGATGCCATCATCGATGGCTATAGTGTCGAATTCCTTTGCAACGCCGCCAGCCCTTTCGATTTCTCTGGCGACGAGTTGACCGAGATCCTTTAGGTGAACGTGGCCAGGAACAAACTGCGTAAACGAGTTGGCAACAGCGATGATGGGCTTGCCGAAATCACCGTCCTGCATTCCAGTAGCGCGCCAAAGGCTGCGCGCCCCGGCCATGTTGCGTCCGTGTGTTGAGGTACGAGACCGATAAGGTGGCATGATTGATATTTTATCTCTCGCCGCGGTGATTCTGCATGAGTGCAAATCCCGTAACTATCGGAGTGCGCTTCATAAACAATCTCTTGAATCGAAGGACATTGATTTCACAAAGTAGATGGGAACTACTTAAACAAAGACGCCTTCATTGGCCGCGCTCTTGCGGCGACTTTATGCGTCGCAGACCTCTCTTAGCAAAGATGGACAAAAATCGATTCGTGCTTCGGCTAATGGCACATAGCAAAGAGGCCGAACGCAGATCCTTTAAGGTTACCCATGCCTCCACCGCCGCCTTTTGCACGAAAAGATCGGGGTCATGTTCTGCTACGTGCATTAAGCGCGGAACTGCCGTCCGAATGCAGTTCTCCCCAATAAGCCAGCAAACACGAGCCCTTGCCTCCGGCAAAGGGTGTGCGAGTGCGGCAACAAGTTTTTCTTCGTAGGAGCGAGGGTCCGCGCCCTGGTCGATTCCACAGTGCGGACATCGATCGATGCTTGCATCAAGTTCAGTCCAACAATGTGTACAGAAGGCAATCACCAAATCGCTCCGGGCCGGGAGTGGCTGTAGATTTCAAAGGGCAGTCAGTGCTTAGTCTCAAAAGTCTGTCACAGCGTTGAATTCCCGTAGACCACACTCCAGGCCATCAACTGGTTTAGACGAGTGCCGAAAGATCCCGTTCTAATCCGTTGAGTCGTTCAATTGCCAACTGTACGGCAGGAGTTCCTTCTTCTTTGACTTTCCGAGCCCGGCCAAGCGCCTGTTCTGCAATGCGGCTGATTTCATGCAGCAGCTTGCGGATCTCGACTTCCAAGCGGTCCCGGCTTTCCTGAATGCGATTGAGAACATCGTTTTGCGCGCGCGCGCTGTTAATTTCCAAAAGGTGCAGCAGAAATTCACGAGCTTCGTTTGTGATTACTTTGCGTGCACCCACAAGCGGCAAAAAGACGTCAGCGAGCCAGCGCAGCGGCGAAGGTGGTTGAGCAGTTCCGATGAAGTCCTCGAAAATGAACCTGGAACGTATGCGGAAGCCTTTCTCAGGATCGAGCGCATGGGGCATCCGTGTCAGTTCGCTAAGGCCCGCATCCACGAGCTTCTTCAGAAAGTTGTTTCCCATCTCTACAAATCGAAGGGCCACGGCGCGATATTGGCGCTCGCCCTCTTCCTGCTCAGGTTTGAGCCAAGGCATTACCCTGCGGCGCGAGATCTCCTGGGCGACGTGCATCACTCGGCACCGATAGTGCGGCCCAAAACCGAGGGAAACACTTCGTAGCTCCTCACCAAATTCAGATTCAGATTCCGTCCACGCAGAAGCGAAGAACCTCTTGTGCCTTTCTCCGAAGAGGTCCGAAATCCGGTGCAACTCCGCCATAAATAGGTAATCCAGTTCGCGCATGGAGCGCTCAGCCTCGTGGATAGTTTCCCTCATGAGCTCAATGCGCCGTTCGGATTCTTCGATGGGCCTCTGGAGCGCATCACGGTCCTCACTGATGATCGCCAGCAGTTGCTCGCTTAAGCGCTGGAGGCCTCGGTCGCAAGCCGCGCTAACGAGATTTCTGCCCGAGTCTTCAACGAGGTCATACAAGCTCGCCAGCAGTTTTTCCCAATCCCGCAGCGGACCGCGGCTTTCCATCCGCTCGGCGGCACTCACCTCAAAGACCTCACCCATCGGGCGATGCAGTCGCTTTTCCAGAATCTCGCGCGTGAACTTAACCGCTGCCGCACGCTCCGGATCGGTGGTGCGGTCGGCTTTGTTGATCACGAGGATTAAATCCTGAACTTGCTTGCCAACTTCTTCCACCAGCGCCAGCTCCTCGCCCGCAATTGGTGGATCGGCTCCGACGACAACCAATGCTGCGTCAATGTGAGGAATGAAAGCCTGCGTGGTTGCCGTATTTCCGGTGAAGACCGAGCCCAAGCCCGGCGTATCCACAAAGCACATGCCGGAGGACAACAGGGGGCTGGGCACGAATACCTCCGCGCCGTCCACGGCCTTTTTGTTTTCGGCGTTTAGCTCCTCGGTCACGTATTCCTTCAAGTCGGTCATCGCAACGTCCCGCCAGGCCCCGTCTCGCATGCGAACACGCGCGTGAGGTTTGTCGCCAAAGCGAATCACAGTAGGCACCGCCGTGACCGGAACAAACCCGGTCGGAACAACCTCGTGGCCGACTAGAGCGTTGAGCAGGGTAGATTTGCCCCGCTTGAACTGACCAACACAAGCTACATAGAAACGTCCTTCGGAAACCCGCGCTGCGAGCTCACGTGCTTCCTCGGCGACAGGCTCAGCCCCAAGTTCCTGAGCTAGTCTGCCGAGTCGCAGCAGTCGGGAGGCGCCGTCCATAGATACGGGTGTTTCGGTCGGAGGGCTGTCGTAATCCTGCACCGTCGAATTGCTCTTGAATTCCTGCATCTTTTATCACGCTTGCGACTGAACATCTTTCTGGGCAGGCCGGTTATTTGTTAGACCTTTGCCGATTCGTTAGTCGAAGTCCGCGAGTATCGAATGACTTCGACACGAGACATGGCGATGAGACCCTCCTCAACCATGATGTCAAGATGGGGAATCAGCTTTTCGATCTGTTCCTCACGGTCGATAATAGTCAGCATGATCGGCGCATCCTTGGAGAACGTCCAATGACTGGAATGGTGAATTCTGGTGCTGGCGCCGTACCCTTCGATTCCCCGATACACGGTGGCGCCGGCCATCCCTAATTCCATGCATTTAGACACAATCGCCTCATGCAGGGGTTTGCCCTGCCATTTGTCTCCTTCGCCGAAATGAATCCGCAACATGCGAGCTTGAAATCGGTCTTTCATGGTTGAGCCTCCTCTCATACAGAAGTGCCACCCACGATGTAGGAATACTGTGCCTGCGTGATGATCTGATGATTCAGACCAAAAAGTGCCGAGATGGTGCCGAATGTGAGGCCGGTTGACATCATCAGAGTGTAATATGCTCCAGCCTTGCCGTCGTATTTGTGTACCCGGACTGCGGGATATACAGAGACTGCCTTGGTGAGCGACTTAGCCGCAAACAGAACGAGCAGCGTGAACGGCGCGGCCATCAGCGCAGGAACCGAAACAAACGATCCGGCGCGAATGAAATAGAACGGCGTGAGCAATCCGAATGTGAGAGTACGCAGGCGGCGAATCAACGAATGGTCTTTTCCGACCGTTCCCGCCAACACCATGCCAATCATGTAAGCCGGCAGGACTGCCTCACTTCCAGCCCAGACGGCCAGGCCGCCCATGGCGAAGAGGAAGAACAGAAGGTACTTGGCTTCCAACTCTGAGACGCGCCCGCCGTACTTCTTGAAGAACCTCGGCGTAAGGAAGGGAAGCACGACGAAAACCACGATGGAAACCACCACAAGGATCAGTGTCCTGATGGTGAATGGAGAGAAGATGAGCCCCAGCGCAATCACGGTTCCCAGGTCGTTGAGGAAGCAGGCGGCGAGAATCGCCTTGCCATACTCAGTGACGTTGAAGCCAAGCTCCAGCATCACCGCATACACGACAGCCACAGAAGTCGTGGAAAGCGCTACCCCGCAGAGCCAACTGGGCATAATCGCCCAGTGCAGGATGTAATGCGTGATCGCTGTGCATCCGAGAAAAGGGCCGAAGAATCCTGCCAGGCCAATGATCGACGCTTCACTCCACTTGGTTTTGAAGATCGCCGGATCGAGTTCCGCGCCGGCCAGAAACGTCAGGACGATAGCCCCGGTTCCCGCCAGGAAAGTGATCCATTGCGAATTGCCGGCAAGGCCGCCCTGCGCAAAGCCGAAGAGCCCGGTAAGGAACACGCCGATGACCAGTTGCGCCACAGTTCCCACTACAATTTCGGAAAGTGCCGTCGAGATCTTGAACCAGATCGCCAACAGCGTCGCCGCCAACGCCAGCCCCACCCAGAGCGCACATAGAGCCCAAGTGTTCGTCATGAGCATGAACTCCTAAGTTGTCATTCAGGGAACTTGCCGGGACATAACTCCGCGACAGGATTCCCTGTCAGGAGTCATCATCTGTCCGGCCTATTGGAATGGACAGCGGTTAAGGGTGAACTCCCTCACCACACCAACACTTCAATAAACGCCCTATGGCGCTCAATGTCAAGAAGTTGTCTGAAGCAAATCGCAATTTCAGCGAGCTTGCCCAGATAGAAGTCCAACATATTATTTCTGATCTCAGCGGGAATGGACATTACTGACAGATGGTGAGAACAGATTCCACGCTGAGCCTTCTACAGTTGCATCTCACACTTCCATCGTGCAGGTCCATCTAAGGGTCCAATAAGGATTCCTTACAACTCTTTTCAAGCATTTACGGAGCCGTTCGTATCCTCTAACTTGTTGAAAATACGCAGATTATCGCTCTCATAACCCAAAGGTCGCTGGTTCAAATCCAGCCCCAGCAACCAATCAAATCAACATCTTATGCGCTGTTGACTGCATCCCATCAGGGATAGTTAGGGACAGATAACGGAGCCACCGCGCTTGGTGGCTCCGTTTCTTGTTTTAGATTCGAGGCTTTCCAGCCTATTTATGGACTTCATTTGGGGCAGTCTGGGCGAATCTGGTGAAGTGCATAGAATGGGATGTCTCCATCTTTGTCGGACCGGTGGTACCGCCGGTCAGGTAGTGGGCTGGGAGCTGCGTTTCCGGCGGCTCTGTTTGAGGCGGGAGCTGTCGCCGTTCATCTCCAGGATGTGGACGTGATGGGTAAGGCGGTCGAGCAGAGCGCCGGTCAGCCGTTCCGAGCCGAGGACCTCTATTCACTTTTGGAACGGCAGATTCGATGTCACCATCGTTGAACCCCGTTCGTAGCGCTGGCTGAGCATTTCGAAGAGCAGCTCGGCACCGGTCTTGGAGAGAGGTACGAAGGCCAGCTCACCGACGATCAGCAGTTCGTAGCTGGCTATCTGCTTCTGGAATCGCAGAGCCACGTCGAATTACGTTTTGCTCGTGCCGCTGTTGCCCAGCGGTTGCAGGTTCTCCTTGCAGGCGAGGAACCCATATCGCGCCAGTTCCAGCACCAGAGTCTCGTGGCCGAATTTTCCGGGACACGTCGAGGTTAGAGACCCTCAGCTTCAAAACGGCTCAGTTCTTGTTGTCTGATTCAGCCTGCAATTCAACTACGGTCGCGCGCCATGGAGTTGCGAGTTCCACTGAGATTCCATCGTCCATCAAGGCTCTGCCAGTCCTCGCTTCCACGTTCGTCCCGTCGTTCGCGATTCTGTATTCAGCAGCTGGATTCAGCCCGCGCAGTTTGAAAGTTTGTGACGCCAGGCTCTGCTCTAACCGGTACACCATCAGAACGCTCTTCTCCGCACTGGGTGCAACATATTGAATTGCCATCCATCCCCTGGGCGCATTGTGCGTGGGTGGCTCGGTTAGGTGATAGACATCCGACTGCACAATTGTGCTTCGAATTCTCTTGTAGAGAGCCACGTTATTCGCGGCATGCTGCAGCAGTTCAGGGGGCCAATCGAACACTTTACTGGAAATTCCGAACTGGCCGTTCATGGGGACTCGGAACATGAAGTCCCACCACTCCTGTGTATCCCTCGGCGAGACATCGCCTTCGACAGTGTCTCCAACCATCCAGTGATTACAGGCTCCCGGAGTGAACTCCAGGGTGCAGCCGTAAGCCAGTTCCACAGACGGCTTCGGCCGGACTTCGTCAGAAAGCCAGGTTGTGTTTGCGTGCGCCATGATTCCAGCATCGAAGCGTAGACCTCCGCTGGAGCAGTTTTCAATAATTAAGCCAGGGTGCGCAGCGCGCACCTCGTCCAACCACGCGTAGTAGCTGACCACTTGCTGATAGAGGATATCGCCTCGCCGTGAGTCACTCGCGGACGGGTCATATTCATCGCCAATCTCGATGTTGTAATCGATCTTCAGCCACTGGATGCCGTAGTCGTGGGCCAGCCTGTCAATCACAGACCGTGCCCATTGCCGAACTGCCGGTTTTGAAAAATCAAGTTGCAGACGGTCGCCCCGCTTTATCGGCTGACCATTGAACTTCAGGCACCAATCCGGATGCTCTTTGAAAACCTCGGAATCCACGCCAACATTCTCTATCTCCACCCATATGCCAAACTTCATTCCTAACTGCCGAACATAGCTTGCCAGTTCCTGAATTCCGTTAGGGAATGCGACAGAGTCCGCCTGATAGTCGCCCAGTTCTGTGTTCCAGTTCTTCTTGTTATACCAACCGGCATCGAGCACATAGACATCCGCACCCATCTTTGCAGCTAATGCGGCGCACCGTTTCATCTCCGCGATGGTCATCTTTCCCGGAAACGGATACCAGGAATTGAATTGAACCAGAGGAGGGTTATTGGCAGGATTCAGAGCAAATGCATACTCCCGCTGGTAACGATGCATCTGATTGGCTGCTTCATCGAGTCCCGCATCGGAACTGGTGAACGCAACTGCCGGCAGCGAGAAGGACTCACCGGCATTAAGTTTAAGTGCACCACCATAGTCGAATCGCATGCCGAGATCCACATTAAGATCCCGCTCCGTAAAGGAATGCTCTTCAACCAGGGGGTTGCGCGCAAAACCCATCTCCCAGTTCCCCGAGTAAGCGAGTTCCGCCAGATATCTTGTCCCGTTGCTGTGATTATGGAGGCAGAACCAGGGCGAATAATCATTCGTCGACCGCCCGCTCGTCGATGAGAATCGCCTGGTTCCGGGCCCGAGAATATCATTTCCGACCTGCCTCTCCTGACTCCACCCACCCCAGAGATAAGTTAAGTCATACTCGCCCGGGGGAAGACTCCAACTCAGGGATGGAAGGCGTTCCACGTGGAGGTCGCTGCTTCCAGTATTTACCAGGACGATTTTTCGAGTGATAACTCCTGTATCGCCCCATACCGTATAACTCTCCCGAATCTGCAACGGCAAGCGCCGGTGGCTAAGTACCAACTCCAGCGCATCCACGCCGGGTTTGATAGGTAGGATCTTTGCAGAATCCAGTTTGAGCTCAGATGGTGTAATCTCCTCTCCTTCGGCTTGTCCATTAATGTCATAGCGCAAGAGAGAAGTTCCAGCGGATCCGGGCGCAGTCCAGGGAGCGTGCGCAGCGGGGCCAAAGTAGCTGAGCGTAACGATGTCCTGCGCCACGCGAATCACGTATTCTACCTGGCCACTTACCATTTGCCAGCAATCGTCACTCTTGCTATAACTGATTCCGGCTTGTGCCGGAACAGACAATAAGCACGCGATAAACAGCAAAATGCCGGTTCGAATCGAATACATGGTACCCTCCATCTTTACCCGAAGCCCCATAGTATTCTCTCTTCTCTAAAATAAGTTCTGTAATACGAGTCACAGTCAATTCACACCCTTTAGTTCATCCCGATGCCGTGATCATGGCTTCCGTCGGATGTTTACCTCCATCAGGCTACATAGCGTCCTGAGTTAGACGCGCAGGCTTTGTTCCGTGGCTGCGTGGTGTCCGCCCAGCTCCACACACAATTGAGTTGCTCCATACAGAGGCGAATTAGTTTTCGGGTTTACCTTGGGCCGCGTGCCTCATTGTGTTCCAGTCTCCGCACCCGCTGTAGGCGCTCCTTGCATCAATGTCGACGAGGTGATAGGTCTTGTATTCTTTTTTGCTGCCACATACGCATGCTCATGCGTCTGCTTCAGATCCTTCAGTCTCGCAATCCATTCCGTTGCCTGCGTATTATCGCCGGTTTGCATGTAGGCGCGAGCCAGCAAATAGTAGGCCTCTTCCAGATCGGGATTCAGCACGATCGCTTCATTCAGTTCGCGGATTGCTTCCTTATGCCGGCCGGTCTTGGCTAACAGCTTGCCGAAAAGATAATGGTCCTCGCCATTTGCGCCAGGGAGCGCAACAGCTCGGGCGGCATATACCATCGCTTGGTCTGCATCGTTGGAGCGGTCAAAAGCCACCGCCGCACCATGTGCGAAGATTCGACTGCCCTGATCCAAATCCGATGCCTTCCCATAGGAGGCCGCGGCCTTTGCCATGTCCCCTTGCGCAAGGAGACAAAACCCCAGCATGTTGTGGGACAAGGCCAGAGATGGGTTCTCTAACGCTGCCCGTTCTAAAGTCGGAACCGCCTGTGCGGATCCGTTCACAATGATCTGAGCGATTCCCAGTAATAGATCGCGTTCTCCGGCTTCCAGTCCTTCAGCGTGGACACGCTGTATAACCGCCAAGGCCTCCCGGGCGTCATCATGTTGAAGTAGGAGCTTGCCCAATTCAATGCCATAGGCAGAATTGCCGGGCTCCAGCCGTATGGCCCCCTGGAGGTGACTTATCGCGAGCGCCAACTGATCCGGATTGCCGGATTCGATCATTCCAAGCGAATAAAGTGCCCGTCCGTTGCGGGGATTTTTCTTGGCCGCGAACTCGAATGCAACCCGGGCATCCTCTGTAGCACCTGCATCCGTGTAGGCCAGGCCAAGCAAATATGCAGTCTCTCCTGTGCTGTCATCGTTCTCGGCCGGCTTCAACAGGTCGATCGCTTTGTAGTCTTCCCGCGCTCCTAGATAAGCGCGCGCCAGCAGCATATCCGGTTCACGGCTCGGTCCCGATTGCGCGCGCACGCTTTCAAAGAGAACAATGGCCTGGGCATAATCCCCCGCCTCAATCAGAGCTGCTCCCACTTGTTGCCTTGCTTCGACAGAAGTTATGGTCAGCATCCGTTCAAGAATCAGCTGCGCCTCGTCTTTTCTCCCCATTGCGAGCAGATCGACCAACAAGTGCTGGCCTACACCGACGTCATCCGGACTTGACTTATAGGCGGCCTGCAAGTGCTCAATCGCTTCGGCTGTCGCGTGCGTTTCTTCAAGCAGAATGGCCAGGTTGTATTCCGGCTCCATCATGCCCGGTTGCGCCTTGACCACGATCTTCAATTGTTCAATGGCAGAATCAGCCTGTCCCGTGCGAATCAGGCTCAGGGCAAGGTTGTAGTGCGCCGGAAGCGCGGTCGAATCGATGCGCAGCGCCGCTTCAAGATCCACCACGGCTTCTCGGTATTGTTTCAACTGATTCTCCGCGATCCCCCGCCACGTCAGCGCGTCCGCGGAGCGCGGATTAGCCCGTACCGCCGCGCTGAATTGCACCTTCGCTGCTGCGGTATCCCGGTTGCGAAGAAGCCGGATGCCGCCCGCTATATAGGTCGCAGCAGGATCGGGTTTAGCGGCTGCTTCGAGTTGCACCGCGAGCCCCATCGTCGGCAGCGCTGTAAGGCTCGTCGCAGCCAGCAGCCCCGCGAGGACCCTGGTTCCTGCTGGCATGCTTATGCCCCACCACCGCCTCGTCTGCGCTCTTCGCATAGGTATCAACTTAGTTCGCCTTGCGCAGCGTCGTAAGTTTTCCCCCTTCCTGCACCAGGATGAACTGGTCGACCGCGATATTGTGCAACTGATCAACCGCCCCGCTTGGCCATTTGATCTCAAGCAAGTCGATAGTCGCCTTTTCTCCCAGTCCGAAGTGTATTCGCAGATCGTTCTGCGAGATATAGCTGCCCCCGCTCCGCACCTCGTCAATCTGCACAAGCGCTCCTGCCACGCACTTCACCCTGGCGCCAATCGCGCTTCGATTGGACTTGGTGCCAACGAGTTTGATGTTGATCCAATGGTTGTGATTCTGCTGCTTTACCTTGAGCAGCGCCGGTCTCGCATTCTGGTTGTTAATCACAACATCGACGCATCCATCGTTGTTCACGTCGCCAAAAGCGCATCCGCGGCCGGTTGAAGGTGTGGTGATGGCTGCACCGGCCATTTGTGAAACCTCTTCGAACTGGCCGTTGCCTAGATTCCTGTAGAGTACGCGAGGTTCCCGGTAAGTGGTGTCGGCGTGGATTCGTTCCAACTCCGGATACACATGCCCCGAAACATAGAGCAGGTCAACAAATCCGTCGTTATCCGGATCGAAGAAGCCGCATCCCCAGCAGACGAAATGGGTTTCCCTGCCCAATCCCGCGGCTCCGGTCACGTTTGTAAATGTGGCATCGCCATCGTTGTGGAAGAGATCCACACCTTCGTCGGAGAAATTCGTCTTGACAATATCCAGCCAGCCATCGTGGTCGTAGTCCGCGGCGGTTACGCCCATGCCGGCCTGCGTCATGCCGTTTTCGCTGAAACCCACGCCGCGCAGCAATCCCTCTTCGCGGAAAGTTCCGTCATGGTTGTTCATGAAGAGCAGCGCCGGCGTAGTGTCGCTGGCCATATAGATGTCGGGCCAGCCATCATTGTCAAAATCGGCCACCAAGACTCCCAGCCCGTAGAAGCCACTCTGCTTCAGTATCCCCGCTTGCGCGGAGACATCGGTGAAGGTGCCGTCTCCATTGTTGTGGTAGAGAGTGCTGGTCTCTCCGATGAGTCCGCGCGGACCGCAGTTCACTGCCAATCCGCGAAACATGCAGTAGGGATTGGTGCCTGGGTCCAGGGCATTCTGCAACGAGAAGTTGACATAGTGCGTCACGAATAGATCGAGCTTCCCATCGCGGTCGTAGTCCAGAAAGGCGCACCCCGTACTCCATCGGCCCGGCTCACCCGCGACCTTTGCTTTTCGGCCCACCTCGGTGAAAGTGCCGTCTCCATTATTGTGATACAACACATCTTCGCCCCAATAGGTGACGAAGATATCATCAAAACCGTCGTTGTCGTAATCGCCAACGCAAACGCCCTGTCCCCATCCTGAGCGCGTCAATCCTGCTTTTGTGGTTACATCGGTAAATGTGCCGTCGCGGTTATTGTGAAATAACTTATTAGTTGGCTGGTCCTGAGAAGCGGAGAGCTCAAAGCTCGAACCGTTTACCAGGAAGATATCCAGCCAGCCATCATTGTCATAATCGATAAAGGCTACGCCCGAGCCTGTTGTTTCGAGGATGTACTTCTTGCTGGTATCGCCACCGCATACCTGGAGGAAATCCAGATGCGCTTCACGGGCTACGTCCTGCAACGAGTAACCGAGCGGTGAACCCAATGCTCTGGTTGCCGACTTTGATGCGGAGGGCGTACTCAATTGCGCCAGACCCAAGTGTGATCCTGCCCGCAAGAACAACCCCGACCCTGCCATGCGAATGAATTCCCGGCGGTTCGGCAACAATGCACCAGCGATGCTAGTTGGCGGCTGTCGAGAAGAATCGACACATCGCCGGTTTTTGCTCACTTTGGCAATGCCTCCTCTGCAGCCGGCTTTCCGTTCATCAGCGCATTCATCTTGTTTTGAAATGTTTCGGCTCTTTCGGCCTGCAGGCGGTTGAAGGTCGCCATCTCCGCTGCCGCCTCCGGCATCTTCTTTTGTCCGCGATAGGCGAGCATCAGGACGTAGTGTGCCTGAGCTTCCTCGGGGTGCTCCGCAACCACGGCAACCAGCTGCTTTACAGCGGCGTCCGGATTGTGTTCTTCAAGCAGTATCCTGGCCAGACCTACTTCAGCTTCTACAAGATTTGGATCCAGCCTGGCAGCTTCTTCATACAGCGGCTTCGCCTTGTCCAGGTTATGGCGATGTACTTCTATATCCGCCATTGCCAAATCCGAAACGGCGGAGGCGGGATTGATTGCCTTCTCCTGGCGAAACTCATTCATCGCCTTTTCGTCCACCTCTTCCGATCCCTGGTGCAGATAGAGTTGTCCGATGCGGTAGTGCATCTGGGGCAGTTTCGGGTTATTCTGCAAAGCCAGAGAATACTCGCGGATGGCCTGATCGTAGTTATTCTGCGCCTCGTAGACCTCTCCGGCCAATTGATGAACCCGATAGGAATCCGGGTGCTTGGCCATCAACTCGCCTGCGCTTTCGTTCCACAGCCGTGTGTAGAGTTCTGCGGACTCATACAACACATCCGGGTCGCCTGGATAAAGCTGCTTCAACCGTTCCACCGTCTGCAGAGCCGGCAAGGGATCAGTGGCCCCAGCGGCGCATCCAAGCAGGGCCAATCCCGTCAGACGCTGCAACTTGCCTGCGGGCTCGCTGGCAAAGTATTTCGATAGGATGGGTATCGCCTGCTTGCACTGGCTCAGGTCGGCCTCGCTCAATCCGAGGAAAAGTTCTGCGCGCCTAGCGGCTGGATCGATGTTCAAGGCTCTCTGCAGTGCTTCGCCGGCCTGCTCTGCCTTACCCGAGCCATAGAGCAGTATCCCCAACCCGGTCCATGCCTGGCTATTTTGCGGGTCGAGCGCCAATATCTGGTGATATTCGCGTTCCGCTCCTGCCATATCGCCCGCGCGCAGAGACTGTTCCGCTTTGGCCATATGCTGCTGAAGCGAATTATCAGAAGAGCTTTGTCCCGAGAGCGAACAAGATGCGCTGAGTAACACGGTGAAACCCAACAAAACACTTCGACGCACCCATCTCGATCGCATAGGTCCACTCCGCTCAAGCCATGATTCTAGCTTGTCAAGAAATGCCGCCGCAACCGCAGCGCTTCCCCTACACAACGATGCCCCGTCGGATCGCGGCGGGGCATCGTCGGTTGTTCGATTCGCGTCTAGAACAAATACTTCAGCGCGAACTGTGCTATACGTCCGTCACCCGCACTTGTAAGCTGGCCGATATTCCCGTTGCCTATGGAGTTCGACGGGTTGCCAAAGTTCGGGTGGTTGAAGAGGTTGAAGAACTCGCTGCGGAACTGGAGCTTCCCAGCCTCGAGAATCGGGAACTCCTTGAACAGTGAGAAGTCCATGTTCACCCTGCTGGGGCCAAACAGCATGTTCCTTGACGATGTGCCGTAGGTTCCGTCGGCTGCCTGTGTGAACGCAGCCGGATTGAAGTAAGACGACACGCCGCGATGTGCAGGGCTGGTGCTCACGCCCGACACAAGGTCGGCGAACTCGCCACCGATACCGGTAGCCGCGGTATCGCCGTTGCTGTTGATCGAGTAGGGTGATCCGGTCTGGGCAATAAACACGCCCTGGTTTTGCCAATCGTTGACGATCCCGGCCAAAACGCCGTGCGCGGACTTCAACTTGGGCAGTTGGTAGATATAAGAGGATGTGAACCGGTTGCGAACGTCGTTGTCGCTCGGCCCATAGTTCTGCCTGAAATCCAGAGGATTCCGCGGGCCCAGGCCGCCCTCAGCGCCGTAGGAAACGAGGTCAAGGTATTTTCCAAAGACATACGATGCCATCAGGCTGAAGCCGTTTGCAAAGCGATGGTTGATGGTTACATCAAACGCGTCGTAGTTCGACCATCCCTGGTTGGCTTCTTCCTGGGTTTGGCCAAGGCATGGGTTAGCCAACTTGGTGACTTGGTTGATGCCGCAGTTTCCGTCGTAGGCAAACAGCCGGCGGTTGTTGATGGTGCTTTGGTTTTGGCTGAGGGTCTGAGTTTTATCGTAAGACGAGATGGGAGCGTAGTTGATGTCACGCGACAGGAACAGATGTGTTCCGTGGTTCCCAATGTAGGAAACGGTGACCACCCAGTTCTTCGCAAGCTCCTGGTCGATGGATAGGTTCCACTGCCCGGCATAGCCCTCATTGAAGTTGGGCGGCAGAACCGTCCCTTCAGCCGAGGTTGGCCAGTAGGGAGTGCCATTGATCGTATAGGACGGGCTGAACGCTGCGCGCTGGGCCGCCGTGCGAGGAATGATGAATGGGAACGGGTTGATCACGCCGGGGTTGATGTTGATGATGTCATACCCGGCTAACGCTCCCGTAGTAGGAACGTTGTTCGTAGGTATGGCCCCGTTGAGCTGGAAGTTTTCGTCAAACGGTTGCGCGGTCGAGTAGCGGTTCCAGGCAATCAGGCGAGCCTGATCCCAGAAGATGCCGTAGGCGACGCGGATTGACGTCTTGCCGTTGGCAAAAGGATCGATGTTGAAGCCGAGGCGCGGAGCCACGTTCTTCATGCGGTTGGGAACCATGGAGCGCGGGCAGCCCAGATCGCCATGCCCATCCGCCTTCAAAGACAGCGGAGGCCCGGGGAACGTAAATCCCGGAGGCGCCGTGGGATAGAAGGTCGACTGCGTTTTAAAGGTGGGATCGAAGCAAATCTGGTCGTTGAGGTTGTCCACCGGGGGCAGGAACGGCTCCCACCGGAAACCTGCGTCAACCGTCAGATGCCGGTTCACCTTGTAATTGTCCTGGACATACAGATCCATGGCCGTGTGCCGCAGGTCACTACGCACTTCAGTCTGCAGGTTGAAGTAGTTCGGCAGACCCAACAGCATGTCCGCCAAGGCGGTGGTACCGTTTCCGCCTTCTAGCTGATTTGGATCGGAGTATTGCCCTGAGAAGTTGAAAATGGGATCGGTAAAGTAATCCTCAATGCGGTTTACGGCCTCTTTGCGGAAGTCGCCGCCCACAGAGATGGAGTGCTTGCCGCGCACGTAGCTCAGGAAGTCGGTGTATTGCCAGGTCTGACGGTTTTGAATGAAGGTACCGTCACCGTTGTTGTTGGCGCCGCCGGATATGTTCACGTAGAACTCACTCGGGATACCGGCAGCTTCACTTCCAGGCATGCTGCCAAAAGTTCCCCAGCCATCCGAGACCGTGGTTCCACGATGATGGGCAACGCGGGTAAAGCCCGCGACCGCAGTGTTGATGAGGCGCGGACTAAAAGTGTGGTTCCAGTCGAGAACCACGTTCTGGTTGCGGAAGTATTTGTCGTGCGGCAGGTCCATGTTGCCGGCGCCATATCCAGTCGACAGATCCTGATTGAAGAAGAAGCGGCCAAACAGGAGATCTTTCGTCCCGAAGTTGTGGTCGATACGCGCCAGGTACTGATTCTCATTGAGGCTGTCTTCGTTGTCGGCTGAAGGCGCGTGGTAGGTGTATCCCACGCCGCCGTTATTGGGCGTGTACATCAGGAGCTTCGCAACCATCGCCTTGGCCACCGGGTCAATGCGGTTCGCGGGAATGAGTCCGTCGGTTGCGAACGGAGCTCCGGTCGTCGGATCGATGATCGAGCCGGCTGGAAATAGAGCGCTCCCGTCACTGGTTGAATTGGGGTTCTCAGATGCCGTAAGCACCTGTCCGATGGTGACCGTCTCGTCCTTGCGTTGCCTGGTCCCCTGCCAATACCCAAAGAAGAAGGTCTTTCCCTTCAAAATCGGTCCACCGGCATAGCCGCCGTACTGATTCAGCTTCAAGGCAGGCTTCTGCAGCCCCGCGGGATCAAAGTAGTTGTGGGAGTCCAATACCGTGTTGCGGAAGAACTCGAACACGCCGCCGTGGAAGGAGTTGGTTCCAGCCTTTGAGGCGGCGTTGATGAGGCCACCGGAACTGCGCCCATATTGCGCGGTGAAGTTGCTGGTTTGAATGTCGAACTCCTGGAGCGCGTCCGGAGCCGGAAATACGGGAGCGACCGACAGATAGGAATCCGTCATGTCCACGCCGTCCAGGAGGTAGTAGTTCGAGCCCGGACGGTTTCCGTTCACGACTACACCCTCATGCTGGCCTTGCCCGTGCGCCACGCCATTGTTGTCGTAGGAGACACCCGGCATGATGTATTGCAACTGCAAGGTGTCGCGGCCATTGAGCGGAAGGTCGACAACACGCTGTGCGTCGATGACCTCGCTGATGGTTGCATCCACCAGGTCTACGTTTTGCCCGGTGTCGCCTGTGACCTGCACGACCTCGGTATTTGAACCGACTTTCAAGTGGGCGAGAACCGAAATGTTCTGGTCAACCTGAAGAACGATTCCTTTCTGCAGGTAGCCTTCAAATCCTGTTGCCTCTACTTTCACCGTGTAGTTCCCGACGGGCAGAATCGGGAAAGTCACGTCACCGCCGTCGTCTGAAATGGCGGCGCGCGACTCGTTCGTACCTTCGTTAATGACTGTTACCTTCGCTCCCGCAACCGGAGCTCCGGAGGGATCGGTAACCGTACCGACAATCTTGCCTGTCGGTCCGACGGCATGGGTTGGAATTGTCGAGCAAACCAAGGCCAAGAATGCCACGATGGCCCAAGCTGCCTGACGCGTCAAAAACCTCTTCATGGTTGTCTCCTAAAATCCTAAAAGAAGTGACCGTGTTTTTGTCAGTCCGCAAACAGATCTCGCACAACTGTGAATGCCCAGTTTGTTAGACCTTCATCTTTCATTGGGCGAGAAGTGTTTGCTGATACGGCTCCGAATCCACTTCACATCAAGGATTCCGTGTTGTTTTTTCTCTGACTTCGTTCTACATTCCGAAAACGTTGTCCAAAACTATTCAGATCTTCCTATTCATGCGGACTGGAACGAGTTGTTTCAAACCGGTCCGGGAAAACGCTTTCTGGGCACCGTTCATCGAATCGCCCGAAATATACGCACCCGGAAAGTCATTGTCAAGGCTTTTTCAGGTTTGGGTAATCGTTTTCACTGACAAGGCGAATTTATCCTATCAAACTCGCAAGAATTACTTGAAAATCAGCCGCATAGAGCCACCCCAAAAGGCGCCTCAGTCCCTGCCCGTCCCAACGGGCGATTCCCAGGAACCGGTAGATCGACACAGGGGGTGGAGGAAGTCAGATTTCTCCCCCAACCCCGCATCGGAGCGGCTCAAAGGCGCTATTGGTCCAGAGTCAGGATGCAAGCCATCATCTTGCGTGGGAAAATGACGCTGATTCCGTCCCCTTCTGTTTCAAGTCGTATGCCCTGGTCGCTGGGATAGAGGATCTTCATCTTCGGATCCGTCCTGGGAAGATGAACTCTCTCCTCACCCTTCAAGCGCCATACGGCGATGAAGTTGCTGTGCGGTGAGCGCATGCCGAGAGAGATCGGGGAGATGGTGTCTGTCATATCGGGCAGGCCAAGCGGGTAATAGGGCACGGCTGACCCGATATGAGGCCGAATTCGTTCCTTATAAATTCGCAGGCCGTTCTTTACCTGCGCAAAACTGGCCGGGCTCAACTCCGCCAGGTGACCGCTCTGATGAATCCTGAACAACATGGCGTTGACCAGGTTGAAGGTGGCCGCGTCCGAGTCGCCATTGGCCAGTTGGTAAGACCAGATGGCGAGCTGCTCGGGCAGCACGGCGGCCGATTCGCCCACCTCGATGGCAGGGTAGAGACGGTAATCCTCCTGGTCACTTGAGGACTGGAGTTGCAAGTGCGAAAGCATGGCATATTCCATCCGCCCCCCGCCGCTTCCGCAGTTCTCGATGGTCAAATCGGGATAACGCGCCAGAACTTCGTCCAGCCATGCAAGGTGTGCCCGGTTGTGTTCCAGGAGTCCCTGGCCGGGGCTATCCGCTTGATACTCCGTCCCTTCGAGGCCGTCGACGTTGTAGTCCATCTTGATGTATCCCACCTTGTACTCCCCGACCATGCGGTCCACAACACTGTGCAGGTATGCGCGCACTTCAGGGTTGCGGAGGTCGAGTAAATAGCGTGAATGGTCTATAACCCGTTTGCCATGCCGCTGGAAGAACCAGGCGTCAGGCTTGTTTTTCAGTGGAGAATGAATGCCGATCACTTCAGGTTCGAGCCACAGTCCCGGCACCATTCCCTTGGCCCTGATGCGGTCCAGCACCTCTTGAAGACCGCCGGGGAAGCGTGTCTTGGATGGCTGCCACGCCCCAACGGATCCCCACCAATCCTCATTCAACTCCGCATACCAGCCGGCATCGATCACGAAGTACTCACAGCCGGCCGCTGCCGCCGCTTCGATCAACGGCAGTTCCTTGGCAGTTGTCGGGTCACCTTCCAGACAGTTCATATAGTCGTTGAAAATCACGGGGAGATTGCGGGTGTCGGCGCGCGGGCGAAGGCACGCGGCACGACGGTACCGGGTCAGGGCGTCGACCGCCTCTTCAAAGCTGCCGCGGACACATCCGACCGCCGCGGGAACAGTCGTATACATCTCCCCGGGGCTGAGGACCTTCCACGCGTGACCATGGAGCTCGTCCGGGCCGCCGATATAGGCGTAGACGGCCTTGTCCTCGGTGTTCGCAAGCTCCCAGTGCCAGGTGCCGTTATGTTCAATCTGCCAGAACCACGTGACGCCTAGCTCGGTGTTTTCGATCACGCCCATGGGGAGATAGCGCTGCGTCGACCAGGTGCCGATGCTGTCGAATGCAGCCGGCGAGACCGTAAAGTTGCCATTGTCTATAAAGCCTGCCCGCGAGGGCTTCACCGCCCGCCATTGCGCCTCGGCTTGCCAAGTATTTTGCGCAAAGTGGATGAGAAGTTCCTGTTCGAACCGGCGCGGCGAGGCCAGATTGTAGAGCATCGCCGAACTGAGGTATTCGATGCCCACATTCTGGTGGCCGCGATTCGTCACCCGTGCACTTCTGCGTACCACCGGCAGATTCGCGAAGGTCTCATAGATCGACTCAACCTCCAAACCGAGCACAGGATCTGACTGATGGATAGTAAAGCGTTTACCGAGCGCCGTAGAAACTTCACTCTTGCCCGTGTAAACCAACCTCGAACCCGGAGTTCCTCCCGTCAATTTCAGGCCATGATGGTCGTTTGGATCCTCGCCCGTGCAGTGCAGGGACGTCTCGATTCCTGAAATCGCGGTCGGTGCAGGAATATCCTTTGGCGGAGCAATCCCCGGCGGCAACAGCGTTCTGGAGCGGATTCTCTTGTCAAGAAATTCGAAGGAAAACACCATGCCCGGCGCAGCCCATTCAAACGGCTCAAAGACCGGCGGAGAGAGCACGCCGTTGTCCTGACTCTCTTCGTGACTTGCAGCAGCCAACTCCGAAGCATACGCCCGCAGCTTCGAAGTGAGCGCGCCGGCAGTGAGCATCCCCGTACCTTGCAAGAACAATCTCCTGTCAATTCCAGGCATTTCGTTTCTCCTGTTCGTCCATCGCAGCGATCGCCAATCTGATCTGGCAAGTCATACTACATCCCAATCCGTCGCTGCAACAACGCGAGTCGCGGAGGAACCGGAGCGACATATGAAGAGCCAACCTCTCTTTGAATGCGATTTCGATGTCCCGGCAGGAGGTGAATTTCTGCTTTGTTGGGTGCCTCGTTCTTTGGCGGATTCATTCAAATTGCGCAGGCCGGATCCTGCGCAGGTGTGCAATCCACTGTTCCTCTTCGCCGGGTCCGCGGTGCAGATATCCACTGAAGATGGGACCGGCCCTGGCGAGGCGCAGGAAGCAGAGAATTGACAATTTCTTTTGCCGATCACTATATTTGTGTCGCTCGCGGGCAGCGAGCTATGGAGGCCCGCAATCGCCCGCCACGGGAAAACGTTTGCCAGAACTTGACCTTTGAATCACAGCTCCATTCACCGGCATTCTCCAGGAGCCCACTTCCATGCTGAAACCTCTTTTCTTCGCTTTGACTCTCGGTCTTTGCACATGCTCACTTGCTCAACCCAACGCCCAATCGAGCCTTGATGGCTTTTGGCAATACACCGTGCCCAACGGCGGCACCACCTTTTTCGCGTTGAAGCAGTCGGGCGAATCCATCACCGCGTCGGAAGCGGATTGGAAGATGCCGTTGACCGGCACACTTCAAGGCAACAAACTGCACCTTACCGTGAGTGCCAAGTTCGGCAACGAGACCTTTGAGATTCTTTATGAAGGTGTCCGCGAGTCCGCTGACAAATTTGAGCTCAATGAAAAGGCGCCTGGGGTCCGCCCCGGAGAGGTAATCGAAAGAAAGGGCACTCTGCAGCGAGTTAGCCGCGAAGTGGTCTATCCGGAACGGCTGTCCCTGCCTCCGCTCGCGGACCAACCCGACAACGGCCTCGTCCGCACGCCGCCTATGGGCTGGAATAGCTGGAATCATTATCACGACCAGTTTGACGACGCTACCGTACGGCAAATGGCGGACGCCATGATCTCCAGTGGAATGGCTGCAGCGGGCTACAAATACATCATTGTCGACGAAGGCTGGTCCAGTTCCCGCGATGCCAACGGAAATATCGTCGGAAATGCGCGCTTTCCCGATATGAAGGCCCTGGCCGACTACGTTCACTCCAAGGGTCTCAAGATCGGCATCTACTCCTCGCCCGGGCCACAGGTTTGCGGTGGCTATCAAGGAAGCTACGGCCACGAGGAACAAGACGCCAAGACTTTCGCTGACTGGGGTTACGACTACCTGAAATACGATTGGTGCGGCGCCAGCCGCATCTATCAGCGCACCCCGGCAGATCTCGAAGGAGCCTACCAGAAAATGGCAGCAGCACTCGCCAAGACGAATCGCCCTTTAGTCTTCAGTTTGTGTGAATACGGATGGGGTGATGTGTGGAAGTGGGGCGCCAAGGCTGGTGGCAACCTCTGGCGTACGACCGGCGATATCTCCGACCACTGGGCATCCATGGACCGAATCGGGTTCGCCCAGCTTGACATCACACAATTTTCGAAACCCGGTCACTGGAACGACCCGGACATGCTGGAGGTGGGCAACGGCGGCATGACCGCCGACGAATATCGCACCCACATGAGCCTTTGGGCATTGCTGCGGGCGCCATTGATTGCCGGAAACGATCTGCGCACCATGACGGAGGAAACCAAATCGATCCTGATGAACGCTGAGGTCATTGCCATCGATCAGGACCCGGAAGCATTGCCGGTACAGCGCACTCCACCGCAAGCCACATCCGAAGTCCTGGTTCGCCCGCTCGCCAACGAGGCCGTTGCCGTCGGGCTGTTCAACCGTGGCTCCGCGCCGGCGCAAATCGGCTTTCGCTGGGACAGCCTGCATCTCAACGCCAACCTCGGCGGTAAGTCGCTGGAAGCCCGCGACCTCTGGAAGCACGAAGGCATTTCGGTAACCGGCGACTCCTACACGGCAACCGTACCTCCACATGGAGTTGTACTGGTGCGCGTTGCCGTTAAGCAGTTCGGCACGTTCTAAACCACCGTGCCTGTGCGACCGGCGTGAACCAAGAATCCGCGCGCCGGTTGAGTATGTGAGAATGTTGCACTCTTGACGCGAGGGACGTGCGCGTTGCGGCGTCGCTTAGGGGATCATGGCAAGAATGTCATATAGTACACTGCCCCCTGGTGGAGACCATCCTTGTTTGCCCGCGCGCTTTTTTCGTGCTTCTTGATCTTCTTTTCCCTGCTCGCGCCGTGCGGATGGGCCCAGACCGCTCAACCTCAGAAGGGCGGATCGGGCGGAATGGCCACCGGCGGCGTCTTCAAGCCGGTCTTTGATTCCACGCACCGCCCCATCACCGCTGGCGGTACGGTCAAGACAGGCCCCATCGTTTTCAAGAATATTGCCGAGCAGGCTGGCCTTACCAAGTGGCGTCATACGGCAGGAACACCGGAAAAGAACTTCATTCTTGAAGCCAAGGGTGCCGGAGTCGCGCTACTTGACTATGACAACGACGGTTGGCTTGACATCTACCTGGTGAACGGCTCGACCTACAAGGCCCTGGATGGCCAGGAAGCGCCACCGCGGGCGGCGCTATTTCATAACAATCACGATGGAACCTTCACCAACGTGGCAACCCAAGCTGGCGTTACGAATGACCGCTGGGGCTACGGCGTTGTCGTGGGCGACTTCGACAACGACGGTTGGCCGGATATCTATGTAACGAACTTCGGGAAGAACCGCCTCTATCACAATAATCACGACGGAACATTCACCGACGTGGCGGAGAAGGCCGGAGTGGCCCTTGGCAGTTGGTCCACCGGCGCGACGTTCGGCGACTACGATGGCGATGGCCGACTCGACCTTTTCGTCGCTGGCTATCTTCGGTATGACGTCAAGAATCCTCCCGCCCCGGGCTCCACCAGCGTCAATTACAGTTCCTGCCAATTCCGGGGCACGCCGGTGATGTGCGGCCCGCGTGGAATCCAGGGCGAGCACGACCATCTCTTTCGCAACAATGGAGACGGCACCTTCACCGATGTCAGCGCGGAGCTCGGCGTCAGCGATCCGGACGGATATTTTGGCCTGGGCGCACTGTTTGTCGACGTGAACAACGATGGCAAGCCCGATCTCGCCGTTGCCAATGACTCGTCGCCGAATTATCTCTACATCAACAAAGGGAACGGCACTTTTGACGATCGGAGTTACCTGAGCGGCTATGCTCTCAATGGTGACGGGCGCGAGATGGCAAACATGGGCATTGCGGCCGGCGACTACGAAAACAATGGGCACCTTGATTTGGTGAACACCACGTTTTCCGATGACAATGACGTCCTGTTTAGAAACGACGGCACCGGTATCTTCACTGACGTCAGCTATGAATCGGGTATCGCGCAACCCACCATTCCATTTGTCGGCTTTGGCGATGGATTCCTCGACTACGACAACGACGGATGGAAGGACCTGCTGATTGCCAACGGTCATGTCTATCCGAAGGTCGACAAACACCCCGAGTGGGGCACCACTTACGCTCAGCGTCCGCTGCTCTTTCATAACTTGAAGAACGGAAAATTCGAGCTGGTTCCCGCAGTCGAGGGAACGGGACTGGCTGAGCTAAGCGTGGGCCGCGGCGCCGCATTCGGAGACATTTTTAACGACGGCAAAATCGATGTCGTTATCAATAATGTCGACGGAGTTCCCACGCTGCTTCGCAATGTGAATCCAGATCATCACCACTGGGTCGAGTTGAAGCTCACCGGCGGTCCTCGGGGCCCCCGCGACGCAGTAGGCTCGACTGTTTACCTTAACGCGGGCGGCATTCGCCAGCGGGGAGATGTGTTGAGTGGCGGCAGTTACCTCTCCTCCAATGATCCTCGCGTCCACTTTGGGCTGGGGGATGCCTCAAGTATCGACAGTGCCGAGATTCACTGGTCCAGCGGAGAGAGAGAATCCATCAACCTGCCCGCTCCTGATCGCATCTATACGGTCACTGAAGGAAAGGGCATCACGTCTGCCCTGTGCGACGGCAAAGTCTGCTCCGTAAAAACAAGCAGCAAGCCCTGACAAGCTGATGTTCTGGCGGCGATCCGGGATTCTGTACCAATCGCAACTAGATATCCTCGGTCAATGGTGAAGGGTACGGGCTTCAACCCCTGAAGGAGCACTTGCGCTGGAACAAGACTTGTTCGTCCTTATTGGCCCTTCGCCCCCGTTCCCTCCAGATATTTCCCCGCAAACTCCAGAAATGCCGCCCAGTTCGGCACCGGCGTATGGCCGCCCGGATGCTGCCGGAACCCCAGATCCCCATCCATCAGCCCCGTCTCGATCGGCGGAAACTGTTGCGTTCCCAAGTCTTTTTTCCCCAGCAGCCGGTACACCGGCCCCGCCGCCACCTCGGCCACGAACATCCCACGCGCATCCGCCCATCCGTCCCCTGGAGATTTGCCCGGCTCGTCTCTTACGCTTGAACCGGCACCCACAAACACCGGCCGTGGCGCGCACAAGGCGATCAGCTCATGGTTATCCACCGGCAGATCCCCGGGGTTCAGCGGCCCCGCATACTTCAGCAGGTTCCCGGCCATCCATTGGTAGAGATACACGTTCATCAGGTGGCTCAGCGGCTCTCCATAAATGTGCCGGTAGAGCTTCGCTCCGCCCTCGCCTGAAGAACTGCTGTACACAATCGCGAACCGCGGGTCGTAGGCCATCGCCACCAGCGCCGTCTTCCCCAGCCGCGAGTGCCCCTCGATCCCCACATGCTTTGCATCAACGCTCTTATCCGTCTCCAGGTAGTCCAGCAGCCGGCTTGCTCCCCAGGCCCAGGCCTTCAACGCGCCCCAGTCCTCCACCCCGCGCGGCTGCCCTTTGTTCATCAATCCAATAATCCCCTCTGTCAACCCCCCGCCGTCGTCCGCCTGAAAGCTCATCGGCGAAAGCACCGCAAAGCCCCACCCCTTGCCCAGCACCTGGCGTTCCCACGTCTGCCCATAATCGCCCAGCGCGCCCGAAGTCGTGTCGGAAAGCGGTCGCGCCAGCGATGCCTTGTACTCACCCGCAAAGGCCAACTCCATCATCACCGGAACCGGCCCCGCCGCAGCGGCAGGGACGGTGAGCGTCGCGTCGATCGTCACCGCGATCTGCGGATAGCTGGAGTTGTCTACGTGCCCTGCCAATCGCTTGGTCACCACCGCCACGCCGCCCATCGTCTCCGGCGTCCTGCTTACCACCTCCCAAGTGACCTTGGGCAGATCCGCCGGTGTCCGTCCCAGAACCTCGCGGTCGTAGTCCTCCACGATCTCTGGCCGCCGCTCCTTCCACCACGCTTCTGCTGTCGTCACAGATTTGCCGTTCTTCTCCACCAGCACGGCGGGCAGCTTGGGATATACATTGGCCTTCGCCTCATCCCAGTTGGCATCCTTTTCCTCGCCCGGCCGCAGTTCCTTGATCCCCAGCAAGTCCATCAGCCGCCGATGATCCTCCGGCGCCGTCAAATGAACCGGGGGAGACGCGGGCAGAGGCGGAGCCGTCTGCGCAGCCAGCCCCCTCGTGCCAGCAAGAACCACAAGAACCACCGCCATCGAGCCACGCGCAACCGCCCACAACCCAACCATGACCTTCCTCATTTCCACCCCCGCGCCCCGCCGGGAGTCCTTCCCAAAACCAAAGAACTCAAGTCCTGCCGCGGAATGCCGATGAACCGAACGAATCACCTCTTTGGCTAGCGCAGCAGTGCCGAAGCAGACCACAAAATCGGGGCCTGTCCGTGAAAGTCCCCGTTTTTTGCTTGCGCTCCAGATGATACTCCAGATCGTTCTGCTTTCCAGTGTCTTCGCAAACGTTGGTCACGTTGTTTTGATCCCGAAATGCCGGCGCAAAGTGTTGTATGGAAATCTGCGCCGTCATTTGGGCGAGGTTTTCCGAAATCTGGCCGCGCAGAAGGAATGCCGGATCGAGGAAGGGCATCTTCTGGCCGACCATGTCCACATGATGATCTCGATTCCGCCGAAGTATTCCGTGTCATCGGTGGTGGGTTTCATCAAGGGCAAGAGCGCAATTTACCTGGCACGAGTATGTGGAGAACAGAAGCAGAATTATGCCGGCCAAAGCTCCTGGGCACGCGGATACTTGGTATCAACGGTCGGTCGCGACGAGGTCACGATTCGGGATTACATTCACAACCATGAACAGGAAGACAAACGGCTAGATCAGCTGAACATGTGGCGAAAACCTGCCACCGACAAGGTGGCCCAACACAACCGGGGCCGCGTTAGCGACCCCGCTCAAGCCCCTTTGAGCGGCTCACAAAATGAAGCGCTCGGCTCTGCCGGGGGTAATCTCACCAGAAGCCGCATGAGGCGATATTAGTTCGCTTGTATAGATTCTTCATTGGGGGGCCACGTCCGCTTGATACGAAGTCACAAAATCCGAGGCTTAACCGCTTAGATGAACGGATTGTCATGATCGCGTCGGGTGACCGTCATCTGGCTTCACTATGCTGAAAGTGCAGTATCCAATGCTCTTTGCAAAACCGTCATGCGACCCCAAGAGATGAACAAATCGTCATTGGGGAAGTCACCTCTCTTTGCTCTCCAAACAGGTTGCAGCTTCGTCTCACCTGTGAAATGCAGAGCATCGAGCTCGCTCACACAGCGCAAGGGATGCTTGCCATTCCCCGACACTTGCAGTGCAAGACAGGAACCGGATGAGTATAAGTGTGCCAATTGCGCCTACCACGATCACAGCGAACCCAACGCAGTTCGCGGATGCCTTCAAAACCTTTCTACCTCTGCCTGCAACGCTCGACCAGCCTTTCGAAGAGGCGATCCGCCATGTGCTAGGCAATCCCGGCAGCCTGATCCGCCCTCGGATGGTCTACCAGGTGGGAACGGCGTGTGGCCTGGATCAGGTTCCTGCCAAGGACCTTGCCATCGCGCTCGAATACTTCCACACGGCATCGCTGGTCTTCGACGATCTGCCGTGCATGGACAACGCGCTTGAGCGTCGCGGTGTCCATTGTGTGCATTTCGCATTCGGAGAGGCGGGCGCAATTCTGACCGCGTTGGCGCTCATCAATCGAGCTTATGCGCTCACGTGGCGGGCCATCTTCACAGTTTCGAGGCAAAGACAGGAGCGATCGCTGAAGTACGTTGAGGCATGTCTTGGCGTGGAGGGGCTACTCAATGGGCAGAGTCTCGATCTCAACTACACAACATTGCCTCACAATCGCGAGACCACAGAGAGAATTGCACGGGGAAAGACAGTTTCATTGATTCGGCTGACGCTGGTTTTGCCGGCCCTGCTGGGCGATGCTTCAGAGCGGGAGATCCAGCTGCTGGAGCGCATTGCCCTTTACTGGGGTCTCGGGTACCAGATGGTCGATGACTTGAAGGATCTGCTTGGGAGCCCCACCGAAGCAGGAAAGACCGTTGCCCGTGACCTCGTCCTCGATCGGCCCAATGCCGCAGCCGTACTGGGAGTTCATGGAGCAGTCAACCGGCTTACTCGCTTTATTCGCATTGGTGACAGGGCACTCAGCCGACTCCTGAACACGAGACGGGAAATGTCATTTCTTGAAAATCTGAGGAACGAACTCGAGGAAGAGTTGGTTCGTGTCACCCAGAATGCGCTTGAAAGAAACTCCGGAGAACGGTTGTGATTTTTCTGACTCTGATTTTGACGAATCTATGCCGTCATCGCATCCGGTCGCTCATCAGTATTGCCGGCATCGCGTTCAGCGTGGCGGCCATGCTCACGGTGGTCACTATCCTGCAAGGCGCAATCGGCATGTTTTCTGGAATCCTTTCTAGCGACAGCGAGGTCATCGTGTTTGAGCGCAATGTCTCCGATCTTTTCTTCAGCAACGTTCCCGCCGCGGCATTGAACGAGATCACAGGCTGGCCCATGGTATCGCACGCCGACCCAGTGCTCTTCGGTATTGTCTCCAGCGCCGACCACCCCATTATTACGTGCTTTGGCGTCACCGCTTCCGATGCGCGCATCCGCAACGCCACATGGATACAGGGGAATTCCAGCGTATTCGCGCAACACTCCGACGACGTGGCGCTCGGAGAGCGCGCCGCGGAGTTCCTAGGCGCGAAAGCCGGCGATCATGTCCCCATCGGTCACGGGATCTTTCACGTTATCGGGATTCTCAAGACCGCCAACGGCTTCGAAGACGGAGGTGTGTTCATGCCTCTCAGCTCCGCACAAAGCTTCTTTCACAAGGAAGGCACCTCATCAGTGATCACCGTCAAGCTGCTCAATAAAGACGATGCTGCAGCCCTCAAGAGCATAGTCAGGAGCAAATTTCCCAACCTGGTTGCCCTCGAAGACACGGAGTTCACGCGATCGTACTCGCAGTTCAAGATTCTCAAGGCAACAGCATGGGCAGTGGGTGGATGCGGATTGGTGCTGGGCGGCCTGGGTGTTGCAAACACCATGATCATGTCGGTCTTCACGCGAATTCGCGAAATCGCAATTCTGCGCGTCAACGGCTTTTCACACCTGCAGCTTGCGATGATGATCTTCGGCGAATCCGCGGTTGTGTCTTTCCTTGGGGCTCTCTCCGGGTTGCTAACAGGCACCTGTCTTCTTTTGATTCTCAAGCAGGTTCCCGCTCTTCACGGCTATGTCGATGTGAGCGTCGATCCCGTGGTGATGCTGATTGTCATCCTGCTCGCCTTGGCTACCGGCGTCGCCGGGGCTCTTTACCCGGCGGCCTATGCCATGCGGATCCGTGCGGTGGAGGCGCTGCGCTTCGAATGAGTCTGTCTGGGGCGCAAACCGGCAATCTGGGGCGCATTGTCCTTTCTGCGGAGAATGTGTGGAAGAGCTACGACGATGGGGCAATCGCAGTGCTGAAGGGGGTAAGTTTTGAGGCGATCGAAGGGCAGACAGTTGCGCTATGCGGCCCATCGGGTTGCGGCAAGAGCACACTTCTCCATCTGTTTGGCGGTCTCGACTCGCCAGACAAGGGTCACGTTGCCGTCAATGGCACGGAGATCAATCGTCATTGCAATCTGTTGCGCTTGCTCAGACACGAAGTAGGTTTTGTCTTTCAACTGCATAACCTGATCCCCGATCTAACGCTGGAAGAAAACTGCCTTATCCCCACAGTTGCAGCCGGGATAGATCGACGCACAGCGCACGCCCGGCTCCAGCAACTTGCCGATCGTACCGGCTTGACGCACCGGCTGGACCATCGCATTCAGAAGCTATCCGGTGGAGAGCGCCAGCGCACTGCGCTTTGCCGGGCGCTGATGAACAAGCCGAAGATCCTTCTGGCAGACGAACCAACCGGTTCGCTCGATGAAGGAACGAGTGTTCTTGTTTTTGATTTGCTGCTCGATGTTGTAGCTACCGAGGGAGTGACACTGGTGATGGCAACGCACGATCGCGGCCTAGCCCAGCGCTGCGACCGTCTGCTGGAAATGCACGATGGAAGGATTCATGAATCCGTATACGCTCGATGAGTCTGAGCGGTACACTCCGCGAGTCATTGCAGGCACCGCTTGGCATAGCCTGCTATGGCTTGTTATTGCGAATTCCGTTGGGGTGCTGATTGCGATTCTGCTGCTCTTCCCAGGGCTGAACAAGTTCCTTGGTGAGTGGACCTATGGCCGATGGGTCATGGTGCACATGAATCTCGAGCTATACGGCTGGACCGCACTTCCGCTGGTTGGATTTCTGTTCAAAACCTACGGCTCCGATCGCGGTCCCATGGCAGATTGGTGCCGGCCGGTCCTCTGGGTATGGTCCACGGCTCTCACCGCAGGTGCATTCTCCTGGCTTTCCGGCCACTCCAGCGGCAAACTCTTTCTGGACTGGAGCGGCTATGCACGCGTGCTCTTCCCTGCGGCACTCTTCGTGCTCTGGCTTCTCCTGCTCGTGTCGCTCATCCGCAGCCGCAACCGTGCGGAGAACGCATCTCTCGCTGCCTGGGCCACAAAACTGCTTGGTCTCGCAATCCTGCTTGCGGTTCCCTTTCTCATTTATGCCGCGGCCGGTCTCAACCGCTATCCACCAGTGAACCCCGACACGGGCGGCCCCACCGGCACAAGCCAATTGGAATCCTCGCTGGCCATTGTCGCTATTTTGCTCATGCTCCCGTTCGGGATTGCGCGACGCAAGGCCGGCCACTCCAAAGCAATCGCCGCCGCTTGGGTCGTTCTGGTTGCGGAGTCACTCCTCTGTGCGTCTCTTACCCGTGCGGACATCAGCCATCACCTCGTCACCCAGTACGTAAGCCTGGGCAGTCTTCTTGTTTGGCTTCCCCTCACCCCTGTCTACTATGGGGCCTTCCAATGGCACAACAATTCGCGCCCTTGGCGGATCGCTCTTCTCTGGTGGTGGGCAGCTCTCATTGTCACCGGCTGGGTCTTTTTTCTTCCCGGAGTTCTCGACCACTTCAAATTCACCGACGGTTTAGTCGGGCATTCTTTCATTGCCATGGCCGGCTTTACATCCAGCTTCATCATCTTTGTCATGGTCGAACTTCTCGGCGACGGCGGCTGGATCTTCAATCGTGCCCGCTCCTTTTATCTCTGGCACGGCAGCGTTATCGCGTACATCTTGCTGATGACTATCGCCGGCTGGCGCGAGGGCTTCGACCCCACGTTCACTATCGTGCCGGGATTAGCCCGCAACTGCATCTATGCTCTGCGTCTTCTTTCCGGGGTCCTCATGCTCATTGCTTCCATCGATTGGTTTCTTGATGCATCCACGCTGCTTCTCGAACCAGTCCTCAGTTCCAACTCTGCACAAACTCGACGGGAGAAGACAGCATGAGTCGTCCTATTCTTCTTGCTTATCAGGCCTTCATCGGCCTATCCGACACACTTACTGGCGCGATGCTCATTATCGCGCCGGGGTTCACGCTGCAACTGATGGGTTTGCACGTTCCCTCCGACTCGTTCACCTACGTGTCGTTCATCGGCGCCTTTGTTCTCTCCGTCGGCCTGGCATGCCTGTACGGCGTCATTCTGATGACGCGCAGGGAAAGTCCACGCTCACTGGAGATTGTCTGGCTGCTGACAGCGTTCACGCGCGCCAGCGTAGCCGTCTTTGTGGGAACTCAGATTCTGGCGCGGACGCTGGAACCAGGGTGGCTCACGGTTGCTCTCTCTGACGGAGCTTGCGTTCTCATTCAGGGGATCGGTCTGCGCAAAGGCTGGCTGGGCAATGTTGCCCGGTAGAGCTCGCCAATCCGGATGGCAGGGCGCTAGCCTTGTCGCGATCACCTATATCTACTTTTTGATATTTGCGCAGTTCGCATTTCTGAAGCGGCTGGCGAGTCTTGGATGGGCGGACGATCACCTGAAGGCCGTGATGGCCGCCATGGCTATCGGCGGGATGCTCTTCAGCCTTCTGACTGCTCGATTGAACTTGTGGCCGTCGCCAAACCTGCGGCTCCGCGCCGGACTCCTCGCTTCGGGCGCTGCGGCCCTTCTCTCGCTTCTCCAGCTTGGCCTTGTTGCCAGTTTCGGCGTCTCGTTCCTCATCGGTGCTGGGCTTGGTCTGCTAACCGTCACGCTTGTCACTCATCTGCGCCAATGGACGGGCGGACGGCACGCTCTCCTGCTCGTGGGCCTGGGAACCGGTATTGGCTATTTTGTCTGCAATCTCCCTCCATTCTTCACTGCCCCTCCCGAGGTGCAGACCTCTGTCGCCGGCTTATTGTGCTTCGCGGGAATCGGCATCACTCTTCTGCCCGCGCCGGCGAAGCTGGAAGCGGCGCAGATTGCGCAGTTGCGCGCCCCTTCTTTTCTCCGCGTCCTCGTATGTTTTGCCGCTCTTGTCTGGTTGGACTCAGCTGCCTTTTTCATCATTCAGGGCAATCCGGCCCTGAAGGCCGGGACATGGCAAGGGGAAGTCCATCTATGGGCCAATGGCTTGCTGCATCTTCTTGCGGCCCTGGCGAGCGCATGGCTGTTGCGTCGCCGCGGCCTGATTTTCGTTCTCTCAGCAGCATTCTTGATGCTCGGCATCGCCTGCCTGCTCCTGCTCCATCCTAGTCGCGTTCTTTTTGCTTCAATCTTCTATCCCATCGGTGTCTCTCTCTACTCCGTCGCTCTGGTCGCCTATCCCTCGCTGCTCTCTCCGGCTTCTTCTGCCGGACAGCGGGGCCGTCAGGCCGGATGGATCTACGCCACCGCAGGCTGGGGTGGTTCCGCCATGGGGATCGGCATGGGACAGAATCTCGGCCACGTTCCACCTGCATTCGTCATCGCAGCCGGTGCTGTTGTGTTGATACCCGGACTCTTCACCGCACTTCGCTGGCGCGCCCGAGAGCTTGCACTCACCGCGCTCGTCGCTCTGGCTTCCTTCTGTCTTTATCGCCTTGTTCCCTCGGCCAATACGTCGGCGCAACAATCGCAATTGGAACGCGGGCGCCAGGTCTACATCTCCGAGGGCTGCATCCATTGCCATTCTCAATATGTGCGTCCCAACACCGCCGATGTCCTCATGTGGGGACCAGCCGAGACAATCCAGGACGTTCGCCTGCAGAAGCCGCCGCTCATCGGTAATCGCCGCCAGGGTCCCGATCTTTCTCAAGTCGGGGCGCGCCGTTCATCGTTCTGGCTCAAAGCACACTTCATTGACCCTGCCGAAGTCAGTGGTGCTTCGATTATGCCCTCTTTCGATTTCCTCTTTCGCGATGGCCGTGGAGACGATCTTGTTGCCTATCTCGCAAGCCTGCATGGAGCCGGCACGCTGAAACGCCAGGAGGAAGAAGCACACTGGCATCCCACCGCCGCCGCCTTGGCGCAGGCCAGCTTCGACGACGGTGAGCGGCTCTTTCGTCGTTACTGCGCCACCTGCCACAGCGCGGGTGGCAGAACACGCTGGCAAGCCGGCTTCAAGCGCTTTCCTCCCGATCTAACCGTCGGCCCTTTCCTGCATTTGCAACCTTCCGAATCAAATGCAGAGCGCATGGATCGGCTGGCACAGATCGCAAAGTTCGGAATTCCCGCAACCGACATGCCAGGACACGAATATCTGTCAGACAAAGACATCGCTTCCATCAGCTTGTGGTTGTCGCAGAATATTCGGCAACCCATTCACAACCAATAATGCCGAGTCAACCCAGGAGAGAACCCATGAAGACCATAACCAAATCTCTTTTTCTTGCGCTGGTGGCTGCTGTCGTTCCAGTTGCGCTTGCCCAACATCAGACCTTCACCGCGAATCCCGATGCAAGCCAGGTTGGCTTTGCCCTGGCCGGAACCGGCCACCATGTAAATGGCACTTTCCACGTGCAAAGCGCTTCGGTTGACTTTGACCGCACTGCGATGAACATCTCCGGCTCCGTGATTGTCGCGGCCGGCAGCGGCAACAGCGATGAACCGAGCCGGGACAAGAAGATGAACACCGATGTCCTGGACGTGGCGCATTTTGCCGATGTGTCATTCGCGCCCAAGAGCTATCAGGGAACCATCGCGACAAGCGGCGATTCCACCATTCAGGTTACCGGCGTCTTTACCCTTCATGGCACTCCGCACGACCTGACGGTTCCCATGCAGATTCATATCGATGGAACCAGCCTCACAGCAAAGACGCACTTCAAAGTTCCCTATGTGCAGTGGGGCTTGAAAGATCCCAGCATCTTCGTACTAAAGGTCGCTAAGGAGGTGGATATCGACCTCACGCTTGTCGGTTCCCTGTCTCCTTCCAATTGATACACAAGGACACTAGCTGTGGAAGCTCAAGAGGTTGTTCCGATTCAAGCCGCAGCGGCCTGACCGATTCCTTCTGATCGGCCCGATGCGGCCAGTGGCTTCGTTCAGAATTGAGGCACACAATCCAACAGGATGCTTCTTCAACCTCGCCATCTGCGTTGGAGCCAGTTAGCCACAAAGAGCCCCAGGGATCCCATGCACGCAAGAGAGTCCGATTGCTTTCAGAAGAGAGGCGCAATTTACACGCCATCTGCGCCTGCCCAAATAGGTATTTCTCCATTCTTGGGGATTAATTCCGATCGATGCTCCGGCAATCCCGGTTGTTAGGGTGAACGCACTACACTTGAGCGATATGCGAGGAAAGCCGGACGAAGACGCTAGCATGGGCCAGCCAAAGGGGCATGTGCGACCGCTTCTCTGGTCGAGCGGGTGCCTGGTACTGCCAGTTCTGGGACTCGCGTATTGGATCGGCCAGTCACATCCGCTCGCCGGTGTTCTGCTTTCAGGCCTTGCCGTCCTGCTCGCGCCTGTTCCCTCGCTGTTATTCATTCACCGACAGCGAAGCCGAATGGTTGCCGACATGGAGAAAGCCGAGGAAGTCGCAGCTCAGTTAAGACTGCAACTGGAGACGGTACGGTACCGCACATCCCGTTTGCGCGAGGAATTGCAGGCCGCCGATCGGCAAGCGCGCCTTTCCCATCAACTCACACTCTTGGGCCAGTTCACAGCCGGATTCATGCACGAGTTCAACAACCCGCTGGCGATCGTAACCGGACGGATTGAAGTGTTGCTCGAGGAGCGTAAAGGGGATGCTGCCCTTCGTGCCGATTTGGAGCAGATGCTCAAAGAGACTCGCTACATGAGCAGCATTGCCAGTACCCTGTTGCAGGCGCTGCGACGGGAGCGCGGCGGTGAGGTCTTTGAGGCCTCAGCACCGCAAAAGGCTTTGGAGGATGCGCTTTCCGCGGTGCGGCCCTCTGCGGAGAGGCAAGGGATCCGGGTGGAGGAGCAGATCTTCGAGGTGCCGCGTGTTGACGTGCCTGAGCATGTTGTTGGCGAAGTGGTCCGTGGTTTGTTAAACAACGCGTTAGAGGCGCTCAAGGGGCGCGAAGAGGCCGTCGTTTGGGTGCGCCTGGGCCCGTACCGCACCGCAGGCGCCAAAGTCGTGGTCCGGGTCGAAGACAATGGGCCCGGGGTGCCGGAGAGTATTCGCAGGCACCTCTTCGAACCATTCGTTGCCCAAAGCAGCGGGCGGGAGCGGCTGGGACTGGGTTTGTTTTTGGCAGCCAGCCTGCTGGATATATATGATGGCGGCATCCGATACGAGACACGGGAGGGCGGGGGTGCCAGTTTTGTAATCGAGCTGCCCCCGGCACGATTTACTCGCGGCCAGCCTTATCACTGGTTCGCCGGAGGAGCGTCTGAGTGAGCCGCGTTCTGGTCATTGACGATGAAGGCGCGCTGGGAGAGAACATTCAACGCATGCTGCGCCTTCCCGGCGTCTACGTTTCGTCGTTCGTCGACCCGGCAAAGGGGCTTGCAGAAGCCCTGGCGAATCCGCCTGATCTGGTTCTTCTCGATGTGCGGATGCCTGGGATGTCGGGGGAGGAAGTCTTTGTCCGGTTGCATGCAGCCTTTCCCTCGCTTCCTATCGTCTTCCTCACCGCCTTTGCATCGGTGGAGAGTGCTGTGCTGGCTATGCGCAATGGAGCATTCGATTACCTCCAGAAACCCTTCAAGCGCGAAGATCTGCTACTGGTGGTGAATCGGGCGCTCTCCCTTTCCGCGTTGCAACATGAAGTCGCCCAACTGCAAGGGCGCCTTGAATCTATGGGTGAAACAGAGGCGGCCCAGAGCCGCAGCGCCGTCATGCTGGATCAGATGGACAAATGCCGGCGGGCGGCGACCACCAATGCCACCGTGTTGATCCTCGGCGAGAGCGGCACGGGCAAGGAAGTGACTGCCCGATTCATTCACAGCCATAGCCAGCGAAAAGACGGCCCTTTTGTGCCGGTGGAATGCAGCGCCATGCCGGGCTCCCTCATTGAGAGCGAATTGTTCGGTTACGAGCGCGGCGCCTTTACTGGAGCGGAGCGAACCAAGAAAGGACTGATTGAGTCGGCCGACGGCGGCACGCTGTTTCTGGACGAGATAGGCGACCTGGGCGTGGAGCTGCAAACGCGCCTCTTTCGCTTTGTAGAGGAACGGTCTTTGCGGCGGCTGGGCGGACTTGCTCAGGTGCGCGTGGATTGCCGCATCCTGTGCGCCACCAACCAGGATTTGCTTGCCAAAATCAAGGCAGGCACCTTTCGCGAGGAGCTCTATTACCGCCTCGGCGTAGTCACGGTAAAACTGCCGCCCCTGCGCGAGAGGCTTGAGGATATTCCGCACTTGGCGCGTTTCTTCCTCGAACGGTTCTCGCGGCGCTATGGCAAAAGCCTTTCCGGTTCACCGCGATTCTACGAGGCGCTTTTAAAGGAGCGTTGGCCAGGCAACGTGCGCCAGCTCAAGAACGTGATGGAGCGCCTTACCGCTTTGCACCCAGGCGGAGAGATTGGACCTGAAGACCTGCAAGAGGACTCTCCGGTGTTGGAGAACGTCGGTGACCTCTCCGCCCTTCCTTGGAAGGATGCCAGGGAACAATACCTGTCCAGTTTCGAGAACAGCTACGCGCAAGCTGTGCTGGCTCGTTGCGACGGCAATGTGAGCGCCGCTGCGCGAGAGGCCGGGGTCGACCGGAAGACTTTCTACAGTCTGCTCAAACGGGAGAAAGATCCGCAGGGTGGGGAACCAATTCCCCAGAACGACCTGGGAACCGGGGAATGATATCCCCATCTTGTCGGAAATGCGCTCGACAAGTCACTGATAAAAAAGAGAATTCACTTTGGCCCAAGAGATGCTGTAGGAGAGTGCAGGAGCTCCCGCCATGAAACTCTGGATCTCAGGCCTAAAGGCAATCCTGCTGGTGTTTGGCCTCACCTTGCTGATGCCCCAACCAGGAGACGCGATTCCGGCGTTTGCGCGCAAGTACGGCGTCAAGTGTTACACCTGCCATACCGTTCCGCCGGCCTTAAACAAGAACGGCTATATGTTCAAACGCCTGGGCTACCGGATGCCGCCGGATGAGATGGACGGGACCAAGCCGGCGCCAAAAATTACAGCGCTGGACAAGGACATCAAATTCAGCCTCACCAACTCCTTCGCTTTGATTCTGCAAGGCAGCGTCACCAACGACAAGACTGTCGCGGACGCGGGAAACACGACTTCCGCATCCCCCTCGACCTCGTGCGGCAGCGACACCCAGCAGAGTTCCTCCTGTTCCAGCTTCAACCTGGACGAGGCCGCTCTGTTCGTGGCCGGTACAGTACCGGACACCGGCTTCTCCTACTTCGGCCACTATGAGCTTTACCAGGATGGAGGAAGCGATCTGGAGCAGGGGTTTGGCGTATACACCGCCGGCCGCGCCAACAGCAGTTTCTTCGTCAAGGGTGGCGAGATTCACATGCAGGAGGGCGAGGGAACTCGCGCAGCCATGTTCTATAACCTCTTCTCAGATCCCGCCTACACTCTTGTCAATGTCGATCCGATCAACTTCACGCTCGATCAGCACCCTGTGGGCGTGGATGTGGGATACACATGGGCCTCGAATTATTTCAAGAATATATTTGCTGTCTCGGCCAAGGTCACAAACGGGTTGAATGCCGATGGTAGTGAGATTCTTGCCGGCTCGACCAAGAACTCCAAGGACGTCTGGGCCGATGCCGATTACTGGTTTGGACCCGACGGCGGCGTGACTGTGCTGTTCTACCGAGGGTCGAAAGACCAGATACAAAACGCGGGCGCAGTCAACCAATTCACCTATCGCCCGACCTTCTACCGCGCAGGAGCCATGGGCAATTATCTGTTCTTTGACAAGCTGGATTTGCTTGGAGGATACATTCACAGCCATGACGATTGGCGCTGGGATCAAACATCTCCCATGTCGTACTACAGCGCAGATACCTATCGCGGTGAGGCAGACTATTACATCAAGACCGGTACAGTGCTGATGGCACGCCTGGATCGCGGAACAGCCAAGATCCCCCCGCAGCCGCTCATGCATACGCGGGCCTGGGGCTTTGGCGCTGAGCACGCGCTAACCACCTTGGGCAACGTGGTGGTCCGCGCTACATACAACCAGGAGCATGATGGCGACCCGGTCGCTCTCGTGGGCACGACCGACAAACTCTTCAGACTTGATTTTCGGTTCATGTGGTAAGGAGAAACTAAGATGCACAACGCAATTCGATTCATGACGCTCGCATGTTTAAGCGCACCCTTGTTTCTGGCCGCGCAGACCAGTAACGTAACGCTTCCGCAAGACAAGGGTCCCAACAAAATTGATATTTCTTCCTACCCGGCAGAACAGCAGAAGTCGTACAAGATGTTTACCGACAAGTGCTCCAAGTGCCACACGATTGCACGCCCCATCAACACAACCATGACCAAGGACGAATGGGCGCGCTACGTCAAGCGCATGATGCACAAGCCGAACTCGGGAATCAGCGACAGCCAGGGGAAGGCGATCTACGAATTCCTCGCCTACGACCAGGAATCGCGAAAGGACAAGAACCCATCGGTATTCTCGAAGTCCCTGTCTGACGAAGAGATTGAAAAGCTGAAAGCTCAACAGCAATAGGGGCCTTCTCGGCTGCTATTGCGGAGTTGCCTTCGTTCCCGGCAAGCGACCGGTCGCTCGCCGGGGACCTGGTTCCGACTACCGGCGATTCCAGCGCAATCGCTTGAAGATGCTGTAGCTGACACTTCAATTACGGGGGACGCATGAGCTATTCCATCACCATCCCGGACCGGGAATACTTCGACAAGAATATTCCCTGCCAGTCCGCCTGCCCGATCCACACCGAATGTGGGCGGTACGTGCAAGCGATCGGGATCTCAAAGGATGAGGAAGCTTACATGCTGGCGCGCGCGCCGAACCCCTTCGCATACGTGTTGGGGAGAATCTGCGCGCACCCCTGCGAGGATAACTGCCGTCGCGGCAAGATCGACGAGCCGATCGCAATTTGCGCGCTCAAGCGCTATGCCACTGACCGCCATAACCTCGGCACTGGCCACGATCCCGCGCGAAAGGCTTTGCCCCCCGCGCCGAAGCGCAACAAGCGCATAGCAATTGTGGGAGCCGGGGTGTGCGGCCTGACATGCGCCCATGATCTCGCTCTCCTGGGATACACGGTAGAAGTCTTCGAGTCCGCCCCGGTCCCCGGCGGCATGCTCTACCTGGGCATCCCGCAGTTCCGCCTTCCCCGGGAAATCATCAAGATGGAGGTAGACAATATTCTGGCGATGGGCGTCACGCTGCACACCCGGGTGACGGTGGGCCGCGATATTTCGTTTACCAAGTTACGATCCGACTTCGACGCCGTTTTGCTGGCTACTGGCCTCAACAAGGGCCGCGAGCTGAATATTCCGGGCGCGCATCTGGCGGGTGTGTACAACGGCATCGATTTCCTGATCAACGTCAATCTCGGCTTTGAGATCGAACTTGGCAAGCGCGTCGTTGTCGTCGGAGGCGGTAATGTGGCCATCGATGTGGCGCGCGCCGCCGTGCGCCTGGTGCAGGAAGCAGTCGATTTTGCCGTCCCCGATGAGGATGAAAAGAGTCTGCAGGCGGCCCTCGATGCAGCTCGCATGGCCATGCGCTCGGGAGCTGAAAAGGTCGACATGGTCAGCCTGGAATCGCGCGTGCAAATGCCCGCGTGGAAAGGTGAAGTGGACGAGGCCGAGCACGAAGGCATTGTGGTGGACAATGGCTGGGGGCCCAAGGAAATTGTGGGCGAGGATGGACTCGTGGCTGGCCTAAGGGTCCGCCGTTGCCTCACCGTGTTTGACGAGAATGGCCGCTTCAATCCGGCATTCAGCGACGAAGAAAAGGTGATTCCCTGCGATAGCGTCATTCTTGCCATCGGCCAGCAAGCGGACCTTTCATACCTCAACAATGAAGATGGGGTGCAGGTCACGCCGCGCGGCATTCTCAAGATCGACGATGATCTCAGCACTACCGCTCCTGGCGTCTTTGCCGGCGGAGATGTAGCCTTTGGTCCGCGCATTCTTGTTGAAGCCGTGGCCAATGGCCATCGCTCCGCACGCTCCATTCACCTCTATCTCAGCGGCAAGACCGAGAAGACCGTGCGCAGCCGCTTCCGCATTCTGACGGACTGGAAGATGCCGCGCGGTTTCCTCAGTACACCGCGTCAGAAGATGCCTGTGCTCGCCGCCAACCGCCGCATCGGGATTGCCGAGGTGGAGTTGGGCTTCGATGAGGAACAGGGGCGTGCCGAGGGATTGCGCTGCCTCAACTGCCAGGTCAATACGATCTTTGATGGATCGAAGTGCATCCTCTGCGCTGGATGCGTGGATATCTGTCCGGAAAACTGTCTCCGTTTGGTGGATCTCGTACAGGTAAGCGGCGATGAGCGGTATGACGCCCTGATCAAACAGCGTTATGGCGTTGGCGCTGCCGCACTGAAAGCAGGACAGGCGGGCGCGATTATCAAAAACGAAGAAAAATGCATCCGTTGCGGCCTTTGTGCCGACCGATGCCCCACCCAGGCCATCACCATGGAGACCCTGGAACGGCAAGAGCGTGAAGTCTTTGAATAAGGGAGCACGAGAATGAATCGTCGAGCATTTCTTAACTGGGGAACCGCTGGTTTGGTCGCGCTGTGCGCAGGAGTGGGAGTGAGCCTGGGGGCGGTGCTGCGGTTTCTGGTTCCGAGTGTCTTCTATGAACCGCCTCAATCGTTAAAGATCGGCAATCCTGCGGACTTTCCCTTCGGCGCTCCCACGTTTCTCGCCGACGAGAAGATCTTTGTGTTCCGCGACAGAGACAAAGGGTTTGCGGTGGCAAGCGCGGTCTGCACCCACCTCGGATGCACGGTCGGCTATCTCCAAAGCGACCAGCGCTTCCACTGCCCTTGCCACGGCAGCGTCTTCGGGGCCAATGGCGCGGTGCAACATGGCCCGGCTCCGCGCGCACTGAACTGGTTTGAGGTAACTCTTACCCGCGATGGACAGCTCCGGGTCGACAAGGACAAGGTCGTGCCCTCGAACTACCGGTTGATGGTGTAACGATGAATCTAATTCGCGAAATCTGGCAATCGATCGTTCGGCGAGACCCTCTGTCGACTGACAAGGGAAAGTCCGAGTTGGTCTTTTTCAATGTCTGGCTGCATGTGCATCCTGCCAAGGTGAAGAAGGAAAACCTCCGCTTCAAACACACCTTTTACCTGGGCTTTATTACCTTCTTTCTCTTCGTGATCTTGCTGACCACCGGCATTGCTCTCATGTGCTACTACAGGCCGTTTCCTCCGCAGGCCTACCAGGACATGAAGGACCTCCAGTTCGTCGTATTCATGGGCCCGTTCCTGCGTGCCATGCACCGCTGGGCAGCTCACGGCATGGTGATTTGCGTGTTTCTTCATATGTGCCGCGTCTTCTACACCGGCTCCTACAAGAAGCCACGCCAATTCAATTGGGTGATCGGCGTGTTTCTCCTGCTTTTGACCCTGAGCTTATCGTTCACCGGCTATCTACTGCCCTGGGATCAGTTGGCGTACTGGGCAATTACGGTTGGAACGAATATCGGCAGCTATGCGCCGATCGTCGGCGGCCAGCTTCGCGAGTTATTGCTTGGCGGTCACAGCGTTGGAGAGGCTGCGTTGTTGCGCTTCTATGTGCTCCACGTTGCAGTCCTGCCAACCCTCATCATCCTATTGACCATTGTTCATTTCTGGCGCGTCCGCAAGGACGGCGGCCTCTCGCGGCCGGTATGGAAGCTGAAGCCGAACAAGACTGAAACCCTGGTTACCATCGGTGCTCCGCTTGAGATTGCCCCGCTGAAAACCGGGCCTGCCTCAAAAGACAAGACCTATGGACTCATGGAAGTCGTCACCGGCAAGCCAATTTTTGAAACCGTAACTCCCGAAGAGGAAGAAGACGCCGTCTTCTCTTATCCCTACGCTTTCTTCCGCGAAGCGATCGCGCTGATGGTCACCGTGACTGGCATCATGGCCATCTCCCTCTTCTTTCACGCACCACTTGAAGAGCTGGCAAATCCAGCCAAAACACCAAATCCTGCCAAGGCGCCGTGGTACTTTCTGGGCTTGCAGGAACTTGTCAGCCACTCTGCGCTGCTCGGTGGCGTGGTTGCGCCCGCCCTCATGGTCATCGCGTTGCTGGCAATCCCTTACTTCGACCGGAACCCGAGCCGCCGTCCTTCTGACCGCAAGTGGGCTCTCTGGCTGTTCTCGATCTTTGTTGTTGCCAACCTGGTCTTGATCGTCGTAGGCACTTTCTTCCGGGGCCCGGGTTGGGCGCTGATTCCACCGTGGGTTCATGTCGTTGCGGGGGCAGAGTAATGCGAAGCAGACTTCCACAAATCTTTTTCGCGCTGAGTACGCTGGCTCTGGTGCTCATCGTTTTGGCAGTGTGGCAGGCCAGCACGCCCTCCTGGAAGACTTACCAGCGCAATTTCCTGCAGCTTGAGGCGCAAGGAGAACCCAGCGCGGTAACCAAAGCCGCTGTGCTGGCCACGCCTCCCGAGATTCACCAGGTGATGTTGACCGGCTTGCAGCGCGTGGACCGCTGCACCACCTGTCACCTCGGCGTGGATGACCCCACGATGAAGAACGCGCCGGAACCCTTCCGCTATCATGCTGGACTCGGTCCGCACATTCCTTCGCGGTTCGGTTGCACCATCTGCCACGGGGGCCAGGGCCTGGCGACGGAGAAGGATGCCGCCCACGGCAAAGTAGATTTCTGGCAAACGCCGCTCCTTACCCGGGACTACATCCGCGCCTCCTGTGGACGATGCCACAAGGAAGGCGACGTTCCCGGCGTGCCGGAACTGACTGAAGGCCGGCATCTCTTTGAGACGCAGGGTTGCCGTGGATGCCACAAATTGAATGGAGTCGGGGGCAGCATCGGTCCCGATCTCACCGAAGAAGGGGCAAACCGCCGTTCTCCCGAGTGGCTCGAACATCATTTCATCGCGCCAAACGCAGTTTCCGCCGGGTCCCCCATGCCCAATTTCCATTTCACGAGTGAACAGGCACGCGCACTCACCTATTACATGCTTTCACTCACTAACGAAGAAATGGGCACCTACTACTCGAGCGTGCGCCTGATTCCCAGTCCTGAATATGGTCGTCAGCTGTTTGTCGAGAAGAATTGCATCGTCTGCCATGCGATTGGGGGAATCGGGGCCAAGTCGGGGCCCGACCTTCTCGGTGTCACCAAGCAGCACTCACCGGAATGGCTCGACGAACAACTGGTCAATCCGGATCTCGTCTACCCGGGAAGCTCGATGCCCGAATACGACCTCGAGACGAATGCCCGCAAAGCTCTGGTCGCGTTTATGACTTCTGCCACGCCGCAGGATGCGCAGGAAATCTTGTCCGGCAAGGGCCATACCCTCACGCCCGAGGACGCCGCGATCGAAGCAGGTAAGCGGGACTTTGCGCGCTTTGGTTGTGCCGGTTGCCACGGCACTGAGCTGCAGGGTGGCCTCCCCAATCCCAACGCGCAGGGTGGTGAGGTACCGTCGCTTCTGCATGTCTCGGATGACTACACCAAGGACGAGATCCTTGCCGTCATTCGCAACGGTCGGGCGCCCCCATTGGACAAAGCATCCGGCCCGACGCCGCCTCTGTACATGCCTTCGTGGAAAAACCTGCTCAGCGAAGAGGACATCCACCACATCGTCGATTTCCTCTGGTCAAAGCAGCAAAAGTCGAAGGAGAGCTGGTAGCAGCCGCACCGACGCTTAGTGAACGCCCCAAAGCGAAAGCTTCCTGCCTTTGATGGCATGAATAATCAGAATCGGGAAATCTCTCTCTGAGCCAACCCGCCAATCACCGCAGAAGGAGAATGCCTGCTGGATTTCCATCCAGAAATAGCTTCTAGGGACTCGGTGAGTCTTCATAAATAGTGATACTGGAGGGCCGGGTTGGCACGTGACCTCTGTGCTTTATCCCGCACCTGAAGGCATACCTGTTCAGTCCATGACATCCTTTACGCTTCCGCGCAAGCGAAAGCTTGCGCGGAGGCGTAAAGGCGATGCCTTGGAAAACGATGGAAGTCAGGGATCAGCGGGTTCGGTTTGTAGTCGAGGCTGCGACGGTCGAGAAGCCGTTGAGCCAGCTATGCGCCGAGTTTGGCATCTCGCGGCCCACCGGCTACTTGTGGATTGACCGTTACCGCGAGGGCGGCGTGGCGGCCATTGCCGAGCGCAGCCGACGGCCGCGCTGCTCTCCGGAGAAGATCCCCGAGGCGTTGGAAGAGCAGGTGGTGGTATTGCGCCAGTGTTATCCGGACTGGGGCGCGCAAGCTGGCCGTGCTGCTGTGCGACGCCTTGCTCCTGCAGGCCGTTCCAAGCCCGCGTTGGCTGGCACTGAAGCGTCGCTTCGCGGAGGCGCGGAATAGCCTTGCCGCCGTAGGTTCGATCGATCCAGAGGCTGATCAAGAGCGGCGACATACGACGAGATCTCGACCCCTTCGACCTGCTTCGAGCGCTGATCGGTGTCTCCCATGTAGCGTCCTGTCCTGGGTGGCAGCAAAGCGCCCGGAGGCTGGTGGACATTCTCGTCATAGGGTCACGCCCAACCAATTAGACGGTGTCTCGCAGATCCGGACCGACAGAATCTGGCCTCTCGCCGAGAAGATCAAGGTAAGACACATTCGCGCCAGGGATCCGATGCGCGTAAGCGTCCACGGGGCCTGTCCTGCGGATAACAAGTTCGGTCATCCAGCTTCGCAACGCTACGGTGCAACTGACAGCCCCAAGGTGCTGGGAACCTCCGAGACCGGAGCGGTAGGCAGCCAAGCCGGCGTACCTGGTTCTCGGCGCGCAATCTGAACTGGCCCTGGATCTCCCAACTCCGCGGCTTGTTCGCCTGGATACGCGGCTTCCAGGGTCTCTGGCGTTATTACCTGGTGATGCACGTAGTTGTATGGGGGAACCGAGTAGCCGCGCAGCAAGGCTATGCCCAATTGAATCAGGCGTGGGCCGTAGCTGCCTGCTTCGTGGGAGACGGAGCCGATGATGGCACTCTTGTGGTTACGCATCTCGTCGAGTACCTCGGGTATGCACTCCTGGCCTGCGATGGCGAAATCCTGTTCCCGGCCTGCGTGGCGCACGGCGTCCAACACGCCAAGAGCGCTGGCATCGGTAGCGGCGGCTACCAGGATGTGCTGGCCTTTGCGCTGGCCGCGGAGAAAATCCGCAACCGCCAGCTGGCTGGATTGCCGCATACCGCGCCCTTCCAGACGAGTGAAACGATCTGCGGGCAAATTGGGGAGCCGGTCACTGATGCCATCGAAGGCGCCGGTAATGCGGCTATCAACGTAGGTACCTGCCTCGGAATATCCCACACCCAGTACCCGGTCGATCCTGCCGTTCCACTTGCGCAGGGCGTGTTGGGCTAGCAGGGAGCCGGCATCATAGCCTACGTCGGGGTTGTCTACGCCGAAGTACGTGGCATTGGGGTGGGGCACGTCGACCGCGACGAGAGGAATGTTGGCCTTCTTGAAAATGCCGGCCACGCGCGGCGCTGCTCGATCGCTGAACTGAAACTCGATTGCCAGATCCACGCGATTGGCCACAAGCTTTTCAGCGTTCAGGATGGCGATGTCGGCGTCGTAGTGGTTATCGAGCAGCAGCAGCTCAACGCCGGCTGCCGCAGCTGCCTGGGTGACACTTTCTGTAACAGCCACAGAGAAGGGCATTTCAAGGCTCTGTACCGCAATCCCGAAGCGCAGCCTTCGCTGGCGGGGGACCGACTCGTATCGTCCGTGCTCGGCATTGGCGGCGTAGCCGCGTTGCACAAACGTTTTGAGAATGCGGAAGACGCTAGTCCTGGGAATGTGAGTCTCTTTATAAACATCTTCGAGCGAGAGAGTACCCTTGCTCCTTTCCAATAGCTCGAGCACGTCGAGCGCCTTGGAGAGAATGGGTATAAGGTATGACCGCCTGGTCTTTGTCTTGGGCACCTTCTTGTCTCCCTGGGTGCGTCATGAAGCATGTGTCAAGAAACAATGAACTTTGAAAGAGGCGGCCTTTCGCAGATCCGTGAAGAGCCCAGTAGAGACGCCTCCTACAAAGGCACGACACCCAGAACAAGCGAAAAGCAAAATCCGCTCTATTCGAACTCACAACGATTAAGGACTGTGCCGACTCTAAATGGTCTGCTATGAAGCAATTTGCCTATTGAAGTCAAACGGCAAATCCACTTAAGCCGCCAAATTAGAGATGATTTTCTCTTGCGTTGCGATCCTTGCCCGCCATCGATTGCATCAGCGTACACCGCGGCATGAATGACATCGTTGTCAGTCAACAATCAAGCGAAGGATAGATTCATTTTGACAGCGTTGTCAATAGCGAGACCTTACTTCACCCTAGTACTCGTTCCGAACCTCGAGGGCAAGCCAACGTGCCTTTAGGTTCGACATGGTCCCGCTCGGTTTTCGGTATGAATACGCCGAAGTGCTGGGCGCTTGCTTACATATGGCCAGTGGTGTAAATATCGTCCGTCTCTATAGTGATGGATAGATGACGGTGGCGAAGGGGAATCGACCCATGCAATAGAAAAGGCGGGAATTCCGTTTCTCCATTAAGACGAACTGAGTCTATGTAGTATGCGGTGGTCCAGCTTCTGGGGTCTGAGGGGGAGGGATGGACTTTCCGGCGCAAACTTTCAGTCAGTTGCGGAGCTAGGCTGGAGTCTGACTTCGAAAGCTCAATGAACGCTCGGATAAACAAACGGTTAGCAGTCTCGGTCATTGCCAGTTCGCTTTGCGGTCTGTTGTTCGGTTATGACATTGGCGCAATCTCCAGTTCTACACAGGAGCTGAGGACGCATTTTTCACTTTCCGCCTCCGCGCTTGGCATTGCCGTAGCTTCTGCGCTAGTGGGTACCATTGCCGGCTCGGCTTTTGCCGGATTTGTAGCCGACGCAATCGGTCGGCTCAGAACGCTGTTGATTTCGGGAGCACTATACGCTCTTGCAGCGCTTGGGACTGCATTCGCTTTCGGCTTTGGGCAGTTCGCAATCTCTCGTTTTGTGGGTGGTGTAGCCACCGGCTTCATCTCGGTAGCTGCTCCCATGTACCTTGCTGAGATAGCCCCACCGGACTTGCGGGGGCGCCTGGTCGGCAGCTTTCAAATCAACATCAGCATCGGCGTGTTGCTCGGGTTTGCGTTGGGTTACTTCTTTTCGCTTCATTCGCAAAACGGCACGGCATGGAGATACTCGATGGGGTGCGGAGCTCTACCCGCGCTGCTGTGCGACGCCTTGCTCCTGCAGGCCGTTCCAAGCCCGCGTTGGCTGGCACTGAAGCGTCGCTTCGCGGAGGCGCGGAATAGCCTTGCCGCCGTAGGTTCTATCGATCCAGAGGCTGATCAAGAGTGCCTCGCAGCTTCAATCCGTGGGTTCGGGGCCTTGCGTGAATCGAAGCTCTTCTCGCGCCGGCATGCACGGCCCATCCTTCTGGCTGCCGGCCTTGTCATTTTCAATCAGCTTACCGGCGTGAATGTGCTTCTTTACTACGTCCTCGATATCTTTACCGAATTCGGCTCGGGACGCTTGAACGGGCGAAAGGACGCAATCCTGGTGTCCGCGTTTAGCCTGGTTGTAACCACGGTGGCTGTGAGCGTCATCGACAAGGTCGGACGCAAGCCGCTTCTGCTTGCCGGGGCGGCGGGTATGAGCGCCTGCCTCATTGCTTTGCCGGCTATTCGATACATGGGCTGGCCCGCCACGTCTGTAATAGTGGTCCTATTCTGTTACAACCTATTCTTCGGTTTTTCTCAGGGCACCGTAGTGTGGGTCTATCTTAGCGAGATATTTCCCCTCCCGGTACGGGCCCGCGGACAAAGTTTCGGAAGCACTGTGCTTTGGCTGACTAATGCACTTATCGTGGGGTCCTTTCCGGCGATCGCGATCAGGTTAGGCAGGATGATTTTTGTAGCTTTGGCGATTCTTATGGCTATACAATGCGTGATTATATTTCTCGTATATCCAGAAACGAGACACCGTAGCTTGGAAACGTTGGCATCTAACATCACTAGTTAGGAAATGTCCAGAGGCAAGGGGCACCGGGAGTCCAGAAAAGGGCGAGGATCGAAATGTGATAGTGAAGAGCGGTTCCGCAACTTTAGTCGATGTTGCACGAGCGGCAGGCGTATCGCTGAAAACGGCCTCACGTGTTCTAAATGACTCTCCCGAGCTCCGGCCGGAGACCGCCGCGCGAGTCCGAGAAGCCATGGTCCGGCTCGGTTATCAACCGAACGAGCTCGCAAGAGGATTGAAGGCAAAACGATCAGCGGTGATCGCGATGATCGTGCCGAATCTGGCTGATCCGTTTACGGCATCAGCTTTTCAAGCTGTGCAAGATGTAGCGCGGAAGCACAAATACGCAGTGATCCTCGGCAGTTCTGGCGGAGATGTCGAAATCGAGAAGTCTGAACTGCAGGTCATGGTGAGGCGCCAAATCGATGGCGTCATCCTGGTCGCAGCGGACAGCAAGAAGAGCGATGTCAAGTCCCTCATGGAAAAACACGTGCCCCTCGTCGTTTTCGACGAACCCGTACTAGGCGAAGAGGTGGACTCCATCACCGTGACTAACCGCAAGGCTGCTCGCGAAGCCACTGACCACCTGCTCGCACACGGTTATCTTCGAATTCTCATCGTAGGCGCCCGGCCCTTCCTGTTCACATGCACGGAGCGCGCCGCTGGTTATCGTTCTGCCATGAGACGTGCAGGAGCCGATCCGATCGAACTGCTAGTCGAGCATGAGAGCGACCTGACTCTGGAGGCTCTATCGGCATTCGTATCCGGCCCCAACGGCGTGGAGGCTATCTTTTCTCTGAACTGGGTCTGTACCATGCGGGTCTTGCGTTGGCTCAAAGCTCTCAATAAGAAGATACCCCAAGATGTGGCACTTATATCGTTTGACGATTTCGAGCTTGCTGACTTGATTCCAATGGAATTAACCGTGGTGCGCCAGCCTTCGCGCGAGCTGGGACACCAGGCAGCAACGGCACTCTTTGAGCGAATAGAAGATGCTAGCCACCATCCACCGCGGAAGATTGTCCTCAGTACGGAACTCATTCTTCGCAGATCCTGCGGATGCAAGCCTCAACCCCAGGAATGATGCGAAGCTCTACTGAGCAACTGACCCGTCTCAAAGAAATACAGGGGACTCATCGGTTTCATAGCAGCCACCTTTATGAGTGCATTCTCAACTTGCTGCCCCTTGCGCCGGCCGGGCGTGACATGCGGGCCGCCGATTCACTCAGCTGCTCCTCGAGAGAAGCAGAAGGCTGTCATCGCCCGTGCCAATATAGTCGGTTTGCCTGTGAATGAGCCCCTCCAAATACGGTTTAAGGCCCCTGTCCTTCAGCACTATATATATGGATGGAAGATCGAGCCCGGGCCGTGGCGTCCCGCAACCACATTCTTAGAAGATCGTCAGCAATGACAGAAGTGTCCGGCTTTCTGTTGCGCTCTGTCCTCTGCGATTACCGGACGGTACCAGGCTGCCCAAACGCGTAAAGATAACGGGCGAAACATATCAAAGCCGCCATGCTTCACATAGAGAATCACCGCCCAGTGCCTCATTCCTTCTGGCTCACCGACCAGCTCTAGGCAAACTAAGAATGGCCCTCTACGTCTTGAGGGAAAACGGACGCAAGATGTTTTGACTCAATAACATACATACATGCTGCGAATGTCCGACATGAGGGCCATTACACAAGGGAGTTTTGTGATTGACAACGCTGTCACGGCAAGCGTATTCTGCGTTCCGTCTATTTCAGACAACGTTGACATTCACCCTGCGATGCAGGCGTGTGCCACCTATCAAGGTTTGGTGGTGCGTCTGGACCGCAAGTGAGTGGCGATGAGAATTGGTCTTGATTCTGGAGGAGTGAGCGTGTTCCTGTCCGGGCCTCCAGAAAATACAGACGCCAATCGCAGTCGAGACAACAAAGCTAACAAACTTCATGGAGGCACCATAATGCGAACATTTCGAATCTGTTTTGCATTGATCCTCCTGCTGGTAGGTATAGGCACCGGCAGGATGTTCGGGCAGGCAGGCGCGACAGGCACGATTCTGGGGACGGTGACC